>Ga0182018_10004641_pt1 | contig 11453 bp, 14 predicted proteins | sample 812P2MmetaG_FD_120490 | JGI IMG/M metagenome (GOLD analysis project Ga0182018, IMG submission 120490) | Permafrost microbial communities from Stordalen Mire, Sweden - 812P2M metaG | ecosystem: Environmental > Terrestrial > Soil > Wetlands > Permafrost | place: Sweden: Stordalen | collected...
CCTGCATCCTTATCCTGAAGCGCGCTTCTACGCCACTCATCCTTCATAAGAGCCGTATGCGTAGACGCGCACGTACGGATCTGTCCGGGGGGCGCTCAGTGATGAGCGTCCCTACCGGGTCCGCAACATGTCTGTAGAATGCGATGAATCGGATTTAATCACTGTGGGGCCTTTTATGCTGCGGAACTCCCGGTAAAAAAGACCGCTCCGAAGAGGAGACAAGCAATGAAAAGATCATTCGTTCTATCTATCCTTTTTCTGTGCTCGATAGCATCGGCCCAAGGAAAGTACCGACTCGGACAGCCTCCTGCGGACCAAAATCCAAACGACTACACCATCAAGGTCCATGTTTCCGCAACTCATTTTCGACAATGCGCTACTGTTGGGTACCACTCCGAATGCGGCGAAGGGATCTATTTAGATGCAATCCTGAATGGGAAGAAAGTCGAGCTGTTCGGCGCCGTCGATAAGCACCAATCGGCTCTAATCGTCCCCGGCGACTATCGGGCGATGCTCCCGAAAAAGCCTCGCGTAGGCGGCAGCGAGGTTCTCTTCCAAAACTATTACGTGCTTCTACCGGACAAATCCGCATGGCCTTGTGAGATCACCGGATTCTCCGAATAACACGGCCGTTCAATGCTTCCGCGCACAAACAGAGCAAATGGGCAATTCAGGTTGTGTTACCGGCTATCCGGACAGAACTCGAAAATGGGGATAATGTCCGGATAGCCGACAATCCGCCCGGAGCATCAAGAGCACCATCCACAACCTATTGCAGGGATACCAACAATGCATGGAATAATCAGCAAAGCGCATCGACCTGGAAGAGTGTCGCAATGGTAGGGGTGGCGAATCGACGTCAAGGCAGGAGAAAAGATGATGTCCTCTCACAGGCACGGCTCTTGCCCGGTTTACGCCAACTTCGACCCACTGGCCAAATCATTTCTCGATGATCCGTTCGCGGTATTGGCTTCGCTACCGCGCGAGACTCCAGTGTTTTACGCTCCCTCGATTGACTACTACGTCGTTACACGCTATGCGGACATCAAGTCGGTTTTCCTTGATCCTGAAACCTACTCTGCCGCGCCTACCCAACTTCCCCTTGTGGAACTAGTGCCCGAAGCGGCGCAAATATTGCTAGGAGGCGGTCACAAGCCTCAGCCATCCATGGTGAGCGTTGATCCCCCGGCCCATACGCGCCTGCGTTCACCCACCGCGCGCGCGTTTACTCCCGAACGCGTGATGCAGATGGAGCCGAGGATCCGGCGCACGATCAACCAACTCCTGAACGACATCGACCCGTCCTCACCGTTCGATCTCGTTTCCCGGCTCACCTTTCCACTGCCGGCGACAATGATCTTCAGCTTTTTGGGCATCCCCGAGCGTGACTGGTCACAGCTTAAGGAGTGGTGCGGCCACCGAGCTGTGCTCGGCTTTGGACGCCCTACGCCTGAAGAACAAGTGCTGCGCGCCACGCAGGTGGCCGCCTACCGACGCTATCTGGCCACCTTCGTCGCCAGCAAGGCCACCGTTCGCGACGATGATTTGACGAGTGCCCTGCTCGCGATCCACGACGAGAACCCCGGCGCGCTCACGCACGAGGAAATCAGCTCGATCGTGTACGGCCTGACATTCGCTGGTCATGAAACCACAAACTACTTGATTGGCAATCTGGTTTATCGACTGCTTGAGAAGCCCGAGCGCTGGGACGCGGTGGTGGCAGATCCAAAATTAATTCCCTCAGCGGTGGACGAGACGCTGCGATACGATCCCCCCATCCCAGGGTGGCGGCGCGTGACCAGGCGGCCCGTGACCCTCGGAGGAGTGGACTTGCCCGAAGGCGCCAAGCTGTTCCTTTGGCTCGCCGCGTCCGGGCGCGATGCCTCGGTCTTTCCGGCACCCGAAACGTTCAATCTATACCGCTCAGATACGTCCAAGTCCCTCGCCTTCGGCCTCGGCATTCACTATTGCCTTGGCGCCGCGCTAGGCAAACTGGAGGCGCGTCTTGCGCTCGAAGCTCTAACGGGCCGCTTTCCCGATCTGCGACTTGTTGCCGGCCAGAAGTTCTCATTTCCCCCGAACATTTCCTTTCGAGGGCCGCAATCACTGTGGGTCCAGGCGCCGCAAGACTCTCAGATGCGATGATACTGAGCGATCAAACTGCGCCCTTCGAAAGCCGCCGACTTCCACTTTCATCGGCGCAACCCAACCGGGTCGGACTTTGGGCACCCTGTCAGAGCAGTGAGAGCACACAGATTTGGCCTTTTGCCGAATGTCCTCTAATGATTTCTGTCGGATGACCGGCAAACCGGAGATTGCCCCAAAACCGGGGTTCTGTACGGTTGGCAGACGATACATACGTGATCTTGAAACTCCACCTCGACGGTTCGCGCTATGCGGTGGCTGGTATAGGTTTGCACTGGCTGTGGCCATGGACTCCGATGCATTTCAGGAGATCGTTTTTAAGTGAGTTCCCGACTCTCCAAGATGACTTTGAGGAGTGGGCGGGTCTTCTTCATCTGCAGATTTCCGAATTCCTGGCTTTCACTCAAGCTGCAATCGAGGCGGGGTCGTTTGGCGTCGTTTCAAGATGTTTTGGAATCGCGAACGCGGCACTTATCGAAGGCAACGACAGTTTGCGAAATGCAATCTACGTGTCCTACTTGGAACACCTGGACTTTCGCACTGAGGGAGGCAAGCAGGCCAAGCAATTGATGCCAACTGAGCTTATGCAAGGGCGCAACGACATACTCGACTATAACGAGCAGCTGCTCGGGCGAAAATGGCCCACAGACGACCGCTGATACCTGCACGGCGGATTCTGAGAGGATGACCGGCATTTCGGAAGTTCAGTAGACACCCCACAGAGCTCAAAGGCTCGCAACGATCCTTAAGATTGATCCTCGCCTGGCGAGAACAATCCTTTGCACCTGTTGAGGTCAGAACAGCTTCGCTCTTAGCGGAGTATCCACCAATCAACCACCATCATTCGCGAATTGATGAGCTATTGCGCGAAGCCATCCCATGGCGGCCTGCCCTCGAAACACGCATTGGCCTGTTAACCGTCAGTTGAGATCCCCGCCCTCGGCCACTCTGCTGCACACTGGCCGACTTCTTTGGACCGATCTTACGACGCTGAAGGTCCTTGCCAGCATGGGCCGGGGCGCACGCCGCGAGAGTTTGATTGATATACGGTACCTTGCATTGGCTGGTACTGTAGGGCCAGGTCTGCAGGGGACAACCGATGAAATACCGCAATCGCGTGCTGGGGCTGGTTTCACTGCTCATCGTCATTACCTATCTCGATCGCGTGTGTATCTCCGTCGCCGGTCCGCGCATTCAGGACTCGCTCCACATTGGCCCAGTGGCCTGGGGCTGGATAAGCGGGATCTTCACATTCGCGTACGCCGCGTTTGAGATTCCCAGCGGCGTCCTCGGGGACAGAATCGGCCCGCGCCGGGTGCTCACCCGCATCGTGCTCTGGTGGTCGGCTTTCACCTCCATCACCGGCCTGGCTACCGGCTACTTTTCCTTGCTGGTGACGCGGCTTCTCTTCGGAGTGGGCGAGGCTGGCGCATTTCCCAACACTTCGATCGTCGTTTCCCGCTGGTTCCCTGAGCCCGAGCGGGGCCGAGCCTTCGGCATCATCCTCGCGGCCGCTCAGATGGGCGGAGCCATCTCTCCGCTGCTGGTCGTCCCCATTCAGATCCGCTACGGCTGGCGCGCTTCCTTCTACCTTTTTGGCACCCTCGGCGTGGTATGGGCCGCGATCTGGTATACGTGGTTCCGCGACTCACCGCGGGAAAAAAGCGGCGTGCCGCAAGCTGAGTTGGACGAGGCGCCCAAACCGGTCGCCCACGCACACCGAGGCCTGCCTTGGGCCCGTGCGCTCAGTTCCGGGAACTTCTGGGCCGTTATAGTAACTGCCTTCTCTTTCATCTACACCTACAATTTCTTCCAGACCTGGTTCCACACCTACCTCGTCAAGGCGCGCGGATTCAGCGAGAAGGAACTGCTGCTCTCGTCCCTGCCGTTCGTCCTGGCCGCCTGCGCCAATCTTGCCGGCGGATTGGCGAGTCATCTCCTTGTTCCGCGCATCGGGCTCAAATGGGGCCGGTGCGCGCTCGGCGTGCTGGGCCTGGCTGTGGCCGCCGTCTGCACCATTGCCGTCATGTTCACCCACAGCCCGACTGTAGCGCTTGCCCTGCTCTCCATTACCTACGGTGGCATCACGCTGCAGCAACCCATTATGTTCGCCGTCTGCCTCGACATCGGCGGCCCCTATGCCGGCGCTATGGTCGGAGTCATGAACATGGCCGCGCAGCTCGGTGGGTTCCTGGGCTCGGTGGTCTTCGGATACCTCGTGGCCCGTACAGGCAGCTACAACGTCGGGTTCCTCCCCATGGCGGCCCTGCTGATGCTGGGGACCTGGCTCTGGTTCCGCATCGACCCCACCGTACCGCTCACCCCCTTAACTGCGCCCATCGGCTTCCCGGCATCGTTGACGGCGCAAGCCGACTGAGCCGAGGGTTTCTGGGAGCACAGTAAATCGCCGAAGAGCATATCGAGATCAGTGCCAAGGGAAAGTGTAAGGATTCCTGGGTTCCGGTTGGATCACCGGCCAACGGCATATGATCCCGATTTCGGCTCAATGCACGGATGGCCGACCATCCGACCGGAATCTGAAGGTCCGGCCCTCGTGGGAACAGGAAACGCGCTTTGGGCTGTTATCGTCAATCGAGAACCATCCCCGTTCAAGTGGGCGGACACTTGCCGGCTTTTGAGCCTCGAAAGGAAGCGTTCATTCAGGCGACGGCGTCAATCTGCGCAGCAAGTGTGGTGGCCTTGCTGGACGTCTGCGTGGGCGCCCGCTATTGTGCGAGACTACTTCGCAAGGAAACTTTTCCGCGGATCGCGACCTGGCTGATCTTTGAGATCGGCGTCGTCATGAGTCTGGCCGCGTACTTCGCCTCGCACTATCACAGCATCGTAAAGGCCGCGCTTAACGTGACAGACGGCATCGTGGTCACGGCTATTCTTGCTTCGCTTTTTATTGAACAGCGAGGTGCTAAAATCCAATTCACCAGAAATGAGCAGGTGTGTCTGCTGATCTCATGCATCACGTTGGCGGCCTGGACGATCACCAAGACTGCATGGATCGGCTTTGCGGGATTCCAAGTGGTTATGGTTGTAGCATACTTTCCCACGATTGAAAGCGTATGGCGGTGGAAGCTGGGTCGGTCGCCCGAACCCGTCGAAACGTGGAGCATCACCGCTGTGGCTGCGCTCATCGGAGTGGTCATCGACGTCACGGGTAGCCGCGACTACCTAGCCATGCTCTATCCTCTGCGTGCGTTCGTCCTCTGCGTAATCATCGTGGTGCTGGTGAGGCGGTGGGAGCGGAAGAACAAGACGGACTACTCGCTGGTCCGATGAGTTCATCGGTATCAGTTCAGCACCGGGAAACTCGAATTGCGCTTCGACAGCCTCGGCTTCGCGCTACATCGCCGAGTATCAAAATGAGCGCCTGGAAGGCAAATTCCCGGGTTCGGGTCGGTTGACCGGCTATCCGGACAGAACTCGAAAATGGGGTAATGTCCGGATAGCCGACGATTCAGGAACTACTGCATTCCAAACAGCGATGTGTGATCAGTGAAGCCCATGTATCGGTGTAATGCCCTTCGATGCGAAAATCGCATAGAGGAGGATTCATGGGAAGAATGGTTCGCCTGCTTTTAGCTTCCATCTCTCTCTTGCCGACAGCTCTTGTCGGCCAGAATAAGGCATCTGTGACCGCCGATTCGTCACCGGCAACTTCGACGCCGTCTGATCACACTCCTATTCAGCAGCTACGTGAATTGCACGACCGCGCCTATGCAGCTTTACGTGCCGAGCAGGAACGTTCCAAACAACCACTTTGCCCCAAAGCTCTTTCTACCGTCGATATGAATCAATGCTCCGTTCAGGAATTCAACTCAACCGAGCGCAATTATCAAGTCGAAATTGTGGCCCTCAACGCGTTGGTAGGTGGTCCGAGAGACCTAACTCGTGGCTCTGTTGCGGCCACTCCCTTGGATGATGCCGAAGCGACTTGGCATAACTATCGCGAGCAGGCTTGCAATGCCTTTGCGGGTCCACAGAAGAATGCGGGTACCAGCCGTTCCTATCTGTATGAGACCTGTCTGATAACCCTTACCCGCAGTCACATGAACGCTCTAGGCGATCTCTACGCCGAGGTTGGAATGCACTGATGCTCGGGTTCCGGTCGGTTTACCGGCAAACAGGAAGTAACCCTGAGCCAAATCACGCATGTTTCCGATCGAAGACCTTATTCCCGGTATTCTTTCTGATACAGATCTCGTTGCAGGTCAAGATGCGCACAAAGGAGATGGCACATGTTGAATGATTCTCTCAGCCTTTTCATTTCAGTTGGAGTACTGTTCTCATCGGTTCAAGGGATGGCCGAAGCAGTTCCCAAGGGCTCCGTCCGCCTCGCCATTTGCCAGATTCTCGTTATCGATAGCGATCGTGAAGGCAACTTTCGCCGCATCGAGTATGCGCATGAGCAGGCCGCGGCGGAACATGCGCAAATCGCAGTGTTCCCCGAGTCGTCAATCCTTGGTTGGGAAAATCCCGATGCACATCGTCTTGCGGAACCAATTCCAGGTAAGACAGCAGTCGTATCGGTACTTTGGCGCATAAGTATGGCTTAATGGTCGCCATTGGCCTCGATGAAAAAGATGGCGACCGACTCTACGACACAGCAATTCTCATGGACAAATCTGGCAAAATGCTCTGGAAGCACCGGAAGATCAATGTGCTGCCAGAGCTCATGACACCGCCATATTCACAGGGTCGACCGGACGATATCGGCGTGGTCGAAACCGAGTTTGGAAGGATCGCCGTGCTCATTTGCGCCGACACCTTCACCGATGCTTTCGTCGAGCGACTGAAGGCTCTCAAGCCGGATCTGATGCTGGTTCCGTACGGATGGGCTGCGGCTAATGACAAATGGCCCGAGCACTCAAGGGAACTCGAGGAACTTGTCAAGCGCCGAGCGGCCCAAATGCGATGCCCAATGGCGGGCGTTGATCTTGTGGGAGAAATGACGCACGGCCCGTGGTCGGGCTGGACTTACGGTGGCTCGAGCCTGGTTGTCGATGGCGAAGGTCGAATCCTCTTCATTGCCCGCGACCGCGACACTGATCTCCACGTTATCGATCTGGCCGTTGGCTCACTTGCCAAGTGAGCTGAATCAGCCCCAACCGGCAAACCGGACAGAACCCCGTTTTGGGAAAATTTCCGGTTTGCCGACAATCCACCCGGAACTCCAAGAACAGGTCAATCAAGGCTCAATGAGTGCTTCGGGCTGAAGTCGCCAGTCGAGCTCAAGAAGCGTTCACTTGGCTCGAGCGTTGCCGATTCAGGCTTCTCTAACAGACCCCGAACCGGGGCTGCATCAGATCGAGAACTCCATGTATCCAATACTCGCCAGAAGGGGTCTACCGATATGCGCTTAGAGAAGCGCCTACACATCTATAGTTCGTAGCTAAGATTACCTACTGTTCGCACCAGATGGTTTCTGCGCAGGACGAGACCTGAAGTCCATGAAATGCTTCGGAACGCCATTTTCAGCGGGAGTCTTTTTTAGAAACGCCTTCGCCCAAGCCTCGTGTTTCAAGTAGGCATCCAGAAAGTTCAGAGTATAGAGCGCAACCCAGGCATAACTCGTATTGGCGTCCTCCCGTCCGTAGTCGGCTACCTGGTTCTCCGCAAAGCGTTGTGCACTCTCCCTGCGTTGAAACATGGAGCTGAACTCTGGGTGTGCCATACCCAGCATATTCACAGTGAGGAGATCACCATGAATCCAGGCGTTGAGAACGTTTGGACCAACTTTGTCTGCGGGAGGAACGTCGTCATTTTCCAGATCTTCAAAACTGACGTTTCTAGTAAAGCAAAGAAGCGGTATGTTCATTCGTTCTGGATGGACGTCCCCGGCTCTTTTCACAAGGCCGGGATGATAGCGCATGCTGCCGTCCATCTCCACCAAGGCATCGATGCGAGTGTCTCGTGCTGAGGCAAACAGGCCCGAGATTCCTCCCCAGCTCCAGCTCACCACGGCAACCGCAGACAGATCCGTGTCGGGGAGTGACTTGGCATAGGTGATGAGAAAAGAGATGTCGCGAGCCTGTGCATTGGTTCCGTCCAGATTGTCCGTCATATCGCGCGTCGCGATCCCAACAGATGGACTCGCAACAACGACGTAGCCATGACTGGCAAGATATTCGCACAGATCGGCGTTCTCCCACGCAACGGAAGAATCGCTGGGAGCATAAATAAGAACCGGATAATGCCCGTCTGCCGGTTTCGCCTCCCGCATCGCCCGCAGCGGGACATCCCAGGACGTCGTCAGCAGCGAACGCCACCGATTCTCTTTGCCATCTGCCGCGTTGAAGTGAATCTCCGTGTCTGCCAGTTGGGCATAATTGCCAACCGTCATCGGTTCGCCCGCGGCTTTCAACGACGGATACCAGACTAGTGTCTGTAAGGGACGGCCGTTCTCTCCCAAAGAGGACTTTAACGGGTCCTTACGCGAAGCAGGATATGCGCGTGAGCGATCGTACTGATAGACGACCTTCAATCCCACCGGATACGGGCCAGGTGTTTGCAGGAATCGGAATGAAGATGTTTGTGAAACCGCGAACACTGAGCCAAAGCACATACATAACCCAAGAGCAGCAGTGAAGATTCGTGTTTTCAACTCGACCTTCTCCCGATCGGATATACGGCTCGCGAAGCTAAGAAGTTCGAAACGCCAAACACATTCTTTACCAATCACTTTATCAATCTCCGGAACAGGCTTCACTTCAGCGATCGCCTTAGAAGTCCTCGCTTCGCACAAATCGCCAGTCCGTGATTCGAAGGAAATCGATGCTGGAAACGCGAGTTGGCCTGTTAGAAACAGTTTGCCGAAATATATTCAGGCTTTGGAGCGTGTCGCTCGTACTTCCCAGGCCAAAGTGGTCTGCACAACCGCACTGCGATAAGTAAATATCGTTTAACAATAATTATATATTGACAATCGCGATATTTCCGATATCATCAGATCTAAGGCTTTCGAGAGGAACTTGTATGCGACCCGAAATTCAGGCAAATCTTCAAAAGATCAACAACTCCCTCCAGCGCTTATGCTTAGGCGTGTTGCTGTTCCTCGTGGCTGTGATCCCGGCAGTAAGCCAAGCTCAAATACAGCCGCAGACAAAGCCGATGGGCTCGGAACCAACTCCGGAACCTGCTGTACCTGCCATCGTCGCCGCCTTCGACAAGTACGAAGTAGTGGGTATCCCAGAAGGCCATGGGATGAAAGATTTAGATGATTTCATTCTTTCGCTGATCCGCGATCCAGCGTTTTCGGGAAAAGTAAACGACATTGCAGTCGAGTGCGGCAACTCGCTGTACCAACCCATTCTGGACCGTTATATAGCCGGTGAGGATGTGCCGTTCACGGAAGCTAGGAAAGTATGGCGGAACACGACGCAGCCGATGTGCGGCATGTCGGGATTCTTTGAGCAGCTTTTCCCTCTCGTGCGCGCAATCAATCAGAAGCTCCCGCCAGGGAAGCGCCTTCGGGTGCTGGCTGGCGATCCTCCAATTGACTGGGACCAAGTCAAAAGCTCCCAGGACACAGCGAAATTCTCCGACCGCGATGCCAGCATCGCTTCTGTGATGGAGAAAGAGGTTCTCTCGAAACATCGCAAGGCTCTCATGCTGTTCGGCAATTTTCATCTCATGCATGGAGCTGGGGTCGACGCCGGAAACGCCGTGACGATCTTTGAGAAGGACTATCCAAACCGAACCTTCATCATCACCGACCTCGGCAACTTCGACACGGGCTTGCCCACCCTGGCCAGGAGCTCATTCGCAAGCTGGCCGGTCCCATCGCTTGCTCGGGCCAAAGGAACCTGGCTTGGCGCCTTAGGGCTAGGTCAGTTTTATCCGCCAACGGTCTGGACGGACAACGACTGCAATGTGCACGACGAACTCCCCAAGAATGAACAAAAGCCCATGGCAGATTTGGTCGATGCCTTCCTTTACCTCGGTCCTCAGGATTTGAGACTAACGGAGCCAATGCCCGCTGACATCGCATTGGATGGTGATTACATGGCGGAATCGATGCGGCGAATGGCGTTGATGGGAATGCCTGGAGCAGGGACGCTGAAGGAATTCGATCAGTCGATTGTGGCTGGTGCAGAAAACCCTGTTCTTGTCGTACCTAAGCTGCCGGATCTTAAGGCTTACTTTCCGATGATTAAACAAAATTGCCTCAATCGCAAGAGGAGTAGCATCGCACCTAAATAACTGACATAGCAAATGGTTTGAAGGAGGCTTTATGCAAACTGACACTCGGGCAAAGCTTCAAAAGATCAAGAAAGTCAGCATCAACCTTCGGGTGATCTGCAAAGTGCTGTTGGCGCTGGTTACGCTCTTAGGCCTTTGCTGTGTTGTATGCGTAGCCTTTGGAGTGGGAGGGATTAACTACGACAACGTCATATTCCAGACTGTCGGATTGCCGCTCGGTCGTCGCCTTATATTGGGCGCGGTGACCGCTCTTGCGTTTGGCGTCCTGTTCAAATGCATTTATCACCTGCATCTGCTCTTCGGGAACTACTCCCGCGGGGAGATTTTCACCAGGGATTCGGTCGGGCAGCTTCGTCAGTTTGGCATTGCATGTCTGCTGTGGGGCGTCGTGAACTTCCTTTGGATCTCGTCGCTCGCCCTATCGGCGCGGCCCGCGAAGACGTTCCACGGCCACGCCGACTCGCTCGTCATCGGGATCGTCATTATCGTGATCGCGTGGTTTATGGATATGGCCGTGGACTTGCGCGAAGAGAACGAACTCACCATCTGAACGGGAGGAAGGGAGCAACCATGCCGATTATCGTCAATGTGGACGTGATGCTCGCCCGGCGGAAGATGCGGTTGAACACGCTGGCCGAACTGGTGGGGATCACTCCGCAGAATCTCTCCGTCCTCAAGGCTGGCAGGGCCAGGGCCGTTCGCTTTAGCACGTTGGAGCGGCTGTGCGAAGTGCTTGACTGTCAGCCTGGCGATCTCCTGTCCTATGAAGAGGGCTCGGCTCAAGCCACGCATGAGTTGACGGGTTCATTGGAAGCGTAACCCGCATCGCTTCGGATAATTTCTGTGCATCTTTTAGCCGGAAGTTGACCGTTATTCTTCTCAGTTGACGCTAAATCGCCGAGGCACTCATTGAGTGCTGGCAGCGGGCAAATCTCCATCTTTCCAGGTTCCGGTTGGATCACCGGCTATCGGGAGAGCGCCGGGATAAACCGGCATGTTGTAGGGGATGCAAGAGCCCTACAGGAAAGGAAGTAGCGAATCCATCCTGACCTCTAGTCTTGCAGGGGACATCGCGAGGTGTTTCTTGAAGCGTA
>Ga0182018_10004642_pt1 | contig 11445 bp, 17 predicted proteins | sample 812P2MmetaG_FD_120490 | JGI IMG/M metagenome (GOLD analysis project Ga0182018, IMG submission 120490) | Permafrost microbial communities from Stordalen Mire, Sweden - 812P2M metaG | ecosystem: Environmental > Terrestrial > Soil > Wetlands > Permafrost | place: Sweden: Stordalen | collected...
CCTGCGCGGGGTAGCCTGTCAGCCGCAGGTGCTCATGCTGTCCATGTGCTGTCCATTTTGCTGTCCATCGCGGCACCCTGGCGCGTAACGAGCTCGACGCGCGCGAAACGCCTCGGGGCTGTTCTTCTCGATGTTTTGTGTTCGACGCGGTTCACCCGTAACGATCCGTAACACCGTGAAACCGCGTGCCTGTTGCCTTGACACGGTAGGGGTCGGAGGTTCGAAACCTCTCGCGCCTACGGATTCGACGAGGGGGGAGTTGCACTGCCCCCCATCGAGCTCCCCCAGGCGGGGGACTCTTCGGCTCCTCGGCCCAACCTGTTCATCCCGCGCCCTTTCCGAGAGCGGGCCGTTTGATGCTCACCACCTTCTCGACCGCGTCCATCTTTTCGCACATCCGGCCGTCGAGTAGTGCGCCTCCACATCGCGTCCGTCGCGTGGCTGGTGACCTGCCTTCCTCACGGCAGCCTGTGCCGACCTGGCCACGTTCTTCGCATCGCCGTACATGCGCACAGTGGTTTGGAGCTTTCGCGTTTGCGTCTAGGGAAGAGCAAGTGCGACTTGAGCGTGATGGTTGCCTTCTCTAAGCTCATCAATGGAGGCCCACTGCCCTAAGGCCATGGGCAGTGCTGGGGGGGGTACCGAACTTTTAATTCCGCCAAGAATTCGCCGATTCCGCTCCGGGGACAGTGCGCATCGAGGATCTCTCGCGCGTGGCGTGCATGGAGGTCGGCAAGGATCTGCGTCATGGGGGAGCCTGAAGCGGCTGCTCACTGAGGACCACCGTTACGTCTTCACGCTCATCCAGAAGTTCCGCACGGACGTGAAGGGGGCGAAGTACCCGAAGCTCTCGGACCGGAGCGACATCATCGTCATGGCCGACGAGGCGCACCGGAGCCAGTACGACACGTTTGCCTTGAACATGCGGCAGGCCCTTCCGAACGCCGCGTTCATCGGCTTCACCGGCACCCCGCTGATGGCCGGGGAGGAGAGGACCCGTGAGGTCTTCGGCGACTACGTCAGCGTCTACAACTTCCGGCAGGCCATCGAGGATGAGGCCACCGTCCCGCTCTACTACGAGGCCCGCATCCCCGAGCTCCAGCTCACCAACGAGGACCTGGGCGACGACCTGGCCGCCGTCATCGAGGAGGCCGACCTTGACGAGGAGCAGCAGAAGAAGGTCGAGCGGGAGTTCTCCCGCCAGTACCACCTCATCACGAGAGAAGACCGGCTCGACACCATCGCCGCCGATCTCGTCACCCACTTCCTGGGCCTCAATACCGAGGCCAAACGCCCCGGGGACACGAAGGGGATGGTCGTCGCCATCGACAAGGTCACGGCCGTGCGCATGCACGACAAGGTGAAGGCTGCCTGGGCCAAGAAGAAGGCCGAGCTGGAAGAGCGACATCGCTGCACGGACTTCAGCGACAAGGCTGCGCTGGCGAAGCTCCGGACGGACATCGGGTTCATGGCACAGCTCGACATGGCTGTCGTCGTGTCGCAATCGCAGAACGAAGTCGACACGTTCAAGAAGAAGGGGCTCGATATCGCCCCGCACCGGCTGCGGATGGTGAAGGAGGACCTCGACACGAAGTTCAAGGACCCGAAGGACCCCCTCGCCCTCGTCTTCGTCTGCGCGATGTGGATGACCGGCTTCGATGTGCCGAGCTGCGGAGCCGTCTATCTCGACAAGCCGATGCGCAACCACTCGTTGATGCAGACCATCGCCCGGGCGAACCGCGTTTACGAAGGCAAGATCGACGGGGTCATTGTCGACTACGTGGGCGTGTTCCGGAACCTGCAGAAGGCCCTGGCCATCTATGGCGCCGGTGCGGGTGGGGGTGTCGGCGCTGGCGACACGCCTGTGCAGCCGAAGGAGATGCAGCTCGAAGAGCTCAAGAAGCTCATCACCGACGGGAAGAAGTTCTGCAGCGACCACGGCGTGGACGTGGACGCCATCCGCTCGCTGACCAAGCTGGCGAGGATCACGGCGCTCAAGACAGGCGTGGACAAGCTGGTGCACCCGGCAGAGACGAAGCAGAAGTTTCTGACCCTCGCCACGCAGGCCGACCGCGTATACCGCGCCATGGGGATGTACGACGCAAAGCTCGCGCTCGCTTCCGACTGGGGGGCCCTGCTGGACCTTGCCAGGGGCCTCCGCGGCCTCGAGCAGCCAGTCGACATTTCCGAGGTGATGGGGAGGGTCGAGGAGCTCCTGGACGAGTCCATCGACGCCGACGGCTACGTCATCCCGAACCCAGCCGGGGACAGGTTCGATGGCCGCGTCCACCTCGGCCAGATCGACTTCGAGGCCCTCGCCCGGTACTTCACCAAAGCCAAGAACAAGGCCAGCACCGTAGAGGCGCTCACCTCATCGACGATGAAGAGGGTCGATTCCCTCGTGCGGCTCAACCCCACCCGGCGGTCGCTACGAGAGCAGCTCGAAGCCCTCATCGCCGACTACAACGAGGGCGCCCATACGGTCGACGCGTTCTTCGACAAGCTCATGGCCTTCATCAAGAAGATGGAGGGGGAGGAGAAACGCGCAGACGGCGAGGGCGTTTCGCAGGAGCAGCTCGCCCTCTACGACCTGCTCGTGGCCGTCGAGGTCACGCTGTCGAAGAAGGAGCAGGCCGCGGTGAAGAAGCTAGCCACCGACCTGCCCAAGAAGATCGGGAAGAAGCTCGTCATCGACTGGCGCAAGAGCCAGATGAAGCGGGCTGCCGTGCGTGTCGCCATCAAGACGGCGCTCAAGGACCTGCCCGAGCCCTACGACGAGGTGAAGTTCGAGGCCGCCCTCGAAGCGGTCTACGAGCACGTGTACGAAAGCTACTGGGGGGACGGGAAGGGCGTGTATGTGGAGGAGCGCGGAACGTGAGTCACGGGCCTTCATACGGCCGGACCGGACTCACAGGAAGATTACGTGACACGCGGCGGCCTATGTCGGTATCCCGAACGCCTGACCCTGCATCGTAATGACGACCTTCAACCGACGACGGGGGACGTCAACAGCTGCCATCGACATGAAGTCCTCCAGGCGCGGAGGCCGTGAGCCCATGACGAGCTCCTCGGAGAAGTTGGGTACACCGCCTCCGCCGGTAAGCGCATAGCTGGGGGCGCGCAATATCAGCATGGGAACACGCACATGTCCGCCCACAGCCAACGCAACCGCCCTGTGGTATCCGTTTTTCAGGATAAATCGGCCGTTGAACTCGACTGCACTCATGGCTCGCAGACCAATCCCAAACTGGAACCCGACAAACTTCCGTCCCGCCTTATCCTCCTGACCGGCGATCGGTCCGAGTAGGCGAAGGTCTAGGTGATCACTTGTGATCGTCCATAGGTTTTTGCCCTGATCGAAAGCCGTCACAACCTCGACGAGGTCAGACGACTCGGCTTTCAGGGGAAGCGTTAGCCGAACGAGTCCTTCGTCATCGCCGACCAAGGGGAGGCGCGCTGCAAGTCTGCTCAGGTGCTCCGTGTTCACCCAAGGTTGGAAGACGACCAGGCGACGCAAGTCGACCATGGCGAACTGCCAGCTCGACATGCCGCTCGTGTACTCTCCAAACGTTGGCTCTGCGGCGAGGGCGGTCAGGCGCGCAGTCGGCGCGATAGGCTCAACGCCAGCCTCCGGACGCAACGCAAGCGCGGAGACGTAGCTGCGCGCATTGTGAGCGCGGTCCATTAGCGCCATCCGTGCTTGCTCTTCGGATGGAACACCCTGACCGTCAACAAGCGCCTGGGCCTCGCCCTCCGCGTGAAACCCAAGCAGCGTCCGCCAATGCACAACCGCAGGGGACTGAGGCCGCCGCACCACCGCCGACGCCGGAACGGGCGTTTCCGCTCCCACGTTGACGCCAACATCCGAGTTTAGCGCTTGCTCGACCATGCGTTATCTCCCGAGTCGTGTGACCTGTACCCGCGAGAATGGATGGCGTAGAAAAAGATTGAACGCTACGAGATTTCTTCCTTGCGATCCTCACAGGATCTTGGGCTCCATAGGGGATCATGGCAAAAGGGGAAGATTCTCGCTTCAAGGAACTAAATCGGCCTATTCGGCTTATCGCCGACCTCTTGGGAGGTGCGACTCACGACAGACTATCGGCCGCTGCAAAACTGGGCATCAAGCCCGCTGCGGCTGGACGGCAGCTCGAAGCGATCTCAAAGCTTCCGGGCGTCTTGGTGGTGCCTAAGTCACGCCCGCGAAAGTTCCGCTTCGACTTCTCCGCGTTCACGGCCGTGCCGGACGTCCCAGCTGCCGTAGCGGCTTGCTTCGGCGCCAGTCTCGCGGGGTTGTTCCAAGGGACGCCGTACGAAGAGGGCATGCGACGTGCCCTCAAGCACGTGTTGAAGCATCGCGCGGACCCCCGGTTTGCCGACCTGGATCGAAAGTTCCACTTTCTTCGTCGGGGCGGCGAAGTCGATCTGCGCAGCCGGGTGGATCATCTGGACGATGTCATCGACGCGGTGCTGAAACGAAACTGGATCGCTCTGACCTACGAGCGCTTTAACGGGCAGACCGATGCTCTACGTTTGCGACCGCTGTCGATCGTTGTCTACGACCACCAACTGTACGTCCTCGCAGACGAAGGCCATGGCGCGCCACATCCGTATCGGTTCGCCAGGATCAAGACGATCACGATCGAAGATCGACAATTCGAGTATCCGACGCGAATCGCGTACGATCCGGATCGTCTGTTTGGAGACAGCTTTGGGGTATTCGTTGGGGACGAATTTCCCGTGCACGATGTGAGGGTGATTCTGTCAAGGAAATGGCTTCCCTACGCCATGTGTCACCAATGGCACCACCCTCAGACGGTGACTCCTGTCGAGGACGGGCGCGTTGCCATCTCACTTCGCGTTCGTCTCTGTCCTGAGGTTGAAGCTTGGCTTCTTGGCTTTGGCGAGGATGCGGAGATCGTGGCGCCGGTCGGCCTTCGCCGGAAGATTGCCGAGCGGCATGCCAAAGCGATCGAAAATGAAAAGCCGAGGGTGCGCGCGAAGCCTCTTAGGAGACCTCAGAGTGAACGGGGACGGCACGCTGGCCGGTCGAGTCCACGGCGCTAGGGAATAGGTTTGGAACTTCTCCGGTCGGCGTCGTTGACGCCCCATCCCGACCGCCCAGCCCTCGAGATGGTCCACCGCCGGTCGCTCTTCCTTCGATGAGAGCAGAGCAGGGCGCTCATCTGCGGAGCGAGCTACTCGTAGTACTCGAAGAGGGCTCGGGCATCGCCCAACTCGAGACGATGCTCACCCACTTGAGCTTCCACGTCGGCGACCAGCCACAGCCCTCGGCGGGGCTCCGCGTGGATGCGACGAAGAGTTTGTAGGAGCCGGAACAACGATCTTTTTTCGATCGCACCAGCGTCGCCTACCACACTGTCGGGCCCGCGTGGGGTGGGTCCATAGCTACCCAGTTGCCCGCGGCGATAGCCATCGCTATAGCAATAGCAATCACCCCGTCTGCTTCGGCGGCCGGGCGCGAGGCGGCCCTAATAAGGCCGCCTTTGCTTTTTTGTGATCGCGTTCGTATGACCGAGCTCGCTCACCATGCGCACGAACGTCTACGTCGACGGGTTCAACCTGTACTACGGGTGCCTGCGTCGTACGGCGTACAAGTGTCTCGACCTCGACGCGCTCTGCCGCAACGCGCTCGCGAGGCACCACGTGATCAACCGCATCCGGTACTTCACCGTCCTCGTCAAGTCCGCCCCGTCGAACCCTGACCAGCACGTCCGACAGCAGGCGTACATCAGGGCGCTGAAGACCATCCCCCACCTCACGGTTCGACGCCTTCGTGGCGCTCATTCTGAAAGAGGATGGAAAGGGCACGTTCACTTCGCCGGATGCGGAAGGGCTCCCGATCAACCCCGGACAGCCGCGACCCGCAAAGTTTGTTTCCGCAAAGGGCGATTAGCGCCGTCGCTCAGGCGACGGGCCTGGCTCGTCGACGACACGAGCTACACCGTCGGACGGTTCGACCACCGGCTGAAGCTCACGAGCGCGGTGAGTCACAACGAGATTCCTCGCTACCGTGCGTGCCTGGCACGGTTCGGATGATCGGGGCGACACCGGATCGCCTTGAGGCGCTACGGAGCAGCAAGCTGCGGTCCCTTCAGCGTGCCGGGTACGCTTGGCCCGGTGTTCCGCCTATGGCAAGAACAGTGATGCCTTCCGGACCTGGAACGATTTTGCGTTTCTGAGAGGGGCCAACGCGGACAAGCATCCCGCTGGCCAGGGCGACCTTCGTGTCTCCACCGTCGAGGGTACCGCTGCCGCGCAAGACGACGTAAACCTCTTCCTGCCCGTCCCTGATGTGGTCGTGTTCGGGGTGTCCCGTGCAGCCCGCGTCGATCTGCAGGACGTTCATGCCCCAGGCAGTGACACCGAGATCGCGCGCCACCATGTGGAACTTGATGCCGGGGATTGCGTTCGACCCTTGGTAGTACGGAATCTCGTCGAAGTGCTTCGCCTTCATGTCGCTCATGGCAGATCTCCGAGCCCGTCAGGGTCGCCTACTTTTTTGCGCGCGGTCCTCTTGGGAGGCGCGAGGCTACCGCAACCGCGAAGCGGAGCCGAGATAGTCTCGGCGCATGGTCGATCGCAATGGCTACGCCCTTCCGCGCAACGGAGGACGCGAGATCCTGTTCCGTGGAACGCGCATGCACGTCAAGGTGGGGCACACCGAGGGTGCCGCGTACTCGCTCATCGAGATGGCGCATCCGTCCAATGTGGGACCAGCGCTTCACCGGCATCCGAGCGGCGACGAGGGTTTCTATGTTCTGGAGGGCCAGTACGAGATTCGTTGCGGCGACGAGGTCTTCGTCGGAACCGCTGGCTCCTTCGTCTTCGTGCCGCGCGGCGTGCCCCACGGCTACAAGGTCGGACCCGATGGGGGTCGGGTTCTTGTCGTCACGCCGGCTGGCCTTGAGCGGTACTTCGCGGAGGTGGCAGACCGCCTTGCGCAAGGACCCGTCTCGATGGATGTCGAAGCTGAGATCGCCGCCCGTTACGGGCAGGAGTTTCTCGACCGCCTGCGCCACTGGGGCCAGTAGAGCGCGCGCGGAACACTCGCATCCCTGTCGGACGCGGCGACCTCGGTAGAGTGGTCGGCGTGAGCGAGTCCGACAGCATCGCCGAAGCCATCGCGCGCTACCTCCGCGAAGGCATGCACGCGAGGCCTGGAACACGAGCACCCCCGCCGCTCCGTCGCGTCTTTCCAAGTACCGAGCGCCTTGTAGCCACTCCTGTCCGTCTTCCACGAACGCTGGGTCTCGATATCGATCCCCAGCACATGGCGTACCTCTCAGCGGCGGTCGGCCCAGTACCCCGGCCGACGCTTCGCGTGCGCGATGGCGAGAACGATGGCGTTCGTCTGGCGAACGTATCTTGGTTTCTCATTCTCCGGACTGCGTGTCGCCTCTCGAGGGCGGCTTCCGGGTGGATCAGAAGCGAGATCACCGACGCTCGTCGCCCGACGGGGCGAAGAACTCCTCGCGGGTGAGGAGTTTCACCTCTCCGCGCTCGATCTGAGCCATCCGCCGCTCGAGCTCCACCGACCAGGCACTGGCCCACTCCTCGCTCGACCCCTCGAGTTCGTCGCGCAACTCGCCCCGCTCTTCGGCGGTCATCTCCGACACCATCTCGAGAACGGCACGTACACGCGGCGACGCCATGACCCTAGCCTGGCCTGGACCCACGTCTCCGTCCAGCCCGGTCGAGAGGCGACGCCGCTTGGTGTAGAGAGACCAGCGTATGCTCACCCCCGTGGGCCGCCGCAGCCAGACCGAAACCGTCGCCGGCATCTACCAGGCCTTCCTCCAGCGCCGCACCTGGCCGCAGGCGGCCCTCGCAAAGGACCTCGACGTCACCGTGGGCACCTACCGAAGCGGAGGTCCGACCCCGCGCGCGGCATGCCAAACTGCGCAAGGATGACGATGTTCCCGGATTGTTCGTGATGGCCGCGCTCGAAGGTCTTCCGAGCGCCAACTAGCGTCCGCGCCTCTCGGCGAGCACCTCGCGGAGGGCTTTGTTCACGGCCTCCCCGCTGCCGAAGTGCGCCCAGAGGTCCGAGTCGATGCGAACAAGGTCCCCAGCCCGCAAGTGCGCGTGGTGCCCGCGGCCCGGGAGGCGTCGAAACCGACGCTCGTCTGTGACTTCGGGCATCTCGGCGAGAGACTCGGCCGATGGTTCAGGGGTCGCCTTCGTAGATTCGTCGCTCATGGGTGTTCGCGCGCCGCGCGCTGATGATACGGGTCTGAGGTCCCCGCTGGGTTGTTACCACGTAAAGAATACGCTCTTGAGGCGACATCGCCACCGTGACGAGCCGGTCGGGATGCAGGGCGTCGGCGAAGTCCACGGAGGATGGATCGGTGAGCGCCTGAGCTGCTTCGTCGAAGCGAACGCCATGCTTGGCCGCATTCGCTTCGGCCTTCTCCTCGTCCCACTCGAAGTCGCCGTACACGACCGTTGGCACGGCGCGACCGTAGCACCGCCGACGGTTCCTCGTCGCTGCGCAGCGCCGCACCTGGCCGCAGGCGGCCCTTGCAAAGGACCTCGACGTCACGGTGGGCATGGCGAACCCATTCAGGTGATCCTCACGAGGGCACGAGCGGCAGCAGTTGCGGCAACATCGGACCCGAACGATCTCGGGCCGGGACCTGCTGTGGGCACCGCCGTGCCAAACTTCCTCTATGAGCAACGCGCCCGCTCCCGATCCGAAGAGCGAGCAGCCGGAGGTAGCGGCCCTGCGAAAGAAGATCCAGGGTGAGCCGCTCACGGACGAAGACCGTCAGCTCCTCGCCCGCGTGTCACGCAGGCCGGCCAGCAGCGGCGTGCCGATCTCGCAGGAGCAGATGACGGCACTTCTCGCCGAGCGCAAGCGCCGCGGCGAGTGAAGGTCCAGTGGTGGCCGGGCGCGACGCTCGCGCTGCTCAGCATGCCGCGTGGGGACGCGGAAGCGATCGATCGTGCCGTTCAGCGGTGGGCGGCCGTCTGGTGAAGGCATCGTCGTTGCCTCCGATGGCGGGGTGTTCCTCTTCTTCGCCGGCGTGCATGTCGTCGAGTTCGTCATCGACGCTGCCGCGGACATGATGCACGTCGAACGCGTGCGGCGCGCCTAGCGGGTCATCGTCCTGACGACCGGGGCGTCGCCTTGACTTCAGTGTCGCCGGAGCTGATTCCCAAGGCTTCGGCCCGAGGCACGCCATGACCACCAAGCATCCACGTCTTTGCCAGGTTCACCGGGGATGGCCGCGTCCGTGCGGGCTCGGCTGCTGAATGTGTCGAGGGCGAGCGGCGAGGACTTCACGTACGTGCTCACGGGCTACGCCCTGGAGCGGCTGCTGCGCAGCAGTTGCACGCCCGCGACTTGAAGCAGGCTCTGGAAATGCGCCGTAAGAGGGGATCTCGATCAACGATCAGGTGCCTGACGCCCGTCAGGGCACCGGCCGCCGCGTCGGTGAGGTTGCGGGCGACCGAGCGTCTGGCTGTTGACGCCGCAGCGGGCTAGCTTCTGTGCATGGCCGTCATCGACTGGAACGGAACCGAGGTTCCCGAGGCGCTTCGGCATCTGCCGGCGGGGCGCTATGTCGTAGAGCCCCTGGATGACGCGCCCTCCCTTTCAGCCGACGAGGAAGAGGGCATCATTCAGGCGCTCACGTCACTGCGCGAAGGGCTGAGCCTCGAACACGAGCAGGTCCGAGCCCGTGTTCTCAAACGCGCGCGACCTTGACGATCGTCTGGGCCCCGGAGGCTGCCGACGATCTCGATGCGGCCGTGGGATACCTGGCCGAGCGCAACCCAGAGGCGGCCAGCAAGCTGGCGGAGTCCGTCGTCGCGCTGGTCGAGTGGCTCGCGTCGACGCCCATCGATGGCCCCGCGCACAGACTCCGGACCGGGGAAATCGTTCGCGGATGGCCGCATCCGCCATTACGAATCTACTATCAGCGCGCAAAGGACACTCTTCGGATTGTCCGCGTTTATCACCAGAGGCGAGAGCCGATCACGCGGTAACGGGAAACCGAATGGGCCGCGACGGGTTGAGTCACAGGTGGTGCTCCACTTCCCGGAGCACCACCTGGAGCACCACTTGCGTATCTCGCGCGACTCGAGCGCGCCGACCAACCGATCGCCGTGCTCAACGAGATGTTTGCTGACGCGGTCACGAAAGAGGAGGGACCGGAGGCCGGCCGGGCGGTGGTGGGCTTCTTCGACAAGGTGATCGAGCGCTTCGGGGGCGAGGAGAGCGACAAGGTCTCGAACGTCATGCGTACGGGAACCTACGTCGCGTGCTTCTCGGAGGACCCCACGTCGAAGCTCATGTGGGGGCACTACAGCGACTCCCACCGGGGCTACTGCGTCGAGTACGGGTTCGAAATACTCGACGCCAGCGACCTTCGCTATCGTCTGCTCTGGCCGGTGATCTACTCACCGGAGAAGTTCCCGCTCATCGTGAACGGACCGCCCGACCCCACCCAGTTCAACCCGTGGAGCGCAACGCTCGCGTCGATCCACAAGAGCCCCGAGTGGGCGTACGAGCGCGAGTGGCGGATCGTCGTCCCGCTCGGGAACCCCCCGATGCCGGCTTGGGACATGGGCACGCCGAATCGCCTGATCCTCGGCCACGAGATCCAGCCCGACGCGAGCTGCCGCTGGGTACACGAGCACCAAGCGATCTTGATCACCGGCGCGACCGGGACCGGCAAGAGCTACGTCGCGGCGCGTTGGCGCAGCAGGCATGCCGGAAGGGATTCCGTGCGATCTACCGGCGCGCGCCCCGCCTCTTCGACGAGCTCGCACTCGCGCGGGCCGACGGAACCTATCCGCGCGCACTCGCGCGCTCGCTCGATTCAACGTCATGGTCATCGACGACTTCGCGATCACTCCGGTCACCGACATGCAGCGGGCCGATTTGCTCGAGCTACTGGAAGACCGCTACGGCGCGCGCGCGACAATCGTTACCAGCCAGCTCGATCCTACCCACTGGCACGACTACCTGGCCGAGCCGACCTTGGCTGACGCCATCTGGGATAGGCTTTTGAACAACGCCCACCGCCTCGCCCTCAAGGGGCCGTCCCGCCGGAAGGAGGAGCCGAGCAAGAAGAAGGAGACCGAGAAGCAACCATGACCGACCCCCGCGTCGCTTCGCTCCGATCCGGATGCCCGCATCGGCGATCACGATGGGCGGAACGGCCGATCACGATGGAGCGGAATGGGCGATCACGATGAGCGAAACCTGCACTCGAGGACGACGATCGCTTCGTTGCCGTAGCGGATAGCCGGACGGAACGTCCGAGGCGGGTGCCAGTCGAAAGCGAGCTTGTGTCCAAGCGCGGTCACCTTCCACCGGTTCCGTTTCGACGTCCTCTCCACGAGGCCCCGTTGTTCCAGTTTTTCGAGAACACCCCGAGCCTGATCACGACCGCACTTGAGGACGGTCGACAG
>Ga0182018_10004645_pt1 | contig 11438 bp, 12 predicted proteins | sample 812P2MmetaG_FD_120490 | JGI IMG/M metagenome (GOLD analysis project Ga0182018, IMG submission 120490) | Permafrost microbial communities from Stordalen Mire, Sweden - 812P2M metaG | ecosystem: Environmental > Terrestrial > Soil > Wetlands > Permafrost | place: Sweden: Stordalen | collected...
ACAGCGGTCGCTGTTTTCTGGTCACCACCTGTCGACGATGGCGGCGCCCCGATCAGCGGTTACACGGTCACGGTCAAGCACGTGCATCGTCAGGAAACGAGTGGCTGCGTAACAACGGGCGAGCTCTCCTGTGTTGTCGCCGGACTCAGAAACGGTCCCAAAACTCCGTACCGCGTGGAAGTTACCGCTACGAATGCCGCAGGATTCACCGGCCCTCATACGGCGGAAGTCCGTGTCGATCCCGGAGGGGAAGGGGGCTGCTCATATATCGGGGAGTACGCCTACTTGCAGGGCTGTAATTTGGCCGGTGTCAACCTGTCCGGGGTCAACCTAACGGGCGCTGATCTAACAGGGGTGTCCTCCGGCGGCATTACGGGCAGTCCTAGCGCTCTTCCGCCCGACTGGGAATTGATCGACGGCTATTTGATTGGGCCGGGCGCAAATTTGACCGACGCCAATCTCTCTGGCTCGAACTTGAATGGCGCAGACCTGACCGGCGCTGATCTTACCGGAGTGATTTCTGGCGGCATCACCGGCACGCCGAGCGCTCTCCCGAGCGGGTGGATCCTCACGGTTGGGTTCCTCATCGGGCCAGGCGCGAATCTGTCCGGTGACAACCTGTCCGGTGCCGATCTGGACGGAGTGATTTCTGGCGGCATCACGGGCAAACCGAAAGCGCTCCCGACGGATTGGCGACTCATTGGGGGCTATCTGATCGGACCGGATGCCGACCTGTCAGGCGCCAATCTGTCCGGATTGAACCTGGGCCGTGCCGACCTGGCCGGTGCCGAGTTAGCCGGCGTTTCCTCGGGCGGTATCACAGGCAAACCGAAGGCGCTCCCTACCGACTGGAAGCTGGTCAGCGGCTACCTGATCGGACCCGATGCAAACCTATCGGACGCCAATCTGACCGGGTTGAATCTGGCCGCCTTTGATCTGGACGGAGTGATTTCTGGCGGCATCACCGGCACGCCGAGCGCTCTCCCGAGCGGGTGGATACTGACCGTTGGGTGGCTCATCGGACCGGGGGCGAACCTGTCAGGCGCTGACTTGTCCGCCGCCAATTTTGCGGGGCTCATTTCTGGCGGCATTACTGGTAACCCTTCCTTGCCTAGCAACTGGACTCTTGTCGACGGCTACCTGCTCGGACCGGACGCTGATCTGGCGGGCGCAATGCTCGCAGATGCGACGATGAAGTATTCCGATCTATCCGGAGCCAACTTGAATGGCGCAATGCTTACAGGTGCAACGATGGGGGACTCCGATCTATCCGGAGCGAACTTCAATGGCGCAGTGCTCGAAGGAGCGGCTATTGGATTCGCCAACCTAAGCGGCGCGACCTTTGCATCGGCTGATTTGAACGGTGCCCGCTTTGACCATTCCAATCTGACTGGTGTCAATCTTTCCGACGCTAACCTAAGTGCAGTCAGCATGAGCTACGCGAATCTGAGCGGCGCCAACCTGTCTGGCGCCAATCTCACCGGGATCATTTGGCGCGACACCACCTGTCCGGACGGAACAAAGAGCGGACACGATGGGTACACCTGCGTCAACAATCTCGGCTAACGAGCTAAAGCGGAGCCAAGACAGCGGTACCAGTCCGGTTGAAAGATCCCTAGCGCCGTCTGATCGACCGCACACGCTCGAGATCCTCGACGTGGCCCTCACATGCGTCGACCTGGTAGCGCTTCGGTCCGATCATCGTGGAACCGCTCCAATGGACAGGTTCGGGGCAGCCAGTGGGAGAGCCCTTCCGGTAGCCATCGCCCCGGCTCACGAACCGCCAACACACTCCCCGATCGACCCGGGCAGCGTTGGCGTAGTGATCCATGGGGCCACGGTAAGGCGCCGGAGTGACGCCGACCTGTGCCCTGAGCACTCGATAGCTCAATAAGGTTGTTGGCTTATAGCCCACGGTTGACAACTTTAGGGTCCGGGGTATAATCCATCCATGGTGCTCGATAACCGACGTCAGAGAATTGAGTCCTTGGTCCGTGATTATCACGCCTACAACAGTGAGATTGAGCGAACACGGACTAGGGCGAGTTCGATGGCGAGGGAGAAGACTTGGACACTTGAGCGGCTCCGTGAGCTTCTGAGCGTCGCTGAGATTGCACAGGAACTGGGGGTCACTCCTGCCGCCGTGTATGCAGGCCTAAGTGGTGACCCACCCGAGCACGACGTCGACGAGCTCCCCACATTGGTTGCCCGCCTCAAGGAAATTGGTGAACAGGCGCAACGGGTGGCCGACGGCAAATCCGTTCTGATATCTCCCAATCCCGTCGGCATGCAGATGCTTGCCGAAAATCTGAAGTGGGCAACTGAATGGCTCGAGCAATTGGGCGACCTCGCCGAAGCGTAGCCACCCCAAACCGTGCCAACTATGTGCCTACTAACTCGCGGTTTTCACCACGCTCACCAGTCACCGCCAACCGGAAAAGCCCTGCTCAGCGCCCCTCTACACCATTCAGCATCACTCGACTCTCACGCCTGGCAGAATCCCGCCTACAGGCCGGCTCACCGTCAACTAGGGAACATGATGAAGTATCCCGACTTTTGTCCCTACTACTTGAGGAGTTTGAGAATGGATGAAGCCTTTGCAGACGAGGGGGAGGTTTGGCTCGAGTTCGTCGTCGCACTGAAGAGTCTCTGCCAGAGCACACATATCTCCGTCGACGACCGGCTGGTTGCCGTTGATGAGGCTTGTACCCTGGCGCTTGGGGGCAGCGTCATCGACGCAAAGGAATTTGTAGAGCGACAAGTGGTGCTGGGCCTAGGAGAATGAGCGGGACGCTTCGAGAACCTCCCCCTTCGAAGCGGGCGGGTCGAGGCGCCGGGAACTGCGCGTATATGTCGGCCGGGACCCCGAGGAGGACCGTCAACGACGATGAGGGGAAGGTGGCGAAGCAAGGCCACCCGTCCACGTCTCCTGCGTCTTCCGTGGAGGCAAGCGGGACGCGACTAGGGCCCACGACGCCCTGGTGGCCGAGGTGGGGGTCTGGCCAAGGATCTCAAGATCTTGTTGCCGAGGGACGTCGTCTTCGGAATCACCAGTTGGTGCGTCGGAATCCGGGTCGACGCCGCCGTCCGTATCTCTTTTTCCAGTTTCTGTAACAATGTTACATGACGGGAAAAAGAGATAGTTGGGATCCCCCTCCGCAGTGTCCGGGACTCCAGAGCGGATCGTGGTGATCAACCCAGTGAGGGAGCTGGTCGAGTTCTGTCGTGTCCAGGGCTATCGCCGCCACGAGATCGTCGAGATGATCGAGGCCCTTCCGTGAACTTGAAGGGTAGGGAGCACCACGTGATCACGCTGCCCGATCGACCCGCTCGATGACTGCACAACCGAGTCACGTGCTCCAACGAGACGAGGGCAGAGTCCTCTTCGGGATAGATCCCGCCGCCTACGAGGCGGGACGCCCCGAGTACCCGGATCGGGTCTACGACGTGCTGGCCGACCGATGCGGACTTGGACCAGGCTCGATGACGCTGGAGATCGGACCTGGGACCGGTTTGGTGACCCGACGCCTTGTGGCCGTCGGAGCCTCGGTCACTGCGGTCGAACCCGACCCCGGCCTCGCCGGCTATCTCTCCAAGGTGCTCCCCTCCGTAACCGTGCGGAGGGAGACGCTCGAAGAGGCGTTCCTCCCCGCTCAGACGTTCGACGTTGCCGTTGCCGCCACCTCCTTTCACTGGGTGGATCAGCGAGCCGGCCTGACCAAACTGGGTGAATGCCTGAAGCCCGGCGGATGGTTCGCATGCTGGTGGACGCTCTTCCGCGACCCCGGTCGGCCAGACCCCTTCGCCGAAGCAGTGGAGCAGATCCTCGGACCAGGAACCCGAGGCGCCTTCGATGAGCCGGATCGCCCACCTTTCCAGCTGGACGAGGAACATCGGGTACGCGACCTGGCCCGATGGGCGGGATTGATCGATGTGGAGACCGAGCAGATGCGCTCGACCCGTACCTTGTCCGCCCAGCAGGCCAAAGCGCTCTATGCATCGATGGCGACCGTGCTGCGCCGGCCACCGATCGAGCAGGATCGCTTGCTCGATGCCATCGAGCAACTGGCCGCCAAACGGTATGGCGGGGTGGTCGATCGCCGCTTCGTCACTGCCCTGTACACCGGACGACGACCCTGATGAGGCCGCAGATTGCCCGTCGCCTGCGCTGAGGGACCGGCCGATGAACTTAGACTTGCTCGATGCCCACCCCCGTAGGCCCGGCACCGCCTGACCCGGACGATCCTGACCAGTGGGACTGGGGTGAATGGGATGACGTTCAGCCTCGCCGTCGCTCGAGCCTCCTCCGAACCGTCGTGGTCGGGATTGTCGTTGTCGGGCTCGTCCTCTTGCTCTTCATCAGCATTCTGTGATGTGAGTCGGCAAGGATTTCACGCTGCTTAATCTCACTCCTCGCCGATCGACGACGACTCACCGGACTCGATCGTGGCCAGAAAGTCGCGAACCATTCTCGAGTTGATGTGGCGGGGATTGGCGGCCTGCAGGGTCAGGTCCACCCGAGTCGGGGGCTCCCAGCTGCGACGAGATCGCTGGACATGATCCCAATCGAGCTCATACCAGTCGGGGATGGAGCGGTGTCGACCCTCGATCCTCGAACGGTGGACCTCGGCATCAGCGCACTCGGTGAGCAAGACGATCAGCCGTGCTCCTTCCTCGTGGGCAACCTGATCGCACTTCTCGACCTCCGGAGCTCTGGCGACGCCATCCAGAATCACGGTAGCGCTCCGACGCAGTTGGGACCTGGCCAGGGCGCGCAGAATCGACCAACCCACGGCTCCGTGGCCGGGCGGCTCCATCAAATCCAACGCATGTTGCAACGTTGGATATGGCCGGATCCCGCTCATGGCCCAGTCGTGGGACAGAACGGGGGCACCGAGGATGTTCGCTGCGCTCTCGGCGACAGTGGACTTGCCCGTTCCGGGGAGCCCGGTCACCACCACCAAGTGCGGCCTCATCCCACGTGTGTACCACGACCGATGACGCGTGACCCTGCAGGAGCCAACGCGCAAGAGCCAGTACTGTCCGAGTCGCATCCGTTCGAGGCGAGGAGAACCGGTCGATGACCGATCAGCATTGGCTGTGGCGATCACCTCCGAACTGGCCACCGCCACCGGACGGATGGAGCCCACCGCCGGGTTGGATACCTCCGCTGGGTTGGCCACCGGCACCTGATGGCTGGTCGTTCTGGCAACAGGGCAACCCGCCGATTTGGGAAGCCGAGCCACTGCGGACCCCGCTGGTTCTCGCTGACGGTGCCGGTCGAGCCAGCCTTGTGTGGGAGACCAGATTCGTGATGCTGGCCTTCCTCCTGCCCGGAGTGATGGCCGCGGTAGTGCTCTTCGCCCAGCACGTAGCAGGAGTCGGAACTGTCACCCGATTCCCCGTGATCGTTCACGGCCAACCGATCACCAACATGATCCTGGGAATACTCGACTACCTTCCAGTGGCGGCGGTGGTCCCGCTAGCGTTGTACCTGTTGACTCGGACCGGTCAACCTCCCTCTGCGCTGGGCATCGGCGTCCCCACCCTCGGAGGCGACATCCTGCCGGGACTGGGTCTCGCCGCCGCGTCGTTCGGTTCCGAGATCGTCATCCTCATCCCACTGGCACCGCTCCTCACTCATTACAAGTGGTTGATCAATTCGGTCCCCGTTGGTCATGTGCCGGCCTACTACGTGATCTGGGGGATCGCGATCGCGATCACTACGTCCATCGCTGAGGAGGTCCTCGTGAACGGGTATCTCGTCACCAGGCTGGGGCAGTTGGGATGGACGCCGAAGAGCGCGCTCATCCTCAGCCTGGTACTGCGAACCAGTTACCACGTCTACTACGGAGCCGGCTTCCTCCTCACCATTCCCTTCGGATTCTTCGTCACCAGGTCGTTTCAAAAACACCGCCGACTGACCCGATCGATCGCCGCCCACTTCCTGTTCGACGCCATACTGGTCACGATCGCCATCCTGAGTTAGGTGCCGACGAGGACACGACCTTGGACGTGAGTTACCTGTGGACATGCGGCTTCTTCGTGCCCGTGCATCGGACACTTGTCATACGCTGCTCGGATGGCTGATCACAAACCTCCGCGTCTTGACGGCGGTGAACGGGAAACCCTGCTCGCCCTCCTCGGGTACCAACGGGAGTCCCTGATCCGCAAGGTCACCGATGTCGATGACGCCTCGGCGCGCCTCTCGCCCGTTGACAGTGGCACCAGCTTGCTCTGGCTCATGCTGCACATGGCGCGAGCCGAAGTCACGTGGGTTCAGTCCCGATTCGCAGGGATGGATGTCGAGATCCCAGACGATGACGCCACCGGCGACGACACGCTTGCCCAAGCGATCGGCTGCTAGGTGTCCCAGACGACCGATGGCATCATCCTCGACGCCTCGGATCTCGACGAGCTCTGCCGACGTTCCGATGCCCCCGAGCCGGTCAACCTGCGCTGGGTGCTGATGCACCTGCTCGAGGAGACGGCAAGGCACGCAGGCCACGCCGACATCCTCCGTGAGCTGATCGATGGACATACTGGCCGATGACCGGCCCGTGACGCAGGCGTCTTCATCGATCCATAGGGAACTCCATAGGGAACGTCGATCAGCAACCACGTCTTCCGGTCCCGATGGCTGCTGAACCGTGCCAGAGTTGTCCGATGGTCGGCTCCCGACAACCGCTGCTACGCCGTGTTCGGACCATCTGTCTCGCCCTCCCCGAGGTCACCGAACGATTAAGCCACGGAGCGCCTACGTTCTTCGTTCGAGATCGGCGTGTGTTCGTCAACGCCTGGGTCGACGGCCACCATGACAATGCCTTCCCGCATCTGTGGTGTGCCAGCATTCTCGATGTCCAGCAGGCGCTGGTGGCAACCAGGTCAGCGCAGTACTTCCGTCCGCCCTACGTGGGACATCGTGGATGGCTCGGAGTTCGCCTCGACGGCGATGTCGACTGGGATGAGATCGAGGACATCTGCGAGGACGCCTACCGGGTCGTTGCTCCTCGCAGCCTCGTCGCGGCGATGGATGCCGAGCCGTGACAGAGAGACGACCAGGTGCACTGCTTGCCTCGGGCCGGGACTCCGACATCTTCGAGTACGGGGACGGTCTGGTGCTCCGATGCTCGCGGGCTGGTCGTTCGATGGCCACCGAGGCCCGAACTATGGAGTACGCGCGCCAACACGGGTACCCGGTCCCCGCCGTCGATGAGCTCAGCGATGACGGCACCAACCTGGTCATGGAACGGCTCGACGGGTCATCGATGGTCGCGGTCCTGGACAAACAACCCTGGACGCTGAAACGGCAGGGAACGGTGCTCGCCGACCTGCACCAGCGCCTCCACCAGATTCCCGCACCTGACTGGCTTCCGGTAGCACCGTGCGGATCCGGTGACCGCCTGGTTCACCTCGACCTGCACCCCCTCAACGTGATGCTCACCTCGAAGGGACCGGTGGTCATCGACTGGCCCAATGCCGCCCGCGGCGACGGGTACACCGACATTGCCCTCACCTGGGTCCTGGTTCAAGCCGGGGCCGTCCCCGCCGGTCGGGTCAAGAGCGCCGTGATCGGATGGGGAAGGACGGTCCTCGCCCGGTCGCTCCTGAAGCCATTCGATCTGACCGCGGTCAAGGCGCGGCTCGACGACGTCGTCCGCTGGAAGGTGACCGATCGGCACATGAGCGAGGCCGAGCAAGCGGCCATGTGGGCCCTGGTGCACGCCCAGGCCTGATCGCCAGGTCCGTCGGACCGCGCCGTTCAAACCGCATCAAGCAGGAGCCGGCAACGTCTCCTTGACCAGCGAGAAGACCTCGATGGGCTCATCGAAGCCCTTGAGCAGTCGATCCCCGGCCGGTCGGAACTCGAACGGGCCCTGGGCCGAGGCAGCCGTCGCCCCGTCGACCAGCACCTCCTTGGGAACAGCCAGTTCGGCGAGTCGGGAGGCCAGGTTGACCACCGTTCCGTAGTAGTCGCCGTGGCGACTGATCACTTCGCCGGAGGCCACCCCGCCGCGGGGCTCGATGCCATGGGAGTACTCGGCCGTGATGTCACGGGCGATGGCACACCCGGCCGCGGCATCCAGGGCGACGAACATGACTTCGTCGCCGATGTGCTTCACGATCCGACCATCGTGCGCCGCCGCCACCTCGAAGGCTCTGACCTCGAATCTGGTGATTAGCTCGAGCAGCTCGGGGGGAGAGGAGTGCAAAGAGAGCGGGGTGAACCCGACCAGGTCGACGAAGCCGACGGCCAGCCGGTACAGCGATCGGTCGGTCGCTCCCGACTGGGCGGTGCGCTGCCGATCGATGGCGTCGCGCATGTGATGGGCGAAGATGGCTCCCATCGAATCGCCGAGTCGCAGGGCGGCGGCGACCGCGGCGGCCAGATCTTTGGCCCAGGTGACCATGTCGGTCTCCGGCAGGTCGATCTGGGGCTGGACGGTCTGGACGTACAGCGATACTGCGGCCTCCGCCACTCGGGCCAGCGAGCTACCCAGCACCCGCAACAGTTCGTCCCCGTTGGGCCCGACCGGGTTCATCTGGTGGAGGTGGACGGTGAACACCGCATCCCGTTCGGAGAACATGGGCTGGTGCTCGTCGGGGACGTGCACACCCAGCAATCGCCACAACGAAAGCACGGCGGCCACGTCCACACCGGCGCGTGAGGCCAGGTCGGTGGCCGACAGGGTGGCGCCTTCGGCGAGCACCAGGTCCCCCGCCAATCGGGACATGTAACCCTCTCGACGGGCGGCGGCGATCTGCTCCTCGCTGGCCCCCAACGACTGGAGAAAGGCGTCGATGCTCTCGGTGTCGTCTCCCTGAGCCACGACCAGACGCTACCGGGAACCCCGATGTCGATCAGCCCTCCCAGAGGGGCTGGTCGGAGCCGAGGGGCCGGGCCGGCAGGCTCCAGCGCACGGGAGCACCCTCCACCGTCAACGGAGCCGGGAGGCGCCGGGCGTCTCCCCACACCGTCCGTTCGATCGGAGCGTCGACGACAGCCGGCGGTGCTGCCCCCTCTGGCGTGGCGGGCGCTCGGGCGACGCCGGCATCGATGAGCATCATGGCGGTCCGAGCCAAGGACAATCGCCAACGACTCCCGGTCCCCTCGGTTCTCCGCAATCCCAGTCCCCTGATGGCGGCCGCCGCCATCAGGTAGCCGGTGGCATGGTCCAACGCCTGGAAGGGTAGTGGCACCGGTCGATCCGAACCGGCCGCACGACGCCCGGCGTCGGCGATCCCGACGCTCATCTGGACCAGGCTGTCGAAGCCCCGTCGGGTCCGCCACGGCCCGCTCCAGCCGTATGCGTCCAGGCTGACGTCGACCAGGCACGGCCGTTGCTCCGAACGCAGGTCCGCTCCGAGGCCGAGGCCGTCGAGCGCATCAGACCGATAGCCATGCACCAGGACGTCGGCCGAACGGAGCAGGTCGAGGAATCGGTCCCTCCCGTCGGGGGCCCGGAGGTCGACTCGGGCGCAGCGCTTGCCCAGCGTCATGTCGGGGGCGAGCGCCGGCTCGTCCCAGTCGGGGGGATCGATCCGCAGGACGTCGGCGCCCCATCCGGCCAGCAGCCGGGTGGCGACGGGGCCGGCCAACACACGCGTCAGATCGAGGACCCGAACCCCGGCCAGCGGTCGGTCAGCGCCAGCCGGCGGGTGGCCAACGCTCCCGTCGCACCGGGACGTCCGCTCCCAGTGGACGAGCGGCTCAGCGGCGACGGCGCGACCTTGAGGATGCCGTCGCCAGTCGTCCACCGATCGCATGGCGGCCGCAGCGCCGCCTGCGGCCACCACCGCCTCCTCGAGCACCTCGGCCTTCCACCCGGCGACGGCCTTCGTCACTGCCTCACGGTCCGCAGGCGCGTCGAGCACGGCCAGGGCCGCCAGGCGATGATGAGGGGCGTTGGTATGCAGCTTGATCCATCCGTCCTCCGCCTCGTAGTCCCCTGCCACCGCGTCCCACACCGGTGGCAGCTCCCAGCCGATCGGCCTGATCGACCGTTGGAACCAGCCGTCGGTCAGGACACCATCGACGGTGACCGCCGGAGGCGTGCTGAGGTCCCCCTCGGCCATCAACGACGCCATCGCCGCCCCGGCCGCGGCCACCGATGCCTGAGCCAGCGCACTCACGGCGAACGCCGACCGTGCCGATCCCTCTCCCACCATGGTCACCGGGGCCAGCGTCCCTCTGCCGGCCAGCGCGGCTTCGATCTCCTCCAGGAGCGCTGATGCCGTAGCGGCCATGAGAGCCATGGTGAGGCAGCACACCAGTACCGTCAATCTTGATCTCCTCAACATCGGCCTGGCAGCGAGCGACAACCCACCGGTCCCACACGAATGGAGCCGGCTAAGCGGGCTTCGACGCGTCCGTCGGCGTCAGGCAGAATGGCGGTCGGCGGGTAGCCCCGCCATGGCTCGCATCCGAGAGACAGCTTTCCGTGAGACGACAGCACCGATGGAGGAACGCCGATGGCCGGCCGAAGCACGCTCAGGTCCCAGCTGTACCGGGCTGCTCGCGACCTGGGCAACATCCAGGCCGCCTCACGGGGTCCGGGCTCCTATGCCAAGCGGATGGCCCGGCGGAAGGTGTACCGAACCACCAACGGGCTCACCAACCAGCTGCTCCGGTCGTTCGGCTTGATGGGCTCGCGTCGAGGCTGAGCCCGTGCGGGCACGTTCAGACCGCCGCCAGCGTGACCTCGATGTTTCCCCGGGTGGCATTGCTGTACGGGCACACGGCGTGCGCCCCCTCCATCAATGCCGTTGCCGTGGCGTCGTCGACATCGGGAATGTGCACGTCGAGGGCGACGGCCAAACCGAACCCTCCGCCCTCGATGGTCCCGATGGTGACCTTGCCCACCACGGTCGACCCGTCGACACTCACCTTCTGTCGCCGAGCCACGACTCCCAGGGCACTCTGGAAGCATGCTGCGTAGCCGGCGGCGAACAACTCCTCCGGGTTGGTGGCACCACCGGGGCCACCCATCTCTGCCGGGGGTCGGAGATCGACGTCGAGAAGGCCGTCGCTACTGCGGACGTGACCCTCGCGGCCACCGACGGCAGTGGCCTCTGCGGTGTAGAGCGGCTTGACCAGCGATGTCACCATCTCCGACTCCCATCCGGGCAGTTCCCCGCCCATCGCAACGCCCCTCCGAGTGGTCAACCTCGCTGGAGCCACCGTTCTTCCCCGAGGGTCCGATCCGGTCACAGCCACGGCGGATGTTAGATTTCGGCGCCGAGAGAGGAGTGGCGGATGTCCCGGGGTACGCCGGAGCCCGCCCTCCCACCGCTGATCGATCGGGGAGTCGCATGCAGGCATCAGCGTCACCAGTCCCCCGGACCCCATCCCACCCTTGCCCCAGCCTGGTTGGCCACCGGCATGCGACGAGCGACCACGCCACCGGGGCGACGGTCGGTACTGTTCGTCGTCGAGT
>Ga0182018_10004646_pt1 | contig 11437 bp, 8 predicted proteins | sample 812P2MmetaG_FD_120490 | JGI IMG/M metagenome (GOLD analysis project Ga0182018, IMG submission 120490) | Permafrost microbial communities from Stordalen Mire, Sweden - 812P2M metaG | ecosystem: Environmental > Terrestrial > Soil > Wetlands > Permafrost | place: Sweden: Stordalen | collected...
TATTTCGAGCAGCAAAGACACCGTCGGCGTCGCGGTGGTGAATTACAAGATGCCGCGTCTGCATACCAAGGCGGAGGTCCTCGACAACGCGAAGAAGATTGCCGACATGGTCGTCGGCATGAAGCTTGGATTGCCGGGGCTTGATCTGGTGATCTTCCCGGAATATTCGACCCACGGCATCATGTACGACTCCAAGGAGATGTACGAAACCGCGTCGACTGTACCGGGCGAGGAAACTGAAATTTTCGCGGAAGCGTGCCGCAAGGCGAAGGTGTGGGGCGTGTTTTCCCTCACCGGCGAGCGCCACGAGCAACACCCGAAAAAGGCGCCCTACAACACGCTCATCTTGATGAACGACTCGGGCGAGGTTGTTCAGAAGTATCGCAAGATCATGCCGTGGGTGCCAATCGAAGGCTGGTATCCGGGCAACTGCACCTACGTATCCGACGGACCGAAGGGTCTAAAAGTCAGCCTCATCATCTGCGACGATGGAAATTATCCGGAGATTTGGCGGGATTGCGCGATGAAAGGAGCCGAGCTGATCGTGCGGTGCCAAGGCTATATGTATCCGGCCAAGGACCAGCAGGTGATCATGGCGAAAGCGATGGCGTGGGCTAACAACGTCTACGTCGCCGTGGCGAACGCAGCCGGATTCGACGGTGTCTACTCCTATTTCGGACACTCGGCGATCATCGGATTCGACGGCCGCACACTCGGCGAGTGCGGCGAGGAGGACTACGGCATACAGTACGCCGCGCTCTCCATGGCATTGATCCGCGACGCCCGCCGCAACATGCAATCGGAAAATCACCTCTTCAAACTCGTGCATCGCGGCTACACCGGCAAGATCAACTCCGGCGAAGATGTCCGCGGTGAAGTCGTATGTCCTTACGACTTCTACAAGAAGTGGATCACCGATCCGGAGGGTACCCGCGAAATGGTCGAGGCGATTACACGGCCGACGGTCGGGACGGAGGAATGTCCGATCGAGGGCATTCCGTCGAAGAAGGTTGCCCATCGCTAGATCGGCGCTGTGCCGCGATCCGGGCCGCGTCGCCACGAAGGCGAAGCGACCCGGATCGAGAGTTCTAATCTGAAGGGCAAAAGGTCGATGCTGCTGATCGAGCAGGTGCTCGGGAGCCGCCTGGATGCGGCGCTTGCCGAGCGAATTCACGAGCTGGAACATCTTGGGGCCGTCGATCTCCTGACGGTGCCCGTCGCGGATGTTTCCCGGCATCGCTTCCGGGCAACCACGCAAGGCGGCACGGAAGTGGCGATCGCGTTGCCGCGCGATCAGCGGCTGTTCGATGGCGCGGTGCTCGTGCTCGAGCCTGACCATGCGGTGGTGGTCCGCGTGGCGCAGGAACGCTGGCTGCGATTGCAGCCGCGCGCCATCGCGGATGCGATCGAACTCGGCTATCACGCGGGTAATCTGCATTGGCGTGTACGCTTCGCCGGCGAGGCCCTTCTGGTCGCCCTAGAGGCGCCGATGGACGACTATCTCGCCCGCTTGTCCGATTTGATCCGTGACCGGCGTGTTATTCCCTCGCTCGCCGACGCCGAGGAGGTTCTGCTTTGATCGATCTCCTCACGATTCTGCAACATGCGGATTCTGCATTTCCGAGCGGTAGCTTCGCATTCTCCAACGGGATCGAAGGTCTTTCGGCCATGAACGCGCCGCTCGACCGGCGTGGATTGCAAGATGTCGTCACATTATACCTGCGTCATCGCTGGGCGACTTCGGATCGTGTCGCGGTTGCACTGACGCATCGCGCGGACGGCGACTTCGACAGAGTTGCCGGCATCGATCATGCCGTTGAGGCGGCGACGCTCGCCGAGCCGCTCCGTACCGGATCGAAGCGGAACGGCAACGCGCTGCTCGCGGCTCATGTGCGTTTGGCGACTGCCGGCGCCAAGGAGTTGCGAACGCTGATCGAGCACGGTGAAGCGCACGGCCACTTGCCGGTCGTCCAAGGTTTTGTCTGGCGTGCCCGCGGCATGAGCGAGGCGGCTGCGGTTGCGGTTTCCGGCTATTCGACGGCTGCGGGACTTATTGCGGCAGCGGTGCGACTGAACCGCATTGGCGCGGTGGAAGCGCAATCCGTGCTCACTGCGGCATTGGGGACGGTCGCGGACTTGTCCACGCCACTATCGCCGGCCGCCGAGATCGAGAGTTTCATGCCGTGGGTGGACGCCGCCGCGTCGCGCCATGCGCGCGCGCATGTGCGTCTGTTTGCGAGCTAGGGGAGGGGGAGCGCATGCTGCTTACGCCGACCGAGCTGGAACGCCTCACCATCTTTTCCGCGGCGGAGCTGGCGAGAAAACACCGGGCCAAGGGGCTTAAGCTCAACCATCCAGAGGCAGTAGCGATCATCACCGACGAAATCCTCGAGGGTGCGCGCGAGGGGCGCAGCGTCGCCGACCTGATGTCGTTTGGATCGACGATTCTCACCACGCGCGAGGTGATGCCTGGCGTGGCGTCCATGCTACCGATCCTGCAAGTGGAAGGCGTCTTTCCCGACGGCACGAAGCTCGTCACCGTGCACGAGCCAATCCGGCCTGAGGCCGGCGCAGCCGCCGACTCGCTCGAGCCCGGCGCAATCCTCGCCGCCGAGGGCGAGATAGAGCTTTCGGCCGGCCGGCCGCGCGCCACGCTCGAGGTGGTCAACACCGGCGATCGCCCGGTTCAGATCGGTTCGCATTACCATTTCTTCGAAGTGAACAGGGCGCTGGATTTCGACCGCGCCGCCGCGTTCGGCATGCGGCTCGATATTCCCGCAGGCACGGCGGTTCGCTTCGAACCGGGCCAGCGCAAAGACGTAACCCTCGTCGGCTTCGGGGGCCGCCGGGAATTGTCTGGTCTCAATGCGCTCACGAACGGCGCCGCGACGGATCCGTCGGTGCGCGACGCCGCGTTGAAGCGTGCACGCGAAGCCGGCTTCAAGGGCGCGTGAGGTTTATCCGTGGTCGCGATTGCACGCAGGGATTATGCGGCGCTTTACGGCCCAACGGTCGGCGACGGTGTTCGCCTTGCGGACACGTCGCTGGTCGCCGTGGTCGAGCAGGATCACGCCGTCTACGGCGATGAGTGCCTGCACGGCGGCGGCAAGACGCTGCGTGATGGCATCGGGCTCGCGGCCGGCGTGACGAGCGCACAAGGCGCGCTCGATCTTCTCTTGTGCAACGTGCTGGTCATTGATCCGGTGATCGGTATCGTCAAGGGCGACCTCGGTATCAAGGACGGCCGCGTGGTTGGCCTCGGCAAGGCCGGCAATCCCGCCATCATGGATGGCGTCGATGTTCGCCTTCTCGTTTCAGTCGCCACCACCGTGCGCGACTGCGAGGGAATGATCGCCACGCCTGGGGCGATCGATGTGCATGTACATTTCGACTCGGCCGGGCTTTGCGAACACGCGATCTCGTCAGGCATTACCACGATGCTGGGCGGTTCGCTTGGTCCGATCACCGTCGGCATCGACTCGGGCGGTCCCTTCAACGTCGGCAAGATGCTGCAAGCGGCCGAGCACTGGCCGATCAATTTCGGTTTCCTCGGCCGCGGCAATTCGCACAAGCCCGCTTCGCTCGTCGAGCAGCTCGAAACCGGCTGCGTGGGCCTCAAGATTCACGAAGACTGGGGCTCGATGCCGGCGACGATAGACGCGTGCCTCGCCGTCGCCGACGAACTTGATTTCCAGGTGCAGCTACACACCGACACCTTGAACGAGTCCGGCTTCGTCGAGGATACGCTCGCGGCCATCCACGGCCGCACGATCCACATGTATCATACGGAAGGCGCCGGCGGCGGCCACGCGCCCGACATCATTCGCGTCGCGGGAATTGCGAACTGTCTGCCGTCATCGACCAATCCGACCAACCCCTACACGGTGAACACCTTCGACGAGCACCTCGATATGACGATGGTGTGTCACCACCTCAACCCTGCCATCCCCGAGGACGTGGCGTTCGCGGAGAGCCGTATTCGCGCCCAGACCATCGCCGCCGAAGACGTGCTTCACGACATCGGTGCAATCTCGATGCTCGGTTCCGACAGCCAGGGCATGGGCCGCATCCACGAAGTGGTCTGCCGAACATGGCAGCTCGCGTCGAAGATGAAGGATCAGCGCGGCGTCCTTCCGGAGGAACGGCCGGGGTTCGGCGATAACGCGCGCATCCGCCGCTACATCGCCAAATACACCATCAATGCTGCGCGCACTTTCGGCATTGCCGATCACATCGGTTCGCTGGAGGATGGCAAGATGGCCGACGTCGTGGTGTGGCGCCCGGCCTTCTTCGGCATCAAGCCTGAACTGGTGATCAAGAGTGGCTTTATCGCTTGGGGCGCAATGGGGGATTCCGCTGCTTCGCTCATGACGTGCGAGCCGATCCTTATGCGTCCGCAATGGGGCGCGTTTGGTCGTGCCGCGCCGGCGCTGTCGGCTTGCTTCGTTCATCCGCTGGCCATCGATCGCGGGCTGAAGACCGAGCTTGGTCTTAGTAAGGCGCTGTTGCCGGCGCGCGGCACCCGCAAGCTCACCAAGTCCGACATGATGTGGAACGACGCCTGCCCCAACATTCGCGTCGATCCGCAAACTTTTGACGTCTATGTCGACGGCGAGCTGGCGACATGCGAGCCGGCGCGCGAGCTGCCGCTGACGCAGCGCTACATGCTGCGGTGAAAGCCATGCACGATCGCGTAGCCTTCTTAAGTCCGGACAAGGCTTCCGTTGCCGGCGCGGCGCGGATCGGCATCGGCGGACCGGTGGGTTCCGGCAAGACCGCCTTGATCGAACGCCTGATACCGATCTTGATCGGACGCGGGATCAACCTCGCCGTCGTGACCAATGACCTTGTCACCAAGGAGGACGCCGAGCGGCTGCGGCGCTCAGGCCTCATCGATCCGGCGCGGGTCTTGGGCGTCGAAGCTGGCGCCTGCCCGCACACCGTTATTCGCGAAGATCCGACGCTCAACATCGCCGCTGGCGATGAGCTGGAACGCAAATTTCCCGGCGTTGAGCTTATCATCTTCGAATCCGGCGGCGACAATCTCGCCTCTACTTTCTCGCTCGATCTGGTCGACTGGTGGATTTTTGTGATCGACGTTGCCGGCGGCGACGACATTCCGCGCAAGCGGGGGCCGGGAGTCATCCGCTGCGACTTGCTGGTGGTGAATAAGACCGATCTCGCTCCATTTGTGGGCGTCGATCTCGACGCCATGCTGACGGAAGCCAGAGCGGTGCGCGAAGGCCGCCCGATACTGGCGACCAACGCCCGTACTGGCGACGGCGTCGCGGCGGTCGCCGATGCCATGAACCAGGCCGTATTGTTTCGCTGATCAGGAGCCCGGCCGCCGTGCTGGACAAAGTTGCGCGCCCTGGCGAACCGCTCGACAAGTCCGGTGTGCGGAAGGATTTGCTACCGGTTATCGGCGGTGCGGAACCTCTTTCAGGCCCGGTGGAAGCTTCCTTGCATTTCGCCCGCGGTGGCGGACGAACGGTGCTTTCCCGGCAGCGCGTTCCCTATCCTTTCCATGCGACGCGGACGTTTTATCTCGACCGCGCACGCCCGGAGATCGCGACACTCTATCTGCAATCGGCATCCGGCGGGCTCTACCGCGGCGACAGCCTCACGCTATCGATTGTCGCCGATACAAACGCCGCGGCGCACGTAACCACACAGGCATCGACCATCGTGCATCGGACGCACAAACGCGGCATCGCGCAGAATACGCGCATCGAAGTCGGGGAGCACGCTTTCATTGCGATGACGCCCGACCCGCTGGTGATGTTTGCCGGCGCGGAGATTGCCTGCACGACCGCCATCACGATGGCGGCGACGGCGAGCGCGATCCTGACCGACGGGTTGGCGCACCACGACCCCGAGGGGGAGTGCCGTCCCTTCGATCGCTACAGCAATGCCGTCGTCGTGCGCAGCGCCGAAGGCGCTGTTCTTCTCGCCGACCGCGGCTCGCTTCGCGGCGATTTGATGCTTGGTCAGACTTCGCCGCTCGGACCCTTTCGCGCCGTCGGCACGCTGCTTGTTTTGGGGCATGGATCGGACCGGTGCGATCCGGGCATGCTCGAAAGCCGTCTTGCGGCGTGCGGCTGTACCGCCGGCATGTCGCGGCTACCAAATCATGCCGGTATCGGCGGCCGTATTCTCGCCGCCGACGGCGGCGCTCTGGCGCGCGGCCTTGAGATTGCGTTTGCCGTTGCCTTCGAGGCGCTGATTGGTGTGCCGCCTGCGCGCCGGCGCAAATAGTCTCAGCGCCGCGCGAGACGGAAATAGAGCTCGGCCAGGCGCGACGGCAAGTCTTCCAGACGCCGCACCGGCATGTGCTGACTGCGGCCGAACACGGCTGCGCCAGAGCCGGCTCCGGACGGATCGAGCGTAACGCCGAACACGTCGATACCGCGCGACCGTAACCTGAGCACGGCGCGTCGCGCATCCTCCACCAGGTCGCGCGGATCGACGACATCGATATCGGACGGCTCCCCGTCCGTAAGCACGAGGATCAGCTTGCGGTGGCTGCGCATTGTGGCGATTTCAGCTCCTGCATGACGCAGCGCCGTCCCCAGCCGGGTCGACAGGTGCGGTTCGAGATGGGCAAGCCGCGCCTTAACGGGCGCACCATAAGGTTCACCGAAATCCTTGAGACAGAAGACGCGGACATCCTCGCGCCCGGCGGAAGCGAAGGCGCGCAGCGCGAATGGATCGTCGAGCGCGGCCAAGGCTTCCGCGAGCGTCGCAACCGCAAGTCGTTCCACGTCGAGCACCGACGCGCCGGACGTCACCACCCGATCGCGCGTCGATTCCGATACATCCAACAGGATCGTGACCGCGAGATCGCGTTTGCGACGCGCCATGGTGCGAAACACGCGATCGTCGGGCAGATCGGCGGCGCGTAGCGCGATGGCCGCGTCTAGAGCGGCGTCGAGGTCGAGCTCGGGCCCGTCGCTGCGCCGTTTCAGCCGCTCATGTCGCCCAACTTTGGCGCCGCGCACCAGGCGGCGAATGCGCGCCCGCACCGCAGGGATGTTATCGAGCGCCGTGTCGATTGCGCCGGCGTCGCCCGGCCACACCGGAGCCGCCCGGACCGTTGTCCAGTCCGGCCGTTCAGTTCCAGCATCGCAGTCCCACTCGGGATAGGTGGCGAGAACCGGGCCGCGCTCGTCCGGAGTACGTTCGCGCGCGCGCCCTATCGCGTCGGGTGCAGGTTCCGCCTCTTCGCGGCGACGATCGGGATTTTCGGCGTCGTCGCGGCGTTCGATCCGCGCCGCATCAACCGTCAACTCGACAATGTCGTCCTGGGCTTGCGCTTGCTCGCCGAAATCCCAAAGTCCAAGGCCATCGTCGCGATAGACCGGCTCGACCACATAGGTTCGGGCGTTGAATTGCACGCGCATCTGCCCGAGGTCGTTGCCAAGCAGACCACCGATCTGCCGGCTGACGGAAACGTCGTCGAGGCGATCGTTCTCCGCGGCGAAAAGTGCCCGGCCTTTTTCTACGAAGCCGTCGGGGTCGGCGTATTGCGGATCGAATAACGCGCGTGCCAACCGTGCCAGGAGTGTCGGCGCAGTGATAACCCCCGACGGCCCGGCGACGTGAAACGGCGCCCACAATCGGTGCAGTCCGGGAAAGGCGCGCATTGCCAAAGTTTCGACGCGCGCATCCTCGACCAACCCGATCAGTGCCATTTGCAGCGGCTTGAGCGATCCGATCGGGAAGCGCGTGCGTGTCAACGCGACGTGCGCGCTCGCGTGCGCGACGCAGGCGCGAAACAATTGTGGGAGAACGCTTCTAGGAGTGCCGCGGAAGACTGGCGGAATGCGCACTACGCCGCCGGCAATATTCACGCGGCGCGGAAGCTGCCCACCCGGCGGCGCCACCGCGCCGCGCAGGACCGGCGGCCGGCCCCATAGGGCGGTAGCGTACGCCTTGAGGATCCGCTCGTTACGGGAAAAAGTCAGCGCGCCGGCGGCCTGCTCCAACACCTGCGCGGCAAGCCGGTCTTCGAGCGTGAAAAAGGCGCGCCGCCGCGCCCGATCGCCGCGCGTGTATTTGAGACCCGTGGCGATAAAGGTTTCAAAGCCGGAGCTGTCGCAGGCCTGAAGGATGATGTCGGTGCGGCTCGCCACGGCCACGACCGATTCCGGCGCTTCGCGCGCCAGCCGCGCCAATCCGCGCGACCACAGCGCGACGTCGCTCGCCGCCGTAAGCCGCCGTTGCGCCGCAGGCAACGCCTGAAGGCACGCGAGCGCGGCCTGCGCGCCGGCGCCGCGGCAGATATCGGCGGCGGCGTGAGCGAAATCGGCGAGGTGCTTGAGAGCGAGCTCGGGCTTGAGGTCCACGCTCATTCGCCAAAAGGCGACCTGGCATTCCGGGCCGGCATTGACGAAAGCGAGTTCTAGCGCGCCCTCGGCCCATCGCTCGAGGTCCGCGTCCGCGGCCCCCGCCGAAATGGTCTCCCAGTGATCGCGGAACGCGGCGCGCAATATCTCACGGTGACGGATCAGGTGATGAAGGCGCGTAACCGCGCGGTTTTGCTCTGTCTCGATAACCTGAAGTTGCGCACGGTTCCGTGGGCTCATGGTTGTCTTGTATCAGAGACACGCCGCGATGGCCGCCGTCAGCGCCTCGCGCATATCGAGATCGTCGGTGATCGGCAGCACGATGCTGGCTTGCGACGCCGCTTCGAGCTCGACTCCGGCTACGATCAGGCGGCCAGCGTGAATCAGCATACGGGTGGAGGCGCCCTCTTCCAAACCGTGTCCGCGCAGATTGCGCGAGCGCAGCGCGATGTCCACAAGCCGCCGCGCGGTCTTGCGATCGGCGCCGGATTCGCGGCTGACGATTTCGGCTTCGACGTCAGGCAGGGGATAGCCGAAGTCGATGCCGACAAAACGCTGCTTGGTGGATTCCTTCAAATCCTTCACCGCGCTCTGATAGCCCGGATTGTACGAGATCACGAGCTGAAAGTCGGGATGCGCGGCAACCAGCTCGTTCTTCTTTTCGAGCGGCAGCATTCGCCGCGCATCGGTGAGCGGATGGATCACCACGGTGGTGTCCTGGCGGGCTTCGACGATTTCGTCGAGATAGCAAATCGCTCCATAGCGGACGGCAAGCGTCAATGGGCCGTCGTGCCACACGGTTCCTTCCGGTGCGAGCAGAAAGCGCCCGGCGAGGTCGGCTGCGGTCATGTCTTCGTGCGCGGCGACCGTAATAAGAGGTCGCTCCAGCCACCATGCCATGTATTCGATGAAGCGCGTCTTGCCGCAACCGGTCGGACCCTTCAGCATGACCGGCAACCGGCTCGCGTAGGCCGCCTCGAACAGCGCGACCTCGCCTCCGACCGGCAGGTAATAAGGCTCCGACTTGATACGGTAGGCCTCAATCTGCATAGCTCATTCCTGCGCCAGGCGCCGAAACCGACCGGAATGAGCAACGACGCCCGCTCGCCTGCGGCGGTCCGGCGTCACTGCCAATATCAGGCGCGACGTCTTTGTCGCGCCTCCAAGAGGGCTTGGCCCTCGACCGCTATTACATCACCGACCGGTGCGGAGCACAATGCAAGGCGGTCAATCTGAGTGTATGTTTTTTGCAGCTCCCTCCTCATTAGCAGGCCTCCGCTTCCAGCAGGCAGTCAATCGCAGAATGTCATCGGTCGAATTTGAGTGATTATAGATCGACTGCGTTTGTCGCGAATACCTCTGACAGTTCTGTCTCTGGTCATAGCGACAATGATTACGGGAATGGGTCTCTACGTCGCTCTAGATCGCGGTGTGGGGTAGAGGATTCGGTGCTCCTCGGGGCCCGGTTGGTTGCATCGCGCGCATTAAGAAAATTTGTGCGTGCCTTGCATGAGGCAGTTAACTCAAGGCGACCTTACTTGCCTGGCCGGTCGAAGCGTGAATTGAGCTGACTTGCTAATCGAAGGTATTCCCGAGCAGCAGCTTCCAATGCTGACCTTAGGCGCGGCTCCGAAGTGTCATGGGCCTTCATCCGAAATTCCTCGGATTTCCGCCGATAGTGATTTACGTCGTCTCCGGGCTCCATTGCCCAATAACGCTCGGTGGCTCTTAAGGTTGCAGCCCGCTAAAAAGCAACTGTCGCAGGGTAGGGGACACCTCACATCCGGCAATTGGCGACAAAGCCTCGGGTAGGACGGCATTCTGCAGCTAGTGAGGACAAAAGACGAACGGCGGTGTTTCCTTCATGCCGGCCGGCTTCAAAGCTTCGCCGTCAGGGGCCGGGCTATTTTTCTGGCGCACGCCGCCACACGCACGCGGTTCTCCGGCTGCCGCTGAGCAAAATCCATGTCTTGCTCAGTTCATTAGCTTGTCGCCAACAAACAGCACTCCACTAGACGAAGCTGCTTCCCATCTTGTGGGCGTTCGCCAATAGCATAGCAAAAAAACGCCCTTGCCGAGCTTGGCATGCTCATTCGGCTTGTGCCGTAACGAATTGTCCAGATAACATCGAAAATCGATCCTGTACCCACACGTCAACCGATCGCACACGCCAGTGCGCGAATGAATTGCCATGCCAATTATCGAGAGCCGGGTCGATCCCAATTCCGAGAGCTTTCGCGCCAATCGCGAGCAGATGCTGGCGCTGATCGGCGAATTTCGCGCGCTCGAGCAGAAGGTACGAGACTTTTCAAATTCCAAGCGCGACCGTTTCCGCGCCCGGAAGCAATTGCTGCCGCGCGAACGCGTCGCGCTGGCGATCGACCGCGGCGCGCCGTGGCTCGAGTTCTCGACGCTTGCGGGCTTTCGCATGCACGACGATGACGGCGCCGAAGGCATTCAGGGCGGCGGCGGTATCGCCGGCATTGGCTATGTGTCCGGCATCCGCTGCATCGTTTCCGCCAACGACAGTGCCATCAAGGGCGGTACCTCGACTCCGATGGGCGTCAAGAAACACCTGCGCATCCAGCAGATCGCATTAGAGAACAAGCTGCCGATCGTGCGGCTTGTCGAATCCGGCGGCGCCAATCTGCTCTACCAGGCGGAGATGTTCGTCGAGGGTGGCCGCGGGTTCGCCAACCAGGCGCGGATGTCGGCGGCGGGTATTCCGCAGGTCACCGTGGTCCACGGCTCCTCGACGGCTGGCGGCGCGTATCTGCCCGGCCTGTCGGACTACGCAATCCTCGTCCGCGGCAAGGCAAAGGTGTTTTTGGCCGGGCCGCCCTTGCTGCGTGCGGCCACCGGAGAAGTCGCGACCGACGAAGAGCTCGGCGGCGCCGAAATGCACGCGACCGTCTCTGGGCTCGGCGAATATCTAGCCGAGGACGATGCCGACGGAATTCGCATCGCGCGGGACATCATGGCCAAGCTGCCATGGAACGCGCAGCTTCCGGTCCGGCAGCAAAAATCCTTCAAAGAGCCGCGCTACCCGGCCGATGGGCTCGCCGGCGTCGTACCCGCGGACTACTGCA
>Ga0182018_10004647_pt1 | contig 11435 bp, 10 predicted proteins | sample 812P2MmetaG_FD_120490 | JGI IMG/M metagenome (GOLD analysis project Ga0182018, IMG submission 120490) | Permafrost microbial communities from Stordalen Mire, Sweden - 812P2M metaG | ecosystem: Environmental > Terrestrial > Soil > Wetlands > Permafrost | place: Sweden: Stordalen | collected...
CGAGATTCATGTTGGCGTCGAACCCCAGATTCGGGGTGACGTTGGTGGTGATTTCCATTTCGGGCCGAACCAGCTCGCTCGGACGAATCTCGCTCAGTGGCCGCCGTGTGTGGCGCGCCAGGGTGAGGGCGAGATTCATGTTGGCGTCGAGCCCCAGATTCGGGGTGAGGTTCGTGGTGGTTTCTAGTTCGTGCCGAACCGGCTCTGTCGGACGAATCTCACTCAGCGGCCGGCCAGCGTGGTGCGCTGGAGTAAGGCCGAGACTCATGTTGGCATCGAGTCCCAGTTCCGGGGCGGCGTTGCTGGTGGCGGCGCTTTCAACTTCGCGCCGAACCGGCTCGCTCGGACGTACTTCGTTGAGTGGCCGGCGAGCGTGGCGCGCTGGACCAAGGCCGAGATTCATATTGGCGTCGAGCCCGCGATCCGGTGTGACGCTGGTAGCGGCTGCATGCGTCACTGCAGGAGGAGGCGGTGGCGATGTAAGCGTAAAGACGGGATACGCCAGAGCCGTGGGCATCGCAGGGGCTTCCGGCACGTGCATGCGCCCATTCGATTGCATGGCGCGTTTCGCGCGTCCATCGATCGGGAGCTTCGGTTCGGGCATCGCGGTGAGGAACGTCGGCAGAACCAGCGCGGGATTCGAGGGCATGTCCGGCGCTTCCGGCGCATCGAGCTGTCGCGCCATTTTCGCTACGCGGTACGCCCAGGCGATTTCCCCCAGCGATTCGCCGGGTTGTTCGCCGCGCTGCATGGGAAGGTCCGCCAACTGCCAGTCGCTGGGAGCAATCCATTCGCGGAGTGCCGCAGCGTAACGGTCGCGATCCTCAGGCGTGAGGATTTTTGGCTTGCTCAAGTCTTCGTCGGTGTACACGTGCGTCACCCGATCGCCGTCGGCTTGCTGGCGGGCGCGCTCCTGGCGCGCGGCTTCCGCTACGCTCTGCGCGTGCAGCGGCGCGGAGCTCAGCAGCGTGAGGCACGCGAGTGGCGCCGCGGCGACCAGCCATCGTGCGGCTGCGTGTGGCGTGGATGCGTTTCGGCGTGGTGCTTTAACTGTATTGAATTGACACATACCCAATACCTCCCAAAGGAATTGCTGTGATTCCATGCTACCTAAGCCTGGGGCAGCGGGAAGGGGAGTATGTCCGGGAAGTTCCAAAGGAGTAATAGTACGGCTTACAGCCTCGGCGGCCTGCTGTGGGCAAGGAGTGGGAAGGCCGGTATGTGCCTGAAGACAATGAACCTGAGGGAAATTGGCGCGTCCCGGAGCAGTCAGCAAGATCGATGAGTGGGGCCGCACTAAGTTGAGCGGGGCGCCGACCCGGCGAGCGCCGAAGGCTTCCCTCAAAGAGGCCAGCGCTAAGGCCAGTCCCGAATCAGGCCGAACAGGTTCGGCGTAAAGCTCCGAACATTTCTGATATTCTGAGCCAGCCGTGAGACTTTCCCTGCCTTTCGCGATGATGATGATGTTGATAGCAGCGGGTGCAATGTTCGCAGCAGTGTGGGAATCCGCGCCTGCCGCGCATGGAACTCCACTGGCTTCCCCCTCCGCGCAGCAATCCCCAGTTCCGGCAATTCCCGGTTCCGCTGCCCCAGCGCCGCCTGTGCCGCAAGCCACTCCGCAGCAACCTCCTGCGAAACCCACACTGAATCTGGTGGTGCTCGACCCCGGGCATGGCGGCACCGACAGCGGCGCCCGAGGCGACAACGGGAGCATCGAGAAAGATATCGTGCTGGTATTCATGCGCGCGGCGAAAATAACCCTCGAGCAACAGGGATTTCAAGTGGTGGCCACCCGGCAGGGTGACCAAGATCCTTCGTTCGATGAGCGCGCCGCGGTCGCCAATGCCCAGCGCGATGCAGTGGTGGTGACGCTGCACATCGCCACTACCGGGCAGGCCAACACCGCCCGAACCTACTACTACGAATTTCAGAGCTCCAGTGCGGCCACGCCGGTGGCGGGCATCGTGGGCCTGGGACCGAACTCCTCCGCTGCGGCGGCATCGGCACTCCCGATTTTGCCTCCAGCGCCGCCAAGCATCGCGGCGGGCAAACTCGTGCCATGGGAAGAAGCGCAAGTGCGTTACGTCAGCGCCAGCCGAAAGTTTGCCGACTTGATGCAGGCGGAGATCGCCAGGAGTTTCCCGGCTTCGCCTGCGCTTTCCGCGGCTGCGCCGGAGCGTGATCTGCGGTCCGTGGAGGCGCCGGCGATCGCAGTGGAAATATCAAGTGTGGATGCATCCACGCCGCAGCAGCTTGACGCTATGTCTGGATCGCTCGGCGCGGCGATTGCGCGGGCCGTGGTGGCGTACCGCGCGGTGTACGAGCCAGGGGACAAATAGGTGTCACGCAACCTGAAAATTACGCTGGGGATCCTCGGCGGAGCGGTGCTGGTCGGATTGCTGAGCTTGCACGGTCTGCATCAGAGCGTGCAGCAGTTGGCCACCGGCCCGGCATCGGAGGAGCAAGCGCGCCTGGCGGTGGTGGCCCCGCCGATTTCAACGCCTACCGATGTGAACACCACCGCGCACATTTTTTGGCGCTCCACTTCGGCGGTGGACCGGCTCGATCCTGTGGACATCAGCATTCCGCTCTCGGCGGATACCGCGGTCCGAGCGAAGCAGTTGCTGCACGCGCTCATCGTAGGCGCCCCTACCGACGATCAAAAGACCTTGCCCGAGGATATTACCGTGCTCGGATTTTACGTCCTGCCGGACGGGACGGGCGTCGCGGATTTTTCCGATGGGCTTTCCTCGGAGACGCCCTCGGGAATTCTGAGCGAGTCTCTGGCGGTGAATTCGATCGCTCGGACCCTCGAGAGCAACGTGAGCGCGCTGCGCCGCCTGAAGATTCTAATTCACGGCCAAGAAGTGGATACCCTCGCCGGCCATGTGGATCTGACCGGATTTTTCGACATGCATCCGGCGCCGGGCGCGCCACCCGCCTCGCCCGCCGCCAGCAACCCGAATTGAACCTCTCCCAAGAGCATCGCGGCGGTTGACACCAACTGGAACCACCGTCAGACTATGGAATAAATTTTTCGCACTTGTGGCGAACAGATTGGAACTGCTCATGGAGCGATTGGACGGACGTGCGTACAACCAACTTAGGCCAGTAAAGATCACTCCCGACTTTCTGCCCATGGCCGAGGGAAGCGTGTTGATGGAAACGGGCCAGACGCGCGTAATCGTCACCGCCACGGTCGACGACGGAGTTCCCTCTTTTCTCAAGGGCTCGGGCAAGGGCTGGGTCACCAGCGAATACGGTATGCTGCCGCGCTCCACCGAGCGGCGCACCCCGCGAGAAGCGTCGCGCGGACGGCAGTCCGGCCGCACCCTGGAAATCCAGCGGCTGATCGGCCGTGCCCTGCGCGCCATCACCGACCAGAAAGCGCTGGGCGAGCGCACCGTGTGGATCGATTGCGACGTCTTGCAGGCCGATGGCGGCACCCGCACCGCATCCATTACCGGAGCTTTCGTGGCCATGGCCCTGGCGTGCGAGCGTTTGGTCTCCGGAGGGATCCTGCGGACGCTGCCCCTGTTCGATTCCCTGGCGGCGACCAGCGTGGGAATCGTCGACGACGAGTTGCTGCTCGACTTGAACTACGAAGAAGATTCCGACGCGCAGGTGGATATGAACGTGGTGATGACAGGCAGCGGCCAGTTCGTGGAAGTGCAGGCCACCGCGGAAGGCCGCCCGTACACCGGCGAGGAAATGCAGGATCTTCTCGGCCTGGCCGCCGGCGGGATCGAGCAGTTGATTAAAACCCAGCAAGATCTACTACACTTAAAATTCAATACCCGTCCGCGATAAGCCGTCATGACATTTCCCGCGTGCCCGGCGTCTTCGTTATGAAAGAGCGCATCACCCGGTTGCACGTGGCGTCGTCCAATCCCGCCAAGCTGCGCGAATACCGCGAGCTGGCCGCTGGCAATTCCCATGGCGTGGAAATCGAATTGCTGCCCGGGTTCCGCGATTTGCCGGAGTACCAGGAAAACGGAACCACCTTCGCCGAAAACGCCGCAGGCAAAGCCTTCCACTTTTCTCGATTCTCTGCGGAACCGGTTTTCGCGGATGATTCCGGGCTGGTAGTGCCGGCGCTCGGCGGCGAGCCGGGAGTGCGTTCGGCGCGCTATGCCGGTCCCCACGCCACCGACGCGGATCGTTACCGGAAACTGCTGGAGGCGATGCGCGGAAAAACCGGCGAGGAGCGTCGCGCGCGGTTCGTCTGCGTGCTGGCGCTGGCGTGCCAAGGCCGGGCCATCGCGGTATTTTCGGATGCGGTCGAGGGAGTGATCACCGATTCTCCGCGTGGCGAAGGCGGATTCGGCTACGATCCCGTTTTTTATTTCGAGAAGCTGGGCCGCACCTACGCGGAAATAACGCGCGAGCAGAAAAACGAATACAGCCATCGCGGCCGTTGCTTTCGGAAGCTCTTGCAGTTTCTGGACGACCCCGATTCTGTGCCCTGATCGCGGGAGACCGCGGACCGGAGGATGGCGATGCGCATCTGGAAAATGGCCGGTACGACGGCTTTGGCGCTGTTGTGCGCGGCGGCCTGCAGTCGCCAACCGGCCGTCGCGAGCCCCGTGGCCGAGGCCGCCTCAGCGCCACAGGCAACGCTCACCCCGGCCGCCCCACCGCCTGCTTCTACGGGGGGATTCGACGGCGCCCGCGCCTACGAACACGTTCGTCATCTCGTCGGGCTCGGGCCGCGTCCACCGGGATCGGACGCGATTCATCACGCGCAGTCCTACATCGTCGATCAACTCAAGAGCTACGGCTGCCCGGTGGAGGAGCATGACTTCCGCGGGTCAACTGTCTTCGGCGACATGGTGATGAAGAACATCACCGCCAAGATTCCCGGCAGCGGTTCTGCAATCGTTCTGTACGCCACTCACTACGACACCGTGCGCCTGCCCAATTTCGTTGGCGCTGACGATGGCGGGTCCGGCACCGGCACCATGCTGGAGCTAGCTCGATTGTTCTGCGCTCGCAAGAATAGCGTCAACGTGTGGATCACTTTCTTCGACGCCGAAGAATCCCAGGGCCAGTGGACTGACAGAGACAGCGTGCAGTGGACCGAAACCAATAGCACCTACGGCAGCCGCGAGATGGCCGCGAGCATGGCGCTCTCCGGGGACTTGAAACGCCTAAAAGCAATGATTCTTGCGGACATGATTGGGTCCTCCGATCTGAAAATTAAGCGCGACACCAACTCCACCCACTGGCTCACCGATCTGATTTGGGAGACGGCTGCGCGGCTAGGGTACGGAAACGTCTTTGTAAAAGAAAACACCACCGTGTCCGGCGACGACCACCTCTCGTTCATCCGGCGTGGTGTTCCGGGGTGCGACATTATCGATTTCGATATCGCATATACCTATTGGCACACGCCTCAGGACACTTTGGAAAAAGTTAACCCGCACAGCCTGGCCGTTGTGGGCCACGTTTTCGCCGCCGTGTTGCCCGCCCTGGAGCAGAAATTCCGCTGAGCGAGCGGCCTCCGCGAAAAACATAAAGTGGCGGCACATCGCAGCGATCGCTTGTAACCGCGATCCGCGGCGTGGTACACGTGAGTAGAGGCAAACATGGCGCAAGTGGCGGCGTTGGTGGATGATTTGTTTTTTCAGGCGAAGATCATGGAAACGGCCAAGCAACTGGGCGTCGAGCTGAAAACTTTCGGTACCGGACCGGCTTTACTCGCCGCGGTCCTGCAGAGCGCGCCGGGCCTGGTGATCATCGACCTCAATGCGCGACAAGGGCCGATTGAAGCGATCGAACAACTCCATGCTTCGGCCGCGTCCGTGCCGATCGTCGCGTTCCTCTCGCACGTGCAAACGGAACTGGCCGCGCGCGCAAAAGCCGCGGGATGCCGCGACGTCATGCCCCGTTCCCTGTTCACCATGAATCTCGCAAAGATCTTGAAAACCGCCCAAGCCTCCGAATAGGCCCCAGAACATGCCCGAGAACATGCCCGAGAACATGCCAATGACCAAGCCCATGAACATACCGACGACCATGCCAATACCTCGCAGCGTTAAACTTGTCCGCATTCTCTGCGCCGCGTCCTTGCTGTTAGCAGGATACGGCGCCGGCGCACCGCCAGCTCGCGCGCAGGAACGCAGCGACGTTGTCGCGCCCGATCCCGCGTCGACGCTCGCTTCCCTGCTGAGCGCCGCCTGCCGCCAGAATCAACCGCAGTTCGTCAAATACTTCACCGCCGCCAATGCTAAGGCCTTTCAAGATCTCTCGGACGATTCGCGAGCCGCCGTCGTGAAGCGATTCTCCTTGAGCGATGCGGTCGGTCGGCCGCTGCTCTCTGCGGATGCCGATGGCCATCCCGTCATGCGCTGCGAGATACCGGGGGCTACCACCGAATTCCACTTAGGCGCCGTGCGGCTGCAGGAAAATCTGGCTTTCATTCCCGTGGAAATATCCAACGGGCCCGCGCCCACGCAATTCGGTTTGATCCGCGAATCCGGTAGCTGGAAGCTGATCTCGCTCGGGCTGATGCTATTCGATATTCCCCAGCTCTCGAAACAGTGGAGCGCACAGGATCTCGGGGAGCGGGAGAAAGCGGTGGTGCAGACGCTCGCCCAGTTGGCGGACGAAGTTCGCCATTACCGTTCCATCTTTGGAAAACTCCCAGACACCCTTGCGCAGCTCGGGCCGGCCGCCAAAGACGAGGTTTCGGCCGACGCTGCCCAGTTGGTAAACGCCGATATCGCCGCCGGCAGCATGGACGGCTACAAATATCGCTATCGCCTGATACCCGCCTCCACACCTGCCGACGCGGTTTTTGAGCTCGCTGCGGCGCCGGAGCAATACGGCAAGACCGGCCGCCGCTCATTCCTCGTGGACTCGACCGGAAAAGTACACGGTGCCGATAAGAAGGGCGGGCTGGCCACGGCGCAAGATCCGGCCGTCGACGCCGGCACGGACAAACCCTAGGACCTTCATTCCGCGCAGTTCGTGCAAACGCTCGTGTGAACGCTCGTGTGAACGCTCGTGCCACTCTGGTGTTAACTCACATGCGCCCACCCGCGATACCCTCGGAGCGCGCTCCGCCAACGCAATTGCTTCGCGCGTGGTCTGCGCCGCTCGGGTATAATGGCGTGGCTATTTGGCTCGGTTTTCAACTCAGGAGCCACGGAGAGCAATATATGTCGGCAACGAAAACGGTGACCCGGGGGTTCGCGGGCCGCGTCCTCGCCGGCGAGGGCCTTGCGTCGGACGTCGTTCGAATCGTCGCGGCGAACGTGCTGCTGATTTTGTGCGCGCAAATTGCGATTCCGCTGCCTTGGACTCCGGTGCCGATCACCGGGCAGACTCTCGGCGTATTGCTGGTAGCAGTTCTGCTGGGCGCGCGGCGCGGCGCGATTACCCTAGGGCTGTATTTGCTCGAAGGCGCGGCAGGCTTGCCGGTATTTCAACCATACGGATTGCCGGGGGCGGCGCGATTTATAGGGCCCACCGCGGGATATCTGATGTCCTATCCGCTGGCGGCCTTTGTTACCGGCTGGATCGCCGAACGAAGGCGCCCCGCATCAACGCCGGGACACGCGATGCCCGCGCCGGTGCGTTTACTGGGCGCGCTGCTGGTTGGTGAAGCGATCATTTTTGGGGCGGGTTGTGTGTGGCTGGCGGCGTGGTCGAATCTCGGACTCGCTTACGCGCTCCAAGCCGGCGCCCTGCCGTTCCTTTCCGGCGAAGTGATCAAGTTGGCCGTGATAATGCTCGCTGCGGGCGGCCTGGAATTCGCGCGGCAATCGAGATAATTCGTAAACCAACGCCAACGGGCCACACGAACCACCCAAAACGAACGCGCGGATTGGCCCCGCGCCGCTCGGCGACTTCTCAACTTCCGCCAGAATGCTCCACAATGCCCACACCTCCTGAAGCGGCAAATCGCGCGGCACCCCTTTCCATCGCGCGAAGCATCCCGCCGCCGTGCATGAAGAAATTCTGGCGTGCGGCGCTCCTCTGCTTTCTGTTCTGCTGGGTGGGTTTGTGCACCGCTCCCGCGTTCGCGCAGGTTCCCGAATCGCAGTCCGGATCTTCGATCTCCCTTCCGAACCGCCTCGAGCAGGCCGGCCCGCTTCCCTCGTTTGAATTTCACAGCGGCTTCTGGGTGAACCTGCATCATTTCCTCTATCTGCAAGCGCGAATTCAGAACCACGAACTCACCCGCGTAGGCGCCGCAGCCACCAACTATTCCGCGCAGGCGGCCATCCTGCCCCCCAATGCGCCCGGCGCCGCGGACTGGGCCCGCGCCGTGGATTACTACGTGAAGACCTTTGCCAGCCGGGATTTATGGATCGATCTGGGCATGGGGATGATTAACGACCGGCTCGGCGAGATGGAGCGCTGCCCGGACCTTTCCGGAAGAAGTTCGCCGTCGTGTGCGTCGGGGCTGCGTCCGGAAATGATCGATGTGCTGGAACGCGCCGCCGCCGTCTATCGCGTGCAATGGTGGCCGGCCCACGATGGAAAAAATCGCGGCTGGATCGATGCGCAAGCGCCGCAGGTACGGGAGATGGGAGCGCGCCTGGCTGAGCCGCTGTCCAACGTCTACCGGACGCCGTGGCCTGCGGTGCCCATCCGCGTGGATATGGTGTACTACGCCGGCGCGTTCGGCTCGTACACCACGCTCGATCCGGTGCACGTAATGCTCTCGAGTGCCGACCCCAGTAACCAGGGCCCATCCGGGTTTGAATTACTTTTCTACGAGGCCTCGCATGCCATCAGCGGCTCGGTGGAAGATGCAATCGTCCGCGAGTGCCACGTGCGCGGAATTCCCATACCTCGAGACTTGTGGCATGCCCTGCTCTTTTACACCACCGCGAAAATGATCGCACGCGTGGAGCCGGCGGCGCCTGCGGATGCCGGAGCGAATGCGTCTAACGATGTTGGGCTGGCAGTTTCGCACAACTACGCCGCAGGATTGACCGCGCGGGGATGGCAGGGATACCAACGAGTGCTTGAGGTTTACTGGCAGCGCTATCTCGACGCCCGGGTCGACTTCGATCGCGCGCTCGGGGCCGTGGTGGCGAACCTGTAGAATTTCCGGTTGGGCGCACGATTCCTAATCCGAGGGATTGACGCAATTGCGATTGTGACCGTGATTTCCCCGCGGCCGTTAATCCGGCAATCCGGCGGCCGAGAGAGAGAGACAGAACGCCCACCGTACTACGGAGCGCTAGGGCTTTCGTTGAGGTGGTGATAGTAGAAGTAGCCGAGCAGTGCCGCCGCGCCAAAAATGATCAGGTAATACACCACCGGACGGCGGCGCCGTACTTGGATGTCCCCCGCGTTTTTCTTCATGCGGCCAGTTCCCGCGCCTTCCGGTTCCTGCGCCGAGGGATCGTCGTCCACCACTACCCGGTAAGACTGCCCGTCATTCACGGTCTTGAGGTCGCCATCGACGTCCACTTCCAGCGCGCCATGAAAGCTGGTTACGATCAATTCGTGCGGTCCCGCGATCATCACCTGCCCGTAGCTCGCTTCCGGCCCCTTGGAGCGGACGATTCCGTTGCTGGTGCGGATTTCCACCAGTTCCGATCCCGCGGTGGAAAACCCAGCGGTGCCATTCGAGAGCGTCGCGCCAACACCGCCTGTAATTTCGCTGAGCGTCGCGTTGCTGTCCGCCAACAGGTACACCTGAGCAGTCCCCAGGCGTAGACGCAACCGTCCGGCGGTACTCTGCGTGGTGCCAATTGCATCGCCTGAAAACACGCTCGCGCCTACCGACGCGTTGACGTTATCTACTGTCCCACCTTGGGACAAAATTACGCTGCCAAGAGGCTTCGAAGGTGGTCCCCCCCAAGCCGGAAGAATGCAAAATGAAACACTAAGCACGGCGACCAGAGTCGCGTGGCCGAAAAAACGCATCTTTCATCCTCCGAGCTGAGCCCACTAGCTTATGCGCTTTAACTCTAGTGGCTTAGTATGTGGTGTGTCAATCAGAGAAAGCCCTAGTACGCCCAAAACGCACGTTACACCTTGGAACACCCAGAAATACACCCAGAAACCCAGAATGGACCTATTTTCAGTTACTTACAGGAACTACCTGCGGTCTTCCCTGGAATAAGTGTGCCAAATGGCGCTATTCTGGTGGCAGCTTACTGATGAGGGGTCTGAATTGCGGAAATTTCAACTGGTAATGCTCATCCACGCGCATCAACCAGTAGGGAACTTCGAGAGTGTGTTGGAGGTTTCCTACACCCAGTGTTATTTGCCTTACGTAGAACTACTCGAGAAACATCCCGCGGTGCGTGTGGGTCTGCATTTTTCCGGATGCCTGTTGGAGTGGCTGGATCGCGTCCATCCCGAATACGTGGCGCGCTTGCGCACAATGGTCGAGCGCAATCAGGTGGAAATCGTGGGCGGCGGCTTCTACGAGCCGGTGCTGATTTCTATACCGCGCGAGGATCGCCAGCGGCAGCTCGCTCTGCTCGCCGATTACGTACAAGAGAAACTCGGAAAACGCCCCCGCGGGGCGTGGCTCACAGAACGGGTGTGGGAGCCGGGCCTCCCGTCATCGCTCGCGCCCGCTGGCGTCGAGTACACCCTGATCGACGACAACCAATTCATGAGCGCGGGATTCGAGCCCCAACAACTTTTCGGCGCCTACACCGCCGAAGATACCGGGCACGTGGTGAAGTTGATTCCCGGGCTGAAGGAATTGCGTTACTTCATTCCCTTCCACGAGCCCCACGAGACTATCGCCTTCCTGCGCCACGCGGCGCAGGAACATCCCGGCGGGTTCGCGGCCATCGGCGATGATTACGAAAAGTTCGGCGGCTGGCCGGAAACCTACAAGACTTGCTACACCGACGGCTGGCTGGAGCGGTTCTACACAGCCATCGAGGAAAATTCCGATTGGCTGGAGATGGTCCCGCCCGGAGAAGCGGTGGATCGCAGCGCCCCGCTGGGACGCGCGGATTTGCCGGACGCTTCGTACGTCGAAATGATGGAATGGGCCCTCCCGACCAAGGCGCGCCTGCGCCTGCAATCGATCAAAGCGGAATTTCAATCGCGGCCCGACGTCCAGCAATTTCTCCGCGGCGGAACATGGCGCGGATTCCTGACCAAGTATCCGGAATCCAACTTGCTGCACAAGAAGATGCTGCACGTTTCGCACAAGCTGCACCGCATCGAAAAGAGCCGGAGGCGCGACGAAAAATTCCTGCGCGGCCGCGAAGAGGCCCTGCGGAATCTGCTGCGCTCGCAATGCAATGACGCGTACTGGCACGGAATTTTCGGCGGCCTCTACTCGCCGCATCTGCGCACCGAATTATGGCGGTCGTTAATTCGCGCCGAAAGTTTCTTGGACGGGGCCCTGCATCGCACCGCGGACTACGCCGATGTGGCGCGGCTGGATTTCGACGCCGATGGGCGCGAGGAAATCTACTTCACCTCGGAGCGCTACGCCG
>Ga0182018_10004648_pt1 | contig 11434 bp, 8 predicted proteins | sample 812P2MmetaG_FD_120490 | JGI IMG/M metagenome (GOLD analysis project Ga0182018, IMG submission 120490) | Permafrost microbial communities from Stordalen Mire, Sweden - 812P2M metaG | ecosystem: Environmental > Terrestrial > Soil > Wetlands > Permafrost | place: Sweden: Stordalen | collected...
AAGGGGGCATCCCAGCGGATTCAAGACACGCGGCAGTTCCCATTCACTGGAGAGGATCCTAAGGTTGTTGCCGTTTTGAAAGCCGTGGCCAAGACTTTTGCTCAACTGCAGGAGAAGCGTCACATCGCCGATTATGACAACACGACATTCTGGACCAGAACGGAAGCTCTGGCCGAGGTTAAATCAGCCGAACACGCCTTTGCCGCATGGAAGCCCATTCGCAATGAACAGATCGCTCAGGCGTATTTAGTCTCGCTGATAGTCAGGGAAAGGGATTGATGTCATGATCGAGCGGCGCTCCTCAAGAACTCACTCAGTCCGCGAATGTCGGAAGGGCTGGCGTCGCCGATGATGAAGTACCTGAGACCTCCTTCGGTCCAGGTCTCGCTGCTAAAGGCCAGCTTCCTACTGAGCGACGATCCCGAATTCAGCCGGCTCAGCTCGGCGCGGTTTTGGAATATGAAGGCCGAAATTCGATGTTTTCCGACCTCAAACAGCAATTGCGCGCCGGGGTTCTGCTGGAAATAGGTGAGGCGCCCGCCGAGAAGCTGGAACGGAGAGCCCTGCAACTCCGGCAGGTTGAAAGAAAACGGGAGTTTGCCTTGGAACCAAGGTTTCACCGTATGCCGGTCGGTGGACACTACGTCGACTGGATTAGCGCTGGCCAGAGTGGCAACATGCAGGTCCGCGAGTTCGTCCAGGGCCTGCTCACTACGCGAGTGTTGCAGCCAGACGCCCACGGAGATCAGCATCAACGCGAGCGCGGCCGCTGCGGCGAAGGCCGGCGCCCATCGCACCATCCATGGCCGAGGCTTCGGAGCGCTCATGCTCTGTTCGATCTTCATGCGAAACTCGGGACTGGGAGAAAAGCGGTGCCCGACGGCCTGAGTCACTCGCTTCAATTGAAGACGGCTAAGTGCTTCGGGGGCGCAGGACGGACACGAGCGCAGATGCGCCTCCATTTCCGTTAACTCGTCATCGGGAAGCTCGGAATCCAAATAACGGTCGAGTTTCGCGCTCCAGGGGCAAGTCATTTTTGGGGAGCTCCTCGGGCTTGGGACGCTCCTCGCACTTGCGTCTCAAGCAATTCACGCATCGATTTCCTGGCGCGCGACAGCCGGGACATTACCGTACCGATTGGGATTCCGATGGTTTCAGCGATCTCCTGGTAGCTCATCTCTTCCATATCGCACAACAGGATGACCTCTCGGAAGTGCACCGGCAATCGTTGGAGGGCATCCTGCACGGCCTGCTGGTCCGCCCGGGCAAGTAACACTGACTCCGGTGTATCGGGCGTTACCGGCAGCGCCGCTGGGTCTTCTTCAAGGTCCAGCGGCTCGGTCATCTTCACACTCAATCCGGTGCGCGAGGTCAGAAACGTGTTCCGCAAAATGCGGTACATCCAGGCTCGAAAATTGGTGCCCTGCTGGAATGAGGCGAAGCCCTTGAGTGCCTTCAGGTAGGTCTCCTGCACGAGGTCCTCTGCCTCTTCCCGGTTCTGTGTAAGCCAATGCGCGAAGTTGTAAAGCGACGCGAACAGGGGCATCGCCTGTATTTCGAAGGACTCGGCATTGGTGCGCCGATCTGTCACACCTCATGGTAGACCGGATGATCAGGCGGCCTCACGAATCGACCCATGTACCTGACTTAGCTCCCTCGGTTCCTTCTTCCGAAGTAGAAGTGCATCGACGGACCATTGTCCCGAGCCGTTGATCAACAGGAAGGCGGTCGTCAACAGTTGAGCATACTCGGATCGAACCTCGTGCAAAACCGCCCATAATCCGAACTGCGGCGGTGACGGCGGCAAGGGCAATGGCGATGTTCCGAGATACAACGCGATTTTCGTCGAAAGTATGGCCACGATCATCTCGATGATGAACGGAACTGCAATCAGGCGCGTCATGAGTCCTGTAAGCAACAAGAGGCCGCCGATGATCTCAAGGCCGCCGATAAAGTTGGCTGTGAAGTGAGGAAACGGCATGCCCAACTTCGTGAAGCGCCCGATTCCCTGATTGGTGTACGCAAACTTCAAGATCCCCTCCCACAAGAACACTCCTCCCGCCATCATTCTCAGGAGAAGCATGGAGGTTGGACCCTCCGTGGGCGGATGAACAAGCCACGTCAAGATGTTTTTCATTTCTGGTTCTTCCTTTCATTTAGATCATGAGCGGCTTCCCGCTCGTTCAGCGTTGATAACCGAGCGGTAGAGCTTTTATTCCCGGTGACGGAGGAAAAGATTTGAGGCCGCTCGGTCACGCGCGCGATTCAGAAGAAACAGGATATTCATTGGCGGCACCCTAATGATCTGGGCTACAATGCTCGATCAGAGAGCGCGCGTTCGTCACGCTTATATGTCCACCTCCATTCAGCCTCAAGCGAAGCAAGCGTCATCCGGATCAGCCGGTGACGCGATCGATCAGCTTTGCATCAACACCATCCGCACGCTGTCGATGGACGCGGTTCAGCAAGCCAATTCGGGGCATCCTGGCACGCCGATGGCGATGGCGCCGGTGGTCTACACACTGTGGCAGCAGTTCCTGCGTTTCGATCCGGACGATCCCATCTGGCCAAACCGCGACCGCTTCGTGCTGTCGGCCGGGCATGCGTCGATGCTGCTGTACTCGATGCTGCACCTGAGCCAGGTGAAGGCGGTGGATCCCGATTACGAAACGCTCGGAAAGCTGAGCGTCACCCTGGATGACATCAAGAATTTCCGCCATCCGGAGTACCGCTGGACGTCAGGCATCGAGACCACCACCGGTCCGCTGGGACAAGGCGTCGCCACTAGCGTGGGAATGGCACTGGCGGCGCGCTGGATGGCGACGTATTTTAATCGCCCGGATTTCGAGATGGTGAATTACAACGTCTACGCGCTGGCGGGCGACGGTTGCATGATGGAAGGCGTCAGCGGCGAAGCAGCGTCGATGGCGGGACACCTGAAGCTCTCGAACCTGTGTTGGATCTACGACAACAATCACATCACCATCGAAGGCAATACGTCGCTGGCTTTTAGCGAAGACGTCGCCACGCGGTTCCTTGGTTACGGTTGGAACGTTTTGCGCGTGGGCGACGCCAACGATCAAGAGATGCTCGCGCGGGCCTTCCGCACGTTCCTAGGGACTGAAGACCGGCCGACGCTGATCGTCGTCGACAGCCACATCGCGTATGGCGCGCCGCATAAACAGGACACCAGCGCGGCGCACGGCGAGCCGCTGGGAGAAGAAGAGATCCGGCTGACGAAGCGCAATTACGGATGGCCCGAGGACGCGAAGTTTCTGGTTCCCGACGGCGTCTACGATCGCTTCAAGGAACAGCTCGGCCAGCGCGGGCACGGTGCACGCGAGGCTTGGAGCCGCAAGTTCGCGGAGTATGGCAAGCAGTTTCCGGAACTCGCCAGCCATCTGGACAAAATCCAAAAACGCGATCTGCCGCAAGGTTGGGACGCGGGCATTCCGGCGTTCCCAGCCGATCCCAAGGGCATGGCGGGACGCGATGCGTCCGCCAAAGTGGAAAACATCATCGCGCAGCACCTGCCTTGGCTGATCGGAGGCGCGGCCGATCTCGCGCCGTCCACCAAGACGCGGCTCACGTTCGAGGGCGCGGGCGACCTGGAAGCCAACAACTACGGCGGCCGCAATCTTCACTTCGGCATTCGCGAGCACGCCATGGGATCCATCCTGAATGGCCTGTCGCTTTCAAAACTCCGGCCTTTCGGCTCGGGCTTCCTGATCTTCAGCGATTACATGCGGGCGCCGATCCGGCTGAGCGCGCTGATGGAGATCCCGGTAATCTATATCTTCACGCACGATTCCATCGGCGTCGGCGAAGACGGCCCCACGCACCAACCGGTGGAACAACTGATCTCGCTGCGCGCGATTCCAGGCTTGATCGTGATGCGCCCGGGCGACGCCAATGAGGTGGCTGAAGCCTGGCGCGTGATCGTGCAATTGCGTCACGAGCCGGTGTGCTTGATCCTTTCGAGGCAAAACATGCCGACACTTGACCGCGCGAAATACTCGCCGGCGTCGGGCGTCGCAAGAGGCGCTTATGTTCTTGCCGATGCGCCTGGCGGCAAACCGGATGTGATCCTGATCGGGACCGGCAGCGAAGTTTCGCTGTGCGTGGACGCGTACGAAAAACTGACGCAGGAGGGAATAAAAGCGCGCGTCGTCAGCATGCCATCCTGGGAGCTGTTCGAACAGCAATCCTACATTTATCAGAACAACGTGCTGCCCGTGGCGCTTCGCGCGCGCGTGTCGGTGGAGCAGGCGTCGGTGTTCGGATGGGATCGCTATGCGCGCCGGCGGATCGGCATGCATACCTTCGGCGCCTCCGCGCCGCTCAAGGAACTGCAAAAGAAATTCGGCTTCACCCCTGACGCTGTAGTTGCCGCCGCCAAGGAAGAGCTGTTTAAGGCGCGATAGGCCACAATAAGAACAGGGTTCACGAGCCCGGAAGGATAAACCATGGCCACCATTACAACTACGACGACCACGACGACCAGCACCAACCCCTTGCGCGAACTGAGCAAGTTCGGACAGTCCGCCTGGCTGGATTATATCCGGCGCAATCTCATTACCAGCGGCGAGTTGAAGGGCCTGGTGGATCACGACGGCTTGGGAGGCGTGACATCCAACCCGGCGATCTTCGAAAAGGCTATTACTGGGAGCAGCGATTACGCGGAAGCGCTGGTGGAGCTGCAAAAGCGCAAGGACCTGGATGCGATGGGCATCTACGAAGTGATCGCGATCAGGGACATTCAGGACGCCGCCGATATCCTGCGTCCGGTGTACGACAGAACAGAAATGCGCGATGGCTATGTGAGCCTGGAGGTTTCTCCATTTCTCGCGCGCGACACCGCGGGCACCATCAAGGACGCCCGCCGTTTGTGGAAAGCCGTGAACCGTCCGAATCTGCTGGTGAAGATACCAGCGACGGTCGAAGGGATTCCGGCCATCGAACAAATGATCAGCGAAGGCATCAATGTCAACGTGACGCTGCTGTTTGCGCTGGAGATGTACGAGAAGGTGGCGTTTGCGTATATTGCCGGACTGAAGAAGTACGCGGCCGGGGGCGGCGATCCGAGCCACGTATCCAGCGTCGCTAGCTTTTTCATCAGCCGCATCGACAGCATGGTGGACGCGATGGTGAAGGCTCGGCTCAAAACCAGCACCGATCCGAAGGAGCAGGCGATGCTGCACAGCCTGCCGGGCAAAGTTGCGATCGCCAATGCCAAGCTGACCTATCGCCGCTACAAGCAGATTTTTTCGGGTTCCGATTGGGCCGCGCTGGCGAAGAAGGGCGCGCAGACGCAGCGCGTGCTGTGGGCCAGCACCAGCACCAAGGATCCGACTTATTCCGATGTCCTATACGTCGAAGAGCTAATCGGTCCGGACACGGTCAACACCATGCCGCCGCAGACGCTGGAGGCTTTCCGCGATCACGGCAAACCGAAAGCGAGTCTCGAGAGCGGCCTCGATGCCGCGCAGGAGACCATGGACACGCTCGGCGCCGTTGGGATTTCGATGAAGAAGGTCACCGACGATCTGGTGACGCAGGCCGTGAAGCTGTTCGCGGAACCGTTCGACAAGCTGCTGAACGCGGTGGACGCCAAATGCAAATTCGCGTCGCAAGCGGAGGTGGACGCGCAAACCTATACGCTGCCCGAGAACATCGGCGCGCAACTTGCGGAAGCCATGGACGATTGGAAAATGGCTGGAAAGGTCCGGCGGCTGTGGGCGCGCGATGCATCGCTGTGGACGGGCACGGATGAAAATACCTGGCTCGGCTGGCTCAGCGTGACCGAAGAGCAGTTGGCGCACAAACAGCATCTGGAGGACGTCGCGAAGGACGTGAAAGCGGCGGGCTTCAAGTATGCGCTGCTGCTGGGCATGGGCGGATCCAGCTTGTGTCCCGAGGTTTTCGACAAGACTTTCGGAAAGATCGACGGCTTCCCGCAGTTGTTCGTGCTGGACTCCACCGATCCGGCGCAGGTGAAGGCCTTGGAGAGTAAGGTGGACCTGGCGAACACGGTTTTCATCGTATCGAGCAAGTCGGGCACGACGCTGGAACCGAACATCTTCAAGCAGTATTTCTTCCAGCGCGTGGAACAGACGCTGGGCGCGGGCAAGGCGGGCAGCCGCTTCATCGCCATCACCGATCCGGGCTCGAAGTTCGAGCAGGTGGCGCAGGCGGACGGCTTCCGCCACATCTTCCACGGCATTCCGAGCATCGGCGGGCGGTATTCGGCGCTGTCGGATTTCGGCATGGTGCCGGCTTCGGTGATGGGAATCGACGCGCTGCGGTATCTGGATCGCGCGGATGTGATGGCGATCGCGTGTTCTTCGTGCCTGCCGGTGGACAAGAACCCGGGGGTACAGCTCGGTTTGGTGCTCGGCGTAGCGGCCAAGAACGGCCGCGATAAGGTGACGCTGATCACGTCGCCTGGCATTTGGGATTTCGGCGCGTGGCTGGAACAGTTGCTGGCGGAGTCCACGGGCAAGGAGGGCAAGGGACTGATCCCGGTGGATCGCGAAGCGCTGGGCGCGCCGGAGGTGTATGGCAACGATCGCGTGTTCGCCTATATTCGCCTGGAAAACGGCGCTGATCCTGCGCAGGATAAGGCTGTGGACGCGCTGGCGAAGGCAGGGCATCCGGTGGTGCGCATCGCGCTGTCGGACATCTACAACCTTGGGCAAGAGATGTTCCGCTGGGAAATCGCGACGGCGGTAGCGGGCTCGATGATCGGCATCAACGCCTTCAACCAGCCCGACGTTGAGGCGAGCAAAATTGAGACGCGCAAGCTGACAACGGAATACGAAAAGAGCGGGGCTCTTCCGCCGGAGTCGCCCATACTTTCGGAGAACGGCATCGATCTGTTTACCGACGGGGTGAACGCCGCAGCGCTGGCCACGGCCGCGGGCACGGACAAAACGCTGCTGGGTTATTTGCGCGCGCACCTGAATCGGTTGAAAGCGGGCGACTACTTCGCGCTACTGGGCTATGTGGAAATGAACGACGCACACGAGAAGACGCTGCATGGCATCCGCATCGGCGTGCGCGACAAAAAGCGCGTCGCCACCTGCTTGGGATTTGGCCCGCGTTTCCTGCACTCGACAGGCCAGGCTTACAAGGGCGGGCCGAACAGCGGCGTGTTCCTTCAAGTGACCTGCGACGACAAGGTCGATCTTGCGGTGCCCGGGCAGAAATTCACGTTCGGCATAGTGAAGGCCGCGCAGGCTCGCGGCGATTTTCAGGTTCTGGCCGATCGCAAACGGCGGGCGTTGCGGGTCCATCTGCACGACGTGGAAAGTGGCTTGGCGGCTCTTCAGGCCGCGATCGCGAAAGCTCTGTGAACACGCGCGCGGCTCAGAAAGGTGAAGAATGCAGCTGGCAGACGACGTCGTAGCTAAAGGAAATAGTCATGGAGCCGGACGGCCCGGCGATCCGTGCGTGATGGTGATCTTTGGTGCGTCGGGCGACTTGACCAAGCGCAAACTCATTCCGGCGCTCTACAATCTGGCCAAGGACAATCTACTCTCCAAGGAGTTCGCGCTGGTGGGAATCGCGCGCAACGAGCTGACCAGCGAACAGTTCCGCGACGAGATCGGCAAGGAGATCGGCGAGTTCGCCACCACCACGGTTGACCCGGATCTGTGGCATTGGTTTTCGCAGCGTATTTACTATCATTCGGGCGACTTCGCCGATGCCGCAGCCTACCAGGGCCTGGGCGAGCTGCTGGCGCAAATCGACAAAGAGCACGGCACGCGCGGCAACTACTTTTATTATCTGGCGACGGCGCCGAGCTTTTTCGGACCGATCATCACTCAGTTGGGCAAGGCTGATTTGGTGAAAGAGGAGCATGGCTGGCGCCGCGTCATTATCGAAAAACCGTTCGGCCACGATTACGAATCCGCCGTCGCGCTGAACAAAGAAATCCGGCAGGTCCTGAACGAGAAGCAGATCTATCGGATCGATCATTACTTGGGCAAGGAGACGGTCCAAAACATTTTGGTGTTCCGCTTCGCCAACGGTATCTTCGAGCCGATCTGGAACCGGCGCTATATCGATCACATTCAGATCACGGTGGCCGAGACGGTGGGCGTGGAACAGCGCGGCGGGTACTACGAAAAAGCCGGTACATTGCGCGACATGGTGCCCAATCACATCTTCCAGCTCATCTCGCTGACCGCGATGGAGCCGCCGGTTTCCTTCGATGCCGACGTGGTTCGCGACGAGCAGGCCAAGATCCTGAAGGCGCTCTCGCCGATGACGGACGAAGAGGTGCTTACGCGCACGGTGCGCGGCCAATATGGCGAGGGCATGGAAGGCGACAACAGAGTTCAGGGCTATCGCGCCGAGCCGTACGTCGCGCCGGAGTCCCGCACGGAAACGTTCGTCGCGATGAAGCTGTTCATCGACAACTGGCGCTGGGCGGACGTGCCGTTCTATCTCCGCACCGGAAAGCGCCTGCCGCAGCGCGCCACCAAGATCGTGATTCAGTTCAAGCGCGCGCCCTTCGTACTGTTCCGCAAAACCGCCGTCGATCAGTTGGAGCCGAACCGGCTCATTTTGCACTTGCAGCCAGATGAAGGCATTTCGCTCAGCTTCAGCGCCAAGGTTCCCGGTCCCGTGGTGCAGATCGGCGACGTGGACATGAACTTCAACTACACCGACTACTTCAACGCCACGCCGCAAACCGGTTATGAGCGTTTGTTGTACGACTGCATGCTGGGTGACGCCACGCTGTTCCAACGGTCGGACATGGTGGAGACAGCCTGGCACGTGGTGGCGCCCATTTTGGACGTATGGGAGGCGCTGCCGCCGCGACGGTTTCCCAATTACGCAGCGGGAACCTGGGGACCGCATGAAGCCGACGAGCTGCTCGCGAAGGATCATCGCCACTGGAGCAATGAACAATGATCCTGGCCGGCGATATCGGCGGGACCAACACTCGTCTCGCGTTTTTTGAAGGAACGCCCGATCGCCTGCGCGCAGTCCAGGTAGAGATCTTTCCCAGCGCCCATTTTGCCGGGCCAGTGGAAATCGTTCGCAAGTTTCTCGAGACTCACAAGCAGCCCGTGGAGGCCGCCTGTTTCGGATTGCCGGGCGCCGTGGTGAACGGCCGCGTGGAAACAACGAACCTGCCGTGGGTGGTGGACTCGGGGCACATGACCGCCGAGCTGGGTCTCGCGCACGTGCAACTCATCAACGATCTGTATGCCAATGCGCACGGGATCGCACTGCTGGCCGAGTCGGATTTTGTGGTGCTCAATCCGGGTATTCCGAATGCGTCCGGGAATCGGGCGTTGATTTCCGCGGGCACTGGTCTAGGCGAAGCCGGTCTGTACGCCGACGCGCAGGGTGTTTACCATCCATTCCCGTCCGAAGGCGGCCACACGGATTTTGCGCCGCGGAACGATCTGGAAATGGAGCTGCTTCGCTATTTGCTGGGCCGCTTCGAACACGTGAGCTACGAGCGTGTGCTCTCGGGGCCGGGACTCCACAACCTTTATCTATTCCTGCGCGACACCGGGCGCGGCGAAGAGCCAACCTGGCTAGCGGAGCAGATCGTGCAGGGCGACCCGCCGGCCGCAATCTCAAAATCGGCGCTGGAAGGCACGTCCGAGATTTGCGTCCAGGCGCTGGACATGTTCGTTTCTCTGTATGGCGCGGAGGCGGGCAACCTGGCTTTGAAAATGCTGGCCACCGGCGGCGCATATGTGGGCGGCGGTATCGCGCCTAAGATTATCCGCAAGCTGAGCAGCACGGTTTTCATGAAGTCGTTCACGGCGAAAGGGCGGATCGGCGGGGTGCTGAAGGAAATCCCGGTGCGCGTGATCACCAACGACAAAACGGCGCTGTTGGGCGCGGGACGAGTGGCGGCGCTGTCCTTAGCGAAAGCGCCAGAGGCCGGCACTCGAGTTTGAATCGCGAAATGTCAGCCACCTTGTCTCCAAACCCCGAAGCAGCCGGTCTCTCGCCCCAGCGCCTGAGCCGCATCCGCACCAAGATGGAGAAACACATCGACGCCGGCCGCATGGCGGGAGGCCTCGGTCTCATCATGCGCCGGGGCCAGGTCGGATATTTCGAAACCTGGGGAATGGGCGACACCGAGGCCGGCGCGCCCATGCGCGAAGACGCCATCTTCCGCATCTTTTCCATGACCAAGGCGGTCACCGGCGTGGCCGCCATGATGCTCTTCGAAGAAGGCGCGTTCGCTCTCGCCGATCCCGTCTCCAACTTCATGCCGGAGTTCCGCGAGATGCGTGTTGCGGTGGAATCGCCCGACCCAGCCACCAGCAAGATGGTGCTCACCGGCACTGTGCCGGCCGCTCGGCGAATCAGCGTGCTCGACCTGATGCGCCATACCGCTGGGTTCAACTACACCGGACCGCACGACGAGAAGGGCGACCTGGTCTATCCTCAGCGCGGCATTCAGCCGGTCCCGGGCGGCTTCACCTCCGCGGAGTTCGTGAAGCGCCTGGCCGGCATCCCGCTGGTGCGCGAACCCGGAACCGCGTGGGACTACGGCCTCGGAACGGACGTGCTCGGCCGGCTTGTTGAAGTCATCTCCGGACAGACACTCTCCGAGTTCTTTGCTCAGCGCATTTTCCAACCGCTCCGGATGGTAGATACCGCCTTCCACGTCCACGAAGAGAAATGGGACCGGCTCGTACCGATCTATTCGCCAACGCCGGCAGGCACGATCCAGCGGATGACCGGTCCGTTCCAGGACGGCTTTCGCCACCCGCCCGAGATGTGTGCCGGCGGCGCCGGTCTCACGTCAACCGCGTTCGACTATCTCCGCTTCGTGCGCATGCTGCTGAAGGGCGGCGAACTGGATGGTGAGCGTCTGTTGAGCCCTCTCACCGTGGAACTGATGCGCTCGGACGTGCTGGGCGATTTACCGGCGGTTAGCCCATTGCTGGCGGCAGGCCACGGCTTCGGACTGACGTTCGCCATCAGCAAGGGTCCGAGCCGAACCGCCACGCTTCCTCCCGCGGGCCAGTACCGATGGGGTGGCGCAGCCGGCACCGCGTTCTGGATCGACCCGAGCCAGGACATGGCCGGCATATTCATGATCCAGACTTTGCTCGATCTGGCCAAACGCGGCGAGTTCATGCAACTGGCGTATCAATCGATCATCGACTGAACGGCGGATTCCTAACAACGATTAGAATTCCACTTTCAAGCTGAGCTGGATCTGGCGCGGCGTCTCGTTCAACGGACTCACGGCGGGGAAGCCGGAGGCGTATCCTTGCCGGCCGTAAGTTGCGACACCGAATGTTGGGTCGTTCAACTGAGCATCGGGATTGCCGAGATTGGCATGGTTGAGCACGTTATAGGCGTCGGCGCGGACGCGCAGCCGGCCCGATTCGCCCAGCCATGGCAGATGAAACGCGCGCGCCAGCGAAAGATCCAGGCTGTAAAA
>Ga0182018_10004649_pt1 | contig 11433 bp, 3 predicted proteins | sample 812P2MmetaG_FD_120490 | JGI IMG/M metagenome (GOLD analysis project Ga0182018, IMG submission 120490) | Permafrost microbial communities from Stordalen Mire, Sweden - 812P2M metaG | ecosystem: Environmental > Terrestrial > Soil > Wetlands > Permafrost | place: Sweden: Stordalen | collected...
GAACCTGTCGATATGACGGGCGGCACCATCAGGCATCATCAGATCACCTTCGACCTGCGGACGGCCCTGGCCGCGAGGCTCATGGGCAAACCTTGCCGGCCCTTCGGGCCAAACGCCAAAATCGTTGTCGATGGGCACGTCCGCCATCCTGACGTGGCCGTCGTTTGCCGGCCGGTTTCCCTCGCGGCCACGATTGTCGAAGATCCGGTCATCGTGTTTGAGGTTCTCAGCGAGAGTACGAGCAAAACCAACCTGATCGGCAAGAACCGCGAATACCGCGCGCCACCATCGATCCTGCGTTACGTGATCCCGCGGCAGACGCATCAGGCGGCGATCGTCTTCGTGCGCCGGAACGACGGCTGGCTGTCGGAGATCGTGTCGGACGATGACGCGACCCTTGATTTGCCGGAAATCGGCATCGCCGTTCCGTCGCGGGAGATCTACGCGAACGCGGGGTTGCCGGACCGGCACCAGAAGAAAACCCGCCGGCCTGATCGCGGGGCCGGCGAGCGGCCCGCGGTCACCCGCGACCCGGGTCACGTGAGGCACATCGCCCGCTTCTGTCGCCGGCCCGCGCCCGCCGTTCCGTCAGTGCTGGCGTCCACCCAATTCATCATGGGGGATACCATTCCGATTACCGGCGGGCACGGACAGGATAATTGGTCGTTAACAAGATTAATATCACATTAATTGTCGAGTTTCGGTCGAATACCGCCTTCATTCCGGTTCTGCCCCCGATTTATCCGCGACCCGTTTGACCGGATGCTGTCCGAATTCGGACAGCGAATTTAATCCAATCGGGCATACGATGTCAGAAGCATGGCACGCGACATGCCGGAGATATATAACTCATATATGCCAATCGACGGCCACCAGAACTTCTTCGACCCCGATCACGCCACCGATGACGGGATTCTCATGCTGATCCTGGGTGTGATGTTTCTCGTGGCGACGTTCAGGGGTGGCACCATGCGAATGCCTCCGGCATGGCTTTGGATCAGCACGGCGACCGGGTTCGCGATCGCTGCTCTCCTGATCATTCAAGGAAGCGTTCTTCTTTTGGAGTCCCGAGGGCTATTCTAGCCGGGGATGCCTCCCTGGATCACCGTGAGTCGTGGCCGCCCTCAATACGGCAGCGGAATAACTGGCGACGGCCGCGGAGGAACCTCCGGCGCGGGCGGTTCATCGCCACCGGCATCCAGTGCCGCGTCCACAAGTCCGCGATCGGCCACACATGAAAAAATCTCGGGAGCGTGCACAGGAGCGGCGCCGCGATGATCTTGGTTCTGGAGCGTCATTTCCTTGAATATATACCTGGATCGCTCTCACGTTCTCGCCCCGTTCCACCAAATCAGGACACCTGTGGATAATTTCGGACATTACGCTTGACCGAATCACGGGAACCAACATAGAACGCGCCTCACGGTTGCCGATTTGTTCCGGAACCGTGCGAAAACGCCGCTCCGCAACAAGGGCCACTCAGGAAATCCCTCTCGGGGAACACGTCATCATGCTGACTCGTAAACAATACGAACTGCTGATCTACATCGACTCATACCTGAAACGAACGGGCTACTCGCCCAGTTTCGAGGAGATGAAGGAGGCGCTGCGGCTGAAGTCGAAGTCTGGTATCCACCGGCTGATTTCGGCGTTGGAGGAGCGGGATTACCTCGGCCGCCGCCATCATCGCGCCCGCGCGCTGGAGGTTTTGCGTCTGCCCGACAACATGACGACGCGGATCGACAGCCTGCCCGACATCGAAGACGAGGACGACCAGGACTCACCAAAGTTCACGCCCAACGTCATCCGGGGCGATTTCACCGGCCGCATCCAGGCCGTCCGAGCCGCGAACGACGCGGTATCGGTGAAGTTGCCGCTGTACGGGCGCATCGCCGCCGGCCTGCCGATCGAGGCCTTGCGCGATACCAGCACCATGATCGACGTGCCCGCCGCGCTGCTCGGCACCGGGGATCACTACGCGCTGGAAGTGGCGGGCGATTCGATGATCGACGCCGGCATCCTGGACGGCGACACGGTGCTGATCCGCAAGGGTGAGGTCGCGGATAACGGTCAGATCGTCGTCGCCCTGGTCGACGACACCGAGGTCACCCTGAAACGGATCCGCCGGCGCGGCAATTCAACCGCGCTGGAACCTTGTAATCCCGCGCACAAAACACAAATCCTGCCCGCCGATAAGGTGAAGGTGCAGGGCCGGCTGGTCGGACTGCTACGGCGCTACTGACCGGGCACCCGAGCCGGAGCGCTTCCCGAACCTGGCCGTTGTTGCGGGCATTTCCGGTCGAGGGGTAACCTCCGCCTCGCCGCGTTACGCCCCACTCCATCGGGGCCACGGTCCACCGGGGTCATCGCCTGGCGGTGTGTCGAGGAAGGGGCCGTATCGCAAGTGCTCGAGCCGGAGGTGAACTCGGAATTCAGCCGAGGTCTGGCGCTGCATCAGCAGGGCAGGCTGGCTGACGCGGAAAGCGTCCATCTGACCGTCTTACGGCATCAGCCGGCCCATGCCCGGGCGTGGCATTTGCTCGGCGTCATCGCGCCGCGATCCGGGCGGCCGGAGCGGGCGATCCAGTTGATCGACAAGGCGATCGCGCTCAATCCGGACTACGCCGAGGCATACAACAACCGCGGCGCGGCGGTGACCGAACCGGGGCGCCACGATGCCGCCGTGGCGAGCCATGACCGCGCGGTCGCGCCGCGCCGCACCCGGGGCGGCCCGGCCGGGGTGATCCGCGACGTCGCGGACGCATCGCGCATGAGTTTCGTGGCGTGAAGCGGCACAAGGCGCAATCGTCATCGGCGGCCAGGTTCAGCCGCGGCGTGACGCTGCATCAACAAGGCAAGCTGGCTGACGCGGAACAGGTCTATCGCGCGGTCGTGCGACAACAGCCGACCCATGCTGAGGCGTGGCATCATCTTGGCATCCTCGCGCTTCAGACCGGGCGCATGCAACACGCCCTTGAGCTGATCAACAAGGCGATCATGCTCAATCCGAACCAACCGGAAGCTTACTGCAATCGCGGCGTCGCTCAGGCGGCCATCGGGCAAACGGAAGCCGCGCTGGCGAGTTACGACCGTGCGATCGCCATGAACCCTGACTACGCCTCGGCCTGGAACAACCGCGGCAGCGCTCTGGCCAATCTGGACCGTCCCGAGGACGCGGTCGCAAGTTTCGACCGGGCGATCGCGCTGCGGGCGGAATACGCGGAAGCTCATACCAATCGCGCCGCCACCTTGATGCATCTCGGACTGCCGGAAGCAGCACTGGCGAGTTGTGAACAGGCCATCCTGTTGAAGCCGGACCACGCCGAGGCACACAACAACCGCGGCAACGCGCTGCGCGATCTGGGACGTGCCGACACGGCCCTCGCCAGTTACGACACCGCGATCGCGTTGCGCCCCGACAACGCCGAAATGCACAACAATCGCGGCAACGCCCTGCGCGATCTGGGACGTCCCGAGGTGGCGTTGTCCGGTTACGCCAAGGCGATCGCGCTTAATCCGGATTATGCCGAGGCGAGGTGGAATCAAGGCGTTTGTCACCTCTCGCTGGGAGAGTACGAGCGCGGGTGGAAGCAATACGAATGGCGCTGGCGGCTTCCCGTCGCTGTTCATTGGCCCGATCTTCCGGGTGAACCCTGGTTGGGCGAGTCTCCCATCGATGGCAAAACGATTCTGGTGCGTGCCGAGCAAGGCTTTGGCGACGCGCTGCAGTTTTGCCGCTACATCCCGATGCTCGCGGAACGCGCCACCGTCATTCTGGATGTTCGCCGCCCGCTGTTGCGATTGCTTTCCGGCCTTCGGGGCGTGACGCACATCGTCGCCACCGGCGATCGGCCGCCGCCATTCGATGCCTGGACGCCGATGCTGAGCCTGCCTCTGGCCTTCCGCACCAGGCTCGAAACGATTCCGTCTGCCGTGCCCTATTTGCATGCCGATCCGGAACAGGTCGCCGCGTGGCGGCAACGCCTGACCGCGTTGCCCGGCCGCAAGGTGGGCATCGTCTGGGCTGGTTCGCCGCAACACGAAGATCCTCGTGGCAAGGCCATGGACCGGCGGCGTTCCATGACGCTTCAACATTTTGCTCCCCTCGCCGGCATCCCTGGGCTTTCGCTGATTTCGTTGCAAAAGGGTGAACCCGCCGCACAGGTGAACACCAGCGGCGTGACGGTCCACGACTGGACGGCGGAACTGAACGATTTCGCCGATACCGCGGCGTTGGTTGAGGCACTGGAGCTGGTGATCACCGTCGACACCTCGGTCGCGCATCTGGCCGGCGCTTTGGCCAGGCCGGTCTGGGTGCTCAACCGTCTCGATCAATGCTGGCGCTGGTTGCTGGATCGGACCGATAGCCCCTGGTATCCAACCGCGCGTTTGTTCCGCCAGCGAAGGCCCGGCGACTGGGACGGCGTGATCCGCGATGTCGCGGAAATGTTGCGCGCGGAAGCGGCCACCGCTGCCTCCTCGAAGCCGCCCGTCGCCGCACCGTCGCGTGAAACTGATCCGGCGGTGGAACTGAGTCGCGGCCTGGCGTCGCATCAGCAAGGCAATCTGGCTGAAGCCGAGCAGGCGTATCTGGCGGTCCTGCATCAGCGTCCGAACCACTTCGACGCACTGCATTTGCTCGGCGTCATCGCGCTGCAGACCGGGCGGCTGGAGCGTGCGGTGGAACTGATCGCCAAAGCGACAGCCCAGAACCCAAACCATGCCGAGGCGCACAGCAACCTCGGCGTCACGCTGGCGGCTTTGCGGCGCAACGATGAAGCGGTCGCCAGTTATGACCGCGCCATCGCGTTGAAACCAGACTACGCGGAAGCGTTCAACAACCGCGGCGCGGCGCTCGCGGCTCTGGGACAGGCCGAAGCGGCATTGTCGAGTTTCGACCGGGCCATCGCATTTAAGCCTGATTACGTCGAACCGCACTTCAGCCGCGCAGGCCAATTGGCGAAACTGCGGCGTTTCGACGCGGCATTGTCAAGTTACGACCAGGTGATCGCGCTGCGGCCAGACCTCGCGGACGCGCATCTCAGCCGAGGCAACACACTGTGGGAACTGGGGCGTGCCGACGCCGCGCTGTCGGCTTTCGCGCAAGCGATCGAACTGCGGCCGGACCATGCGGAAGCTTACAACAATCGCGCCGCCGCGCTGCTGGCTCTGGGGCGTCCGGATCAGGCGCTGCGAGATTGCGGCAAAGCGATCGAGATCAGGCCGGACTTCGCCGAGCCACACTACAACCGAGCCAACGCCCAACGCGATCTGGGCCATCACGAAGCGGCGCTTGAAAGTTACGACCGCGCCATCGCGCTACGCTTGGAACACGCGGAGGCCCATAACAACCGCGGTGCCGTCCTGGCGCATCTCGGACGGCTGGAAGAAGCGCTGTCGAGCTATGACCAGGCCATCGCGCTGAAACCCGGCTACGCGGAGGCTTACAATAACCGCGGCGCCGCTTTGGTGAGTCTCGGACGCGTTGAAGAAGCTCTGTCGTGCTATGACCAGGCCATCGCGCTCAACCCGAACTACGCCGAGGCGCGTTACAACCGCGGCCTGTCGCTGGCCGCCGTGCTGCGTCCCGAAGAAGCCCTGGCGGATTACGACGCCGCGCTCGCGCTATTGCCCAACAACGCGGCGATCTACAACGATCGAGGCAACGCGTTGCGCGACCTGGGACGTCCCGAGGACGCGATCCAGAGTTACAACCAGGCGATCGCCGCGCGCCCGCATCACGCCCAGCCGTACAACAATCGAGGCGTCGCGCTGATGGATCTCAGGCGCGCGGAGGAAGCGTCGCTGAGTTACGACCAGGCGATCGCGCTGGATCCGGACTACGCGAAAGCGCATTGGAATCAAAGCATATGCCGGCTGTCGCTTGGGGATTTCGAGCGCGGTTGGAAGGAGTACGAATGGCGCTGGAAGGCCGGCTTCGAAATGGCGAGGACCGGTCTGATCGGCCCCCCCTGGCTGGGCGATTCGCCAATCGACGGTAAAACGATCCTGGTCACCGCGGACCAGGGACTGGGCGATTCACTGCATTTCTGCCGCTACGTGCCGATGCTCGCTAAACAAGCCACGGTCGTTCTGGATGTGCCACGGCCATTGCAGCGGTTATTCTCGGGACTGGAAGGTGCGGCCCAGGTCGTGGCGATTGGCGAAAAGCTGCCTCCATTCGATACCTGGATACCGATGGCGAGCTTGCCCTTCGTGTTCCGCACCACTCTCGCGACCATTCCGGCCGCGGTGCCATATTTGCATGCCGACCCGGATCAGGCGAACGCGTGGAGGCAACGACTCGCCAGGCTACCGGGCCGGAAAATCGGACTGGTCTGGGCTGGTTCGCCAGAGCCCGTTACTCCGGGTGGCAACGCCGTCGTCCGTCGCCGGGCCACGACCCTGCGGCATTACGCTCCCCTCGCCACTATCCCCGGGCTTTGTCTGATATCGTTGCAGAAAGGAGAACCCGCGAAGCAGTCGCGGACACCTCCGGACGGAATGGTGCTGCACGATTGGACGGGGGAGCTGAACGACTTCGCCGGCACAGCAGCGCTTGTCGAGGCGCTTGACCTCGTCATCACCATCGATACCTCGGTCGCTCATCTCGCCGGTGCGCTTGGCAAGCCGGTTTGGGTACTGAATCGTTACGATGAGGATTGGCGCTGGTTGCGGGACCGCACCGACAGTCCCTGGTATCCGTCGATGCGCCTGTTCCGTCAGCAAACCCCGGGGGACTGGGATGGCCTGATGCGGGAGGTCGCCGGAGCGTTGCTGGCGGAACACGAGGACACCGATCTCAATCAGGCTCTGGCGCGTTACCGGCAAGGCGAACTGTCCGACGCCGAAACCATTTTGCGCCGCCTTCCCGCCCATGCCGAGGCCCGGCATCTGCGCGGCCTGATCGCGCTGCGAAACGGTCAGGCGGAGCAGGCCGTTGAACTGATCGGCGAGGCCATCGCGCTGAACCCGGACCTTGCCGAGGCACACGGCAATCTTGGCGCCGCACTGGCACATCTGGGACGTCCTGAGGCCGCACTGGCCAGCTACGAGACGGCCATCGCGCTGAACCCGGATTACGCCGAGGCATACAACAATCGAGGCGCGATCCTCGCCGACCTGGGCCGCACCGCGGACGCGATGCCGTGCTATGATCGCGCGATCGCGTTGCAGCCGGACTACCCGGAGCCATACTACAACCGAGGACTTCTGCACGCCGTCCAGGACCGTCCGGCCGAAGCGTTATCAAACTACGACAGCGCGATCGCGCTGAAGCCGGATTACGCCGACGCGCACATCGCCCGCGGCAATGTTCTGCGCGTACTGGGCCGGCCCGAAGCGGCGCTGGAGAGTTACGACAGCGCGATCGCGCTTCGGCCGGATGCCGCCGACGCTTACAACAATCGCGGAGCGGCATTGTCGGATCTGGGGCGTTACGAAGCGGCGGTCGCGGACTATGCCAGGGCGATCGTTCCGCGGCCGGATCACGCGGATGCTTATGCCAATCGCGGCGCCGCTCTGGTGATCCTCGGGCGTTATCCGGAGGCGTTGCCGGATTTCGACCGCGCGATCGCATTGAACCCGAACCATGCCGACGCCCACGCCAATCGGGGCGCGGCGCTGATCGATCTGGGGCAGCCGGAAGAAGCCTTGTCGAGCTGCGTGCGGGCGGTCGCGTTGAAACCAGAGTCCGCCGAGGCGCGCTACAGCAAAGCGCTTTGCCACCTGACATTGGGTGATTATGAACGCGGCTGGCCAGACTATGAGTCGCGTTGGCGGCTCGGCTTCGCACCCGCGAGGCCTGGTCTGCCGACTCCGTACTGGACCGGTCAAGCATCCATCGACAACAAAACGGTCCTGGTCGTCGCCGAACAGGGTTCCGGCGATACGTTTCAATTCTGCCGCTATGTGCCGATGCTCGCCGAACGCGCCACGGTGGTGCTGGACGTGCCGCGCCCGCTGCTGCGCCTGCTATCCAGCCTGAAGGGCGTCTCCCGCGTCATCGCGCACGACGAACCGGCGCCGCGGTTCGACACATGGATCCCGATGATGAGTCTGCCGCTGGCGTTCGGCACCACGCGCGCGACCATCCCGGCCACGGTCCCCTATTTACACGCCGGCCCGGAACGAACCGCCGCCTGGAAGCAACGTCTCGCCGCGTTGCCCGGGCGAAAGATCGGCCTTGTCTGGGCTGGTTCGCCGTTCAGGGACGACCCCCGCTACGACGCGGTGGATCAACGCCGCTCCATCACGCTGGACCATTACGCGCCACTCGCCGCGATCCCCGGGCTTTGCCTGATTTCGTTGCAGAAGGGCACCGCATCCGCGCAGGCGAAAACACCACCGCGCGGCATGGTGTTGCATGACTGGACCAACGAACTCAACGATTTCGCCGACACCGCCGCCCTGGTCGAGGCGCTGGAAATGGTCATCAGTGTCGATACTTCGGTCGCGCACCTTGCCGGAGCGCTTGGCAAACCGGTGTGGGTACTCAATCGTTATGACCAGTGTTGGCGCTGGTTACGCGGCCGCACCGACAGCCCCTGGTATCCCACCGCGCGCCTGTTCCGTCAGCACGGGCCGGGAGAGTGGACCGGCGCGATCCGGGAAGTCGCCGATGCCCTGCATCTGGAAGCGCCCCCCGGCGCCGTCGCTTCCATGCCGGCGAACGCGGCTCGCACGGCACCGGCGGTCACACGCGAACCGGATGTAACGGCGGACTTCCGACACGCCGTTGCGCTGCACCAGCGCGGCGACCTGGCCGGCTCGGAAAGCGTCTATCAGGCGGTCCTGCGCCAGCAGCCAGACCACGCCGAGGCGCTGCATCTTCTCGGTGTCATCGCGCTGCAAACCGGCCGAGCGCGCCAGGCGGTTGACCTGATTGGTCAATCGATCGCCCTGAACCCCGGCAACGCCGCGGCACACAGTAACCGCGGCGTGGCCCAGGTGGCATCTGGGCAAACGGAAGCCGCGATATCATGCTATGATCAGGCGATTTCGCTCAAACCGGACTATGCCGAAGCCCACAACAATCGCGGCGCCGCGCTCCGGGATCTGGGTCGTCCGGCGGAGGCGTTGGTAAGCTTTGACCAGGCGATCGCACTGAAACCCGATTACGCCGAAGCGCACAACAACCGCGGAGATATTTTGTTGGCTCTGGAACAGTCTGAAGCCGCGCTATCGAGCTTCGATCAGGCTATCGCTCTGGCACCCGGTTACGCGGAACCGTACCGTGGCCGCGGACGCGTGCTTGCTAAGCTGGGGCGTCCCGAGGAAGCGTTGTCATGCTTCGACACGGCGATCTCGCTGAAGCCGGATTTCGCGATGGCGTTCAACAGCCGAGGCAACGTTCAGCGCACTTTGGGCCGCTTCGAAGCAGCACTGTCGAGCTTTGACAGAGCGATAGAACTCCGGCGAAATGACGCGGAATCTCGCAGCAATCGCGCCGCCGCGTTGTTGGATCTGGGACGCGCCGAAGCGGCATTGGCGAGTTGCGATACCGCGATCGCGCTAAAGCCAGACTTCGCTGATCCGTACTACAACCGTGGCAATGCGCTGCGGAACCAGGGACGTCAGGAAGCGGCGCTGACGAGTTACGACACCGCGATCGCGCTCCGGCCGGATCACGCGGAGACGCACAACAACCGCGGCGCCGTTCTGGCGGATATGGGACATGCCGAAGCAGCCTCAGAAAGCTACGACCGAGCGATCGCACTCAAACCGGACTACGCCGAAGCCCACTTGAATCAAAGCGTGTGCCGGCTCTCCCTGGGGGATTACCAAACTGGTTGGGCTTTGTTCGAATGGCGCTGGAAATCCGCTCTCGCGCACTCCGCGCGTGGTTTTCCCGGACAACCCTGGTCAGGCGATACTCCCATCGACGGCAAAACAATCCTCGTCCATGCCGAGCAAGGCTTTGGCGATTCGCTACAGTTTTGCCGCTATCTGCCAATGCTCGCGGCGCGCGCCACGGTCGTGCTGGAAGTGCCGCGCCCGCTGGTACGCTTCCTTTCGGGATTGCGAGGCGTCACGCGGATTGTCGCCACCGGCGATCCGCTGCCGTCGTTCGACGCCTGGATCCCGATGATGAGCTTACCGCTCGCGTTTCGCACGACACTCGATACCATTCCGAAGGCGATACCGTACTTGCATGCCGATCCGGAACAATCCGGTTTGTGGCGGCGTCGGCTCGCCGCGTTGCCGGGACGTAAAGTGGGCCTCGTCTGGGCTGGCTCGTCGCGGCCGGACGATCCGCTGTGCAACGCCGTTGACCAACGCCGCTCCATCACGCTGCAACATTACGCTCCGCTCGCCGCGATCCCTGGCCTGACCCTGATTTCGCTGCAGAAAGGCGAACCCGCCGCGCAGACGAAAACACCACCCGCCGGAATGACGCTGCATGACTGGACCGATGAACTCCACGACTTCGCCGGCACGGCCGCGCTGATCGAGGCGCTGGACCTGGTGATCACCGTCGATACCGCGGTCGCGCACGTCGCCGGCGCGCTTGGCAAACCGGTGTGGATACTGAACCGTTACGACCAATGCTGGCGCTGGTTGCGTAACCGCACCGACAGTCCCTGGTACCCCTCCGCCCGCCTGTTCCAACAGCAAACGCCCGGCGACTGGGCGCGCGTAATCGACAATGCCGCCGAGGCTTTGCGACAGGAACCACCCGCCGGCGGCATACCGGCGAACCAGACCCAACCGCAAGATGCGGCGGAATTCAATCGCGGCCTCGCACTGCATCAACAAGGCGATCTGACCGCGGCAGCGGCGGTGTACCAGGCCGTGCTGCGGCAAAACGCGTCGCATTCCGAAGCCTGGCATATGCTTGGCGTCATCGCCCTCCAGACCGGACAGCGGCAACACGCGATCGAACTGATCGGCAAAGCGATCGGGCTCGATCCGAACCATGCCGCCGCGCACTGCAACCGCGGCACCGCTCTGATGGATATTGACCGCGCCGGGGAAGCGGTGGCGGATTTCGACCGCGCCATCGCGCTGCAACCCGGCAACGCCGTCATGTATTGCAACCGCGGCAACGCGCTTTGGAAAATCGGCCGCCACGACGACGCGCTGGCGGATTTCGACAAGGCGATCGAACTGAAGCCGGACCACGCGGAAGCGTACAGCAACCGCGGCGCCGCCCTGGCCGATCTGGATCGTTCCGAAGAAGCACTGTATAGTTGCGATAAGGCAATCGAACTGAAGCCGGATCATGCTGAGTCATACTACAACCGCGGCAACGCGTTGCGCTACCTGAAGCGCCCGGACGCGGCACTGTTGAGTTATGACAAAGCCATTGAACTGCGGCCGAATCACGCGGCGCTGTACAATAACCGCGGCCTCGCGCTGACCGATCTGGGGCGGCATGACGAAGCGGTCGCGAGCTTCGACAAAGCCATCGCGTTGCAACCGGACCATGCC
>Ga0182018_10004652_pt1 | contig 11422 bp, 13 predicted proteins | sample 812P2MmetaG_FD_120490 | JGI IMG/M metagenome (GOLD analysis project Ga0182018, IMG submission 120490) | Permafrost microbial communities from Stordalen Mire, Sweden - 812P2M metaG | ecosystem: Environmental > Terrestrial > Soil > Wetlands > Permafrost | place: Sweden: Stordalen | collected...
CTCGGCCGACACCAGCGTGGTCTGCACCTTATCGGTGATGCACCCCTCTACCCTGTCTGAGGGAAGAAGCCTTTGGTCTTTGATATCCCTAAGCGCCAGAGCGATTTTCTCTTTTACCTCTTCGGAAACATCGGCGTTCCGAGCCATTATGTCATCCGCCACGGTTCCAAGAAATGCGGATACGGTTGCCGACCAATGCTTCGGCTCCCCTTTGCAGTGGCCGTCGACTTCGAATTGTAGGACCACTCGCTGCCATGGTTGGGATGTCCGGTTGCGAAGAGTAAAGGCCAACCAAGGAGTGCCCGCGGAGGGAGCCGTCGTCATCCGAATATCTTGGACGACTAGACTGCCCCCTTCCAGCGGTATTGTGATGTCGTCGCTGGCGCCGGACGCAGCCGGCAAGAGCGCAGCCGCCAATATCGCGTAATAAAGAAAAGCTCTTAGCATCGACCGGACCCGTAATCTCATTCGGTGGGCTTTAGCCCGTAATCAGATTACGACTGTCTTGGGGGAACTTCAAGCCCCCGACAGATGCCCTCACTTCGTCGAGACTTTGGAAAACGGCTAAAGGCGATTCGGCTGGACCGGAAGCTGACGCAGGAGGAGTTCGCCGAACTGGTCGGAATCAGCGTGGACTTTCTCAGCCTGATTGAGCGGGGGATCAATTCGCCGGGGTTTGAGGTGCTGGAACGGATGGCGTATCGGCTGGGCCTGCCGGTGCGGGAGTTGTTTGATTTCAGGAAGCCGGCGCGGGCGGTTGGCCGGTGAGCAAGGCTCAAGCCAAATGTCAATTTCGGGGTCACGGGTTCGGGGCCCGAAAGTCGTTGGATCGTCGACGGCTGCTTGTCGAGGTTCTCGCCGAGTCGACGGCGTCGTGCGGGAGACGGCACGACTCGTCGGAGTGCGCCACCGACCAGAGATGGGTGGGGCAGCTTCCCAGCTCTTGACGTCCGATGCCCGTTTTGGTTCGAGCGATACCCGGCGCGAGGCAGCAGTCGTTGCAGGTCGGCCCTGTTCGAGTGGCGCGTTTTTCCGACCGGAGCAAGTTCGGGCGGAGAGTCTTGCGAATACCAGCCAACGGGGCCAGTTCAGGAAGTAGTCCCCCTTCCGCCGGGCCACCAGCGGCTGTATTCTAGTGCATATGGAACATAAGTATGGAACGTAAGCACGGCGTCAACGTGTTCTTTTCCTACGCCCACGAAGACGAGAGGTTTCGTGCTGAGCTGGAGAAGCATCTCGCTGGTCTGAAGCAAAGCGACATGATCAAGATCTGGCATGATCGTCAGATCGCCCCTGGGGCCAAGTTCGATAGCGCCATCGCAGCTCAACTAGAAAGCGCTGATCTGATCTTGCTCCTAGTAAGCCCGGATTTTCTGGCGGAGACCTCCTCCATGGAAGAGATGAAGAGGGCTCTAGAGCGGCACGTCGCCGGCCAAGCACTGGTAATCCCGATAATCCTAAGACCAGTGGACTGGCACAATACGCCGGCAGGTAAGCTGGTGCCCTTACCTGCTGATGGTAAACCGCTTACAACTTGGGCGAGGCGTGATGAGGCCTTCCTTGATGTCGCACGAGGTATCCGCGATCGTGTCCGGGAGTTGTTGGGTCCAAGCGACACTGCGGACTATATATCTGACCTTCAGGAGTTGGCTGGCTTCAGTATTGCGTTCGATTCACAACTCTCACCCCAACAGGTTAAGGGAACACTAACCGCCTTGGCTGACTACTATAGAGCCGTCGGCGGCGTTGGACTACAGGTTGATTTTGAACTGGAAGATGTTTTGATAATCGAGCCTGAATATGTCTGACAGAAAGGCAGTGATGACGCGGCTTATTGCGCGAATTCGTGCCATGCTGCCGGAAGACTGGTTCGGTCAGGCGGGTAAACGTTTGCGAGACACTTCACAGGCGATCTCGGATTTCGCAGAGGAGCATCGGGTTCGCCCCAAAGATCTACTGGAGGATGGCGTTGAATCAGGCCGTAAAAAGCTGGAGGGGCTTGCTAACAAGGAATACGCTGAAGCGGCTAAGAATTTCGCCGAAGCGGAGCAGAAGAAGATTGAGGTCGAACTGCTGCGCCGTTCACTCGCAAGTAAAGTTCGCAAAGAGGAAGCGGAAGCGCGCCTCGCAGAGGCCCAGGCACTCGATGCCGAAGTCGAACTATTTAAGAAGCTGGCGCAAATCGGCGTGGTACTTCATCGAGACGAAAAGGGTAATCTGACGGCCTTGCCCGTTTTGGAGCACGACTGTGATCTGACCCGGCTGGCTGCTCAACGACTGGCGATTCGACGTTCCCCGGGGGGGCAGGTGGAAGTACAGGTTGTGTCCGGTGAAGCCGGTACTCAAGAACTATGGATCGTTTCACTGGTCAATCAGACAGCGACGCAGGTAGCCGAGCTCAAGCCAGGCGAGGGCGTACGACCAAATTTCATCTGGTCACCCGATGGCCACCTTCTCGCATTTGAGAAATACAACTTGGAGGGCCACAGCCCAATGACTACAACCAGCGTGTCGGTAGTAGCGGCGAATGGCATTGGCTTAAGGTCTGTTGTGCTCGCCCCACCGAATGAGCGTTTCTCAACTCACATCGAGCGCTGGGTAGACGATGATAGATTACGAGTTCGCACCACTCTTCTGGAGCCTGAGCGCGTTGTCTTTTACACTTTTTCATACAGCATGCAAACCCTGAACGAAGACTGACACTGAGACTGATAACGCCTTTTGAAGTCCCGCAGTCCGGGGCCGCGAGTATCGAATCCCAAATGCCCCTGCCTCCGGGCCGGACCGTCGGCGACTCGTAGCGAAGCCGGATGTCGTCGTCCTTCCAGTGTGTTTCGCACGCACCCTCCGAGTGCCCCGGACCGGGACACACAAAGGGTTACTTCCCCGGAGCAGAAGCAAATCAGCCTAGTCGTCTGCGCGCGCTGACGACGCCCGTCAAGCGGTGATTATTGGGCTCTCCTCGCGCCGTCGCCACCACGCCGGGGGAGCACGAAAGAAATGCTCAATCGACTCGTAAGGAAAGAACTGTGCCCGGGGCAGTAACTCCCGCCAGCGCCGGCGAGTCTCTGGTGACGGATCGACGACGCACAGCTTGAGGGCTTTGCCGCCCAACGTCAGACTGAACACGTGCTGGGCCTTGATGTCTGTCGCAGGGAGGGAATAACCCCACACTACGACGGCTTCCGCCTGTTTGAGGCGGCTGAACGCCTTGCGCCAAATTCGTAGCCAAGGTCCCTGCTCGATGCGCTTTTCCCAAAACGGTAGAAAAATTGGGAACGCTGCTCCTTCTCCGATGTGTCCTTGATACCCGGGCGTGACGTCCAATGTTGCCCAGTCAGCGGTCGCTACTTCAATTCTCTCGGAACCTCCTGGCTTGGCGGATGCAGTCAATCTCCAGTTGGAACTTCCATGTAGCTTAAGTATCGGTGGCAGGTCACTGCGGCCGCTAGCCACGAGGCCATAGATCCACGGTCCGAAAGCCGCTTTCTGTTTCTCTGCCTTCTGCCTGATTGCCCGTTCGGGAACCAGGTCATAGTTGAAGGACAGAATCGTATCCGCCGCGCACAGCGGTTCCCACAGGCGGCGATGATGATCACAGATTTGCTTTCCATGTGCCTTCCTGAGTACCGCTTGGATGCACCTGGCAAAATCCCTGACCACTTCCTTGTCAGCATCTTCGCTCGCCTCGTCTTCATCTTGTTCGAGCTTGGCGTGCATGTACGCGCGAAGGTGAAGAGTGTAAAAGGCTCGCTCCATTGATCGCCAGCACTCGTAAGGGAGTGCCTGGACGTTCTTTATCACTGACTGAACCGCCTTCGCGTCCTGCTTGCCTGGTTCCAGACGCTGAAGGAGGTCAAAGAAGTCTGAATCGAGCGGGGATTGAATCCCTCCCCTGTCTGAATAGCTGACTCCGCGGCTTGCGCCGGCACCCAACACGATAGCGATGGCGTTTGGTACGCCGTCCGGGAATAATTGCCCTTGCCTCACTCGGATTCAGCATACTGGAAAACATCGTCGCCGTCAGATCGGTGTAGTCTTCCGGGCATTCGGCCCCGACAGGTCTTCGGGTCATCTGTAGTGGTCTCCGAACACGATTTCGCACGGAGACTAGCGGCCCGGGAGGCCGCAGGTCGGACTCGTTGGGACCTTCGGCCGAATCGTCCACTCGTACAAAGCTCGCACTTTTACTTTTCGGACGAATCGCCTGCATCGTGGGCGTTCTATGATGATGAATTGTGCCCGTTGCTTAATTTGACGCTTGTGCGGAGACAGTCGATATCGATGGTTCAATCAGTTGCCGCTCCGCGCCTAGACAATTGAGGTCGCCATGGTGGGCATTCTGGTGCATGGCGACAACCACCTTATTCTGCGCGGGCCTTTACCAGACCGGGAAGTTGCCCTCGGACTCGTTCGACGCTGGTCTCTCGTTCAGATTGGAGTTGAAGCCCTGCCTCAGCTCGATAAATGGCAAGTCGTCACCCGAGAGTTCCGGGAAAACTTGAAATGGGCTGTGGTTGTACCGGGAGAAACCGAAGCATCTCCTGCCGTGGCGGAGCTGCTGAAGGAGTTGTCGATCAAGGGAATCTGCATACATCAGTACTAACTTTGCCCAATAGCGTCCGGGGGGCAGCCAACCACTCCCCAGAAGGGGAGCGGGTGCAAACGAGTTCCCGGAGGTAGTTGGCGATCGGAAGAGCGGCCAGTAGCGACTGTTGGTGATCCCGGGCGAGCCGCGCAAGGCTCAAAGGCGTTACTGAATCTCCCGACGGCGTGCTCTAAAGCGAGCGACTAACCAAGTCGAGCAGGGGCGCGAATTTCGGAGGTCGCGTCGATGCGCTGGTGGCGATGGCGACATACCAACCAGCTATCGTCTGACAGCCAGCCGGCTTCCAAGATAGCGTGATTCGGCCGGGATCGCTGGCCACAACCGATTTACAGGTCCTCTAGTGCTGGGGCTCGACGCCTGATCCCACGACAAGGCGCCAGGCAGCGAGGATAAGCTGAAGCGGCTCGTGACGCTAACCGCACTCGTGAAAAGAAGGCGTGATTTGGCGTCCCTTGCGTTGGGCTTGTGGGAATCACGCGGCAGGCCCTGGGGTTCGGTCACTCGCCGGCTTTCCGACTGCGGTGGACCAAGGTCCCCAGACGCTTCGTTGGTTAAGAAAAGCCTCTGCCCTGGCGCCAGGGACACCCTCCCGTTATGCTGGGACTTGTGAAATAACGCACAGACGCATTAGACTAAGGCAGGGACCGCAGAGATTTGATGAGATTCCTAACCCTCACTCCATCGGACCTGCTTCCGGACCACGCGACGTCGCACACGGTCGCTCTCAAAACGCCGGAGGAGCTCTCGCAAATCTCCGGGTTCACCCTTCGGCGCTCCAGTCCACTCCACCGGCTGTCGCCTGACGCGGCGGTGCCAGATCTGGAACGTGGCACATGGCGGGTCCATTTCCTCGTTATGCGCGACCCTTTTTCTCTCCTCGGTAGGCTTTCAAATCACGCCTACCCGATGCTTGAAACCCGTACCTGGTTCGGCATAGGGCTCGCAAGTATCGTGATCTTTCTCCGTAAGAAGGATTCCCCGGAGCACGGCGCTGTTCAGCAGCTTGTCGCGGACCTCGGACCCTCACTTTGGAGTCATGAAGTCTGGGAGGTTGCCCGGGGTAGCCTAAAGGCCTCGAGGCTTCGAAAGAAACCGCGCATTCACGCAATAGAGCATAACTCACTACCGACCAGTATCAACCGCGCGTCGCCGGCTGATCTCCCCGGCATACTTCAGGAATTCGAGCACTGGTTTAGTGCCGCCTGCGCATGGGCATCGGCATATGCACCCGACGAATTTGGCTGTTATCTCCAAATCCGAGCATTGGTCGACCGGTGGGTCAGCGAAATCTCATGGCTCCATTCAGATAGAACAAGCCCTCCCCCTAACGGTTTGGAAGGGCACGATCTCGACAATCCGCTTGAGCGGTCCCAACTTGTAATGCAACGGTTTGACCGGATCGTGCAGATAAACGGAGCGTTTTCGTATGTCATTTCCCAAGCCTTCTTCGGAGCCCCGCCGATCAATCACAGGGCGCCCCTTGTGGGCCGTTACTCTCTCCTGGGTGTTGGCAGGGCTCATCGGGCCCTTGTCAACCTGGTTCGACAGATCGAACGTGCCTTCCAACGCTTTTCAGTACCGGCCAGCATCCATGATAAGTGGGGTGAAGCACCTCCTCTAGAGTGCCCGCCCGCTGAGTGGGCGTTCGGGAGCGCGTCTTGGGCGCAGCGACGGCACCCCGACCACCTCCTTCAAGAGAGCGCCTCGCCTCAGCAAAATCCCAAGCTAACTTATTTCAGCGGGCGGTTGGGATACCGCGAATCAGAGCACTCCATCTCGGCTGCTATTCACTCCCTCACATGCGCGGACTCCCCTGAGTGGCACATATCTACGATGACACACGAGATACTGCATGGACACGTGAGGGATATTCTAGCAGCAGTTTTCAAACGGTCTAGAAATAGTGATGCAGAACGTTTAGGCGATTTCTGGAAGCAGATATTCGAACGCTTCTGTGCTCACATGAGGGGACAACCAGTTGGTGGCTTCTCCCTTGTTGATTCAGTCCGCTCGGTAATCCTATCTTACTGCTGTCTAACACAAACTTTTGGCTCCATGACCCGTTCCCCATCAACGTCGTCGGCGTTTGCGGACGGAGCCGACGAAAGGATTGGTGAGCTGCGCCTGCCGGGACACGATCAGGAACTCCGGCAGTGTCTCGCGTTAGAATACAAGAACATTAGCGAGATCATAGTCCACGTGCTGGACATGTTTTATTTCTATTCCGACGAGTTCGATAAATATAATCGTTCCGTATGGCTTTCATGGCGAACCGTTCCTGCAGTCCTCAACGATATACGCCAATATGTCTTGCGAGCGCTGCTAGTCTATACATCAATCGACAACATCTATAGCTTGGAAGACCATGGTGACTTCCCACGACGATTTTCGCGGGCTCGTCACCAAGTGTTAAGAAGCATCCACGAACTGAACCAAGAGCTCGGTGGCGATCCAGCACTGTCGGTTGCGGAAACCCTGCTGGACCTGAACACCTCCAACGTTGTTGACGATCCTTTATCTCTGGAAGCGGCGCATCCGCTGTTCAGGCCTTTCGCGGCCTCGGCGAGAATTGCTCATCTCGCGAGGCACTGTTTTGCTTCGTCAAAGGTGAAGACGAGCTTACTGTCGGAAGATGTCGCCGGCCCCCCGCTCGGGCCGGAGGGGCAGGCCTATGACCTACTGCCCTGCCAGTTCTCAGACACTCCGATCCGGAGTGTGTCCGAGTTCATTGCATGGCGGACCCACGCGCGCGAGCTAACGGTCGGCAACGACGAGAACGCCGAGCGACTTGCAGCATGGCTGTTCATTGCGTGTGGTTCGCTTGGGTAAACGTAACGGGGAAGGATGATGAAGAAAGAACCTATTCCGAAATTGAGTGACCAACGGTACTTCCATGTCGCGGTTCTATCTCGCAGGAAGGGGCTGTCCTTAAGCTGGGTGTGGGACGCTTTAGAACGCGATGCACGTGTGGACTCTGGCAGGCTGCCTTCGGCATCAAACGGCACGATTAGGCACGAGTCTCGAATCATCACGGAATCTCCCATCTATGCGGGATCACCGGAGGCCGTACGGGCTTTGGCGACATCAGAAAACGCAGGAACCTGCGATTACGACATTATCGGATTCATGACTAGTGAATTGGTCATGTTCGGAACCAGTTATTCAAGACTGACCCATGTCTTAGCCGGACGCCTCGTCCGCCAAAGAATGATGGAGCGGGGGTGGTTTCTCAGGCCGAAGCTCGTCCCGCTTGCGCAGATGTTTCAGAGGCGTCCTGGCTCTGTCGCCAAGCGGGCGGCGAAGTTGGACGTTGCGCTCCAGGCAACGGGCCTCACAGCATTCTACCGGGGATCTAAGAATTTTAAAGGTTTCCGGGTATCAGGCTCGGACGTGTTCGGCGAAGGCTTCATTGAAATGATAAGCGGATGGCTGGAGAGCAGCTCCGAAAAAGTGGACGTGGAAACTGAGATGAGTGAACCTCCATTCGGCTATAAGATGATGCGAGTTAACGCCACCAATCGTCTGACGGGTGGATCTGCATCACTGACGATGCGGCCCGACGGAAGTTATAAGGTATGGCTTCACAAGGGGGGCGGGAATCTTCCCGAGGTTCCAGGGGCGGTGAGCGCGTTGAACTCGTTAGGATTGCTTGAGGAGAATGCTGAAGTTCCAAAGTGGGCAGAGGAAGAGGAGATGTGAGGAGTGCTGAATGAGGCCAAACCTGTTGGAGTTAGCCCAGCCGGAAGCTGCGGCGGACTACCTAAGTAGACATCTGTTTTCTGGTTCCCTTGCCCTATTGCTCGGGGCTGGTGTGAGTAAACCATTGGGTCTTCCCTCATGGAAGGAGCTGGTCGACGGATGTCTCGACGAACTCCGCTCGGACCCATACACCGGTCCTGACTTGGAACTCGGCGGCACGAAGGTCGTCAGGCTGTGCGGGGAGCAAAATCGGGACGTGCGGCAATTGATTGGCGCGGTGCTCTACAAGAGCGCGGCCATAGACTCTGTCTCCCTTATGGGAAACCCGCGGCTTGGCTCGCTTGGCGCGATGTTGATGGGATCTCGGCGCGGAACCGTGACAAACGTCGTGACGTTCAACTTCGATTCGGTCTTGGAGGAATATCTATCGCTTCATGGCTATGTCAGTCGAGTCGTAACGGAACTGCCGGCAATCACCGGCAACGAAGACGTGACGGTTTACCATATACACGGCTACATTCCTTCGCCGAACGCGAGCGGAGCTCATCCTTCGCGAGAGGTTATTTTTTCGAAGGACTCCATGAACGCGCGCGTCGGTGAGCAAAATGGTTCTTGGCCCACGCTGCTGAGGACCTTCGCTCGGTCGAAGGTCTTACTTATGCTAGGTATGAGCGCTGCATCTTCAATTGGAAGCGCAGTGGGGCCTCTCTTCAAGGACGAGTCGGCGGCGATTGCTGCGGATCGCCCTACAGCGTTTTGGGTAGGGGCAGAGTCTTTTGATCAGGATGTCCGACATACGCTTCTTAACGCCAACGTTGTGCCAGTTAAGCTCCTGGATCACAATGAGTTAGAGGCGTTCTTGCTGCGAATCTGCCGGGGAGCGGCTGCTCGCATTGGGAGGGCAATTCTGTGACGCGGCCTCGGGCCCCTCGGGTGCGGCTGGGTTGCGCCGCTTTCAAGCTTGTCGCTATACTGAGGACTTCTCTCCTGCGGGATAGGCAGTTGTGAAACTTGGGAGGCTGGGTGAGCATCTTTTCGCGAAGATGATATAGCTTGGCCGATTGGACCAGACAGAATCACATGGCTCACGTATCGAATCGGATTGCGCGGCGGCGCGCCGGGACAACCGGTTGTGGTGTCCTAGAGCTACGCAGACGGGGTAACCGACGATGAAGCCCTGGAACGCGAGCGACGCCAACCTACAGCTTGAATTCATGTTGCATGGCGCGGTGCCCGAGGGGCCGCAGCCCATGTACGAGCAGACGACGTACGGAAAAACCCCCCCGCGTCTAACTGGCCAAGCGGCTGACACCCTGGGTTCTGTCGGTCTGAGCGGCCCAATTGCATGGGTGTGTTTCCTGAGAAACAACCGGCTCATATTGCAACAAGCAGCCACGGAATGCACCTCGGATTCTCCTGAGCTGTAGCCCCGGCGTATCGGTCAAGGTCAGGTGTGTCAGTCCCGAACTCGCCTCTCGTCACGACAGGCATTTTTGGGCCGTGGAGTTGTGGACCCGACTCATTCCTTGAAGTGGAGGCAGACTATCAGTGGATACGGTTCCAGGCTGATTCCTCCCGACAAACGCCCTTGGCTCCGCGAATGGCTGCGGGACTCAGGGTCGGTGGTAGTCCCTTTTCTGGCCCTCGCTGTCTTCTATGCCAAGATTTACTGCTCCGAAGGGTGTTATCGCGAGCCCATCACGAGCCTGCCCGTCCTCGGGAAGCCTTCGACTGCGCCAGCGAGCCGCCGCTGCCGGGCCGATAGTTCGCGCACGCCTTGCCTTGAATATTCGGCCACCCAATTGAGACATTTCCGAACTCCCTCCGGTATATATGTATCGAGGGCCAGTTCACCGGCCCTCACCACCAGATAACGGGACGGCCGCAGAGCGGACCCTGTTGTGGGTGTCATGGACACTACGCAACGGCTCCGATCCTGCCGTCCTGACCCCACACCAGCCCGTCGGCGCTCGATCCCGAATTGAGGGGAGAGAACGTGTTGGCATCAGATACCGACCTGCCGGCTACTGCCATGACGGAGATCGCTTCGATCCTGGCGCACGGCTACCTGCGATATCGAGCGTCACGCCGACGGCTGCAACTGGCACCCGATGGCGCCGAGCCGCCCCAGGCCCCAGCCACGGAGCCCTCACTTGCTTCCGAGCCCGCACAGAGCGTTCATGTGACTGTGGTTAACACTCGAAGGACAGGAGAGAACTGATGAAGGCCGCTGTGCTGAACGAGGTTGAAGGCTTGCGCCGATTGACGGTTGGCGGGCTGCGTGAGAAGTACCGGGAGGTATTCGGCGAGGAGACCCGCTCGAACCATAAGGACTTCCTGTTCCGCCGGATCGCCTGGCGGCTGCAGGCCAACGCGGAGGGTGGGTTGTCCGAACGCGCCCGGAGCCGCGCGCTGGAGATCGCGAATGATGCTGACCTTAGAATCCGCGCACCGAAGGATGTCGGCGGGGCTGCCCGCAATCGTACTGCGGTGGGAACGGTCGGCGGCGGCCGCGATTCCCGCCTTCCCGCGCCCGGCACATTGCTCACCAGGGATTTCAAAGGGCGGACTTACATCGTCAAAGTCCTCACAGACACCTTCGAATACGAAGGCCGCACTTACCGGTCGCTAAGCGCCATCGCCGGTGAGATCACGGGGACCCGGTGGAACGGGTTCCTCTTCTTCGGGTTGAATCGGGAGGAGCGAGTTGCGTAACGGGCGAGCGCCACAAAAGACGGCAGCCGATCCGCCAAGCCGGATCGTCCGGTGTGCCATCTACACGAGGAAGTCCACCGAAGAGGGGTTGGCACAGGAGTTCAACTCCCTGGACGCGCAGCGGGAGGCAGGTGAGGCCTTCATCGCCAGCCAGCGGCACGAGGGGTGGATCGTGGTCCCGGACGCGTATGATGACGGCGGCTTCACCGGCGCCAACATGGAACGCCCGGCACTCCAGCGCCTGCTGGCCGACATCGCCGCCGACCGAGTGGATTGCGTGGTAGTGTACAAGGTCGACCGCCTCAGCCGCTCCCTGCTCGATTTCGCCCGCATCATGGAGACGTTCGACAAGCGTGGCGTCAGCTTCGTCTCCGTCACGCAGCAATTCAACACCACCGC
>Ga0182018_10004653_pt1 | contig 11419 bp, 10 predicted proteins | sample 812P2MmetaG_FD_120490 | JGI IMG/M metagenome (GOLD analysis project Ga0182018, IMG submission 120490) | Permafrost microbial communities from Stordalen Mire, Sweden - 812P2M metaG | ecosystem: Environmental > Terrestrial > Soil > Wetlands > Permafrost | place: Sweden: Stordalen | collected...
AGACCTGAACGCGGGCGAGGTCTTGGATGACTACGGCATGTACATGACCTATGGCGAGGCGGTGAATGCGGATGAGATGTGCACCAGCCGTTATCTGCCCGAAGGCTTGGTGGAAGGTTGTCTTTTGAAGCGGGATGTTGCCAAGGATTCTGTGCTTACCTACAGCGACGTCACGCTTCCGCCGGGCCGGGTGGCAGATCGCCTCCGGGCTGAGCAGTATCGAGTATTCCGGGGAGTAACTTGGCTAGAAGAGCTGGTCGCTGTTCACGCCTAAGCAAGAGAACACCATAAGAATTGAGGAAGCGAAAGGCCGATTATGAAAGTAGTTTTATTCTGTGGAGGAACCGGGATGCGGCTCAGGGGCTACGCCGATGACGTCCCCAAACCCATGGTGCAAATTGGGACGCGACCCATTCTGTGGCATCTGATGAAGTACTATGCCCACTTCGGTCACAAGGACTTCATCCTGTGCCTCGGATACAAGGGCAACTGCATCAAGGACTACTTCCTCCACTACGATGAATCCATCTCCAACAATTTTGTCTGGTCGCAGGGCGGGAAGAACGTCCAGTTTCTGAACCGCGACATCGATGACTGGACAATCACCTTTGTGGAGACGGGTGCTAACGCCAACATAGGTCAACGTTTTAAGGCCATAGAACCCTACGTGCAGGGCGAGGAAATGTTTCTCGCGAACTATGGAGACGGATTGAGCGATGTCCCTCTTCCCACCATGCTCGACACATTCCGGCAGAGCAAAGCCGTCGCTTCTTTGCTGCTGGTGCAGCCGACCGGGAGTTTTGACATCGTCCACACAGGATCCGGGGGAATGGTGAGGGAGATTTGCCCGCTAACCCGCAGCGACATCTGGATCAACGGTGGCTTCTTCGCCATGCGCAACGAGATTTTCCGTCATATTCAGCCTGGCGAGGAACTGGTGCGTGAGCCGTTTAAGCGGCTGATCGAGAAGCAGGCTTTGTTGGCATACAAGTACACTGGTTTTTGGCAATGCATGGACACTTTTAAAGACAAGCAACTTCTCGAGGAGTTGAACTTGGGCGCAGCGCCGTGGAAGGTCTGGAACCACATCTCCAACAGGAATTCGAACCACTTGGAATTGATATCGGCTGGCCTATGATCCACTTGAACCTAGACGCAGGGAAGAAGGAAGCGCTGCAAGTTCTATGTCTGGGCTGTCATTCGGATGACATCGAGATTGGCTGTGGTGGCGCCATCCTCCGGTTGGCCGAGCAATACGCAGACTGCGACTTTCACTGGGTGGTGTTCAGCGCCCTTGGAGTCCGGGAGGCCGAGGCAAAACGCGCCGCCGAATTGTTCGTTGGTCCGGCGCGGCTGAAGGGTCCTTTACTGAAAAGTTTCCCCGACGGTTTCATGCCGTTTGTGGGTGCCGAAGTGAAGGCGGTGTTCGAAGAGTTGAAGCAGAAGATCTCCCCGGACCTCATCTTCACTCACAACCGAAAAGACGCTCATCAAGATCATCGGCTCATCGCGGAACTAACCTGGAACACGTTTCGGGATCATTTGATTCTGGAGTATGAGATTCCCAAATATGACGGTGACATGGGGCGACCCAGCGTGTTCGTCCCGCTTGAGATGGAGGTTTGCCAGAACAAGGTCCGTTACATCATGGAAGCCTTCCAGTCGCAGCACCATAGGCGCTGGTTTCAGCCGGAGACATTTCTTTCTCTAATGCGGCTGCGGGGAATGGAGTGCAATGCCGCCAGCGGCTACGCAGAAGCGTTCTATTGCCGCAAGCTGGTGATGTGAATTGAGATTAAAAGAGAGTGCAAGCGGCTGATATCGCGGCAGCACAGTGAAGGCTTGATGAAAAACTGAAGGAGAAAACGATTCGCGGTGGTGTAGCGAGGCTCTGTGCCCAAGGAGCGAATTTCTTCCTTCGCTTGGGCTCTCTCATGATCTTAGCCCGGCTCCTGGGGCCTAAAGACTTCGGGTTAGTGGGCATGGTCACAGCCTTCACTGGCGTTTTGACTCTCTTCCGAGATTTCGGACTTTCCGCTGCCGCAATTCAGCGAGCGAACGTTACGACGAGCAGATCTCAACATTATTCTGGATCAACATATTCGTGGGAGTGCTTCTCGGGCTTCTGGCAGTAGCGGCCGCACCGGCTATCGCTGCCTTTTACCACGAGCCTAGACTCTTTGGGGTGACGGCTGTCCTGGCGCTTGGATTCCTCTTCAACGCGGCTGGGATACAACACTCAGTACTTCTCCAACGCCAGATGCGTTTTACCACCTTGGCGGTGATAGGCGTCGTCTCCTTGATTGTGAGTACCGTCATTGGCATTGGCGGGGCCAAGGCTGGCTACGGTTATTGGGCCCTTGTAGCGATGACGGTCGCTCTCCCACTTACCGCCACTATCGGTTTCTGGCTGACCACAGCCTGGGTTCCAGGCATGCCACGCAGGCGGGTCGGGATCCGTTCTATGATGCGTTTCGGCGGCACTCTCACTTTGAATGGCCAGGTAGCTTATCTTGCTTATAATTCTGAGAAAGTCCTGATAGGCCGCTTCTGGGGCGCCGGTGCAATCGGGATCTACGGAAGGGCATACCAGCTCATCAACGTTCCAACAGACAATCTGAATTCAGCCGTCGGCGAGGTAGCGTTTTCGGCGTTGTCCCGAGTCCAGGACGATCCCAGCCGCTTCAAGAGCTACTTCCTGAAGGGCTACTCTCTGGTCTTTCGACGGTAGCCAATTCGTCGGGCCAGGCACGCTATAGTATTGAGTCAGATCCGTCCCTCGTAAATAGTCCCGCATGGTGTGAGCGAGCGTCGATCAGCTGGGTAACTTGGACGTGGACCTTCCAGTGGCGATCAAGCCAGCGATTTGTCGAGCTGGCTCCTGTCCCCTACCTGTCTGTTTCACCACGGCTACTGCGACACGTCGACCTTGCTGTGGTGTGAGATTGTTGCCCAGGAGAAAACTCCGACTTGGGATTTCGGCGTGCTCCGGGGAGTCATGGTGCTGGTTCAGCTTCTGCTGCGCTCACCGTTGCGAAAGGCGTTGGTGATTGGTAGCACAGTTCCGGTGTCGGTTACCAAGAATAGCTTGCGGATGGTTACGATTGCGATGCTCGCAGCTCGAGTTGATCCAGGATACCTAACAGGAAGACTACATCGCGATGGTGGAATCGTTTCCTCTTGGTCGCAAACAGACAACTTACAGTACTGGAGAACTCACAACTCTATGATCACTCCTGTCGTGCCAACTACACTGTTTTCTCAACTCAAGGCCAAGATCGAGACCCATGAGGCAAAAATTGGAGTCATAGGTCTTGGTTATGTAGGGCTGCCGCTAACACTCTTGTATATGGATCAGGGGTTTCTAGTAACCGGCTTCGACATTGACCAGCGCAAAGTGGACGCGCTGACGGAGGGGAAATCGTACATCTATCGAATTCCGGTGGAAGAGATTCAGGAGGCACGAGCCAAGGGCTTGGTGGCAACATCCGAATTCTGCCAACTGGCAGAGATGGACGCCATCATTATTTGCGTTCCGACCCCCCTCAATGATTACCAGGAGCCCGACACGAGCTTCATCGTCAATACGGCTCATGCGATCGCGCCGCACTTACGCGCGGGTCAGTTGGTAGTGCTGGAAAGCACGACGTATCCAGGGACGACCGAAGAATTGCTTGTGCCCATTCTCGAAAATGAAAACCAAAATGGGCTAAGAGCAGCACGGCGCAACGGTGCATCTGAAATGGCCCCCGAATTCTATGTCGCTTTCTCGCCCGAACGAGAGGATCCTGGTAATACCACAGTGGCGCGTCGTGACATTCCAAAGGTAGTGGGAGGACTTGATCTACAAGCAGCAGAACTTGCTGCGGGTCTCTATGGAGCAGTATTCAACCGAACCGTGCAGGTTTCGTCGCCCGCAGCGGCGGAGATGACCAAGCTGCTCGAAAACATTTATCGTTGCGTGAATATTGCGCTGGTCAACGAATTGAAGCTCCTATGCTTGCGTATGGGATTGGATATCTGGGAGGTGATCGACGCGGCGGCTACCAAACCCTTCGGGTTCCAACCGTTTTACCCCGGACCCGGGCTGGGTGGTCATTGCATCCCGATCGATCCGTTCTATCTCTCCTGGAAGGCCAAAGAGTGGGATTTCCGCACTCGGTTCATCGAACTGGCTGGCGAAATCAACCTTGGGATGCCCTACCACGTTGTTGCTTCGGTGACGACCGCGCTAAACCAGCGAAAGAAGGCTCTAAACGGGGCCCGCATCATGTTGCTGGGTGTGGCGTACAAGAAGGATATCGACGATCTCCGAGAATCACCGGCACTGACGATCATCGAATTACTGCACAAGGAGGGCGCAGAGGTCACATACAACGACCCCCATATTCCGTCAATTGGCAAGGGACGGAAATACGACCTACAAATGAAGAGCCTTCCTCTGGACCGATTGCAAGAATACGACTGCGTGCTGATCGTTACCGACCATTCCAGCTACGATTACCGAAGGATTGTAGAAGAGTCGCAGCTGGTGGTTGATTCGCGGAATGCCACGAGAGGAATTCGCAGTGCGAAGATCCTGCATTGTTGATTGTCGGCGTCACTTGGCCACGCACGCTCGGGCGATCAACTCTCTTAGCCGTGCACTTCGCTGGCGACACCAATCATCCAGAGAATTAGCCCACTGAAAAATCGCACGTCTTCATCTAAATGTAAGGATCGCGCAACAGAATGAACGATCGTTTGATTCAATACTATCGCTGCCCGGAACAATACGTGCGGTTTGCACTGAAGGAGACGCTTCCGGTGACTAGTGGCTATTTCCGTTTTGGGCAGGAGGCTACTTGCTACGGGAGCTATCGTGGGCAGCAAGCTTCTCCGTTCCCCGCCAAAACGCTTCATGACGCGCTTCGCGACGTTGTGATCGAAGACGGAACGACGTATTTGCCCTTCAATCCATCTCAAATAGTCGACAATCTTTGTCGCGAAGCATATGTGGCTGACTGGCGGCATGGGCCCTCGTCGGCTTTGGCAGGGATGTACTATTTTCTCCGTCCGGCTCTTTCGGTTGGTGTGCGAAGGCGCTTGCAAAGATTACATCTGAGAGGCTGGGACAAGCTGTCGTTTCCGCGGTGGCCAGTCGATTGTTCAGTGGACAACCTATCTGAACAGTTGATGTTATTGTCTCTAAGGGCAGCTGGAGTCGAGCGAATTCCGTTTATTTGGTTCTGGCCCGAAGGTAGTTCGAGTTGCGCAATCATGACGCATGACATCGAAACTAAGGTGGGCTCGGACTTTTGCCCGACGCTGATGGATATCGATGATTCGTTCGGGATCAAGGCATCGTTTCAAGTCATCCCGGAAGAACGTTACGGCGTAAGCCCGGAGTTCCTGCAGTTGATTCGGCAGCGTGGGTTTGAAGTGGTTGTCCATGACCTAAACCACGATGGTCACTTGTATCGAGACCGGGAGCAATTCCTGGAGCGTGCCGCCAGGATCAATTTTTACGGCAAACAGTATGGAGCTGAGGGATTCCGGGCCGGGGTTTTGTATCGAAAGCAGTTGTGGTACGGTGCATTGAGATTCTCTTATGACATGTCAGTTCCAAACGTCGCACACTTGGATCCCCAGCGGGGTGGCTGCTGTACAGTTATGCCCCATTTCTTGGGCGACATTTTGGAACTCCCTGTGACTACAGTCCAGGACTACACGCTATTTAACATTCTCAATGACTACTCGATCAGCCTGTGGAAACAGCAAATTGACATTATCATGGGAAAGCATGGGTTTATGAGCTTCATTGTGCATCCGGATTACATCATGAAGCCCCGAGAGCTCGCTGTTTATAAGGCGTTGCTCGAACACCTGGCCCGCTTGAGGCAGGCAAAAGCCGTTTGGATAACAACCCCTGGCGAAGTGAACCGCTGGTGGAGACAGAGGGCAGAAATGAGATTAGTTGAACACGCTCAAGGCTGGCAGATCGAAGGCTCGGGCAAAGAACGGGCCCGCATAGCCTATGCGAGTGAAAAAGAAGGCCATCTCGTTGTCACGGTGCAAGCGCCGTATCGTGATAAGAGCCACGTTGGAGAATTAAGTTCAGCTTTCGGGCAAAATGGAATATCGCGAGCTGGGCAAAACCAGGCATTAGGCTGCCAGTCATCCGCCTCGGTACCTGGCAGTACCAAGGTGGTATTGAATCTCTTCGAATTGGCGTAGCCTCGGGGGCATGCTTCATACACGCGGCTGAATCTTACGGTACTGAGAAGATAACCGGGACAATTGAGAATCGATTGCTGAGGTATTGCCAGGAGCACCATATTACGGTGATGGCTCACAGTTCCCTTGCTACTAGCTAGCCTGCCCAACTTAGTAGAAGATCCTAAGAAGGTACTTGATAGCCTGACACGTGTCCCACTTTCGGACGGTGGCACAGATTGCAATCAATTGGTGGTATTTATAAATAGCGTTGCGGCGCTCGCCATCGAAGGCAGGCCGTGGGCAAGAATCAGTACGTCGACAAAGAAGGATAAGAATGAAAAGTCACTCAGCAGATTGTTACGTGGCTATTATTGGGGCTGGCCCCTATGGGCTTTCTTCAGCGGCATACTTGCGGGCATCGGGCATAGAAACACGGGTATTCGGCGAACCGATGTCATTCTGGGAAAGGCAAATGCCGAAGGGAATGTGCCTGCGATCAAACCTGGGCGCTTCACACATCGCTGACCCGAGGCAAGAGCTGACGCTGGACTCGTATTGTCGTCAGAACGGCAATCATTTATCAAAGCCTATTCCACTCAGCCGGTTTGTTGACTACGGTCAGTGGTACCAACGCCAGGTAGTGCCCGACCTAGACCGTCGACTCATCCGCAGTATTGAACTCGATGCAAGAGGATTCAAAGTTACCGTGTCCGGCGGCGAGTCATTCACGGCGAGGCGTGTGGTGGTGGCTACGGGAATCAACGCTTTTGCTAGCCGGCCGCCGGAGTTCGATGGGATTTCGCCGTCATTAGCATCACACTCGAGCGAACATAACGATCTCACGAAATTCAAAGGCCAGCGTTTAGTGGTAATCGGTGGAGGACAGAGCGCTCTTGAATCAGCTGTTCTGTTCAAGGAGGCTGGTGTTGAGATCGAGGTGATTGCACGGCAAAGAGTTCTCAACTGGGTAGGATTACATCCTGGACTACATCATCTGGGTCCGGTCTCTTCGCTACTGTATTCGACACGGGATGTCGGTCCAGCTGGGATCAGCCGCCTGGTTGCAGCGCCGCTGTTGTTCCGCCGTTTGCCCCGTCGGCTCCAAGGTCGAACAGCGTACCGTGCAATCCGGCCCGCGGTAGCGGGTTGGCTGCGGCCTCGACTGACGGATGTAGCCGTCACGCTCGGGCGGAATATAATTTCCGCGACAGCCTCCGGCAGTCGACTTCGCCTGAAACTGGACGACGGCACAGAACGGCTGGTGGATCATGCACTTCTCGCGACGGGGTTCCGGGTGGATATCTCCCGCTACCAATTGTTTTCACCGTCACTGTTGAAAGGACTGGAGACAGTAAACGGCTATCCGGTGCTCAAGCGCGGTCTCGAATCCTCGATTCCGGGGCTGCATTTCTTGGGCAAGCCTGCCGCGTGGAGTTTCGGACCGCTCGTCGGATTTGTTTCGGGTACTGAATTTGCCGCGAATGAATTAACTCGCTCCATCGTTCGCAACGGCAAGAATGGGCAGGCAAACGAACCCAATGGATAGGGGCTTGGTTGAACCCGTTGCATTGCCTGCCACTGCAGATTCTCCCAACCCTGTTGTTGGAGCAGTGGTGGTCGGTGGCGACTACCAAGGGCTTGGTATCGTACGCAGCCTCGGGCGTCGCGGTATACCGGTCTGCGTTGTAGACGACGAACTATCAATCTCTCGTTTTTCAAAGTACTGCACTCATTTTGTGAAACTAGCGAGCTTGCGAGGTGAGCGCGAAGCAGTAGATGCATTGATCGATGTTGCAGATCGACTGGGTTTGGCCGGATGGGTACTGTATCCAACCCGGGAAGAACTAGTTGCAGCATTTTCTCGGAACCGTTCTCATCTGAATAGGTTCTTTCGCGTGCCAACCCCTGAGTGGCGCAGCGTTCAGTGGGCCTGGGACAAACGCAACACATACCGATTGGCGAAGGAACTCGGAATTCCCACTCCGGCTACGCACTATCCTGAAAATATTGATCAATTAGCTGAGCTCGATGGTCTGGCAGCGCCATTTGCGATCAAGCCCGCGATTAAGGAGCATTTCATTTATGCCACTAAGGCAAAGGCCTGGTGCGCAAAGAGCCATGCAGAGTTGAGGACCTTATTTCAGAAGGCGTCGGAATTGGTTGGCCCTGGCGAAGTCATGGTTCAAGAGTTGATTCCTGGCGGCGGTATGCAGCAGTTCGCGTACTGTGCGTTCTTTCGCAACGGCGAGGCGATCGGCAAAATGGTGGTCCGCCGTCGCCGCCAGCATCCACTTCAATTTGGAAGAGCAAGTACCTATGTGGAGACGGTTGACATTCCGGTCTTGGAGGAGTTGTCAGAACGCTTTTTGCGAGCTAGCAACTACTACGGACTCGTCGAGGTAGAGTACAAGCTAGATTCCCGAGACGGTCAATACAAGCTGCTCGACGTCAACGCGCGTACCTGGGGATATCATAGCCTTGGGGCCCGTGCTGGAGTCGATTTCAGCTACATGCTTTATGCAGATCTGGTCGGTTTGCCAGTGTCACGTTGCAAAAGCCAAACGGGAATTGGTTGGATGCGCATGACGACGGACCTTCCGGCAGCATTGATGGCTCTACTCGGGGGAGATATCGACTTTAAGACCTACGTGCGCTCCTTGAGAGATTGCAATGTGGAGGCAGTATTCAGCCTCGAGGACCCAGTTCCGGGGTTGGCTGAAGTCCTCCTTGTTCCGTATCTCGCACTGAAGAGAGGCTTCTGAGTAATTTCCTCGGGTTGACACCTCCGCTGCGCATTCCCATCGGCTCGGCCACTGCGACTCCGATCGTAAATAGATGCCGTCCAGGCCGAAGCATTGCCACGGTTCGTCTCCCAAGCCGACTTCACCTTATCCGCCGGCATCCTCAGCAGAATCGGCAGCCTGTTGTGTTCGTAGACCTGCTCCACCAACTGCAACTCGCTGAACGGTTCACACAGTCACCCCAAAACTAGCACCATGGTCTTCAACGGCCTCGGACCTGTCTTCCGCAGCAGCTCAGATTCTCTTCCAGAATCCTATCCAGCTCCAGTTGTTGCAGCAACGTTCGCCCCAGCCAGCCAAGCCCCCGAAGTTCCGCTTAAGCTCTACTTTCACTGCTTTAGCGCCCAATCGGCGTGCCGCTTGCCATACTTCTGCTGGTAACAGCGCCTCAAATACATGCACCGGTTCTATAATTCTCTCCCCAACCTCCAAGAGGGTTGGGTCGTCACTGCATCCGCTTATTGTCCCCATCTGGTCCGCCTCTCCTCTTCACCACTATCAACAACATTGAAAACAGGAAAAGCCGCTGATTTGTCTCAGCGGCCTTTCCCCTATCTACCTCTACCAACAGAGTTATCCGCCTGGTCTTACCGCGAAAGGTAGGCTAGTTCACCAAACTGTGGAGTTGGGCGCATCGGCCTGAATTCTTACTTTGGAAAAGCGATTCGCGGGATTGTCGATCCCATCGTCTCGGCGTTGAGCAAGATCGAATCAGTTGTCAATATAGGGGTTGGCGAAATCGAAGTCATCGTTCAAAGTGATACATCATTAGGATATTGCCAGATCTGGGTAACGCCCGAGGTGACACTATGAAGACAGTTCTTTGGCTGTTGTTTCTTATGGCTGTTCCCGTATGGGGCGCAGTCAATTGAACGCTGGCACCTGGCCAGCCTGTAGCAGATCCGTCAGAACGATGTGCCAGACCGGCTATACGCTAAGCGACGTGACCACTGCCTCAGCACCGGTGGTCATCAGCTCCACCATTGCCGAGAGCGCATTGACCTACACACTGACTCCTCTGCCGTCGGTTGGTGCACATATCTACGATCTGGTTATCAACGGCAAAGGACGCAGTGGCAATGCGGTCCAGTCGGCTCCGGCGACTGTTACAGTAACCGTGCCGTTCAAGACTTCCAGTACTCACACTGGATTTGCGGCAACAGCACTATCGCCGAGCGTGGTGTTTACTGGGGCAAGCGCCGGAAACCCAATCTTCCCAGCCTGTAGCACAAAGGTCACCGCACTCTGCGTGACTGCCTGCACCCTTAGTGATACGACCAACGCATCAAGCCCAGTGCTCATGGGTTCAAGCATTGGAAACGTGGTGACATACGCCCTGAACCCCAGTGCCGACGGACGGTTCACCTTCTCACGTGCTCCTGGTAGAGATCCGAGCGAAACTCAAAGTCACCGGTTCCGGCTACTGCTACCGTAGTTGTAGACGGCACCAACTTGAATCCGCCCGATGGATCTGTAGTCGCACCGCGCCAAAGTATCCGAAGCCGCGCTGCGTGGGGGGCGTGCAGGAACACATGATCCTTGGTTTCCGTGGAATCCACATCCGAGATCGGGAGCCATGCTGCTGGAAGTGCACTTCGTCCGTGGCCCCGGGGATCTAAGGTGCCGTCCTCCATTAGCGCCTAAGTTTCACGTCTGCCTTGCGGATAAACCACTCAGCACCTTCGACGCGGAGTCATTACGCTTCCGAACAACTACACGGTCATTGGTCCTGTGCCCACTATGATATGAAGCTACCTCCGAGAGCATCCGCTCCGCCTCAGCGGGCCGCTTGGGGTGCGTCATTGTAGGAGTGCCACGCCCAACCCAGGTAGTGTGGATTCCCGCTCAACGTCTCCTGAACGACACCGAGCATGTCAGGAAGCTGGCTCTCATAGTCGGGGGTGCGCAGTCCGATGGACATCCTCGCCTGCTGAGTCCCGTTGAGCCCCTGATACGCCATGTTAAGGAACTTCTCGCTGGCTTGGCGGAGCTTGTCTGCCTGCGCTGCGGTGCTCTCTCCATCGCCCGGGCTGCTCAGCTCGTAGAGCATCAGCGTCAGCCGCCGCAAGGATGACAGCAGCGCTTGACGCTGGCTGAGGTCGCCCTTGAGGAATTTGTTTGGGATGTCGGCATTCACCGTCATCTGGTTCTGCTCGGCTAACACGCGCACCGCCCGATACGCATCCAGGAGGTCCGGCAGGAACCCAAGGTTCCCCGGTCCCTTGTTTTCCTGGCGTTGCTGTGGCTCCACATCGAGGTGGATGCCATCGAACCGGTCGCGCTGATGTTTCCGATTAAAGGCCAGGACTTCGCTAACGTGTGCAAGCAGCTTGTCCCGGTGCTTGCCGGGCTGATCGGCGTCAGTGCTCGATAGCAAAGCCTCGACGCGGATGTGGGATCGATGGAGCAGGACGATGAGC
>Ga0182018_10004654_pt1 | contig 11419 bp, 4 predicted proteins | sample 812P2MmetaG_FD_120490 | JGI IMG/M metagenome (GOLD analysis project Ga0182018, IMG submission 120490) | Permafrost microbial communities from Stordalen Mire, Sweden - 812P2M metaG | ecosystem: Environmental > Terrestrial > Soil > Wetlands > Permafrost | place: Sweden: Stordalen | collected...
AGCCCATACCGGTACCTTGGACTCGATGCCGCTGATTTTCTCCTCGATAAAATTGTTCGAAGATGTGGTCAATTTCTTCTTCTTTGATCCCCGGTCCTTGGTCCGCAACACTGAAGGTATAGACTTTATTGGATTTATTTGTCGTGATCGTGATGGTCTGACCCGGAGAGGAATAGACTTGCGCGTTAGTCACGAGGTGAGCCAATACTCTCTTCGCCAACGATAAATCCACGAGAAGTCGTGCTTCTAGGTGCTTCACATCAAGGCAGATCTTTGTCTTTGAAGTAGGAACTCTGCAATCCGCGAGCGCGGCTGAAATCAATTCCTCAACCGAATGTGACGCTAGATTAAGTTCCATCTGACGGGATTCCAGGCGAGCTATTTCGGACGCTTCGTTCACCAGCTGATTGATTCGGTCGCACTCCTCATCGATGATTGTCAGGAGTTCTTTCCGTTGTTCGCGGTTAGTTTCCAGGTTGTCCAGCAAACCTGTGACCGATGCTTTGATCGAAGTAAGAGGGCTTTTGAAATCGTGGGTTATGGCATCGAGGAAGACCAACTTTAAGCGTTCGCTTTCGTGCATCGTCTGGATCTTGCTTGTCCGCGTCCGCGTGTTGATGATTTGCTCCATTTTCATTCTGGCCTCCTTCCATGACCTTTTGCTTGGTCGATCCACTGTCGGATATAAGCAGGACAATTTTCGAGCATGATGCTATCCGCCTCGCAGCGGTCAAGAAATTGAATGGCGTCTTGGTTGACGAGCGTCACGTCCTTCAAATTCAAAACCAACTGTTTCCCAGGTGACTCTGAGGCAAAGAGTTGTTGTAGCTGCTTGATGTCCTCTGCTTCAATTCGTCCGCTAAGGGTGAAGACGATTTCACCGTTCGACGATCTGTCTATTTTGAGCATGTAGGCTTCCTACGGTTGAAGCGAATTTCGCGATGCGTCGCAACTTCGGCCCGGGGTTAAGCTCTCCGCTTGGCCGCCCATCTTAGGGAATCGCCTGCCTTGCTACGCACATGAGCAGACAGCAAGCCTTATACCATCCGTAATGTGATGGAAAGAAAGAAGAAAGGGAAGGCCGTTGCTGCGTTGATCCCGCGAATCACGCGAATTCAACGAATCCCGCGAATCACGCGATTAAAGAATACTCTTGCGGCACCGTCAGCGAAATTTGAATTTGCTCTTGTTGATTTTCAAGGCTTTGATTCGGGTTTCGAGTGTTGATGGCGGGATTCTGAGCTTAGCGGCTGCCCCCGACGGTCCTGAAACCCGGCCTCTGGTCTCGGCCAGTGCTGCCTCGATGATCTCTCGCTCGCTGTTCGCCTCAGCCTCAACTTTGAAGGCGCCCGATTGCACAGTGCGAAATGTCGACGGAAGAATGTCCTTGGTTAGCCAGCTTTCATCCACCGAAAAATTGGCTGTTTCACACACGATTACAGATCGTTCGATGACGTTCTGTAATTCGCGTATGTTTCCGGGCCAAGGGTATGCCTCGAGCAATCGGAGGGTCTTCTTGTCGATGTTCGTAATGTTCTTACCAGCTTTTCGTGCGTAGCGATCGATAAAGTATTCAACCAGCAAAGGAATGTCCTCAATTCGTTCACGGAGAGAAGGAATCTCAATCGGGAAAACATGCAGGCGGTAGAACAAATCTCTACGGAAGGATCCAGTGCTGATCGCGGCCTCCAAGTCACGGTTCGTGGCGGCGATCACCCGAACGTCAGTGCGTATCGGGCGTGTCCCGCCGACACGTTCAAACTCATGCTCCTGCAGAACACGAAGCAGGGCAATTTGGGTCTCGGCCGTAAGTTCTCCGACTTCGTCGAGAAAGAGTGTTCCGCCGTTTGCTAATTCAAACCTACCCAAGCGCTGCTGAGTCGCGCCCGTGAAGGCGCCCTTATCGTGTCCGAACAACTCCGAGGCAATCAATTCACGCGGGATGGCAGCGCAGTTCACGCTAACGAATGCACGCGGAGCGCGGTTTGATCGTCGGTGGATGGCCCGTGCAACAAGCTCTTTGCCCGTTCCCGTTTCGCCAGTTATGAGGACCGTAGAATCCGTTGGCGCAACTTTGGAAATGCGTGATAGCACAGCTTGCAAAGCTGGAGACGTTCCAACAATCTCTTCGAACATCGATGCCTTATCGATTTCTTCACGTAGAGCGACGTTCTCCTGTCGCAGCCTCTCCTCAGCTCTCTTGCGGTCTTCAATATCGGTGCACGCAACATACCAACGTGTAATCTGTCCCTGCTCGTCGCGCAATGGGTTGCAACGAGCCAGAAACCAGCGATAACTTCCGTCACCTTTGCGCAGACGTAACTCCAACTCGAAACCAGCCACACTAGAGAGAGCACGATCAAAAAGACGGGTGACCTGTTCCCATTCATCAGGATGAACGAACTCATCGCGATCTAATCTCTGCCGCCACTCTTCAAGGGTAAGGCCTAGGTAATCGAGCAAGATGCGGTTAGCGTAAAGACGTTCGCGACCGGGTCCGAATACCGCAACGTGTTGAGGCGCGAGGTCCAGCATCTGCCGGAGTTCCCTCTCTCCTTCCCGGATGACCGCTTCCGCCCGCTTCTGTTCGCTTAGATCGAGGACGAACGCGACGCCCTCCTTCCCATCTTTCTGGAACAGCGCCGCTCCAATCAGCACGGGCACGCGGATGCCATCCTTCCGGAAAAACTCCTTCTCATAAGGCTGAATGGTCCCAGTTTCTTTCAGTTCTGCCAGGACGCGTTCGTCGCCGTCTCGCCATTCGGTCGGCGTCAGATCCGTCCAGTGCGCGCGACCAGAGTCGAGGTCTTCCCGGTTATATTGCAGCATACGCAGGAACGCTTCATTCGCCTCAACGATCAGACCTTCGAGGTCCGTGATGAAGATCCCCAGAATGTTGGCATCAACCAGGCGTCGGATCTTTCCTTCGCGATCTTCGAGATCGCGATAAAGCCTCGAATTCTGGAGGGAGATTGCTGCTTGCGACGCAAGCACCTTCAACACGGTGACACGGTCATTAGTGAAAACGTGCGGCGTCAGATTATTTTCAAGGTAGAGAATCGCGATGAGTTTGCCTTGGTTGATCAATGGCAAACACAAAATGGAACGGGCCCGACGCTTAGCAATGTAGGGATCGCCAGAAAACGCATTCTCAGATGATGCATCCTCGAGAATCACCGTCTCTTGAGTGCGCATGACATACCGAACGAGCGACTCGGGCATCGCGGCGGCAGTCTCGCTACCGTGTCGCAGATGCACGGTGACATCACCTTCGGTAGTAGTCGCTTCGGCCTCGATCTGAAGCTCGTCACCTCCCGAAACAATCAAGAGGCCTTCCTGGGCGCCCGCATGCTCGAGCGCCGCGTGCATGAGCCTTTCGATCAGCTTTTCCAAAACCATCTCGCCCGAGACTGCTTGCGAGACTTTGATCACCGTCGCCAGATCCAGGTGCTCGAAGGGCGCGGCGATCACGCTCATGGGCCGAGCGACCAGTTCCTTTTGCCTGAGCTGCGGATATAACTCATCGAGTTGCCGAACCTTACCGAGGGCTCTCCAACGGAAATAGCCGTGCCTGGCATCCTGCAAATAGGCGTTTGCGATCTTTTCAAAACCACGCGCCGCATAAAAGCGCGCGGCCAGCTCGCTCGCGAGCGCCTCGTGATGGACGAAGCCGTTGGCTCGCGCCGAGCAGATGGCTCGCTCGTACAGGTCCATCGCATCGAGCGGTCGCCCCTCGACGCGTGCAATCTCCGCGCCGACCAGTGCCGTATGATCCTCGAAGTTCTCAGGGCAGTTCGCAGCCCAGGCCCGGAGCTGTCGGTCGTGCGTCGCGAGCGCCTCTCGATGCTTCGCGTACGGATCCGGGCCCATGGGCTCGCAGCATGCCGCACGACAGAGCGCGGCATAAAGGTGGTATTCCGCCCTCTCCAACAGGAAGACCGACAGCGAGGCTGAGGTCGAGAGCCACTTTTCGGCCTTTTCCGCAGCATCGAAAGCCGACGCCTGGTCGCCGGCGAGGAAACGCGCCTGCAGCTTCCGGATCCAATAGAAACATTCCGGCAAGGCCAGAGCCGGGTGCCCCGTCAGGCGCTCCTCGAACGAGCGCTCAGTGAACGGGCCATCGTCGAGCACGCCGAATTTTGCGGTCTCGCCACGGAGCGTCCGGGCGAGCGCGAGCGGGGCGGAGATCATGTCAGCGACGAATCCGAACCGTAGCGTGCTCGCAACCTCCAATCCGTGCTCGAATTCGCGCTCGACCTGCTCGAGTGGATCACCCGCGGCGAGAAGACTAGAAGTGAGATTCCAGCAAGCGTAAGCAGCATACGTCGGGTCGCCCTGCTCGTTCGCCATATCAAAGGCACGACGCGAAGGGTTGATACACTCCCTAACCGGCCGGGTCCAGGGGACAACGAGCGAGAAGACTGCATAGGTCTTTCCTCCGAAGCGCTTCAAACCGCGGTGTTCGGTCAGGTCGCAGGCCATCTTTGCGAGTCGATAACCGCTATCGTAATCGCCGAAGCGGTCGCCAGCCATCAGGCCGACCGAAGCGTAATGCGCCGGTGCGGCGTCGCTGTTTCCGCACTCCAGGCTGAGATTGACCGCTCTGCAACTGGTGAGCGCGTACAAATTTCCGTCGGTATACAACGTCGGCGGTCCAAGGGCGGTGAGCACGTCGAGCGTCGCGAGAGACTCCGGGTCCTGCATCAGCGGAAGGTCGATGAGGTCCTCGATCGCGCGGCTTCCGAGCTGGGACCAGATCCGCTCGTACTCGCGATGAGCTTCGAGCTCGGTGGGATGCGCCGTCCAATCGATGCCCGCATGCCGAAGGTATTCCAGGCCCACCGCGACAGAGCGGTCGCTGGCCCCGAGCATCGTGTACAGATCCACACGTCGGCTTGCGACGGCCGCTCGTTGGACTGTGTCGACTGCGCGCGCTGCGAGCGCCGCCAGACGCTCCTCCACGGACGGCAACGCGCCTGTCCAGAGCTCGCAGTCGGCCCGATGCAGCTCCAATTCGAAGGCGAGTTCCTGCCGTCGCTCCCATGCGTCCTCCTGCAACAGCGCCGCGCCGGCGGTGAGATACGTCAGCGCGGAGGCGTAGGCAGAAGACTTCTTCGCGCGCTTGCCGGCGATCAGGTTCAGCTCGGCGACCCGCTCGCGCTCGTCCTGTGACGCGATGCGGGTCGCGCCGCGGTTGAGCTGGTTGACGATCTCGAAGATGACGTCCTCGCGCTTCTCCTTTGGAGTGTGCGCCGCGAGCAGTCTCCCGATCCTCAGGTGCGCATCGGCGCGCGACCGTTCCGGGATGAGCGAGTAGGCAGCTTCCTGGACGCGGTCGTGCACGAACCGGTAGGCGCCATCCAGGCGCTCGACCAGCTCCAGGCGGACCGCCTCCCACAGGTCCGCGTCGACCTGTTCCTCCGGCGTCCCGCGCACGAGCCCGAGCGTGGTCAGGTCAGCGCTGTTGCCGAGGCAGGCGAGTTGCTGCAACCCCTCCCGCGTCGCCGCCGGGAGACGGGTCAGCTTCCCGACCATGAGATCTACCACGTTATCCGTGTACCCTTTGGCGCGAATGCGATCGACATCCCATGACCAGCGTGCACCGACACGATCGAAAGTAAGAAGGCCCTCTTCAGCGAGGGAGGAGATGAATTGGATCGTGAAAAACGGATTCCCCGCCGTCTTGCCGTAAACCATCTGCACCGGTGAAGTGACACCGTCGGGCTCGCAGTGGAGAGCGTCGGCGGTCAATTGCGTCACGTCCTTCGGTGTGAGGGGCGCAAGGGTGATCTCACTAACGAGTGCCCCGGTTTTCCGAATGGCTTCGAGCTTCCACGTCAGCGGGTGGCCGGGACCTACTTCATTGTCTCGATAGGCGCCGATGAGCATCAAGTGCCGTAGCTCCGACCGGGTCAGCAAGTCCTCGAGAAGATCGAGCGTCGCGCCGTCGAGCCACTGCAGGTCGTCGAGGAAGAGCGCTAGCGGGTGCTCCGGGCGCGCGAAGACGCCGAGGAATCGCCGGAACACGAACTGGAAGCGCCGCTGCGCGTCCTGCGGCGAGAGTTCGGGCACCGGCAGCTGCTTGCCGATAATGAGCTCGAGGTTCGGGACCAGGTCCACTATCAGCTGTCCGTTGGGATCCAGAGCCTCGCAGAGCGCATCGTGCCAGCGGGACAATTCCACTTCGCTCTTACCCAGAAGCGATTGGATCAACCGCTGAAAGGCCTGGGCGAGCGTGCTGTAGGGGATGTCGCCCTTGTATTGATCAAACTTGCCCCATGCGAAAAGCCCGCGCGGCGGAACCAGCCGTTTATGGAGTTCATTCACGACAGAGGACTTCCCGATACCGGCATAACCGGAAACAAGAACCAGCTCCGGCCTGCCGCCGGCTACTACACGCTGGAAAGCGGTAAGCAACGCGCCAATCTCTGATTCGCGCCCGTACAATTTCTCCGGAATCAGCAGCCGGTCTATCGTGTCCTGTTCACCAAGTGGGAACTCGTCAATGCGATGCTGCTTTTCCCATTCGCCAAGACAGCGGAGAAGATCCATCTCGACTCCAATCGCTGTTTGATAGCGCTCCTCGGCCGTCTTGGCGAGCAACTTCATGACGATTGCTGAAACCGCGTCTGGAATACCTTTGAACCTCACTCGCGGTGGGTTTGGCTGCCTTGCGATATGACAATGCACCAGTTCCATCGGATCGGATGCTGTGAACGGAAGCGTACCGGTCAGCATTTCATAAAGCGTGACTCCGAGAGAATAGAGATCGCTACGCGAATCAATTGAGCGATTCATTCGCCCGGTTTGTTCGGGGGCCATGTAAGCAAGTGTCCCAGCAATGAACTCGGGAGGTTCAGGTGTCTGGCGTTCGCGAGGAAGGCGCGAAGCGATACTGAAACCCATCAGCCGGACCTGACCTGTCGCGGGATTCACTAGAACATTGGCCGGCTTGACATCCTTGTGAATCAGCTCCTTTTTGTGCAACCCGCCAAGTGCGGTTGCGAGGCCGACGGCGAGGCGTAAGAACTGCGTCATCTCCATCGGCCCTGAAAGGAATCGATCGAGAGTTTCGCCGCCAGGGTCTTCGAGCACGAGAGTCGTCTGCCCTCGTTGCTCGGACACGGCAAGAGACCGAACAGCCCAGGCTGAATCCAGTTCATGCCTCAGTGAATATTCGTGCTCTATCTTTTTTAGCGTTGCCAAGGCTGGCTGCATCGAAGCAGGAGCTAGCAGTAGAACTGATGGTGAACCGAGTTGGTTCGAGTGCTCGCCCCGGTACAGTACGAACTCATCATCCTCGCGGAGAGTTTTGAGAAGATATTCTGAAAGTTCCACGATGATTGTCATCCGACTTTCCAGGCGCTTCGTGTGTCGACAGCTATGATTTCGGCCGAGCCACGAGGATCATACACCCAGAACGATCCTGTCGCTTCAGACGGAAGGCCCCCTAAGCCTGCCATGCGGACGAATTATCGGGCTGGTCCACGAATCGAGGCGCTTGACCAACCACCTCAGCTGATGAATTATCCTTTGCTCCGAAGGACGTTAGCACTCAAGCGCTTATTTCATTTCAACAGGCCGTTCGCCACTCAGGTATCCCGTTGCCCACCCCAAGGGAATCCGTACGATCCATCTCTAAGCATGCGTCGCAGACGAATCACCGTGAGCTAACCGTTACTCACATTCTTCACTCTAGAAGACCGTGCGAATGTCGTCGCAGTTCAGAACGTGATCGTGGCGATGGAAGGTACGCAACAACGATAGGAGCCTATAGTGGCATACCGCAGCATCAATCCGGCGACCGGAGAACTACTCAAAGCCTTCACGGAACACAGCGATGAGCAAATGATGAATGCTTTGGCCTCGGCCGGTAAAGCGTTCCGAACTTGGGCGGCACGACCAATCCCCGAGCGTTCAAAGATTATTGCCAGATCAGCTCAGATACTTCTCGAAAAAAAGGAAGAACTCGCCCGGCTCGCGACATTGGAAATGGGCAAGAGAATCGCCGAAAGTCGAGGCGAAGTTGAACTCAGCGCTTCGATCATGCAGTACTTTGCGGACAATGCGGAAGCCTTCCTCGCGCCAAAGATGCTCAACTCCGTCACGGGTGATGCCCATCTTGAGTATTCACCCCTGGGTGTTCTTCTCAGCGTTCAACCCTGGAACTACCCCTATTACCAGTTGGCCCGCTTCGTGGGGCCACATCTAATGTCCGGCAATGTGATACTTCTTAAACACGCGTCTGGCGTTCCCCAATGTGCGCTAGCTTTTGAACAGATTCTTCAGCAGGCCGGTCTACCCGAAAGCGTGTACACCAATTTATTCCTGAGCAATGATCAGACAGGATGTTTGATCGACGACCCTCGCGTGAAGGGGGTGGCCCTCACTGGGTCCGAGCGCGCAGGAGAGGCACTTGCATCTCGAGCAGGGAAAAATCTAAAGAAATCGACGATGGAACTCGGGGGCAGTGACGCGTTCATTGTCCTCGACGATGCTGATCTTTACCATACGGTAGCCATGGCTGTGCTCGGGCGTTTCGGAAACAACGGGCAGACCTGCATCGGAGCGAAACGTTTCATCGTGGTCCAGTCGATGTTGGACAAGTTTCTTCCTAGATTCATGGCTGCAGCCAAGGCACTGAAAGTGGGAAACCCACTCGACGAAACTGTCACTCTGGGTCCGCTCTCCTCCGATGCGGCTCTTCGACTCATCCTTCGACAAATAAGGGACGCTACCGATCACGGAGCCCAGATATTGCTTGGTGGCCGCCGATTCGGCGGGGTCGGCGCGTTTTTGGAGCCGACGATTTTGACGAACGTGACTTCGGACAATCCAGCTTACAGACAGGAGTTCTTTGGGCCCGTTGCACTCATATTTCCAGCAATGGATGAGGAAGAAGCCATTGCAATCGCCAACGATTCGCCGTTTGGCCTTGGTGGATCGGTGTACACCTCGGATATCGAAAGAGGCAAGCGAGTGGCGAGTCGTATTGAGACAGGCATGGTTTTCATCAACTATCCCGATGTCAGCGCGCCGGATCTGCCTTTTGGCGGCATTAAGCGCTCCGGGTATGGAAAGGAACTTTCCAGCCTCGGGATTGAGGAGTTTGTGAACAAGAAATTGATCCTCGTTCCAAACCTCGCCGCATAAACCAACTCCGATTGCTGGTTGCTTCGGCGAGTTCTTTTGTCATGCCTGCCACTCAGGATGGCGGCTGAAGGCTAAAGTTTCGTGGACGTCCCGAGAAAGCTGCGAATGCGGACCTTGCATCGTCATCGTCACGTGGAAGGAGATACGTTGTGACTAAGCCAATTCTGGTGGTCACCAGTCGTTATCCGGAGGAGATCGAAGATCGTATCGATCGCGATTACACCGCCCGGCGAAATCCTAACCAGTTTCCTTTCAGCCAGCAGGACCTGCTCAATGCAACCGAAGGAGCCGACGCGCTGTTCATCACGCCGGGAGACCGGTTGGACTCTGGTTTTTTTGAGAAAGTCTCACCCACGATAAAAATCATCGTGACATACTCGGTGGGTTTTGAGCATATCGATCTGGATGCCGCCACTGGCAGGAAAATTTCGGTCGCCTATACCCCCGATGTCAATCATGAAGCAACGGCCGACATCGCTATGCTGCTTTTGCTTGGTGCTTCGCGTCGCGCTTACGAGGCTCAGGAACTGATTCGAACAAGAGCGTGGAAGCCCATGAGCCCCGACATGCTCTTGGGATGGCAAGTCGGTGGCAAGATCCTCGGTATTTTCGGAATGGGGCGCGTGGGACAAGCCATGGCGCGTCGAGCGCGAGGATTCGGAATGAAAATTCACTATTGCAACACTTTTGAGCTACCTGCGGAAATCGCGGGCGATGCCGTCTACCACAACGATCCTTGGGACCTGCTTCGCGTGAGCCCGTTTTTGAGCCTGCACACCCCGGACACTCCTCAGACCCACCATTTCTTGGACTTCAAAGCCATAAGACTTCTGCCTACCGGGGCCATTGTAGTGAACACCGCTCGCGGTGGATTGCTGGTCGACGACGATCTCATCGCTGCTCTGAAGAGCGGGCACGTCGCCGCCGCCGGACTCGACGTATTTGAAGGCGAGCCGGAGCTTCACCCGGAATATGTTTCGCTGAAAAATGTATTTCTATTGCCGCATATCGGCAGCGCCACGATCGAAACCCGGACGGCAATGGGCATGCTGGCCCTAGACAATGTGGACGCGGTACTGAACGGCAGGCCTGCGCCGACTCTGGTCCAGCACTAGTCAGAGCTCGAGGTCTCATAAGCCATCCGAACGACCCGGCGGCGGTGCCCTAACAAGGCCATTTGCCAAGCTGTTCGGGTGCCGCTGCGCAGTTCAAAGAAGTCAGCCAACCGATGTCCCCACGCTTGTTCTACGACAACTGCGGCCGCGCTTCGAAAAACGATGGACACCTCTCGAACAATTTCTCGCGAGCCCAATCACGGTGAGGTACCCGACGACAAGTACGAGAGCCGATCACCGTGAGCTAACTGTTGATCACGTTTTCAGGTTCTCTGAACGCTGCAAACATTTGGGTGTGATTGGAAATGGACATACGATCACAACAAGGAGATGGACTGTGAACGCGATCACAACAAGTAGACCGACTGTGAACGCAGCAGAAAAGCTGGCGAAAGACATAATCTCCAACTATAACAATCAGTTACAGAGCAGCACTATAGACATACCCGCACATGTTGAGTCTTTACTACAAAGCTTAGGGGCAACAACTTCCGATTCCGGAGGTAAGGTTACCTATTACGGCTCTGATCCCATCACGCCGGACCGATTGCCATATGGAGCTATCAGCGCAATCTCGCTCGCGGCCAAGGCGATCCTGATCGCAAAGATATGGAAGGAGCGTACAGGCGAGGGGCAGGATATTCACGTCGACGTGCGAAAGGCTTTGCGGCGCCTCACACCGTTCTTAGACGGGAAGTGGGAACTGGTCAATGGATTTCCCGGACGCACGGATCCACATAGCCCATTTACCGGCGGTCCGGATATTGTTCCCACCAGGGATGGCAAGTGGGTCATGTTGGCCGATGTGTTTCCAGCTTTACGCCAGAACGCACTCGATGTCCTTAAACCCAGAGGTGGCTATTACGAAGCGGTACGCGACGCAGTGAAAGAATGGAATGGTGAAGAACTTGAAGAAGCCGGTGAGAAAGCGGGCATCCCCATGCCGCTCGCCCGCAACATCAAAGACGTGCTGAAGATGGATGCCTTCACCAAGTCTGTGGGGCTAATGCCTCTCGTCAGCGTGGAGAAAGTAGGCGAAAGCGATCCAATACCATTTACGCCCAATCCGAAGACGCCGCTCGACGGTATCCGTCAGCTCGCTACAACTCACGTCATTGCAGGCCCATCGATCGGTCGCGCAATGGCCCTGC
>Ga0182018_10004655_pt1 | contig 11418 bp, 13 predicted proteins | sample 812P2MmetaG_FD_120490 | JGI IMG/M metagenome (GOLD analysis project Ga0182018, IMG submission 120490) | Permafrost microbial communities from Stordalen Mire, Sweden - 812P2M metaG | ecosystem: Environmental > Terrestrial > Soil > Wetlands > Permafrost | place: Sweden: Stordalen | collected...
CGCGGCATCCGGCATAGCGAGGCGAATCCGTCCTCGACCGAATCCGTGCACCTGCTGCAAATCTGGATTATTCCCGACAAGCAGGGACACGAGCCTGGATACGAGCAGAAAAGCTTCCCCGAAAGCGAGAAGCGCGGCAAGCTTCGACTGATCGCCTCGAACGACGGCGCCGAGGGTTCGGTAAAGATCAATCAGGACGCGAAACTGTTTGTGACCCAGCTTGCGTCCGGAGAAGAAGTGACGCAATCGCTTGGCGCCAAGCGCTACGCATGGCTCCAGGTCGCCAAGGGCGAAGTCGAACTGAACGGCCAGAAGTTGCACCAGGGAGACGGCGCGGCCGCAAGCGAAGAAAAAAAGCTGACCATCAAAGCAACCGAAGACGCCGAAGTTCTACTGTTTGATTTGGCATAGACAAATCGGGTCATTTTGGCGATGGGTCATCAGGTCACTGAAAATCGGGAAAATCAGTTCGGGGCTTTAGATCGCCAGATGACCCGATACTGTTCATTCCGGCCTGATCCCTGCCACAGCCATCATCCTCCCTGTGACGCCCTTCTCCGCGCGGAAGCTGAACAGCAGGTCGATATGGCAGGCGGTGCACGGCGCCGTCGCATCGATGTTCTTCGCCATCACGCCAGCATCCAGCAGTTGTCGGCGGTTCGCCTCCACCAGATCGAGAAAAAGTTTCACCGGCAATTGACTGTGTCCCGGCGCGCGCGCCGTCAGAAAGAGCAGCGGATATTTCTCCCGCACCGGGTCCGATTCCTTCACCTCGCGGAACAAGCTGCCGGCGCAGGCAAACTGAGCTTCGAATTGGGTGCGCACTTCTTCACCGACTTCGTAGCAGCATCCCTGCACTCCCGGACCAATCGCCGCCACCAGATTCCGCGGATCGCTCTTGAAATGTTTACGCATCTCGCCGATACCCTTCTCGACGATGCGCTTGAGCGTGCCGCGCCAGCCGGCGTGAAAAACGCCGACAACCCGCCGTTTCCGATCCGCCAGAATGATGGGAAGACAATCGGCAGTCTGCACGGCTAAGACCAGACCCGGCGTATCCGTGACAATCCCGTCGCCTGCAAGAGGTTGTTCGGGAACTCGGTCGACTCGATAAATCAAATCAGAATGAATCTGCCGCAGCGAAACCAGCGGCCAAGTTTCGCGTCCATTCGCAACCCCCAGTTCTTTGAGGAAGAGCTCGCGGTTGCGCTCGACGGCTGCACGCGAGTCATGTTGCGTGAAGCCAAGATTCAGCGCATTTCCGCCGTACACCCGGGAAACCCCGCCATGCCGCGTCGAAAACGCATGCACCAGCCAAGGCAGTTTGTCCAGCTTCTCGAAACGCAAAAGTTGTAGTTTCTTTTTTGCGACGCGATTGGTCACCACAGTTTCGATCATACCCCTGCGCCGATATTCGATGACCAAATGGCCCGATCACCCGATGACCCGATTACTTACTTCTTCTTCACCATCTCCGCATCAATCTGAATCTTGACGTTATCTCCGACCACTGCCTCACCAGTACCGAGAAGCTTGTTGTAGACCAGGTTGAAATCTTTGCGATTGATGGCCGTCGTCGCGGAAATTCCACGGCGCGAATTGCCCCACGGATCGGTCATTTCAGGAGTAGGCCCATCAACGTCGAGCGTAACTTCGCGCGTGGTTCCGTGGATGGTCAGATCGCCGATCAGCTGCAGCTTCCCGCCGCCGCTTACAATCCGTTTGGACTTGAATTCGATGGTGGGATACTTTTCAACGTCAAAGAAATTAGGGCTTCTGAGATCTTTGTCGCGCATCTCCACCCGGGTATCGACCGAGTTGACGTCGATGCTGGCCGAGACCTGCGACTGCGTGATGTCTTTCTCGTTCAGAACGACGCTGCCCGTCACCTTGGTAAAACTGCCGGTGACATTCGAGATGCCCAGGTGACGCACGGTGAACTGTGCAGTCGAGTGGTTGGGGTCGATGGTCCAGGTTGCGGTTTGTGCGAGCGCCGATAGACTCGCAAGCAGGGCAATGGCGGAAACTGTACTAATTCCTCGGGCTGCTTTCAGCATGGCTATTTGATGTCCTTTAGTGGTGAGTTTTCCAACAGGCCGCGAGAACCGAGCGCCGGGAAACAAAATTGTCAGATGTGTCCGCATTTGAAAAAGATGCAATAAAAACACGAAGGCCACGCAAGCCCGCGTGGCCCGGTATGCCACAGCACTTCCCGCTAGAATGCTTTTGTGAATCGAGCTTCGCCCAGCCTTTCTGCAAGTCTTTCTTCTAAACATCCTTCTAATCATCGCGCAGGTTATCGCGGACGCCTCGCGCCATCGCCGACCGGGCTTCTGCATATTGGCCATGCGCGGACGTTCTGGGTCGCGTCGCAACGGGCAATTGAAAATCATGGAACTCTGGTGCTGCGGAATGAGGATCTGGATCCGCAGCGCTCACATCCGGAATTTGCTCGCGCCATGATCGAAGATTTGCGCTGGCTCGGAATTCGCTGGAGTGAGGGGCCGGATTGTGGCGGCGTGTATGGCCCTTACTCGCAGAGTGAGCGCCGGGCGCACTATCTGGAAGCTTGGCGCCGGCTGCGCGAGGGCGGGTTTCTCTATCCGTGTATTTGTTCGCGTAAGGATCTGGCGCAGGCAGCGAGCGCTCCAAATGACGATGATGAGCCGGTGTATCCCGGAACGTGTCGCGAACGGAAAGATGTGGCCGGGTCCACGGAGCCTGCGGGCGTGAACTGGCGGTTCCGCGTTCCGCAGGGCGAGGCGGTCGAGTTTGGGGATCTGAATCTGGGCCGGCAGCGCTACGTCGCCGGCAGTAATTTCGATTTCGGCGATTTTCTCGTCTGGCGGCGCGACGATGTTCCCGCTTACCAACTGGCGGTGGTAGTCGACGATGCGGCGATGCGGATCACGGAAGTCGTGCGGGGCGCCGATTTGCTGAAGTCGACCGCGCGGCAATTGCTGTTGATGCGTGCGCTTGGGCATTCTCCTCCCGATTATTTTCATTGCGAACTGCTGCGGGACGCCGCCGGGGTGCGTCTGGCAAAACGGCACGATGCGCTGAGCATCCGGCGTTTGCGCGAAAGCGGGATGACTCCGCAGAAGGTTCTACAGATGGCCGGTTGGCCATGATGGTGTGACACTTTGGTTTCGCGCACTTATTGCTTGGGTAGCAACAGACCGCACCGAACGGAGCTACCATTAACAGAAAGTCTGGCGATGACGAACGGGAGGGCTATGCAGCGCGGAGTTATGCAGCGAGTGTTCTTAAGGACTTTGGCAATCGCATTCCTGGTGCAGTCAACCGGCTATGGACAATCGCTCGGCGAAGTTGCGCGCGCGAATCGGGATAAACAGAACGCCGAGGATGCATCGCCGACGGCGAAGCCACGCGTGATCACGAACAAAGACCTTCCAAAGGATCCGAACCCATCCCCGGCGCCGAGCCAAGCCCAACCGGTAGCGAGCGCGGCAACGAGCAGCAAAGACGCTGACCGTCTTTCCGCGGAACGTCATTTGGCGGAACAGCGTCTCGCCGAACAACGTCTCGTGGAACAACGCCTGGCGCAGCAACGTGCGGCTGACCAGTGGAAGAGGCAGATCCTGACGCAAAAGAATAAGATGGCGAATCTACAGGCGCGGATCGACCAACTCCGCGCGTCAATGCGCCCTGCGAACTCGAGCGTCCAATACGAGAGCCTGCCCTACAGCAGGGATCAGGCGCGGCAATTGCAGCGTGTGGCGCAAGTACAGCAACAACTCGATGAGCAGAAGAGAAAGCTCGCCGAAATGCAGGAAGCGGCGCGGCATGCCGGAATGCACACAGCGGTGTACGATCCGTAGCGCAGACTTTGGGTGTCGAGGTTCTAAAGACCAGGTTCTAAAGACGAAGTTCTAAAGAATCGGACCGCCCGGTCCGGCCATCCTAGACATGTGAGCGTCGACAGAGTTTTTCTCACTGCGGAATGGCGACATCTGGCAATGCTGAACTACGAAGTGGACGCCAGCCTGCTTCTTCCTTTCCTCCCTGCCGGAACCGAACTCGATCGCTGGAGCGAAAAAGTATTTGTCAGCCTCGTCGGGTTTCGATTTCTGAAAACAAAAATGTTCGGGTTACTGCCGATTCCGATGCACTCGAATTTCGAGGAAGTGAACCTGCGGTTTTACGTGCGCCGGCAAGCCGGCAACGAAGTCCGGCGCGGAGTGGTGTTCATCCGCGAAATGGTTCCGCGCCGGGCGATTGCATTCGTGGCCCGCAGTTTTTACAACGAAAACTATGTCGCCATGCCCATGGCGCATGAAATTCGCGCCGTTGGAGACAGTGGTCTGAAAATGGCGTACCGATGGCGAAGCGGGAAAAGCTGGAGTGGCATCAACCTCGAAACCGATGGCGATTCTGAGCTTCCAGCCGAGGGTTCAGTTGAACAGTTCATTACCGAGCATTACTGGGGATATGCGGCGCAGCCCCGAGGTGGCTGCGTGGAATACCGCGTGAAGCATCCGCAGTGGAGAGTTTGGCAGGTTCGGCAGTCGGCATTTGACGGCGATGCGGCCAAGTTCTACGGAAAAGATATTGCGGCGGTGCTCCGCGGTAAGCCGCAATCAGCTTTTCTCGCGGAAGGATCTGCGGTTACCGTGATGCGGGGGCGAAGGTTGTGAGTGTGCCGGTTGGGCTACCTAAGGCCTGGTCCTGCCGCCAAAACTGGGCCATTTGGGCGCTTTTCGGAGGCCGGACCCTCGATTTATGCCGATTTTCAAGGGGTACCTTACTGGGAACCGCATAAAATCTGCATAAAATGCTACTTTTCCACAGCCGCTTGCGTTACTATGCGCTGGATACAAGCAAATTTGTAAGTTCCTGAAGGAGGAATTCATGGCTTCTGGTATGACCAAAACCCAACTCACAAGACACTTGGCCGAGAAACTCGGCTCCAACAACAAGACTGCCGCGACATTTCTGGAACACCTCGCCGACACGGCGATTAAAGAGACAAAGAAGAACGGTGTGTTCGTTGTGCCCGGCCTCGGCCGCCTGGTGAAGGCGCATCGCAAGGCCCGCATGGGACGCAACCCGCAGACCGGCGAACCGATTCAGATCAAGGCGAAGACAGTGGTAAAGTTCCGCGTGGCGAAGGCCGCGAAGGACGCGATCGCGCCCAAGAAGTAGTGTGGCGCGGACACTCTTGTCCGCGAAAAGTTGGCAGCAAGAAAAAGGCCGGCTTTGATAGTCGGCCTTTTTATTTTTCAGACTCCTCATTGAACAGCGACAGCGGGTCGTTGAACAGCTCTTCCAGAAATCTCTCCCGCTGATTCACAAACCGCCGCACGATCTGCATAGGCGCTGTTTCCTCGTACTCAATCTCATGCAGCGGCCCATCGTCGAACGAAACGATCTGAGCCTTCGGATACCCGAGCAGTACCGGCGAGTGAGTCGAAATGATGAACTGCGCGTCCTTGTGCTTCTTCAGCACATCGTGGAGCAGCACTAAAAAGGCCAACTGTCGTTGCGGCGAAAGCGCCGCTTCAGGTTCGTCCAGCAGGAATAGGCCGTTGCGCTGAAACTTGAGTTCAAGCAGTTTGAAGAAGGTTTCACCGTGCGAACGGGTGTGGAGGCTGCGGCCGCCGTAAAATGCGCTGATTGGTGCAGAATGAGGGGCTTCTTCTTTGTCGAGTTCATCCATATAAGAAACGGTATTGAAGAAACTCTCCGCCCGCAGAAAGTAACCCGCCCCGGTACGCTTGTCGAAAGATAGGCGCAGAACGCCCACCAGCGGATCGACCGAGCGATTGCTTTCGGTACTGTCGTTCATGAAGTTCCGCGTGCCTCCCTCGCGGCCGAAGCCATAGTGCACAGCGATGGCTTCGAGCAGGGTCGATTTGCCGGTGCCGTTTTCCCCGGCGAAGAAACAGACTCGTGATCGCAGTACAAGTTCATCAAGGCTGGTGATAGCGGGAACTGAGAATGGATAGCTCTTCCAGTCCTCGATCCGGTCACGCATGAGCTTGATTTTCTTAAGCACGGGACACTCCGAACCGTCCGCGAAAGCATTACGTTCAAAGCTACGGCGTCAACTTCACCAACTCTGCTCGCACCTTACCCGCTTCGATCATCAGCTTTCCCAAGCTCACCGGCAAGTCGAAGCGGCATGGCCCGGCGCTGCCTGGATTGAAATAGAGCACGCCATTCTTCTCCTCGATCTTCGGCTGATGGCTGTGCCCATATACAACCACGCGGAATCCCGCGGCTTCCGGCTTCAGGTCGATTCGGCCAAGATCATGCAGCATATAGATCGACACGCCGCCGGCTTCAACCGCTTCGGTTTCAGACAGAGCGCGCGCCCAAGAAGCGGTGTCGACATTACCGCGGATCGCGGTCACGGGCGCGATCTGCGCGAGTGCTTCGAGGATTTTGGGGTTGCCAACGTCGCCCGCGTGGAGGATGCGGTCGGATCCGCGCAGGGCTTCGACGGCCTCGGGTCGCAGCAGGCCGTGAGTGTCGGAGATCACGCCGAAGATCACGGGTCTCTCTTTCATAGCGCCGCCGCCGCGACAGCCGGCAAGATGCCGGCGCTACACTAATCGCCGGTCGCTACGCGATTCGTCACAAATTGTTTGTCGAGCGCTCACAGACTCTGCCCACCGCTCTAAGGCTATACTGCGGAGAATGCCCGAAGAAAGAATGCCCGAAGATCCAAACCTGGCGGAAGCGCTGCGGCGCTATTGGGGATACCACGAGTTTCGCCCCAAGCAGGAAAATGTTATCCGGAGTCTGCTGGCCGCGCACGATACTTGCGTGGTGATGCCGACCGGGGGCGGGAAGTCGCTGTGCTACCAGCTTCCAGCGGTGATTTCGGGGAAGACGGCGGTGGTGGTTTCTCCGCTGATCGCGCTGATGCAGGACCAGGCGGCGCAACTGGCGCAGATGGGCATTCCAGCGGCGGTGATTAACAGCATGCAGAGTTCGTCCGAGCGGCGGCAGGTGCTGGAGAAAGCGGCGCGCGGCGAATATCGGCTGCTTTATCTTTCTCCAGAGCGGCTGGCCGCGGGAAATACTTTCGATTGGATGGCCAAAGTTCCGGTCGGTTTCTTTGCCGTGGATGAGGCGCATTGCATTTCACAATGGGGGCACGAATTCCGGCCCGACTACCGGCAACTAAGCAGGCTGCGCACGAGCTTTCCGAAGCTGCCGATTGCGGCGTTCACCGCGAGCGCGACGCGGCAGGTGCGGCACGACATTTTGAAGCAATTGCAAATGCGCGATCCGCATCTTTACATCGCCAGCTTCCATCGCCAGAATTTGCGCTACATAGTGCAGGAGTGCGAAGCCCGGACGCAGATGGAATTGCTCGTCCCCGCTTTGCGGCACTATGCGGGCGAGAGCGTGATCGTGTATTCGCCCACGATTCGGCGCGTCGAGGAGACGGTCGAATATCTGGAGGAGAGCGGGATCGCGGCAATTCCTTATCACGCGAAAATGGAATCGTCGATGCGCCGGCAGAATCAGGAACGATGGATGTCGGACGAAGTACGGGTGCTGGTCGGAACCATCGCCTTCGGCCTCGGCATCAACAAGCCTGCGGTACGGGCCGTGATTCACCTGTCGCTGCCGCAGTCGATTGAGCAGTATTACCAGGAGGCGGGCCGCGCGGGGCGTGATGGGCGGCAGGCGGATTGCGTGCTGCTCTGGCAGAAACGGGACCACGTTCTGCTGGAGTACTTCATCGGAAAAATTTCGGATGATGCCGAGCGCGAGCGAGCATCCGGACGGAAACGCGTGATCAGCCGGTTCGCGGATTCTCGGGGCTGCCGTCATCGGCAGATCTGTGTGCACTTCGGCGAGACTCCGAAATGGGAGAGCTGCGGGAGTTGCGACAATTGCGGCGCAAAACCGGAGTGGCTGAAAAAAGAAAACGTGACCGTTGCCCCGCCCGAAGTTGCGACGCGAAAGTCGTCTTTTCCGAATACGCCGTCTCCGTCCTTCTATACCCCGCAGCTGCGGTCCGAAAAACCCCGAGTGCGGGATTCGGCTCCGGCGGAAGCCGATCCGGTGCTGGCGGAGTATCTGCGCGAATGGCGCCGAAACATGGCGCGGGAAAACAAAGTGCCCGCTTACATTATTCTGCACGACAGCACGCTGGAAGAGTTGTGCCGCAGGCGTCCGTCCAATTCTGCGGAGTTGAAACAGGTGCCGGGCATTGGCGAAAAAAAGGCAGATGTCTACGGTGCGGAAATTCTGCAGGCGTTGCGAAATTTTGGCGATGGTGCGCGCGCCACGCAGACGGTGACCAGGGAAGCGAGTCCGGCGGAACAGACGCTTCGGCTTCTGCACGAGGGGCGCAGCTTTGAGGAAATTGGCCGCATTCGCGCGCGGCAGGTTTCGACGATCGTATGCACGGTAGCAAGCCTGATCGAGACTGGGCAAATCAAACTGGATGCGAAGTGGATTTCTCCCGACGCGCAGCCGCTGATTGAGGCAGCTTGCCTGAAGCAGGGCGTCGAAAGGCTGAAAGACATCAAAGAAGCGGTTCCGCCGTATGTCAGTTTCGAAGACATACGTCTGGTGGTGGCGCACCTGCGGGCGGAGAACCGCGTCCGTGCGAAGACTGCGTAGCTGGCGGAAGGCCCGAGTTCGTATCAGGGCATCGCTTCAGCGATGCCGAAAGGTCTTCGAAATAAGACGCCCCTTTAGGGGCTGCGCCCACTACACACCCTTGGCGGCGGGATCCCAGATCAACTTGTGGATTTGCAGACTGAGCCGCGCGGGAATGTTGTCGGCGAGGATCCATTGCGCGAGTTCTTGCGGATCGAGTTGACAGTGGGAAGTGTCTCGCGATCCAGAGGCGGCTTTCTCGAACGCGGGCGAAAATAAAATGGCGTGAACGCGCTCGGCCAGACCGTGATTCACAACGAAGTCGCGGGCAAATTCGTAGTCCGTTCGGTCGGTCAGGACGAACTTCAGTTCATCGTGCGGCCGGAGCGCGCTCAGATTCTCATGCGCGAAAGTGTCAGGCTCGCCGGAGTGTGGACACTTGACGTCGACGATCTTGACGACTTGTTTCGGAACCCGCGCCAGTGGCCGTTCACCGCTGGTTTCGAGCAGCACCTGGTAGTCGGCGTCCAGAAGTTGCTCCATCAGCGGAATGACCTCACGCTCCTGCAACATTGGTTCGCCGCCGGTGATTTCGATCAGTCCGCCGTTCGGACTCAGACGAGCGACTTCGCTGAGCACTTCCTGCAACGTCATCTTTTGCCCACCGTAGAAACTGAATTCGCTGTCGCACCAGGAGCAGCGCAGGTTGCATCCGGTAAGGCGCACGAAGACGCAGGGCAGGCCAGCATAGGTGGATTCACCTTGGAGCGATTTGTAGATTTCGGTAATCTGAATCATTGAATCATTGACGCATTTAGTCATTGAATCATTGAAATTCAAAGGCAGGGGCCTTGAATGATTCAATCGCTCAATGATTCAATCACTCAATGACTCAATGACTCAATTAGTTCACTCGGAGTAGCGCGCCGTAGTCACGTCGGTTTCAAAAACGGTCACGTCCTTCACTCTCACCCTGCCGTTGGTTACGCTGCTCAAGCGCGCGTTGGTTTCGTCGTAGAAATACTTCGCGAGATTTTCGGCGGAGGGATTGAGGACGGTGAAGGGCTCGATGTCGTTGATCATCTGATGGTCGAGACGGTCGATGGCGTGCTTCATGACGTCTTTCAAATCCTTGAAATCGAGCAGCAGTCCGGCCTTGTCGAGCTCAGCGCCGGCGAGGGTCACACGAATCTTATAATTGTGGCCGTGCGGGTTCTCGCACTTGCCCTTGTAGTTGCGCAGGTAGTGTCCTGCGGCGAACGTGTCTTCGACGGTGACTTCGTACATGAAATCCAGTTAGCCTCGGCTGGGTTTTATTGTACATTTTGAAGCCTTGGGAGACATATCATTCAAATGCCGGTCGCCCCCTTTGTTCGCACGCCTGAATTGTCCCAGGCGGCAAGGGCTCGGGTGCGGATGACGAGGTAGTGGAACTCTCGGGAGTGGCCGGAGCTTCGTTTGACGACAGTGCTACGGAGGAGGACGGGTCTGCGCCGCTTTTCTGGTTATTGTTTTGGCGCTTGTGCTTACGCCGAGCCTCTCCATTCATGTGAGCCATATTGGCGGAGGCGACTTGCATGGCGTAGAGAAGGATGGAGGCTTCTTTGGGTTCGATGCGGCGGTGCAGCATCATTTCGCAAACGTCCGGATGGCCGACTGGATCGAGGCGGGATCTTCGAAGGCGCGCAGGTAGGTGTGACCGGAAGGGCTGTTGTCGATGTTGATCTCCGGTTTGCCCATTACCTTGTGAGTGTGGCAAAACTCTTCGCCGCGGAGAGCGCGAGACTCGCAGGGATCGCCGTTGGTCTTTCGCTGCATGCAAAGTTTGTCGGAATATTTTTCAAGATAAGAAGACATGATGATTGCTCCTAAGACTATGATTCGATGATGGATGATTGCTTTTCGCGGGTAAGAATTTGGAGATTTGGGGGGTACCCCCCCCCTCCCTAAAATGAGTTAAGTTGATGATAGTAAGGCACTTAGACATAAAGTATTAAAAATACATGACTTAACGGTAGATTCTGCGGCTTGCGCGCTCTTTCGGTTTGCTCACCGTTTCCTTTTGTTGTCAAAGAGCCGATGGTTTGAGGCGGATGATGCGTTCGTCTCTGGAGACGGGCGCACTCCTCGATGGTGCACTATCGAAGAATCATCGCACCGATTTTGGTGCAGGTCTGTGATGGCGGTACAGGAAAAATGTGATGAAAAAGGCGGGGGGCGCCTGTCCATCTCTGAACTGTCCCACTCAAGCCAAAAGCAGGCTTGAGTGGGACACCCAGGGCTTGCTTTGAAATGTCTTCTATGTGGAGTATACTGTGGAATGGATTCCACATATGCAAATCGTTCAAATCGTGCTGGATAAAAAGCTGTTACACGCCGCCGACCGAGCCGCGAAGCGCACTCGGCGAAATCGGTCCGCTCTGGTGCGCGACGCCCTGCGGGAACACCTCCGCCGCTTGGAACTGCGAGCCAGTGAAGAGCGCGACCGCCAGGGCTACTCGCGACAGTCGCAGGCCGACGCGGAGGCGCGGGGTTGGGAATCGGAGGCCACGTGGCCGGAAGAATAGCCCGAGGCCAGATACTTCGGGGCGAGGTTCGGCTCTACCAGTTTGCCGCGGGCGCCAAGACGAACGAAAAAAAACGACCGGCCCTCGTGCTCACGCGCGACAGCGCCATCGCGTATTTATCCACAGTCACGGTTGCGCCTGTCACTTCCACCATTCGCGGCGTGCCATCGGAAGTCGTTCTGAATGAGGAGGACGGCATGAAGTCCCCGTGCGCGGTGAACCTGCACAATGCAGTTACGGTGTCGCAACAGCGCCTGGGGAA
>Ga0182018_10004656_pt1 | contig 11418 bp, 5 predicted proteins | sample 812P2MmetaG_FD_120490 | JGI IMG/M metagenome (GOLD analysis project Ga0182018, IMG submission 120490) | Permafrost microbial communities from Stordalen Mire, Sweden - 812P2M metaG | ecosystem: Environmental > Terrestrial > Soil > Wetlands > Permafrost | place: Sweden: Stordalen | collected...
ATCGATCACAACCCGTACGTCGGCCGCGTTGGAATCGGGCGCATTTTTCGTGGAACGTCTCGGCGTAACGATCCGATCGTGAAGATCGCGCGCGACGGCGTCGTGACGGACGGGCTTCGGCTTACGACCCTTTTGACGTTCGCCGGCCTCGAGCGGGTCGACGTAGAGGAAGCCAGTGCGGGCGACATCATCTGCATCTCGGGAATCGACGACTTGAACATCGGCGACACGCTCGCCGACGCCTCCATGCCCGAGAGCATTCACGCGGTCGCGGTCGACGAGCCCACCGTCTCGATGTTCTTCAGCGTCAACAACTCGCCGTTCGCCGGCCGAGAGGGACGCTTTCTGACGTCGCGCCAGATTCGCGACCGGCTGATGCGCGAGCTCGAATCGAACGTGGCGCTGCGGGTTACCGAGACCGCTTCCGCCGACACGTTCGAAGTGCGCGGACGCGGAGAACTGCACCTGGCAATTCTCATCGAAACGATGCGGCGCGAAGGGTACGAGCTGGCGGTTTCAAAGCCGCAAGTCATCGTAACGGAGCGCGACGGAAAACGTTGGGAACCAGTCGAGTACGTCGTCGTCGACGTCCCGGAAGAATATGCCGGCGCCGTGATCGAAGCGCTCGGGCGGCGCAAAGCCGTGATGTCGAACATGCTGCCGGTCGGCGATGCCCAACGCCTGGAGTATACGATGCCGACGCGCGCCATCTTCGGACTGCGCGGCGAACTACTCACCCTGACGCGTGGCACCGCAGTCCTTTCGCACACCTATTACGATCATCAGCCGTGGCAAGGAGAGCTGCCCGAGCGAAACGTCGGCGCCTTGGTAGCCAGCGAAACGGGACGAACGACTGCCTACGCGCTCGCAGGCGTCGACCAGCGCGGTCGCTTCTTCGTCGGACCCGGCATCGACGTCTATGAGGGGATGATCGTCGGGCGCGCCAACGATGACAAAGACATCGCGCTCAACGTCGCGCGCGCGAAGAAGATGACGAATATGCGCGCGGCGGGCTCAGACGACAACGTCAAGCTTGCTCCGCCCGACGAACTTTCGCTCGAGCGAGCGATCGAGTTCATCGAGGACGACGAACTGGTTGAAGTGACTCCGCAATCCATCCGATTGCGTAAGCGGCTGCTCGGCGAAACCGCTCGCCTTCGGCTCCGCAAGCGGGAAACGGTACCCTAGCCCTTGAGCTGACGGTCGAAGTATTCTACGGTCGCCGCGTCGGCTTGCAGCCACGACGCATAGCGGAGAAAGCCGTGGATCTCGTTGGGAATGACGATCTCATCGAACCGTACGCCCGCGAGCTGCAGGCGTTGCGCCAGATCGACCATCTGATGGAACTCGACGTTGCGATCGTCGTCGCCTTGGACGAGCAAGACCGGCGACTTCCACGTTGCGATCGCCGAATCGGGCGACGATTCCCACGCCAGCTTCATCATCGCGCGCGTGTCGAACTGCTGGTACCGCTTGAGTTGCGGCGCCAATCCCCAGACGGAATTGTCAATATCGAGCGACCAGTCGTGCACGCCGTGAAAGTCGACCCCGGCCTTGAAGATGTCGGAGTTACGAGCGAGCGCCAGCGCGGTGAGATAGCCGCCGTATGAGCCGCCCCAGATGCCGATGCGTCCCGGATCGACGCGCGGATCGCTTTGCAAGAACCGCGCGCCTGCGACGACGTCCTGGTATTCGGATGCGCCCGTCGGTCCCCAGCGCGCCGGAAAGTTGAAGTCGTGACCGTAGCCGATGCCGCAGCGATAGTTCACCGAGAGCACGACGAATCCGCGGCTCGCCAAGTATTGGTTCACCGCGTACGCGTTGGAGTAGTAGTCCATGTAATGCCAGTTGAGCAGCATCTGGCGAAACGGTCCGCCGTGCACGAAGATGATGCCCGGACGCTTTCCGCCGCCGCTCGGTAGGAAGAGTTGCCCGTGCACCTTTGTGCCGTCGGCGGCTTCGAACGAAACCTCTTTCGGCTTGATGAGCTGCGTTGAAGGGAAGTCGGTGGGTAACAGGTTCGCATCGAGCGCGCGCTGCGCGCTGTTGGAAACTAAGGTTACGAGCAACGGCTGTTGCGCCGTCGCTCGATTAAAAACCACCGCGCCATTTTCCAGCGTGACGGGGCCGGTCTCGCTGGTCGCCCCATAGGTGAACTGCGAGACCGCGTCACGGGCGAGCGCTACGGTTTGACCGCTCGCGCCATCCCTAAATACCGTGATGACGCTGGCCGATGTAAGGCTGAACAAGTGGCGGCGATCATCGTCGCCGGGAACGGCACCGGCGTTCGCTGAGAAAACTACCGACTCCCGATCCGGAGCGACCGAGACGTCCTCGATCATGAAGTTTCCCGGCGTCAGCAGGGTCGCTATGGGATTAACCGCGCGCGCAGATATCGCCGTGCGGGTAGTGCCCGGAAGGCGAACCAGCGCTTTGAGCCCGGCTTCGGCCGGGAAGGCACCGATCGTATAGAGGTGCGCCCAATTATCTCGCTCGCTTAGGAAGATCAGGCTCCTTCCCCAAACCCACTCGAGCAGCGGCCCGTGACCGCTTTGCGGCAGTGAATCGCGCGGTCCGTTCCCGCTGGACCAGACGAGACGCGCGCTCGCATTCGCGACGTCGCCGACCCAGATCTGCCATGGCTGCGGATTCCAATTGAGCGGATTTTGCGGCGGCCCACCGTCGCCGGGTGCGCGAATGAACGCGATGGCGCTGCCGTCGGGCGACCAGCGCGGCATGAAGTCTTGTGACGTCGACGGCGCGAGAAACTCGAGCGACGTCGCGTCGTTTCGGTAGATCCCTATGAAGCTGTGATCGGTTCGTGTCGAGACGAATGCTAGGGCCGAACCATCGGGCGACCAGTGCAGTTCGGAGTCCTCTCCGCGATCGAAGAAGAGCCGGCGCGCAGCGACGCTGCCGTCGACCGGCGCGACCATTACGGTGCCGCCGTTCGTAAACACCGCGCGCTTGCCGTCGGGCGAAATCGCGGGCGCGTCGCCGTCACCGAGCAGCGCTGCGCCGCCACCGCTGGTCGAAACCGACCAGACCTGCATCTGCGGCTGCGCCGGCATCGACGCGGGACCCGGCTGTAAGGGTACCGTCCAGTTCGCGTCGTGATCGCCGCCGCGCACGTAGACGAGGTGCGAGTCGTCGTTGGAGATGACGAGGTTGGTGAGCTCTTGGCCGTCGTCGGCGCCCGACGTGAAGAGCTGTTTTGGAACGAAAGCGGGGGCACGCGCGAACCACAGCGTGCGCACGCCCTGCGTGTCGAGGGTGTACGCGATCGCCGTTCCGTTCGCGTCGCGAACCGGCGCCGACGGAAACGGATAACTCAGAACTTGGGCGAGCGTAAAAGCGGCGACTAGCACGGCGCTTTCTTACGCCGTCGCGGTCACCGGCTCCCCGATCGAAAAGGTGAGCTCGCCGCGATTCTCGTCGAAGCCGACGTCGACCGTCGCTCCCGGCTGGAGCTCGCCCGACAGAATCTTACGCCCCAGCGGCGTTTCGAGCTCCTTCTGAATCGTACGTTTGAGCGGGCGCGCGCCGTAGTGCGGATCGTATCCCACCTTCACGATATGCCGTTTCGCCTCGTCCGAGAGCACGAGTGTGATCCGGCGCTCCGCCAAGCGCTGCCGCAAACGCGTCAGTTGCAGATCGACGATCGTCAACAGCTCGTCTTCGGTGAGCGCGTGGAACACGATGATCTCGTCGACCCGATTGAGAAACTCCGGCCGGAAGTGCTGGCGCAGCTCGTCGAGTACGGTCGCGCGCATGATCGCGTACTCGGCGCCATCGAACGATCCGTGATAATCGAGGATACGATGACTGCCGATATTCGAGGTCATGATGACGATCGTGTTCTTGAAATCGACGGTGTGCCCCTGACCGTCCGTCAAACGTCCGTCGTCGAGGATCTGCAGAAAGACGTTGAAGACGTCGGGGTGCGCCTTCTCGACTTCGTCGAATAAGATCACCGAGTACGGACGCCGGCGTACCGCTTCGGTAAGCTGGCCGCCCTCTTCGAAGCCGATATATCCCGGCGGTGCGCCGAGCAATCGCGCGACGGTATGTTTTTCCTGGTACTCGGACATGTCGATGCGGATCAAGGCGCGCTCGTCGTCGAAGAGATACTCGGCGAGCGCGCGAGCTAGTTCCGTCTTGCCCACGCCCGTCGGTCCCAGAAAGATAAACGAGCCGATCGGCCGATTGGGATCGGCCAGACCCGAGCGCGAGCGCAGAACCGCTTCGGCGACGGCGTCCACCGCCTCATTCTGACCAACGACGCGCTGATGCAGCTCGTCTTCGAGATGCAGCAGCTTCTGTTTCTCGCCTTCCAGCAGTTTGGTAACCGGAATGCCCGTCCAGCGCGCGATCACTCCGGCGATGTCGTCTTCATCCACCTCTTCTTTGGAAAGCCGCGCTCCGTCTTTATGAGCCAGTCGCTCTTCCTCGGCCGCTAACTCTTTTTGCAACTGGGCAAGCGTGCCGTACCGGAGCTCGGCAGCGCGGTTGAGATCGTACTGACGCTCCGCCTGTTCGATCTGGATCTTTGTATCTTCGATCTGCTCGCGAAGTTGCCGCAGCTTGACGGCAGCATTCTTCTCGGCATCCCAACGCACGCGAAGCTTCGTCTGATCCTCGCGCAGCGTCGCCAACTCTTTTTCGAGCTGTTCCAAACGGCGGTGGCTCGCGCTGTCGTCCTCCTTGCGCAAAGCTTCGCGTTCGATCTCGAGCTGCATTACGCGGCGCGAAACTTCGTCGAGCTCTTGCGGCATCGAATCGATCTCGGTGCGCAGCTTCGCGGCGGACTCGTCGACGAGATCGATCGCCTTGTCGGGCAGAAATCGGTCGGTGATGTAGCGATTGCTCAGCGTAGCAGCCGCGACCAGAGCCGCATCCTTGATGCGAACGCCGTGATGCGCCTCGTACTTCTCTTTGAGCCCACGCAAAATCGAGATCGTGTCTTCGACGCTGGGCTGATCGACCAGTACCGGCTGGAAGCGCCGTTCTAAAGCCGCATCCTTTTCGATGTACTTTCGGTACTCGTCCAGCGTGGTCGCACCAATCATGTGCAGTTCGCCACGGGCAAGCATCGGTTTGAGCAGATTGCCGGCGTCCATTGCCCCCTCAGCTTTTCCCGCTCCAACGACGGTATGCAGCTCGTCGACAAAGAGGATAATCCGGCCCTCCGAGCCGGCGACGTCCTTGAGTACGGCCTTGAGTCGCTCTTCGAACTCTCCGCGATACTTTGCACCGGCGATCAGCGCGCCCATGTCGAGCGAAACGATCCGCTTGTTCTTGAGCCCTTCGGGAACGTCGCCGCGCACGATGCGCTGCGCCAGTCCTTCGACGATGGCCGTCTTGCCAACGCCAGGATCACCGATGAGCACCGGGTTGTTCTTGGTACGGCGCGAGAGCACTTGAACGATGCGGCGAATCTCTTCGTCGCGCCCAATTACCGGATCGAGTTTGCCGCGCTCCGCTTCAAGCGTCAAATCGCGACCGTATCGCTCGAGCGATTTGTACGTGCCTTCGGGATCTTTGGTCGTTACGCGCTGGTTGCCGCGCACGTCGCGCAGCGCTTGGAGCAGTTTATCTTTTGTTAGACCGGCATCTCGTAGGAGACGACCGAGCGCGCCGGAGGATTGCGCCATGGCCAGCAACACGTGCTCGACCGAGACGTAGTCGTCTTGCAACGCTTTGGCCTCGTTCTCCGCAGCACTCATAATCCGCGCCAGCTCCGGCGAAAGCGTCACTTGCGCCGAGTCGGCGCCCGCACCGCTCAGCCGTGGAAGCTGGCCAATCGCCTCGTCGACACGACTGGCAAGCGCCTTGGGATCGGCGCCGGCCTTCGCCACGATATCGGGGGCAATGCCACGCTCCTGCTCGAGCAAGGCCGCCAGCATATGTTCCGGCGCCGTCTGCGTGTTGTGTTCGTGCAAAGCACGCGCATAGGCGGCGTTAAGCGCGTCGCCGACGCGCTCCGTCATCTTCTCTACGTTCATGTTTCGATTATAAGACAAGGCAAGGTGACACGGTAGTTGGAGGAGAGACCGCCAGGAGCCTGGTCGCACCGAAGGAGCGCGGCGGCCAAAGTCGTAAGGCGGCGGTCGGATGCTCGACATCGCCAGCGGCGCAGTACGCGCCTATTACTTGTTTGACGTCGCCGACACTATCGATCTGGGCAAGACCAGCGCCCTCGGCGTCGAGAGCCGCGCCCCTGCCGCACTTCCGCTGCGCTTACACGCGCCCCCATATCTTCAGTTTCCGGTCCCGCCGCTCGTCGCGAACTTGCCGGAGGCCGATTTCGACGGGCTGCGTTGCTCCGTACGGCTGAAGATGTACGACTACGGCGTCGTTTCGCTGCGATTGAGTTTTTCTGCCGCCGGCACATGGAACGACCTTCTGTCGACCGTCGAGCGCGCGCGCAGCGACGAGTCGATCGCGCGGTTCGCCGAATCGACCGCCGGGCGCATTTGCGACCAGTACGCCCAGGCCCTGGACGACCGTCACGCCGCCCTGATTGAAGATTATCTCATCATCGAGATCGATCGTTTCGACGAACCCGTCGACGCGGAGACCCTTTTGGACGATCATTCCGCCGCCGTCGCGGGCCTCTTGCTCGGCGAGCGCAAACGGCTCGCTGCGACCGAAGCCGAAGAGGCCTTGCGAATGCGCTTCTCCTACCACGAGGACGACTTGACGATCGTGCAATGGGATACCGCCTTCGTCTACGACCGCAAAGAGAGCGCCCGCGCCATCGAAGATATTTTGGAGTTTGCGAACTCGCAACTCCTCGAGCTGCGCACGTACGATGCGCTGCTCGACACCGAGCTCGACGGCATCTACAAAATGCAGCCCGGCGGTCCACCGCGCTCGCTGCGAGGCCAGCGGGAGGCCGAACAGGCCGCAACGCTGCGTTACTTAATCGTAGACGTCCTAGAGCTGACCGATCGTTCGAGCAACGCGCTCAAAGTCGTCGGAGACGCGTACTACGCGCGCATCTACCGCGCGGCTGCAACGCGGTTAGGCCTATCGGATTGGCAGCGTCAGATCGATACGAAACTCGCGAGCGTCGGCGAGATGTACCGCTTCTTTAGCGATCAATCGCGCAGCCGGCGCGATCAGTTCCTCGAGGTGACGATCGTCGCGCTGGTTGCAATTGAGGTCGTGATCGGCATCCTGACGCTGATGCATTTCTAGCGTTCGTCGCTACGGGCATGCTGGCCAGCGGGTTTGCGCCGAGGCCCGTTCATCCTAGACAGGTTCGACAGATTCGCGGCGAATCTCGCTAAGGTGAGCACCGGCGGCTGGGTTCCGATTCCCGATACGCATCGCGGCGTCTGGCCTGGAACGACCCCGGCCGCAGAAGTGGCCGATGGCGATGTTTGGCTCACTGCATGGTTGCGCCCGCGCGGCGGGGGCGAGCTCGATGTCGAGCACGCGCACGCGCTCGGCGCGACGCTGCCTTCGGGACGCGCGTACGCAAGCCGCACCGACCTTGCGGCGCAAACGACGTCCGACCCAAAAGACGTCGACGTGTTACAGCGTTATTGCGCGACGTCCGGCATCGAAGTCGTGGCGACGCACTGGCGATCGATCGTTTTGAGCGGCCCGATACGCAAGCTCATCAAGGCTTTCGGAGCAACCACCGCAATCTATGAGACCCCCGACAAGCGGCGCTTCCGGCTTCGCACGGATTCCTTGCACGCGCCCCCCGAGATCGCCGCAATACTGCGCGGGCTTTTCGGCATCCACCAGTGGCCCCGTTCGCATGCGGTCGGCACGCTGCACGGTGACCTGACTCCGCTCTCCACGCAGGAGGTAGCAGCCCGCTACGCGTTTCCCGATGCAGATGGTTCGGGCCAAACCGTCGGCGTTTTGCAGCTGCGCGGAGTTTTTAGGCCGGACGATTTCGCGAAGTGCATGCAGGATCAAGGCGTGGCCGCGAAGCTCCCGACCGTCAGACGCACCGATAACGCCGAGCTTACACACGGTATCGAGACCGCGAAGGATGTCGAGTCGGCCATCGACACGCAGATCGTCGGAGCGCTGGCACCCGCGGCGCAGATCGTCATCTATGCGGCACCGGACGACGAGCGCGGAGTGCTCGACGCTATCCGCACCGCGCTGTTCGATGACGAAAACCGCCCATCGATCCTTTCGATCAGTTTCGGATTTCCCGAGTTCTTGTGGACGCCGGTGGCGCTGGCGATTCTCGACGAGCTGTTCACGGTTGCCGCGCTGCTCGGCGTCAGCATTTTGTGCGCGTCGGGCGACAACGGAGCCGAGATGGATTACGACGGCAAGCCCCACGTCCTCGCTCCGGCGTCGAGTCCCTTCGCGCATACCTGCGGCGCGACGGATATCTCGACCGGATCAGAGATCGCCTGGAGTAAAACGGGTGGCGGATTCAGCGAACGCTTCGGCGTTCCACCTTGGCAAGGCGTCGCAACTTCGGTTGCCGGCGGTTACCAAGTCACGCCGGGGCGAGGTCTCCCCGACTTCGCAGCACAGGTCGTGCCTGGTTACCCGGTGTTCTTTGAAGGCACGAAGTTCGCGATGGGAGGTACGAGCACGGTCGCGCCGATGTGGGCGGCACTCGCAGCGCGGTTCAACCAGCGCCTTGGCCATTCAATCGGATTCTTCGCGCCGCTACTTTACGCAGCAACGAGAGAACCGATCTTTCGCGACGTGACGGTTGGAGGCAACGATCGATACCTCAGCAGCGCCGGATGGAATCCCTGCACCGGATTGGGCGTCCCGATTGGCAGCGCCATCGAGCGGGCCCTTGGGGGATCCGGCCCTTAGGAAGTCAGATGCCGACGCACCCCAGCGCGTCGTCATGGAATGCCTGGTTCGCGGCCTTGTACTTGCCGACAGCTTGCGACAGACGCGCCTTGTCGCATCCCGGCATCGCCATAAGTTTCTGATGGAGGTCGTCGATCGAGCGTTTATGCGCTTCGAGAGCGGCGGCTACGGCGGCCTTTGCATCGGACATGCTACGTTACTCCTTCCGGCGGCGGTGCCGCCCGGTTGCTCATAAGCTCGTGTATCGCCGCGGCACGGGCGAGCGCCTGCTCTTCGGTAAGGCACGCTCCTTCGCCCATTCGGCGCGCGAACTCGTCGCTGGAATAGACTTCACGAAGTAGCGCGATCAGGCGCTCGTACCCGTAACGCTCGGTATATTGTCGCACCTCACCGCGCGAACCGTACGCAGCATCGGTGAAGCCGGCCAACTCGACCGCGCGCTCGTGGTCGCCGAGCAGCGCAGCGAGCAAAGCGTGATTCTCGAGCACCATGTGTAGCCATCCGGAGCGGGATCTGTTGTGCAGGTCGAGAGCATCGCGCAAATGGCCGCGAGCCGCATCGATGTCGCCATCGGCCATGGCGTAGGCTGCAAGATTTGAGAGCAGCAAAACGAGATAAACGGAGTTGAGAGCAGCGTAGGTGTTCTCGGCCTGTCGCGCGGCGGCGCGGGCGCTTTCGACGTGTCCAGTCGCAAACTCGAGCTCGCCGAGGTTCAGCAGTGCGCTGGCATGCGCCTCGCTTCCCGGCCGCTCCAACCGCACGACCTCCGAGAACCGCCTCCGCGCAAGATCGATTTCGCCTCGCTGGAGATCGTTCACCGCCCATATGCGCAGAACCGTATTTGCTGTGATTCGCGAAAGCGACTCCGGGCTTTGATACGCCTCGCTCAGCTTGCTCTCGGCTTCGTCGAAGCGCCCCGCCGATCGGTAACACGCGCCCAAAGTAGCCAACGCGCGAGCGATCTCGTTTGCATCGCTCGTCGCGCGCGCAATCTCGACCGCTTGCAGTGCGGTTCGCTCGCATGTGGCGACAGGTCGACCGACCTGATACTCGAGGACCGCGTAATGCCGGAGAATGCGCGAGTGGACGAACGAGTCCGGCTTCTCGTCGACGAGCTCCGCCGCGTGCTCGTACCAGAGAAGCGCTTCCTGCGAATTCGTTATGAGTTCCGGCCACTCGAGATCGGCCAGCAGTGAAAGGCCGGCTGCCCTCTCGTTCCCTTGAAATATCGTCCACTCGATCGCGGCGCGGAGGTTATCGATCTCGGCGCCCAGCAGCCGTCGCCACTCCGCGTCTTCCAGGGTATCGACCAGCGGCTGGACTTCTCGCACAAGCCCGGCATAGAATCGCGCGTGTTTTTCAGCAATCGTTTCCGCCTCGCCCGCCTCACGCAAGCGTTCGAGCGCGTACTCTCGTATCGAAAAAAGCATTCGATAGCGCAGGCCGTCAGCGAGCTCCTCGGTCGCGACGAGGGATTTGTCGACGAGCGCGGATAGCAAGTCGAGCATCTGCAAATCGTCGGCGTCGCCGTCATCGCTGCAGACCGCAGTCGCGGCCTGCAACGTCCAGCCGCCGGCAAAAAGTGACAGACGCCTAAAGAGTGCGCGCTCCCGCTCGTCGAGCAGATCGAAGCTCCAATCGATCGTGGCCCGCAGCGTCTGCTGGCGGGGGAGCGCGCTACGGTCGCCGCCGGTGAGTACCCGAAAACGCTCGCCGAGCCGCTGCGCGAGCTGCTGTGGCGAGAGAACTCGGACCCGTGCTGCGGCGAGTTCAATCGCCAATGGAAGGCCGTCCAACCGGCGGCAGATGTCCGAAACGAAGCCCGCGTTTTCATCGACGAGCACATAGCGCGCGTCAGCGGCACGCGCGCGATCGGTGAAGAGCGCGATCGCGGCGCCCAGACTTAACGAGGGCAGCCTAAAGACGTGTTCGCCGGCGATGCTCAGATTTTCGCGACTGGTTGCCAGAACGCTCACCCCCGCGCCACCGCGCAAGATGCCGGCGACGACGCGGCGCACGTAGCCGATCACGTGCTCGCAGTTATCGAGAATCAGGAGCATTCGGCGCCGTTCGAGAAATGTCAGCAGGGTCTCCAGCAGCGGATGACTGGGCACCTCTCGCACGCCAAGCCTCTGCGCGATCTCGGCAACGACCAGCGACGGGTCGGAGAGCGACGCTAGGTCGATCAGCCAGACGCCATCGACGAAACGGTCGAGAAGCTCCGCGCCGGTTTGAATCGCACACCGCGTCTTGCCCGAACCTCCCATTCCGACCAGCGTCACCAGACGGTATTGCTCCAGCAGGGCTTCGATCTCGGCGAGTTCGTTTTCACGGCCCACAAAAGAGGTGATCTGCTGCGGCAGGTTATTCGGCATATGCTCGATCGAGCGAAGTGCAGGGAAGCTTGCGACCAGGCCGGGCGCAACGAGCTGATAGACACGCTCGGCGCGGGTTAAATCCTTGAGCCGATGTGCGCCGAGATCACGCAGATCGCTTTCCGGAAGCATGGAATCCTGTACGAGGTCGGCCGCCGCCTGTGAAACGAGCACCTGGCCACCATGACCGATCGCCAGCAAGCGCGCCGCACGATTAACCGTAGACCCGAGG
>Ga0182018_10004657_pt1 | contig 11414 bp, 12 predicted proteins | sample 812P2MmetaG_FD_120490 | JGI IMG/M metagenome (GOLD analysis project Ga0182018, IMG submission 120490) | Permafrost microbial communities from Stordalen Mire, Sweden - 812P2M metaG | ecosystem: Environmental > Terrestrial > Soil > Wetlands > Permafrost | place: Sweden: Stordalen | collected...
AGTGCCCGGTCACCGGTCATCCGTTCCAGCGCCACCTCGAACTCGGCGAATCCCTCGAACCACATCCCCGCCCCAGACTGCGCGCAGTGCTCCCGCGTGGCCCCGCACACCGCGTTGACGATGACCGGGAGGCCGGCCGTCATGCCCTCGACCACCGTGAGGGAAAACGCCTCGAACGGGGACGGGGCCACAAGGGCGTGCGCCCCCCGCAACAGGCCCCACTTGGACTCGTCGTCGATCATGCCGGTCATCACGACGTCGTGACCGGGTTCGGGTGGGTCGACTACCTGACCCACTAAGACGAGCTGGAGCGGGCCGGGATGGCGCTCCTTGTAGGAGCGGAAGAAGCGCCAGAGGATGCCCGTCCCCTTCTTGTCGTCGACCCTCCCGATGCACAGCAGGTAGGGCGCGTCCCCAAGGGCGAACATCGCTCGGGCCACCTCGGCCGATCCGTCGACCTCCTCCACCCCCAGGCCAACCAGGACCTGCGGTGTGGCGGCCACGCCGAAGCGGTTCCACACCATGCGGCGCTCGCTCCGGGTCTGGAAGACGAAGCCGCGACACTGGGAGAACAGACTGTCGAAGAGGGGGAGATGGAGCGCCGGCTCCTCGTGGGCCGCCGGGTGCATGATGGCCCGTTCTCGCACCAGGGGCAGTCCGCGGATCGTCGGGTAGTAAAGGTAGGGGTAGAAGGCGATGACGTCGGCATCGCTGGCCTGCACGGCTGCCAGCAGGTCGGGGGACCGCGGGCCCTGGAGATCGACCCAGCGCTGCGAGTCGTCCGCACCGGCATTCTCGGGATCGGCCAGCAGCCGGCCGGACAGCGGGTGGAAGCCCTCTCCCCGCCCCTCCTCGGACTCGATCCGATGGACCGTGACCCCGTTCACCAGCTCCGTCCCGCTGGGCAGCTCGTCACGCCATGTCAGGGCGTCGAGCGACGCCGACGTGAAGACCTCCACCTCGTAGCCCCGATCGGCCACCAGGTGCTCGGCAAGCATGCGCGCCCCGGTCTCGGCACCCCCCCGGATCTGGATCCCGTAACGGGGCACCACATAGGCGACCTTCATGGGCTGGCGATCTTCATGGGGCACAGCGCCGAGGTCCGCCGGAGGGCACGGCCCGCGACCATAACGGCCTGCGGCCGGGGCCCGCCCGCCCGGGGCCACCTGACACGGTCGTCAAGTGCGGCGATATGGTGAGCCGATGCAAGAGCACCATTTTTTCGTCGACATCGATGCGACACCCGACGAGCTGTGGGAACTCTTCTGGCTCCGCCGTGCCTTGTCACAATCGGGTGACGTGACTATCGAGATCCTCCACCCCGGCGACGAGATCGGTGAGGGGTTGGTGCGGCACTGCACCTTCCGCGTCCCCCGCTACCTGCTCTCGGGTGGAAAAGGGCAGTCCTGGGAGTGGCTGACCGAAGTCACACCCAAGGTTTCGTGGAAGTACGACGCCGTCGGCAAGCCCCTGTGGTCGAAAGCGCAAGGCCGCACCCGCCTGGAGGACCTGGGCGACGGACGGACCCGCGTCCATTTCTCAGAGACCTACTACGCCTTCAATCCCATCTTGCGCGTGTTGCTCGAAAAGCGCGTGCACGCGTTCATCTCCAAGGACAACGATCAGCTGATCCACGACTCGCTCACCAACGGGGTCAAGATGATGCGGGCCGCCAAGGCGAAAACCAGCCCGGACGCACCGGCGGCCGAAGCCGCCACCTGAGCCGCTCGGCTTCACCAACGCGACGGGACGGATCGCGTCGCTCCCCACCACCAGCGGCGAGCCGTTGGGGGCCATCGTCCGAAGTGCCGACTGAGGTGGGCCAACTCCCTTGATCCCTTCTCTTGGGACCAATAGGCTCGCCCGCAGTGCAACGGGGGGTATGCGCAATCGGAGCCAGCGTCATGGCGTCTTTGGCCGCGGTGACCCTCGTCGGCGTCATGTCGAGGTCAGCTGGAGCGTCGGTGGCGCCGGTAGCGACGGCGGCGGTCCGGGCAAGCTCGGGTCCGAGTTGCACCCACTCGGCATACTCCGGGGAGAATGGCGCCGTCGCCACGACCTTCGCCCAGGGGTTCCCCACTGGCGCGGCAGAGACGAACCCCTGCGTCGGTATCATGGGGATCACCTTCGACAGCGGAGGCAACGTCTTCCTCTCGGATCAGTTCGATGGGAACCTGTACCACTTCTCACCGACCGGAGGTTCGGCCGGCCCCGCCTCCTATCTGGGCCACGCACTGGGAGTCGCCGCCTACGAGGTCATTTTCGCGCCTGGCGGTGACCTCTACGGTGTCGCATCGCAGACCAATGGCAATATCGCAGCCGGAGGAGTGGTGCAGCTCAATCCGCAGACCGGCAGGGTCGTGAGGCTGGTGACTGACAAGCTCATGCTTCCCACCTGGATCGCCGTTGATCCGCTTACCGGGGATCTCTTTGTCACCGGCGGCGGCACCGGGGCCTATTTCTCTCCGGACCTTTGGCGGATCCAGAATCCGTCGAGCGCCGATCCCGCTGATCCACCGAAGGTCACGGTGTACGCAACCTCCTCCGTCGGATTCACCCAACTAGTGGTTGCCCCGAATGGAACCATCTACGCGATCACCCGCGCCAATCACCTGGTCAGTTTGGGGGGTACGAACACCCCACAACCAGCCCATTTCACCACCCTGGCCAGCATTCCCGCCACCGCCAATGGCGGGCTGGTGCTCGGCCCGCTTGGGGGCAATGGAGTGCCGACGTCCATCTACACCGCCTCGAACAACCTTGACCGCGTCGACCTGCCGAGCGGAAAGGTGACGAAACTCCTGGTGGGGCATCCGGGGGGGACGATCGACATACAAATGGGGCCCGACGGCTGTCTGTACATGGCAGACACCGACCGCATCCTGCGGGTATCCGGTGTCGACGGCGTCTGTACTTTTGACGGATCACCTTCCGATGTCGCTTCCTATGTGCCAACGCCCGGCCAGGTCTCCTGGAGCATACGGAGCGTGGCGCAAAGTTGGTTCTGGGTGGCCTTGCTCATCGTCCTTCTGGGTGCCGCCAGCACCTTGTTCAATGCGACGCTTGATGCCAACTACGCGGAGATCCGCTCCGCATTGAGTCGGCAGCGCCGCAGGTTCACCCGCAAGGCTGCGCCCGATGACAAGATTCCTGAGCCGGCGACATGGCGAGGGTGGAGAGCTCTGACGGTCTATCTGCTCCTGGCCGGAGTCGTGTATTCCCTTCGTAATCCCTCCATTGGCACGTTTGCCGATTTCGTCGTCGGTATCGGCGTCGGTTCGGTGGTGGGAATGGAAGTCACCCGACGGCGAGTGGCCAATCGCCGCGGCAAAATCGGTCAGCCCATGGCCCACCCTTGGACCCTGCTCATTGCCGGAGCCTTTCTGGGTATCTCCGTGCTGGCGTCAGCGCGACCCGGCTATGTGTTCGGGATTGTCATCAGCATGGCCTTTGTGCCCGCTCTGGAAGAAGGCGAGTCCGGGGCTTACGCGGCCTTCGGGGCGCTACTGGCCCTCGGGATCGGCGTGACCGCCTGGTTCCTGCGCTGGCCGCTGGCCTACGGCCTCGGAGCGCATCCCGACGTGTTCCATCGCTTTGTGTCCGATGTGCTGGCCATCATTTTTGTGAGCTCGGTCTTTTCGGTCGCGTTCGGCATGGCCCCGCTCCGCTTCCTGCCCGGGGAGGTGGTTCGCTCCTGGCACAAGGGTGCATGGATCGCTCTGTGGGCACTGGGCCTTTTCGGCGTCGTGCACATCTTGGAGAGCGGTTACGGCTATGCCTCGACCACCCAGGAGCGCGCCCCAACGTTCATCTTCGGAATCGTCCTCCTCGCGTTCGCTGCTGCATTCTGGGCCTACTTCCGCCGAAAGGGGGAGAACGATCCGCCTGATCCGCGGCCGGAAGCGAGCGCGCCGACCGAAGAAACTGCGACGAGCGTGGATTCCGTCGCTGCCGCGGCTACTGCAACTGCTGCGACCACGCCGCTCGAACCCGTCAACAAAGGTGCCACCGGATTGGAAGGCGACAAGTAGCGCGGACGGGACAGACTGATCTCGCGCCATCGGTGTGTTCTCCTCGTGTGGTTCGGCGAGGAACACCCACTAGTGGACCCAGAATGAGTTCTTAGTCGCTGGCCGTGTTCCGGTGAGTACCGCGATGCCTTCGACGCCGTCTACACGAGATGCTGACGGCTTGGCGGATTGAAGCTCTTGTGAACTATTTCCAGGTGGTTGCCGTCGAAGTCAGCGATGTTGGCCGCGTAGTAGCTCGGGCCGAAGTACTCGCGTATCGCTGGCTCGCCCTCGCTTGTTCCGCCCGCCTCAATCGCTGCAGCGTACACGGCGTTAACCTCGGCCTCATCGTCAGCAACAAAGCCTACATACAGGCCGGTTTCACCGGACTCGCGCTGGCGTAGCCAAATACTGGAGCCGACTGCGACGCCAGAACCGTAAGCCCCGTCGGCCAATCCGTAGAGATCAGGAACTTCCGCGGGTCCGGTGGAGGAGTCGTAGCTCCCGAGTTCTCTCCACCCCAAGGGCTCTAGGGTCGCCGTATAGAAAGCCAGGGAGCGCGGCACGTCGCTTACCGAGATGTAAATGTGGTCAAGCACTGTTCTTTCCTCTTTGGCAAGTGGATTGTGAATGAGGTTCTTGGGTGTTGACACTGCAGGCCAGGGTCGCTCGGCGCGCGGCCACTCAACGCGCGGCCAACGCCTCAGCGAGGGACCGAAAGGCGCGGCCCCGGTGCGAGATGGCGTGCTTCTCTTGGGGCGCCATCTCGGCGAAGGTGCGGTCGCTCCCGCCGGCGGGCACGAAGACAGGGTCGTAGCCGAAGCCGCCACTCCCCCGGGCGTCGGGAGCGATCGCCCCCTCCACGACGCCCTCGGCCCACAGCTCGGTGCCGTCGGGGAACGCCGCCAGCGCCACGGTGCGAAAGCGGGCCGCCCTGGCGCCGCCTGCGTCGGGAAGGGCCGCCAGGGCGGCCAGGAGCTTGGTCACGTTGTCGGCGTAAGTGGCGTCCTCCCCGGCGTAGCGAGCCGAGTACACGCCGGGGGCGCCCCCGAGGGCGTCGACCTCGAGCCCCGTGTCGTCCGCCACGGCCGGGAGCCCGGTGGCCTCCGTGAGGGCGCGGGCCTTGAGCCGGGCGTTTTCGAGCAGCGTGTCGCCGTCTTCGATGACCTCGGCCACCTCGGCGGGTCGGGGGACGAGCTCGACCGGCAGTACCTCGGACAGCAAGGCCGCGATCTCCGCCGCCTTGTCCGGATTGGCCGATGCCAGCACCATCCGCGCCGGGCCCCCCTCGCTCATCGCGGCGGTGGCGGTTCGGCCAGGACGGCCGCCTGCACGGCAGAGAGCTCCTTGATGCCCGCTTCGGCCAGCGCCAGGAGGCTGTCGAGCTCGCCCCGGCTGAACGCCATGCCCTCGGCCGTCCCTTGCACTTCGACGAAGCGACCGGCGCCGGTCATGACCACGTTCATGTCGACCTCGGCCCGGGAGTCCTCGGCGTAAGGCAGGTCGAGCATCGGGACACCGTCGATGATTCCCACCGAGATGGCGGCGACCGAGTCCGTCAGGGGGTTCTCCCGCAGGGTGCCCGCCTGTTGCAGGCGCGAGAAGGCGTCGTGGAGGGCCACGTAGGCGCCGCAGATGGACGCCGTCCGCGTCCCGCCGTCAGCCTGGAGCACGTCGCAGTCGACCGTCACCTGGGTCTCTCCCAGCACGACGAGGTCACACACGGCGCGCAAGGAGCGCGCAATCAGGCGCTGGATCTCCTGTGTCCGGCCCGACTGCTTCCCCTTGGCCGCCTCCCGGGAGGCCCGCTCGGGTGTCGAGCCGGGCAGCATGGAATACTCGGCCGTGACCCAGCCCTTGCCACTGCCGCGCATCCAGGGCGGGACCCGGTCCTCCACGGACGCCGTGCACAGCACCTTGGTCCGCCCGAAGGTGACGAGCACCGAACCGGGTGCCATGACCGTGTAGTCGCGCGCAAAGGAAACCGGGCGCAATTCATCCAGCGCGCGGCCGTCGCCCCGTGCGGTGCGGGTGTCGCGGGGGGCCTTGCTCTCTTCGCTGTGTTCGGACACTGCATTCCTCCTGCCCCCTGGGGTGGCGATCGCTACCAATCAAAGACTGCGCCCGGGCTGGCCTGCTCGACGGGGCGCCCGAAGGCGATCTCGGCTTCGCGGCGCACCTCGTCGGCTGCCACCGTAGGCCACCGGTGTGTGAGGATCAGGCGACCAACTCCGGCGGCGGCCGCCATGACCCCGGCCTCCCGCCCGCTCAGATGTAGCAGCGAGCCCTCCCATTGCTCGGTGTAAGTGGCCTCGCATAGGAAGGTCCCGATGTCCGAGCCCAGCTCCTCGACGCTCCATCCCGGCCCCGAGTCGGCCGAATAGGCCAACGCCGAACCCTCGTGTTCGAGGTGTACGGCGAGGGTGGGCGTGCCGTGGTCGGTGGCCCCGAACCGCGCCTGCACCGGGCCGATCGCCAGCACCATGGAGGGCGCCAGCTCACGCCAGTCCACCCAGTCCGCCGATGCGAAGTGCGACCAGTCCCGCAACCCGGGCGGGGCGAACACGGTGAGGGCGCGACCCCCGGGGTCGCGAAAGCGCGCCCGGCCCGGCCCGTACCCGGCCCAGGTGGCGAACGATTCGAGGTCCGTCCAGTGATCCGGATGGGCATGGGTCACGACCACCGCGGCAACATTGGCGGGATCGGCCCGGGTCTGGAGGGCGGCGAACGTACCCGGACCGGCATCGAGCAGGATGGAGGTGTCGCCGACCTGGACCAGGTAGCCGCTCCCGGCCCCGCCCGGCCCGGGCCAGCTCCCGTCACAGCCGAGGACGGTCAGCGTGCGCACCATCGCCCCCTCACCGGCACCGTCGCTCAATTGCCGTGCTCTGCCGCGTGGGGATACGAGTGTGGGGAGAACTCGAGCGCGGAGGCGACGTCGACGTAGGTCTTGATCTCGATCACGTTGCCACTGGGGTCAGCAAGCTTGGCCTTGGTCTGCTCGGTCGACGCTCCCTCGTCATCGGTGGTCACGGGCGCCACCCAGTGCACGCCGTGCGCCGTTGCCCGCGCCAGCAGTGCGTCGAAGTCCTCGCGCCCGAGAGTCACCCCGAAATGGCGCACCCCGCCTTCGGGCGGCGTCGTCACCTCCCCGGGCCGATCGTGCAGTGTGAGCTGCAGTCCATAGAACCAGAAGTCCTGGTAGCCCAGGCGTGCCCGCGCCGCTTCGCACCCAAGGACGTCCACGTAGAAGGCCCGCGCCTCCTCGAGGTCGCGCACGGGAATGGAGAGATGGAGGATCGGTTGCATTCCCCCACATTAGGCAGGGCGATCTACGGGGAATCCGAACGCGCCAGCACGCACTCCGCCATGTGGAGCGCCTCGCGGCCCGCCACCGGCCCGGCGGAAGAGGCCCGGCACTGCTGCAACGGGGCACCCACCACCGGCGGGTTGGACGGTCCGCCCGCCGGGATCTTCCAGACCCAGGCGTGCTGGACGTACGAGGGGGCTTTTCCCAGCGCCGCTGTCAAGAACCCCGAGGCGTAGGTGGGATCACGGCTCGGCCCGTCGACCACGACCTCGTTGACCTTCCATGCGCGGACGGCCCGACGCACGGCGGACAATTGCGCCCGCGTCCCGCTCGGCTCCCCGACGCCGGTGATGGTCAGGTTGGTCAGGACCCGACGCGCCGAACCGGGTTGACCCTGATCAACCGGGCCCCCGTGCGCATCGGGAGTCTTGAGGCCGGCTCCGGCCAGGCGGAAATGCATATCGTCGACTGCCTGCCACAACATGGGCGCCGTCGATCCCGACACCGCGAAAGGCACGGTCAACAAGACGGGGTGGCCCGGCAGCCGTGGAGCCTGGTGGGCCATCCACCGCGGGATCGCCGTCGACTGCACGGTGAACGGCATGTCGAAGGTCATGAAGACCGGCACGAGCGCGGCCACTCCGACGACGCCGGTGGTCACCAGGGCGAGGATCGTGGCGCGCCGTGCCGGCCACGTAGCATGCTGGCGCAGCCACTGGGCGACGGCGTCGAGGCCGAGCGCCAGGATGAACGCGAGGAAGAGCGCGGCGAATGGGGCCATCTGCGTCGGCAGGATCTCCTTCAGCACGGGGAGCCGACTCAAGGTACGCCACGGCAGCCACACGTGCGAGTAAACGAGTGTGCCGCCCAGCAGGTACGAGCCCAGCGACAACAACGCGGCCACCAGCGCCATGAACAAGAGGAGCCGCATTAGCGGGCGGCGCCACGCGCACAGGACCGAGGCCAGCGCGCCGGCGCCGATGCCCCACCCGATGAAGTTGGGGGGCGGTCCCATCCGACCCTCGTACCCGCCGAACCGGAAGTAGATGTCGGCGCGCATCCCGTAGCGCCCAGGAGAGAAGTACCCCGACACGAGCACGCCCGAGAGCGGCGCCAACGCGAAGAGGACGCCGGAGACCGATTGCGGGCCGGCCAGCCCGAACCAGGCGGGGTAGGCCAGGCAGGCCGCCGAGATGCCGGTGCCGATCCCCAACGCGCGCACCGCGTGGACGGCCCGGGTCCGGACGGAACGCCACCCGGCCGCCGCCGTCGCCACCACACCGATCACTGCCAGAAGGAGACAGATCACGAGCATCTCAGGCGAGATCAGGAATTGCACGACGGCCAGCGCGGCCAGCGTGAGGCCGTCCCGCAGCGGGCCATGGGCCTGACGCACCAAGATCTCGTGCAGCGTGGTCAAGAGCAGTGGCGGCACGAACAACACCGACACGGAGACATGCCCGAAGGCCAACGACGAGACGATGGCCGCCGAATAGCCGTAGACGATGGCAGCGGGAACCGCCCCCGCCCGCCACGTCACGAGGGGACGGAGGGCCACGAAGCAGGCCCAGGCCGAGAGGCCCGGTGCCAGTGTCAATGCCACGTTGGTGGCCACTACCGGTCCCCACAGCCAGGTGACCGGGCTGAGCACCACGCCCACCAACGGGCCCGACGTGTTGGACAAGAGGTTGGCCCCGTAGGGGACGTTGACCGAACCGGAGAAGAAGATGTTGGCGAGATGGCCAATCGCCCAGGCCGGCCAGGCCATGAACCACACCTCTTGTGCCGGGTCGCCGCACGGACAGGTGAGCATGGCCGACGGGTGACCGGTCCACACGTGCCACCACAGCACGACGGACGGCAGCGTGAACAGGGCGATCCACAGCACGTGGCGACACGTCAACAAGAGGGCACGGGACGCGCCGGTGCGGCCTCTGAGCCACCGCAAGGTGCCGTGCAGGCCTGTCACTGCGGGGAGCGTACTGCCGGTCCCCGTTGTCCCCGGGGACTCCCGGGGTCTTTCGGGCTTCGTAGTATCGGTATGTCATGGCTCGCTATGTCGCCCTGCTCCGAAGCGTGAACGTCGCCGGCCACGGCCGCCTCTCCATGGCCGAGGTGCGCCAGTCCTTTCTCACCCTCGGCACCACCGATGTCTCCACCTACATCCAGAGCGGCAATGTCCTGTTCCGCTCGCCCAGCAGGAATACGGCGACGCTCGCCGCAGCAATTGAGCGCCAACTGGAGCAGGACTTCGGGAGCGCGCCCGCGGTGATCATCCGTACCGTCGCCGACCTGGCGCGCGTGCGCAACACCAGTCCCTTCCCGGACCAGGGTGCCGATCCGGCGCGGCATCACGTGACGTTCCTGGCCCGCACACCGAGCAGCGATCGACTGGTAGCCTTCATCCCACCGCCGAGCGGACGGGACGAGCTGGTCGTCATCGGTCAGGAGGTCTACGTCCACACACCCGACGGCTACAACAACTCGAAGCTCACCGGCGCACTCCTGGAGCGCCGATTGGGCGTGCTGAGCACGACGAGGAACTGGAACACGGTGACCACGCTCTGCGACCTCGCCGGCGCCTGATCGTCTGCATGGACATCGTCGCCGTCGACTGGTCCGGAGCAGCGGTGGGCGCGGCCGGTCACATCTGGTCGGCCCACGTCGCCCAGGGCGCGCTGGTCGACCTGCACAACGGCCGCAGCCGCGACGAGGTGATCGACGACCTGATCGCCCTGCGGGCGCAGAGCCCGGGCGGCCTGGTGGTCGGGCTGGACTTCTCCTTCTCCTTTCCCGCCTGGTTCCTGCGCGCCCGTGCCTTCGCCACGGTCGATGATCTCTGGCGGGCGGCCGCGCAAGAGGGCGAGGAGTGGTTGACCGCTGGCGTGCCCCCCTTTTGGGGACGGCCGGGATGCCGGCGGCCCGCGCTCCCCGCACACCTCCGTCGGGCCGAACGGGTCATCACCGTCGGAGGTATCAAGCCCAAGAGCGTGTTCCAGGTCGGTGGGGCCGGCGCCGTCGGGACGGGCTCGGTCCGGGGCATGCCCCACCTCCTCCGATTGCGCGCCGCCGGGTTCAGCGTCTGGCCCTTCGACCCGGCCTCTCCATGGACGGTGATGGAGATCTATCCGCGCCTGCTCACGGGACCGGTCCACAAGCGCAGCCGGGCCGACCGGGTCCGCTACCTCGAGTCGGTGCGCTGGTCGGTCCCCGAGACGTTCGGCCCTTCCCTCGCCGGTTCCGAGGACGCCTTCGACGCCGGCATCTCGGCGCTTGTGCTCTCTGACCACCTCTCTGATCTGGCGGCTTTGCGACAGACGTGCGATCCGGTGACGCTGCTGGAGGGAGACGTGTGGCGTCCTCCTAAAATCCATGCATGAGCGCGCACGAGGATGGGACGGCCGACGGCAGCCGCGGGAGCGACGGCTATGACGAGGCGCGCCCGAGCCTCACCGTGGCGGTCCGCCGCCGGCGCACGGACCAGCAATTCTTCCTCCGGCTGCGCGATGCGATCCAGCAGAACCACAAGGCTCTCGAGCGGATCGGCACATGACCATCGACTACCTCGAGCTGGCTGACTTCCTCCTCATCGCCGAGGCGGTCCTGCAAACGCCGGCGAAGGACATCGCCCGGGACTCGAGCCTCAATCTGGCCGATTCGGCGCTCCATGCCCCCCGGGCCCGGTTCGTGGGCAAGGACTTCTACCCCGACTTTCCGACCAAGGCCGCCGTGCTCGGCGCCCATCTGGTCAAGAACCACCCCCTCAAGGACGGAAACGTCCAGGTCGCGCTCGTCGCCACCATCGAGTTCTGTGAGCGCAACGGTTACCGCTGGTCACCCCCTCCCGGTGACGAGGACGGCGAGGCCACCGCCCGCATCTTCCTCGACCTGGCCGCCGCGCCGATCAGCGAGACGGTGATCACGGAGTTGGCCAGCTGGATCGCCGTACGCATCGGCCACGAGGCGACCTCCTCGGGCACCGGCCCGCCTTCTTAGCCTCGATCCACCGCCCCGATAGCTGATTGACGCTCTGCGCGTCCGCGGAAAATGCCTCCGGCAGTGGGAAAATGACGGTGCTTGACGTCGTCGTTTGA
>Ga0182018_10004658_pt1 | contig 11412 bp, 7 predicted proteins | sample 812P2MmetaG_FD_120490 | JGI IMG/M metagenome (GOLD analysis project Ga0182018, IMG submission 120490) | Permafrost microbial communities from Stordalen Mire, Sweden - 812P2M metaG | ecosystem: Environmental > Terrestrial > Soil > Wetlands > Permafrost | place: Sweden: Stordalen | collected...
CGATGGCAGCCGGGCATTCTTTCATGTCCTGGCCGATGGGCTGATGTGCGCTGACGACAAGCGGCTGGCATCGTCCGAGATGTCGGCGGAATCGCGCACGCTGGCCGGGCAAATGTTTCGCGCTCCCCTCGACAACTTCGCTGGCACGCCGTGGCCCAAAAAGCGTGGCGCTGATTTACGGAAGTTTCTGCTGCAATCGCTGGAGCGTCATATTGAGAAGAGGTTGGTGACGGCGGGAATGCTGGAGAAAATCGATGCCTAGCCGTTTGGGTTGAACCCGGGCTTCCGAGGAATGGTCCGAGCACTGTCCCGAAATGGTTCAAGGACCGCGCCGAAACCCAACTGTACCCCAGGCTTGGGCCCGTTGGGGCCGGCGGGAGGACGGCCAGGAGCTTAGGACGCCTTTCCGACTGTTCCCGGGGAAGGCTGTTGCCGTCCCGAACCACCGATCCAGGAACCCCAGGCTGACGGCTGACAGCGACTTCCATTACAATCATGGGTCGACCTGCTGCACCTCTGGGCACGATAAGAGTCGGAGGCGTGCTGCGCGAAATCCGGTTCGCGGCCGAACGGCTAAGTCCTAATTGCGAATGCTGAGTGCTCGTCGGAACCCGTGAACTTATCCCCTGCCAATCCGCTGACGTTTCAGGAGCTCATTTTGCGGCTGCAGGCTTTTTGGGCCGATCGGGGGTGCGTACTGCAGCAGCCCTATGATGTCGAGGTGGGGGCTGGAACGATGGCTCCCGAGACATTCTTGCGCGTGCTGGGCCCGAAGCCCTACCAGATTGCCTACGTGCAGCCCTCGCGCCGGCCGGCCGACGGGCGTTACGGGGAGAACCCCAATCGGTTGTTCAAGCACCTGCAGTTGCAGGTGATCCTGAAACCGCCGCCGGAGAATGTGCAGGAACTCTATCTCGAGTCGCTGGGTGTGATTGGGATTGATCTGCGGCAGCACGATATCAAGTTTGAAGAGGACAACTGGGAAGCGCCCACGCTCGGGGCTTGGGGCATTGGCTGGCAACTGATGCTCGACGGGCAGGAGATCACGCAGTTCACCTACTTCCAGCAGTGCGGGGGCGTAGATCTTGATCCGATTTCGGCCGAGCTGACCTATGGGCTGGAGCGCATTGCGGCGTTTCTCCAGGATGTGGATTCGATTTACAAAATTACCTGGGCGCGTGATCCCGTGAGCGGGCGGGCGGTAACCTACGGCGAGGTGCGGCTGGCGGACGAGTTGCAGTTTTCCGTCTACAACTTCGAGGCTGCCGATGTCGAGAAAGCCTGGAAGCATTTTGAGTTGTGTGAGGCGGAATGCAAGGCCCTGCTCGAACGCTATGCGGCCTTCGGCAAGGCGGGTGAAAATCCCCAGCCTTCCCGCAAGACCGAGCCCCGAGAGAAGATCCGGTTTCCTCTGCTGGGAGCTTACGATCTGTGCCTGAAGTGTTCCCACTGGTTCAATATTCTGGATGCACGCGGCGCGATCTCGGTGACCGAGCGCGTTGGGGTGATTGCGCGGGTGCGGGCTCTGGCGGTAGGAATTGCGAAAGCCTGGGTGGATCAGCAGGAGGAGCTTCAGCAGGAAGCGAAAGAGGAACCGGAGCCGGTGGCGGCAAAACCGGCGAACTTGCAGCCGGTGGCGACTCGGGCTTGACGGATTGTCAGGGGGAGCGAAGACGATATCTCCCCCGAGGTACTCGCGTCCGGATCCGCGGCTTCTTTGGTTGGACCCGGCGGTGGCTTTCCCTGCTGCCCAGCCGTTTTCGCTCCGTCCCGAATGACGCGATGAGAAGAAACCCGACAAGATACCAGACACATGCCAGATTTTCTGCTTGAGATCGGTTGCGAAGAGATCCCGGCGCGCATGATCGATGCGGCGTCGGCGGAGCTGCGCGAGCGTGTGCAAAAATTGCTGGCACGCGAGCGACTGGCGCCAGCGGGGAACATCCGCTCTCTCGACACGCCTCGCCGCCTAGCGGTGCTCGTCTCGGATGTTCCCGCCACCCAGCCCGATGTGACCGAGCAAGTTACCGGACCCTCCGTGAATGTCGCCTTCCGGGATGGCCAGCCGACCTCCGCCGCCCAGGCGTTTGCCAAGAAAGCGGGTATTGACGTGGCCGCGCTCGAGAGGGTCACGACCGCTAAGGGCGAATATGTGTCGGCCAGCGTGACCAAGAAGGGCCGGACGACGCGGGAAGTCCTGGCCGAATTGCTGGCCAAGGAAATCAACTCGATCTACTGGCCGAAAAACATGTACTGGCGCAAGCCGAGCGAGCTGTTCGTGCGACCGGTGCGCTGGCTGGTCGCGATGCTCGACAGCGAAATCATTCCCCTGGAGTTTGACGGCGTGCGCGCCGGGAACCTGTCGCGCGGGCACCGGATTCTGGCGGACGGCGCCATCGAGGTCCCGCGGGCGGGGCCGCCGTATCTGGCGGCTTTGGAAAGAGCGCGTGTGCTCGACCGGGCCGGCCGCGAGAAGAAGATTCGCCAGGATCTGGACAGCCAAACCCGTACTGTCCCCGGCGCGCGCTGGCGGGAAGACCGGTCGCTGCTCGACACCGTGGTGAATCTCACCGAATGGCCCTCGGTCATTCTGGGGAGTTTTGAGCAGGAATTCTTGGAGTTGCCGGAGGAGGTCTTGGTCACGGTGATGCGCGACCACCAGAAATATTTTGCCGTGGAGGATGCGGCGGGGAATCTGCTTCCCCACTTTCTGGCGGTGCTCAATACCGATGGCGATCCCCACTTCACGATCTGCCACGGGCACGAGCGTGTACTGCGCGCCCGCTTCAACGACGCCCGTTTTTTTTGGCAGACGGATCAGAAACATCCGTTGCGCGAGCGGGCGGTGTGGCTGAAGCAGGTCACCTTCCAAAAAGACTTGGGCAGCTACTACGAGAAGACTCTGCGGGTGCAGCGGCTGTGCAGCTGGATTTCGCAGTCGATTCGGCGCAGCGGGGTCGGGGTTCGCCCGGGCGTGGTCCACAAGGCGGCCTTGCTGGCAAAGACCGATCTGACCACTGAACTGGTGAAGGAGTTCACTGAACTGCAGGGCATTGTCGGGGGACTGTACGCGCGCGTACAGAATCTGGATCTTGACATGCCGGATGCAACCCGGCGTGCCATCGCGGACGCGGTGTACGATCACTACAAGCCGGTGTCGATGGAAGACTCGGTACCGCACACTGTCGAAGGGGCGGTACTTTCGATTGGAGACAAGGCGGACAGCATAGCGGGAATGTTTGCGCTGGGGCTGCAGCCGACGGGATCGAAAGACCCGTTCTCCTTGCGTCGCCAGGCCAACGGGATCGTGAAGACGATTGCCGAGCACAAGCTGCCCCTCGGTTTGAGCCAACTGTTCGCCGATGCCCGCGAGGCCTATCGGCGCGGGTCGGCGGAGAAGAAGTTTTCCCGCGAGATCGACTATGCGGCGGCGGTGCAGGGATTTTTCCGTGAGCGGCTGGAGTTTTACCTACGCGATGTGCTGGGTTTCAAGTATGACGTGGTCAAGGCGGTTTTGGGCGCGGGCGCCGACGATGTGGTGGATGCGGTGGCGCGGGCCGCGGCCGTGACCAAGGTGCGTTCGTCGCCGGACTTCGAATCGATCTCGCTGGCGTTCAAGCGCATGAAAAATATCCTGCGCCAGGCCAGAGACGCCGGTAAACCCGCAGCCGATGTCATCGATGAGGCGGTGCTCGAAGAAGCGGCGGAAAGGGAACTGGCGGCCGAGATTGCGCCAAGCGCGGCCGCGGTGCAGGCGTTGCGTGCGCAAAGAAACTACGAACAGGCGCTGGTCAAAATCTCCAAACTGCGTCCCGCCGTAGACAAGTTTTTCGACCACGTCATGGTTATGGTGGAGGACGAGCGCATCCGCAGGAACCGCCTGGCGCTGCTTCAAACCTTGGTGAAGGAGTTCACCACCATTGCCGATTTTTCCGAGATCGTGACTGAAGGCGCAAAAGAATCCCCAAAATAGAAAAGGACTCATCATGGCGACAACCACTCTCCCCCAAGCGGAAGCTCAGAAACGTCAACCGGAAACCAAATTCGTGTACTTTTTCGGCGGCGGCAAGGCGGACGGCAATGGCAAGATGAAGGATGAGCTGGGCGGCAAAGGCGCCGGCTTGGCCGAAATGACAAACGCGGAATTGCCGGTTCCCCCAGGCTTCACCATTCAGACCGAAGCTTGCCGCGAATACATGCGGCATGGCGGACTTTCCGAGGCCGTGGGCCAGCAGATGGAAGAGGCGCTGAAGCACCTCGAAGAGCTGCAGGGGCAAAAGCTGGGGAAGGGCGAGAATCCGCTGCTGGTCAGCGTGCGCTCGGGGGCGAAGTTTTCGATGCCCGGGATGATGGACACCATTCTGAATCTCGGCTTGAACGATCAAAGCGTCGAGGCGCTGGCAAAGCTCAGCAAGAACCCACGCTTTGCCTATGATTCCTACCGCCGGCTGATTCAGATGTTCGGCAGCGTGGTGCTCGAGATCCCGAAATCGGTCTTCGAGGAAGTGTTCGACGCGAAAAAGAAACAGAAAAAAGCGAAGCTCGACACCGACCTCGATGCCAAGGCGTTGAAAGAGGTGATCGAGGGGTACAAGAAAGTCGTCAAGAAGCACACCAAGCATGATTTTCCGCAAGACCCGCACGCCCAATTGGTGATGGCGCGGGATGCGGTTTTCCGGTCCTGGCTGAACGATCGGGCAAAGCATTATCGCCGCATCAATAACATTTCCGATGATCTCGGTACCGCGGTCAACGTGCAGGCCATGGTCTTTGGCAACTTGGGCGATACCAGCGGGACGGGCGTGGGTTTCACGCGCAATCCGGCCACCGGCGTGAAAGAGTTCTACGGTGAATTTCTGATGAACGCGCAGGGCGAAGACGTGGTGGCGGGCATCCGCACGCCGGTGCCCATCCTCCAGCTGCAGAAGATCATGCCCGATGTGTATGACCAACTGCGCGAAATCACGACCCGACTGGAGAAGCACTACCGCGACATGCAGGATTTTGAGTTCACCATACAGGACGGCAAGCTTTACATGCTGCAGACGCGCAATGGCAAGCGCACCGGACTGGCGGCGGTCAACGTGGCTATCCAGATGGTGGAAGAAGGGCTGATTACGAAAGAAGAAGCCATCTTCCGCGTCGAACCGAACCAGCTTTACGATTTTCTGGTCCCGCGGCTGGATGAAAAGAGCGTGAAGGTGGAAGTGCTGGCGACGGGCTTGCCGGCCTCCCCGGGCGCGGCGGTCGGCCAAATCGTATTCACCGCGGATGAAGCGGTCGAAAAGGCTGGCCACGGCGATAAGCGGGTGCCGGTGATTCTGGTGCGCGCCGAGACCACGCCGGAAGATATTCACGGCATGGAAGTGGCGGCTGGCATTCTCACCTCACGGGGCGGTATGACCAGCCACGCTGCCGTGGTGACGCGTGGCATGGGCAAGTGCTGTGTGGCCGGTGCAGGCGACATCGACGTCAACGAAAAGGCCCGCGAAATGCGAGTGAAGGGCCAGGTGTTCAAGGCCGGCGATTGGATCTCGCTCGACGGCACCACCGGTCGCGTGATCAAAGGCAAGCTCAATACCTTGCCCCCCAAAGCCGACGATGCCGATCTGCTGAAGTTCATGGCGTGGGCGGAACCGTTCCGCAAGATCGGCGTTCGCGCCAATGCCGATATTCCCCGTGACGCAGTCCAGGCGCGGGCATTTGGAGCCGAAGGCATTGGTCTCTGCCGGACCGAGCACATGTTCTTCGGGGAAAAGAAACTCCCGCACATGCGCGCCATGATCATGGCCCGCGACGAGAAGGAACGCCGCGCGGCGCTGAAGAAGCTGTTGCCCTTGCAGCGCGCGGATTTTGACGGCGTGTTCCGCGCCATGAACGGGTTCCCGGTTACCATCCGCACCCTCGATCCGCCGCTGCACGAGTTTCTGCCGCGGCGCGAAGACCTGATGGTGGAGATCGCGGTGCTCGAAGCCACTAAACCGAAATCGCCGAAGCTGAAAGGACTCCGTATTATCTTGCGGCGGGTGGAAGAGCTGCATGAATTCAATCCCATGCTCGGCCACCGCGGCTGCCGACTGGGAATTACCTATCCCGAGATCACCGAAATGCAAGTGCGCGCCATCTTCGAAGCGGCGGTCGCCGTCGCCAAGGACGGCGTGAAGGTCTACCCGGAAGTGATGATTCCGCTGACGGCGACGCTGAAGGAAATGGCGAATCAGGCGGCGATTGTGCATCGCGTGGCCCAGGAGGTATTCAAGGAGAAAGGCAAGACCGTGGAATACTTGGTGGGCACGATGATCGAGCTTCCGCGGGCGGCGCTGGTGGCGGATGAGATCGCAAAAGAAGCGCAGTTTTTCTCCTTCGGGACTAACGACCTCACGCAGACCACGTTCGGCTTCTCGCGCGACGACGTAAACAAGATCCTGCCAACCTATCTTGCCGAAGGTATCTTGAAGCAGGATCCATTCGCCGTGCTCGACCAGGAAGGGGTCGGGCAATTGGTGCGTATGGCGACCGAACGCGGACGCAAGACGCGTCCCAAATTGAAGGTCGGAATCTGCGGAGAGCATGGCGGCGAGCCCTCGTCGGTCGAGTTCTGCCATCGGATCGGCCTGGACTATGTTTCGTGTTCACCATTTCGCGTGCTGACAGCCCGTCTGGCTGCCGCGCAGGCAGCGGCTTCGGACAAGATGAAGGGTGAAGCGGGCAGGACGAAGTAGATGGACCACGGCGGACACGGAGACGATGGCGTCTCCGTGTTCTTGGTGGTTATTGGACTCTTTGCAGCCGCGCGATCAGTTTCTGCGCGAAGTTTTCTTCTGATTCCGACCACAAGAGACGCGTGCTGGCGCCGGAGTTCTTTTCCACTTGGGTCGTGAACTCAACCAGCTTTTGCACATTGGCGCGGACTTTGGTCTCAGCGTCGGCGGTGAGCGCTACGCCCTCGTGCAGGAAGGGCGTGTCCAAGCCGAAATCCACTTGAATGTGGCCAGCCTCGTGATGCATACCTTCATCGAACTCCAGACCATGAACCAGGAACTTTGCTTGCACCGGTTGCAATGCCCACTGTTTGCCATCCTCGGCAAGGATCCAGAGATCCCAAAAGGCTTCGAATAGGTAGGCAAAATCCTCGTGCAGCAAGTCGAAGGCAATGGTTACAGCTTCTTCCGGAGCGAGTCCTGGCCGGAAGCGTCGTTCGAGAATCGTAGGCTCTTCCCAGGAAACGGGGTGAAGAGCCAAATAGGTAATTCCCGGTCGCAGCGCTGAGAAGAGAAACTGCTGCATGACAGTCAGCGCACGCGGCACCATGTCTTCGGCCTCGAAGCTGGGAAACCATAGACTCAGATAGAGAGGATCGGGCATGAAAAGGTCGCCGGGGCCTGACTGCGATGCGCAGCGACGGTTTATTGTAATGGAAAATGACCGCGGGCCAGAAGCCGGACCCGACTTTTCGCCGTTCGGCAAAGGCGGATCGCGACTCGGCCTCGCAGTTTTGACACTGTACAGAGGCACTGCTACCATCGAAGATCAGCCACGGGCTCCTGCCTTGTGTTATCGTCCCCGTCGTCTAGCCTGGCCTAGGACATCGCCCTTTCACGGCGGTAACACGGGTTCAAATCCCGTCGGGGACGCCAAATTTATCAATGACTTGCATGAAAACTGAGACTAGCTTCCTCCAGTTTTTCCTCCAGTTCCAGTCGCCGAGACAGTGCTGGAATTATATTTGCGGGCCTCTTGTGGGCCGCTGGCGGTCATAGGTCGGACCGGCCGGCGGAAAATATTCTTTCCGGCGATTAATCGCATCTTCAAGGGGTCACCGGTACCGGGTTGGGCGACAACTGGTTCTTGTAAGCCTTGCTGAACCGCACGCGGAGAAACCAAAAGATCAGTAGGGGTAGCGGCAGAAGTGCTGGTAGGGTCAGGAATATCGAGCCGCGCAGGGAGGCCGGGAAAACTTGCTGCTGACCCAGGAAGAAAGAGCCTGTCGCAATGAAGAGTCCGTAGCACATGCGCCACAGGTGCCGAGTGATGCGCTGCCGGCCCGAAATTCCGCCGCGCGCAAGCATTCGGATGTCCCCTGCAGTGGCGAGCAGTAGAATGGCGCCGAAGAAGAAGCTCATGCCGGCTGGGGCAGTCGTTTTGTCGACGCCGCCGGGGTTGTGGAGGGTGTAAACGCCCAAGGCGATAGCCGCAACTGCGCCGGCGAGACCGATGAAAAGCGCACTCCAGTCAATAAGACGTGTGCGTTCCCCCCGACGTCCGGCAAGCCACGCCGTGCCGATTAGGTAGAAGGTGCCGACGCTGCCGACGATATTGCCCTGCTGGGATTTCAGGATGGCTAGGCAGAAGGCGCTGGCGGCCAGGGTCAACATGGCAACGGTGAAGACGTTGCCAGATGCGCGGTGAAGGTTGCCGCCTTTGCGCACAGTCATGGCGACCGTGCCGGTGAGCAAGCCCATGCTTCCAGCGAGGATATGCAGAATCAAGAGCGGGAGCCGCAATGTTCCCATCCCTATCGCCCTCCACCCATGCACGTTGGCTGTGAAGACAGGACATGCGCGCTGCCGGGTTGAAGTTCGAATCCTTGTGGCGAGATCCAAGCCGACGTGCTGGGATTAACCTCATGGTGTGCCGCGGACACGATATCGGCGCACCCGATTCCCGGGAGCTTACCCGAGATTCTGCCACCAAGAGGAAAGCGATTCTGTGCACTTCAGCTCAGAAATGAAAATGCATTATGGACGGGTTACCCATCACGCGGGGACTGATGCTCGACAACCGGAAGGCTGATTGGGGACAATTTGAACCATCAACTTACTGGCCCAATATCAACCAGCCAGCAATCAGTGGTTCAGCGTTTTCCAAGCATTTTTCTTGGAAGAAATAGGCAGATTTAGCGTCGTTAAGATACCCAACTTCAACCTTTTTGTGCGCATTAACGTACCATGGGGCTGAACCTCAATCCTTGAAGAAGATGGAAGTCATAGTGGCCGACGGGCGGACAGCGCGTTACAAAGCGGAGGATCGAATGCGATCCGAAATCGAAAATGCTGAAGCGGATAACACACAACGAAGATACGCGAGATTTGCGGGGTTTCTGTTCCTCGGAGAAATCATCCTTGCTTTCGGTAGCGGCTTCGTTCTCTCCCACATCGCGGGGAGCGGAACCTTCGCAGAAACTACCAAGAAAATCGCAGCATTGGAACGTTCATACCGAGCAGCCCTCTCCACTGTGCTGATTGTGACTTTGAGTAGCGTTGTACTGGCGTTCGCATTGTACGCAACGCTGAAGCCCGTCACTGGATGCGTACAGCGGTTTCCTTCCCCTGGCCCTCATTGACGGAAACACAAAATCCGAATCCTTCGCGTGCGGCGTGACGCGCTGCCACGCGCGAAGATGTCCGGCGAGAGAAGCTAAGGAGGGGAGGGACTTCAGAATTGCAAGCGTTTGGGCAGGGGTGATGATGATCGCCCGGTAGCTGGACGTGGATCGCGTCTCGAAGTGCAGCACGGGATTCTTTGCCACGAGTTCGTGCAGCATGCCGACTTTGTAGATGCAGTGATCGCCGAGGAGTGCAGCGAGCGTGTGTTCGTGAGATTTGCACAGCCGACCAGGAGAAGGGAATTGACGGTCGTCACCGCCGAGGTGGATAGATTCCGGTTGGGCGACCAATCGGGAACTACTCCATTCGTGAACACAAGCGCGTTTGAACTCAGCCGCTGGCGCGGCGGACGCTACCGCGTGTACACTCTGAAGCGCCGGTGGAGCCTTGAAGAACTCACCGTCCAGCGCTACGATGACGTAGACATGAATGGCGACACCAGCAGTACATCGATGAACATCAATAACTGCCTCATCGCGCAACTCCTCTTTCTACAATGACTTGCAGATCAAAGTCGATTCAATTCGCATAGCTCACCGCATCCGCCGCAAACGCCAGCGGCTCACTTCAAACGACCCTATCGAAACTGCCCCGACCACAGACCGGTGCACCCCCGAATTTCTGCTTCGGGGCAGTCCCGATAGGGATCTAACGTTTATCGGGAGCAATCCGAAGGGCATTACTGTTTGCCCGTCATCCACTCAGAATCGTTGGCGAGCGTTCATGAAACTGTCGTCTGCGCCAATCATCAGTGGACAGCGAGCGACGTGGAGGTGCTGGTTTCGTCTACCGGGGCTATTGCAGCCTCGCATACTCAGCCTTGGCTTGCTTCAGGATCGGAGTGTCGGGGTCGGCGTCTTTCCAGAGGGTGAGGAAATCCTGATAGGCTTTTCCGGCTTTTGCCGGGTCGCCAGCGAGCACGGCGCCGCGCGCCAGCCCCAGGTAGGAAAGCGAGTAGAACTGTCCCCAATAGGGGTGTTGCCAAGCACTGCCCCAATTGGCGCCCTTGTGATCCAGGATCTTTTCGAACTCAGCCGCCGCCTCAGCGCCTTCACGCAGACCCAGGTAAGCCAAGCCCCGCAGGTACACCGCATCGGGGTAAGCACGCTCGTACGGCGAGGCGGATGCCAGCAGTTCCACGGCTTTGGCGGGCTGATCGCGCTTGAGCGCGATCGCAGCGCGAATCGCGGCTAGCTGCACCGCATTCCAGAGGGTTCCGTTTGGAAACAGCTTCGAAGTCTCCTCGGCGAGCTTCTCCGCTTGGGCCGCATCGCCGCACATGGCCAGTGCCAGCGCAGGACGCCCCAGTCGCCGCACGGTCTGGCAATTACCCGACAGCGCGTCGGCACGCGCATCGGCCTCTTCAAATTCGGCGGCGGTGTTCCGGAGCCCATGGCGCAGCGCTGTCTCCGCGGCTCGCCGGTACAGTTTGCTCGACTCGCGACGCTGGCCAAGAGCATTCTGATTGGCCGCCTGCAAGCCAAAGCTGAGGTACTCCGCCGGATTGCCTGCGAACCATTGAATCTCACGCGCAGCGGCCGCATCATCGCCCTCGACGTAAGCGATTTCGAGGAAACGCTGGTGGATCCTCGCTCCGCCGAGTCCCTGAGCCCGCAGTTTCTCCTCTAATTGCTTCGCCTCGGCGAGTCGATCCAGGCACATGTAGGCGTCCAGTTGGCGCCGGTACGGAGGTTCAACGTTCGCCTGTAGCCCAGTCGCTTCCTGGCCCTCCTTGAGCCCCTCTTCGAATTGCCCCAGGTCTATGTACTCGACACTCAAGTTGTTATGGAATCCCCAAAAGCGGGGATAGTTCTGGATACCCAACCGATTTGCGTCAATCGCTTTGTCGGACTGGCCATCATACGAGTAGTAGGTAGCCGCAATGAGGTCCCGCTCAAACTCGGAAACTCGGTCGATCAAACCGAAAGCTTTTTGTGTGTATTCCCGGCTGCGCTCTATGTCCCCGGCATTGTTGAACGCGACGCCGAGCATGAAGTAAGCCATCGCGAAATTTGGATCGAGTGCA
>Ga0182018_10004659_pt1 | contig 11411 bp, 10 predicted proteins | sample 812P2MmetaG_FD_120490 | JGI IMG/M metagenome (GOLD analysis project Ga0182018, IMG submission 120490) | Permafrost microbial communities from Stordalen Mire, Sweden - 812P2M metaG | ecosystem: Environmental > Terrestrial > Soil > Wetlands > Permafrost | place: Sweden: Stordalen | collected...
CAGCGTCGTGCTCAGGCCTTGACGACGTGGCTGCACATCTACAACCATCACCGCGCCCATACCAGTCTCGGTCAGCTCCCTCCCGTCTCACGCCTCAACAACGTGTCTGGGCATTACAGCTAGGCGTGGCCGAGGCAGCGGGCGACCTGACCATCACGCCCGACGGTGCGTTCTCGCTGGCGGCTGCGGCGAGTTTCGGCTTCGGTCCCAACACCGGGCGGCCCAAACCCGATGGGCATTCGATGTCGCTGGCTTTCGTCGCCGATGATCTCGTCCACCATGCGGCCGCCCGGGTCACACAGGACCCGGACGGGACCGTCCACTGCCGGGTGTTCGGTGACGCCGATCCCGACGCGGTGGCCTCCCAGGTGCGCCGCGTGCTCTCGCTCGACCATTCGGGAACCGCTTGGGCCGAGGTCGGTGCCCGCGATCCGGTGATCGGCAGGCTCCAATCCGAGTTTCCGGGGCTCCGCCCCGTGCTCTTTCACTCGCCGTACGAGGCAGCTGCGTGGTCGGTCCTGAGCCAGCGAAGGCACCGAACCCAGGCGACGGCCGTGCGCAGGCGCCTGTCTGCAGCGCATGGCCATGTCTTCGAGCTCCCCGGCGGCAAGCTGGAGGCCTTCCCGACGCCGGCCGAGCTCCTCGGTGTCGACTCCTTTCCGAGCCTTGAGGCGCAACGCATCGACCGCCTCCACGCCGTGGCCCGTGCCGCACTCGACGGGCACCTCGATCCCGCCCAGCTCCTCGCCATGCCCTCGGAGGACGCGATGGTGGCGCTGCAGCAGCTCCCGGGCATCGGCCCGATGTATGCCGGGCTGATCCTGCTCCGCTCCACCGGCGCGACCGACATCCTGACGCTCGCAGAGCCGCGCCTCGCGTCCTACGTCGGCCATTTCTACGGTCTGAAACGCTCTGCGACGCCTGCGGAGATCGCGAAGCTCGGCGACCCCTGGCGTCCCTTCCGGACCTGGACCTGCGTCCTCATCCGGGTCGCCGGGGACCGCGACGGTCTGCCTTGGGAACCTCAGGCCGGCGGCAGGTAGCGACCCCCGGTGATCCGTCCGCCGGAGACGGTGAACGCCCAGGTGCCGCCCTTGGCCCACTGCATACCCCCGTTCAACGGGATGTGGGCGTCGGCGAGGGCCGTCACGATCGACGCCATGACGTCGCCGTGCGTGCAGAGCACCGAGCCGGGAGCGGAGCAGAGCTGACCCAAAGCCCAGTCAGGATCGGCACCCTCGGCCAGGCGATCCTCCTCCTCGACACGGAGGCCGTTTGCCTCCGCGAGGGGTTCCACGGTTTGCACGCAGCGGACGTATGGGCTCGACATGACCCTTCGCGCATCGGGGGCAAGCAGGCGAGCGAGACCGGCCGCCTGGACTCGCCCCGCCTCGGTGAGCGGCCGATCCCGATCCGGCTGCGCCCAGCGTTCGCGTGACCCCGCCTTGGCATGTCGGACGAGGTAGCTGACCGGCTCATCTCCAGGCACGGGACCAGCCCTCATCGACGCGCTTCCAGACGGCCGGCCACCCGGCGCGAGCCCGTGCCGCGGCATCGCGCTGCTGCGCGACCAGCTCACCGGCAGCAAAGAGGGCGGTCTCGTGGACTCGAGGCGCCGAGGATCGATCCCGAAGCCAGGCTTCGGCGACGACGGCGTCATGCAATTCCCCGAGCACCTCCTGGAGCGCCGCCACCTCTCGGGCGAATTTCGCGGCGTTCTTGCCCGTCGCGGCAGCAGCCGCCTCGGCCGCATAGCGGCAACGCTTGGCGCGGATCCGGAGATCGTGGAGCTGCTCATCGGGCACGACGCCACGTGCGCCCAGGGCACCTGACCTGAGCGATCGCCAGGGTTTGCGGACGAGACCCGGGAGTACCTCACGAGCCGGCGATGCGGCCATCTCGGTCAGGACCGGCGCTCGAGCCGCGGTCACCAGGTGGTCGATCGTCTCGATGTACTGATCGGTGTCCATCGCGCTGAGAAGGTGGCGGCGCGCGGCACCGACCTGCGCTCCGAGCGGCGCCACCACCGCGAGGGCCGGACGACGGTCGTCCGGCGGCAGCGTGCCTGCAGCAGATCGGAGACGGTCGCGCAGCACCTCCGCGTCCCGCACCCTCCCGAGCTCGCCGCCGAGCCAGCGAAGATCGTCGCGGAGCGCTTCAGCCCAGGCCTCGTCGAGCAGGGGCCGGAAGGTGCGCAAATCGCTGCGGAGCCGACGCGTTGCGACCCGAGCCTGGTGCACGTCCTCCGCGTCGATGCCAAGCCGGACGCCGGGGTCGTGGCGGAGCAATCGGATCACCGACATGCTCAGCGACCGGCGGACGACGTCGCCGGCGGTTGCGGCGCCCCCGAGGGTGACCGAGCCGATCTCCGGCGGCGGGGTACCCACCAAACCAAGCGCCCGTGCGACGAGGGCTCGCTGACGCGCGGGCTGGGCGCCTGCGGCCTGATAGCGGGTCGCAATCAGGTCGAGGAGCTGGCCGTTCTCGCTGATCAGATCAATCTCGCGGAAGCGCTGCGTGATCCGCGGGCCGGAATACACGGACACCGTGTCATCGATGAGGCGAACCAGCGCCGTCCCTTGGTCGTCGATCAGCACGGTTTCGACGGTCTGGGTGACCAGGCGTGCGACCAGTTCGATCGCCGCGTGGCGTGAGTAGACGCGCACCAGGTGCATCGCCTGTTCTGGGGGACGTTCCGGGGCGCCGTCGAAGTGCAGCTCGGCCCCGTCCGGTGCGGCCATCCCCTCGCCTGTCGCGGGCAGGCGGAGCACCCAGCCCGGGTCCGTCGAATACTCGAGAGCGACCCCCCACCGCGCGAGGCGGAGATCGGCGGTGTCCCAGTGCGTGGTCCGGAGCCTGCGTGCCGGCTCGGTGATCACCGCCGCGGCGGCGTCGAGGTCTTCCAGCGGTTCGGGCGAGAAGGTCGTCGGGACCTCGAGTCGGAGTCCGCGTCCGAGCTCAGCCCCCTCCGGGGCAGTCACCGCGCGGTGCGCTCGACCGCGAGCCTGTGCAGCTCTTCCTGTGCGTCGAGACCGCGAACCGTCGGCACCTTGTGCCAGCTGCCGTCGGCGTGCAGTTCAGAGGCGAGCACGTCGTCGGCGAGGAGCACGTCCATCACCTCGGCGAGCCGTGCTTGCAGGCGAGCATCGATGACCGGCACCACGGTCTCGATTCGCCCGTCGAGGTTGCGTCCCATCAGGTCCGCGGATCCGATGAACCAGCTGTCGTCGCCGAAGTGATAGATGCGCGAATGCTCGAGATACCGGCCCACCAGTGAGCGCACCCAGATGTTCTCGGACATCCCCGCGATCCCGGGACGCACTCCGCAGGAGCTGCGCACGATCAGGTCGATCCGTGCCCCGGCGCACGACGCCGCATAGAGCGCCTCGATGACCTCCGGATCGATCAGGTGGTTGCACTTGATGATGATCCGGCCGTTGTTGTGCGTCTGGGTCCGGATGAGCTCGACGATGCCGCTGCGCAGCGTGACCGGGGCGACGAGAAGGCGGCGGTACTGCCGCTGGCGGCTGTAGCCGGTGAGGTAGTTGAACAGGTCGGTGAGGTCCTCGCCGAGGTCGGGGTCCGACGAGAACAGGCCGATATCCTCATAGAGGCGGGCCGTCTGGGAGTTGTAGTTCCCGGTGCCCATGTGGCAGTAGCGGCGGATCCCCGTACCGGTTCGCCGGACGACCAGCGTCGCCTTGGCGTGGGTCTTGAGGCCGACGACGCCGTACACGACGTGGACGCCCGCCTTCTCGAGCTCGGCTGCCCACGTGATGTTCGCCTCCTCGTCGAATCGGGCGGTCAGCTCGACGAGCGCGACGACCTGCTTGCCCGACTCGGCGGCGCGGATGAGCGAGCGAACGATCGGGCTGTCCGGGCCTGAGGTCCTGTAGAGCGTCTGCTTGATGGCGAGCACGTCGGGATCGTTCACCGCCTGGTCGACGAAGGCCTCGACGCTGCTCGCGAACGATTCGTAGGGGTGGTGTACGAGGACGTCACCCTCGTCGATCACGCGGAAGAGGTCGACCTCGCCCTCGTCGTTCGGAGACTTCGCGAAGGCGGGCGGGATCACGGGCGCGGGAAGCCGCTCCTTGAGGTCAGGACGATTCAGCTCGTAGAGGCCCCAGAGGCCGCTCAGGTCGAGGGGGCCGGCGACGGTGTAGACGTCCTCCTTGGAGAGCTCGAGCTCGCGCATGAGCAACTGCGTCACCTCCTCGGTCATGGTGTCGTCGATCTCGAGGCGAACCACCTGCGGCGAGCGGCGGCGGCGGCGTAGATACTCCTGGACGGCGGTGCGCAGGTCCTCGGCCTCCTCCTCTTCGAGCGCCGGGTCGGCATTGCGCGTCACCCGGAACGGATACTGACCGACGACCCGCATGCCGGGGAAGAGACGGTCGAGGTGCGCGGCGATCACCTGCTCCACCGGGACGAATCGCTCGCCGTCGGGCATGACGACGAAGCGAGGCAGGAGCGGAGGGACCTTGACGCGAGCGATTCGCTGCTCGCTTCCTCGAGGTGCGCCGACCACCACCGCAAGGTTGAGTGAGAGGTCGCTGATGTACGGGAAGGGATGCGCCGGGTCGACCGCGAGTGGCGTCAGCACCGGGAAGATGCGTTCCTCGAAGACCGTGTCCACGTGGTCCCGGTCGCCATGGTCGAGCGACCGGTAGTTGGAGAAGCGCAGCCCGACCTCACCAAGGCGTTCGACGATGGCCCTGAATGCCCTCATCTGCCAGGCGGTGAGATCGACGGCGCGGCGCTGGATCTCGGAGAGCTGTTCGTCCACGGTCATGCCGTCGGGGCTGAGCGCCGACACACCCGCGCGTCGTTGCTCGATCAGGCCGCCGACACGTACCTGGAAGAACTCGTCGAGGTTGCTGCTGGAGATCGCCAGGAACTTCGCGCGCTCGAGGAGGGCGCGGGACGTGTCCTCGGCGAGCTCGAGCACACGGGTGTCGAAATCGAGCCAGCTCAGGTGGCGGTTGATGTATCGATGCCGATCCCCGAGCTCGACGGCATGATCGCGTGTTTCGCCAGCGACGGTGGGCGCCGCGTCGCCGGGAGCTTCAGCGGGCTCGGACAGCGCCATCAGCCTAGCTCCTCGATGGTGCCGGAGTCGAGGAAGACCAGATCCTCGGCGATGTTGGTCACGCGGTCGGCGATGCGCTCGAGGTGATGTGCGATGAACACGAGGTTGGTCGCCCGGAACACGGTGGTGTTGTCCTCGGTCATCAGCTGGATCAGGTCGTCGAACAGGCGGTGGTAGATGCGGTCGACCCGGTCATCCCCCGCAGCGATGCGGCGGGCCTGGAGAACGTCGCGCGATACGACGGCGGCGAGGATGCCACGCACCTGGTCGCTGCAGTAGGCCGCCATCTTGGGGACGTCGACGTACGTCTCCAGCGGTGGCAGGTCCGCGAGGTTGCGGGCGAGCTTGGCGATGCTCACGCAATGGTCGCCCATGCGCTCCAGCTCCGACGACATGTTGAGCAGTCCGATGATCTCGCGAAGCTCGCGGGCTTCCGGGTTCCGGTTCGCGATGAGCGAGAACGACAGCTCGCGGAGCTCGCGCTGGCGGTCGTTGACCAGCGCATCGTCCGCGATCACGCGCGCGCAGAGGCTCACATCGCGCTCGGCGAGGCCGCTTGTCGCCTGGGTGATCGCGGTGTCGACCAGCTCGCCCATATCGGCGACGATGCGTCGCAAGTGGGGCAGCTCGTCCGACAGCAGGAGTTGGTTGGGGTGCAGGAGTGGTTCGCTCATCTTCAAAGGACTCTAGTGTCCTCGACGAACACCATCACATCACCCCCGCACCATAGCCATTTCACAATCGCTTTGCGCCGCGGGCTCACCGCATACTCGAAGTCGTGCAGCCCGTCGTTTCGCCGCTCTGGGACCGCATCGACACCGTCGATAGCCTTCGACGCCAGGTCGCGACCATCGAGGCGCTCATGTTCGCCTGCGATGCTCCGCCCATCCTGATCACGCTCGTCGAGGACCTCTACCAGTCGATCGACCATTTGGAGAGTCCGGCCCCCGAGTACGGTCACCCGCCGTCTCTGCTGGACGCAGGCTGAGGGTTCGGCCGAGCCGGGTCCGGAACCGGCGGGCCAGGTCCTCGGGCTCCCAGGTATAGGGCAGCCCTGTCGAGACGACGACCCGGTTGCGTCGCTCGTCGTACCGGAAGGTCGGCGGTCCACCGCCATTGACGCGGCGATCCAGTTCGTCGGCGAGCTCGAGGATCACCGCGAGCTTGTCGATGCGCTTGATGTCGACGGGCGTGCAGAGCCGCGCGTAGCGGGGCAGGTTGCTCCGCGCCTTGCCGAGCCGGGCGAGAGTGGTCGCGATCAGGGCCACCTCGCGATGGGTGAAGCCCTGCAGATCGGCAGACGCGGTCACCCCGGCGGCGTGGGTCCAGCGGTCGTAGTAGTTGATGCTCGGGCCGACGTCGAGCAGGGTGGTCGCGTGGTCGAGCACCTCGCGCATCTCCGCGGTCATGGTCGGGTCGGCGACGCCGAGGATGGCCCGGCTCATCTCGACCCGGCGTGCCGCCCTGCGTGCGTCCCAGGTGGAGAACCGCGAGGCGAGCGCGGCGACCGATCCACGCCGGACCTGGTGCACCTCGGGAAGTGGCAGGTTCAGCTCGGCGAGCGCGATCCCCTCGCGCAACCCGTGGCCGGAGACCATCAGGGTCCGAGCGCCGAGGGCCTCCATGGCGGCGATGACCACCAGCGCGCCGCCGGCGATGGAATCGGCCCGGTCGGTGGAGAGCCCCGGCACCGTCCGAAGGGACGATCGATTCCGGGTGGTGAGCCGCGAGGTGAGCTCGCGGACCTCGCGGCGCTGGAGGACGTACCCGTCGACCCGAGCGATCGGGTGAGCAACCGATCGCATGTGGATCTTCGCGAGGTTCCGCACCGTGCCCCCGGTCCCTACCATGCCGCCGTCCTCGGGGAGGACCGGCACGCCCGCGTCACTGAGCGTCTGGGTCACGTGCTCTCGCAGTGCGGCGATCTCGGACGCCCGCGGAGGGTCGCTGCCCAGGAACTGGTCCGTCACCACCAGCGCGCCCAGTTCGAACGTCCACCAGCGGAGCGCGCGCCGGCGCTCGAAGTAGGCGAGCTCGAAACTTCCACCGCCGACGTCGATCAGGTAGCCGTTGTCGATCGGCAGACCGTGGACCGCGCCGAGGAACGCGTACCGCGCCTCCTCCTCACCGTCGATGACCTTGATGGTCAGCCCGGTGTCAGCCTCGAGCTTGGCGAGCACACTGTCGCGGTTGGTCGCGGTGCGGATCGCCGCTGTGGCGACGGCGACGGTCCTCTGTGCGCCTGCGGCGGCTGCGACTGCCCTGAAGTCGCGTACCGCGGCAATCGCCTCAGTCACCGCGCTCGCCTCGAGGCGCCCGCGAGCGTCGATGTGACGCGCAAGCTGGAGCGAGGTTCGCGCGTCGGCGATGATGTCGAGCTGACCGGAATCGTCAAGCCGCAGCACTGCGATTCGAGCCGAGTTCGACCCGATATCGATGACGGCGAGCGGCGATTCCAAGGCGACCCTCTCCCTGGTCCGAACTCGGTTGGGAGCGGCAAGTATAGGCAGGGCTGAATCCCGGGCCGTCAGCGCCGTCCCGTCACCGCTGCGTCTGACGCAGTGGGTTCGCGTTGCTCGTGGACGCGGTCGAGACGGTAGCCGACTCCGTAGACGGTGGTGATCCTGAAAGGCAGCGCCTCGAAGGGCTCGAACTTCTCTCGAAGCCACCGGACGTGGACGTCGACGGTCTTGCGTTCGCCAAAGAACTTCGGTCCCCAAACGCGCCTGATGAGTTGCTCGCGCGAGTGCACCCTGCCCGGGTTGGCAAGCAGGAAGGACAGCAGATCGAACTCTTTCGGCGACAGGCGCAGCGTCTCCTCGCCCACGTGCACCGACCGCGCGCCGCGGTCGAATCGGAATTCGCCAAACTCCTCGACCTCGACGACGCCACGATCCTCGACGGCGGGCTGCGCGCGGCGCAGCAACGCCATCACACGCGCGGTGAGCTCCGCAAGCGAGAAAGGCTTGGTCATGTAGTCGTCGGCCCCGACGCGAAGTCCGACGATCTTGTCGAGCTCACTGTCGCGTGCGCTCAGCACCAGTACCGGCGTGGTGGTTTCCTGGCGGAGGATGCGGCAGACCTCGAGGCCGCCGAGCTCGGGGAGCATGAGATCGAGCACGATCAGATCGGGCCGCAGCGCGCGGGCCTTCTCGAGCGCCTCGATGCCGTCGCACGCCTGGCTCACCTGGTATCCCTCACGCACGAGGTTGAACCGGAGGGTCTCACGGATCACCTCTTCATCCTCGACAACCAGGATGTGCTTGGCTCCCACGATACCGGCTGAGCCTAGCCACCTCCCCTTTATGGAGGGGTTAAGGAAAGGTCAAAAAACGGGCGTCTCGCGGTACGTGCCGAAGACCGTGCGGAGCGCCTCGACGATCTCGCCCTCGGTGGCGCGAGCGCGCACGCAGTCGATGATCGCGGGCATCATGTTGTCGCTGCCCCGTGCGACCTCCTGCAACGCATCGAGACGCGTCGCCACACTGATGTTGTCGCGGCGCTCGCGCAGTTCCTTGAGACGCGCCGCCTGCTCGACCTCCACGTTGGGGTCGATCACCAGCGTCGGCGGCTGCACCATGTCGACGCTGTGCTCGAACACGTTGACGCCAACAATGACTCTTTCTCCGGTCTCGAGCTGACTCTGGTAGCGGAACGACGCGTCGGCGATCTCGCGCTGTGGAAACCCTTCGGCGACGGCGTCGAGCATGCCACCGCGTTCGGCGATGGCCGCGAAGTAGTTCTCCGCTGCTCGCTCCATCCGGTTGGTGAGATCCTCGACGAACCACGAACCGGCGAGCGGATCCACAACCGATGGGATGCCAGTCTCGTACGCGAGGATCTGCTGGGTGCGAAGCGCGATCTGCGCCGCCTTCTCGGTGGGCAGGGCGAGCACCTCGTCCATCGAATTGGTGTGCAGCGAGTTGGTACCGCCAAGCACGGCGGCGAGCGCCTCGAACGCCGTCCTCGCGACGTTGTTCTCGATCTGCTGCGCGGTGAGTGAGCACCCAGCCGTCTGGGTGTGGAAGCGGAGCTTGAGCGAACGTTCGTCCTTGGCGCCGTACTGATCGCGCATGTGCCGCGCCCAGATGCGCCGCGCGGCGCGGTATTTGGCGATCTCCTCGAAGAAGTCGATGTGCGCGTTGAAGAAGAAGGACAGACGCGGCGCGAACTCGTCCACGTCGAGGCCGCGTTCGATACCCGCCTCGACATAGGCGAAGCCGTCGGCAAGCGTGAATGCGAGCTCCTGCGCTGCAGTGCTGCCGGCTTCGCGGATGTGATACCCGCTGATCGAGATCGGATTCCAGCTCGGCACGCTGCGCGTGCAGAACTCGACGACGTCGGTGACCAGTCGCATGGACGGCCGGATCGGAAAGATGAACTCCTTCTGGGCGATGTATTCCTTGAGGATGTCGTTCTGGAGCGTGCCTCCGAGCTTCGTGTAGGGAATTCCCTGCTCGTCCGCCGCCGCGAGATACATCGCGAAGAGAATCGGCGCCGGCGAGTTGATGGTCATCGACGTGGTGACCGCTCCAACGTCGATCCCCTTGAAGAGCGTGAGCATGTCCTCGACGGAATCGACCGCCACGCCGCAGCGTCCGACCTCCCCGAGCGCGTGGGGCGAGTCCGAGTCGTGGCCCATGAGCGTCGGCATGTCGAATGCCACGGAAAGACCCGTCTGGCCCTGGTCGAGCAGGAACCGGTAGCGCTCGTTGGTGTCTCGCGCGCTCCCGAAGCCGGCGAACTGGCGCATCGTCCAGACCTTGTCGCGGTACATGGTCCGGTGGATCCCGCGGGTGTACGGATACGCGCCCGGCTCGCCGAGTTCCCGTTCCACATCGATCGGCGAGTCCTCCGGGCCGTACCAGGTCTCCAGCGGCAGGCCACCGAGCGTGTCCGGGGGGATGGGCGGCGCCTCACGCGGCTCCGGCGTATCCGGCTGACCTGGCGGCACTCCGGCCCGGTCGATCGTCTGGGTCATTGCTTGCTTGGTTCCTTGCTGTGCCCGTTGAGGATGCGTTCGGCCAGGGCGTACGGGTCCACCCGGCTCAGATCGCCTTCGAGCTCTCGACTCATTGTCCCCTCATGCAACGCACTTCGGGCACGATCGGCAGCTCGCTCGACGACGATGGCCTCGACCTCGGCCCGCAGCCGGGCGATCCGGCGACGCTCGAGCTCCCCGGAGGCGGCGATGGCATCTCCGTGGCGATCGATGGCCGCGACGAGGTCGTCGACACCCTCGCCGCTCTCCGCGATGGTGGTCAGTACGGGCGGTGTCCAGTCGGTGCGCTTGGCGCCATGCCGGACCAGCTCCTTGAGGTCGCGGACGACCTTGGGCGCTCCCGGCAGGTCGGCCTTGTTCACCACGAAGATGTCGGCGATCTCGAGGATGCCCGCCTTGATGATCTGAACGGCGTCCCCGGTTGCCGGTGTCGTGACCACGATGGTGGTGTCGGCGGTCTCCATGACCTCGAGCTCGGACTGCCCGACGCCGACCGTCTCGATCAGGCATCGATCTCGGCCGGAGGCGTCGAGGAGGCGGATCGCCTCACGAGCCGCTGCGGCCAGGCCGCCGAGATGCCCGCGAGCGGCCATGCTTCGGATGAACACGCCGGGGTCGAGGGTGTGCCGGACCATCCGAACCCGGTCCCCGAGGATCGCTCCCCCCGTGAAGGGGCTCGAGGGGTCCACCGCGATGACCCCCACCTGGTGTCCGGCTGCCCTCCAGCGCTCGATGACCTGGTCGCAGAGGGTGCTCTTGCCGCTCCCCGGAGGGCCGGTCACCCCGACCACGCGAGCCAGGCCGGCTCGTTCGCGAACCTGACGGAGCAGGTCGGCGATCCTCGGATCCCGATCCTCGACCATGCGGATCGCACGTGCCAGGGCACGGGTTTCGCCCGCCATCAGGCGCTCTGCGAGCTGAGCTTCAGACATCCATGGAAGTCTACCGGCGGCCCAACTTCATCCTGCCCACCGTAACCCTGTCGTCAGCCGAGTTCGTTATAAAGCCCAGGTGAGACGACAACGGGCATCGCTGCGCCGAAATCGCGTCAGGCGCAGCCGGATCTTCCTGGGATTCCTCATAGCGTTCGGTTTTGTGCTGTCCGGAGCGGTCGGCGCCCTTGCCTATTTCATGCCGGCGATCGTCACGGCGATCCAGGACACCGGGCACACGATCGACCGCAACCTGCCGACGGCGGCGGCGTCGGCAGCCGCGTCGGCTGCGGCATCACCCTCGGCGTCGGCGGCGGCTTCGGTCCCACCTCCGCCGGGCGCACCCTTCACGGTGCTCCTGCTCGGCTCGGACAACGACGCCAAA
>Ga0182018_10004660_pt1 | contig 11410 bp, 9 predicted proteins | sample 812P2MmetaG_FD_120490 | JGI IMG/M metagenome (GOLD analysis project Ga0182018, IMG submission 120490) | Permafrost microbial communities from Stordalen Mire, Sweden - 812P2M metaG | ecosystem: Environmental > Terrestrial > Soil > Wetlands > Permafrost | place: Sweden: Stordalen | collected...
CATCAATTCCATCGGCGTGTTGCCAACGCGCTCGCCAAGCCCGAGAGCAGCCGCATGAACTTGATCCGCGCCGGCAGCAATGGCGGCGATCGAGTTCGCCACCGAGAGTCCGCGATCGTTATGCCCGTGCCAGTCCACGCGAATTTTCTCGCCCGATGTCTTCACCACATTTTCGATAACGAAACTCACAAGATTGTAAGCGCCTCGCGGCGTAGCATGCCCCACCGTGTCGCAAAGCACCGCCGCCCGCGCCCCGCACCGGATCGCCGTAGAATAAAGAGCCTTCACAGTTTCGGGATCAGTGCGAATCGTATCCTCCGTGACGTACATCACCGGCAAGCCTTCGCTCGCCGCGAACGTCACAGCATCTTCGGTCATGCGCTGAAGATGCTCCACGGTCCAGTCTTCGACAAGCCGCCGAATGGGACTCGAACCAATAAATGTCGCCGCTTCAAGCTTCAATCCGGCTCTCTGCGAAATCTCGACGATGGGGCGAATGTCGTTGCGGTGCGTCCGCGCCGCGCAGTTGGGGCGAATCTTCAGCCGGGCGCTGACGATCTCTCGCGCCAGCGCTTCCGTATCCGCATACGCGCGCGGCCCAGCGCCAGGCAACCCGATATTCACCGTGTCAATCCCAAGCGCTTCCATCAAATGCAATATCTCGATTTTTTCGCCGATGGTGGGGTCGTGGACCGAAGGATTCTGCAGGCCGTCGCGGAGAGTTTCGTCGTTGAGCAGCACGCGGCGCCCCGAAGGAATTTCCGGGTCCGCCACGGTGTTCCAATCGTAGATCAAATCTTCGCGGTTCACAGGATCCCTAATACCGCAGCGTGTAGCTGTGCGGAGACGTTGATTTATCCGGCTTGTAGAGTGTCCTGCAAAATTCGCAGCGATAAATTTCCGCTTTCGCGCCGATCAACGCTTCGATTTCTTTCGGATAGTCGTACCAGCGTTTCAGGTGCCCGAAGCAGAACTTTCCCTTCTCGTCCTTCTCGTCGCAGGCGCGCTGCGTGTGCTTCTTCACCTTGATTTTTGGTTTGGCCAGTTCGGGTGGCGCTGCCTCGGCCTGGACAGCCTGTGGAGCGGCGGCCGCCGGTGTTTCCGGTGTGCTGGGTTCAGCCATCAGTCCTGTTCCTCACTCTGTGGTGGAGTTACTAAATGCGATGCTTGCGAAAAACCGTGCCCAGCGCCCCTCGCGGTCCGCCCAGCGCCGCCATGCGGCGGCTCCAGCGCGGCGCGAAAAGAAAATCCACGAACCGATCGGCCGCCGCTGCAAAATTCTCGCTGTAACCATACCACCAGGACTTCGGTGTCCGCGGCATTCGGTCCACATCCACGTATTTTACTCGAACCATTTCGAGCAGTCCAAGCCGCGAATGCGCCCGGCCCCATCCGCTCGCGCCGCTTCCGCCATGCGGTGCCTCGCAAACGCCATAATAGCTCGCCACATCGTTCACCATCACCGATCCAGCTCGCAAGCGCGATGCGACGGCTTTGCCGAGTTCGGAATCGCGAGTCCAGACGCTCGCGCTCAATCCAAATTCGGAATCATTCGCCAGTGCAATGGCCTCATCCGCTGAATGCACGGCCGCGATCGCCAGCACAGGCCCAAACGTCTCTTCCCGCATCAGTTTCATAGAATGATTCACGTTCGCGACAACAGTCGGCTCGAAGAAACTCGGCCCCAAATCGGCGCGGCGCCGCCCGCCCGCGAGGATGCGCGCGCCTTTCGCGACGCCATCGCGCAATTGTTCCTCGACCTTCTCCATCTGACTCGGCCGGATCATCGGCCCGATCTCTGCGTCAGCGTCCCGCGGAGGACCAAGCCGCAGCTTGCCGGTTTTTTCGACACACATTCGCCTGAATTGCTCCGCAATACTGGCATCCACATAAATTCGCTCAACGGAAAGACACGCCTGCCCGCAATTTGTAAACGCGCCCCACACCGCCGCGCTCGACGCCATATCGAGGTCCGCATCGCCAAGCACGATCATGGCGTCCTTGCCGCCCAACTCGAGAACCGTCGGTATCAGCAACCGCGCGCACGCTTCGGCAATCCGCCGGCCCGTGGCAACGCTTCCCGTGAAGCACACTTTATCGGGCTTCGCCTCGATGATCGCCGCACCGAGCGCTCCGCCGCCTTGCAACACTTGCAGAATGCCGCCGGGAAGATTTGCCGCCGCCCCGATTTTCTCAATCAACGCACCCACCTGCGGCGTGAGTTCCGAAGGCTTCAACAAGACGGCATTCCCAGCGGCCAGCGCGGGCACAATCTCGGAAATCGGAATCGAGAACGGATAATTCCACGGAGAAATCACTGCAATCACGCCGTGCGGTTCGAACTGCAGCCAGCCAGTCTTTGCCTTCACCGCGATGTTATGGTGAGGCACGCGCTCCGGTCTGAGCCACTCGGACGCGCGGCGCGCAAGAAAGTCTGTCGTATCAAGCGCGAGAATCAATTCCGAGAAAACCGCTTCTACGTGCGGCTTCCCCGTCTCGAGCGATATCACCTGCGTTATCTCGTCTCGATGCTCGTAGATTGCATCACGAAGTTTCCGCAACGCCGCGCATCGTGATTCAATCGAGCGCGCCGCCCACTCTCGTTGGGCTGCGTGAGCACGCGCCATGATTTCGGGAACGCCCTCAACGGGCGTCGCTCGCACTTCGGCCACCACTCGTCCCGATGAAGCATCTATCGAATGAATCACTTCGTCAGCTTCGCGCTGAACCGTCTGAACGCCGGCAGGAAACTCCGCGGATTGAGGCTGCGCGGTCATCTGTGTCTGTGCCCCGATTCTAGCCGATTTCGCGTCCCATGTGGCGCCGCTCACGGGCGAGAGAAGCCGTTGGGTCCGGATATTCGAGCGACACGAGGTATAAACCCTCCGGCCCTACAGTGGATCCCGACCGGGAACGATCCTTCATCTCAAATATTGCTGCGATGTCCGCCGGTTTCAATTTCCCCTTGCCGATTTCCAGCAGCGTCCCAACGATCTTCCGAACCATGTAGCGCAAGAAAGATTTCCCGTGAACTTCGTAATGAATTTCGCGAGGCGGCTCATTTGTTTCCGCGCCGAATGTTTTCTCACCTTCGGTCGAAGCCTCCAACTGCGCCCCGAACGCGGCATAGGAATGGCCGATTATTTCGGCGCGATAAATCTCACGGTTCATCTCGCGATCCTTATCATCGTCCTCGCTGCCTGAGGAAGCCGCGAACGATGTGAAATCGTGCGTGCCTTCAAATAAGCGAGCCCCTTCGGCCATGGCGGCCTCATCGAGCGGCCAGGGGTAATGAAGCACTCGGCGATATTCAAACGGAGGGAGAACGCGGCCGCGAAAAATGCGATACCGGTACGTTTTCGAGAGTGATTGCCATCGCGAATGAAAATCCGGTCCAACTTCTTCAGCGGCCATCACGCGAATCTGCGGCGGCATCACCGCGTTCAGAGCGCGCCGAAATTCATCGGCCGTCAAATTGGAGTGAGTTTTGAAATGAGCTACCTGCCCGAGCGCATGAACTCCGGCATCGGTACGGCTCGCGCCATGAATAAAAATCTTTTCCTGGGTGATTTTGCGGGCAGCGTCCGCGAGCGTCCCTTGGATCGTTGCCAAGCCCGGTTGAATCTGCCAGCCGTGGAATTCAGCGCCGTCATAAGCGACAGTCAGCTTGATATTCTGCATCGCCACAGCATTATGGCATGCCGGCACACATCGAGATGAACCGCCGGAGTCTCAGGAACCAGCGCGCGCGAAACGGCTTCCCGGCCGCATGGCAATACTCCCGCCACGACACAGCGGGCAATCGTCCGGCTCGTAGCTCGGAACATCCAGCTCCAACAAAGCGCGCGCCGGGACATTCAGCTCGAGTCGTCCGCCGCTGCGATCGATGATGGCGCCGGCCGCGACCACAAGCCCGCTGGCCTGTTCCACGACGCCGATGGTCTCGCGCGTCGATCCCCCGGTCGTCCACACGTCTTCCACTACCAGCACGCGCTCGCCGGGCTTCAATTCAAATCCGCGCCGCATCGTCATTTGTCCCGAGCGATCTCGCTCGACAAAGATGGCTCGAACTCCCAGCGCGCGAGCCACTTCCTGCCCGATAATCAGTCCACCCAGCGCCGGCGAGACAACGCAGGACACTTCCAGATCGCGGACTTGTTCGGCGATTGCGCGGCCAAGCTCCTCGGCATGATTCGGATATTGAAGCACCAGTGCGCATTGAATATACGTTCCGCTGTGGCGGCCGCTTGAAAGCTCAAAGTGGCCCTGGCGGATCGCACCAATCTCTTCAAGCAGCTTGATCAGTTCATCGCGAGTCATTGGGGACGTTCTCAAAGCCGAGATGCAACTTGCTCAGCTCAGGCGCAGTAGACTAGGCTTCGCCGACTTCGTTGTCAATGCTGGGATGGAATGTTAGACTGCCGTGTCCGCCTGTTCGATTGCGAACCGTCGGTGTCCGATTCCGAACACGCGCACTCTTATTGCCCCCACTTACTCGATTCATATCAACCGGATACGGCTGGCTGCCAGCTTGCAGCCCAGAGTGTCTTTGAAACAAATTGGTACGTTTTGGCGTTTTAATAGTCTGAGTACTTGTCAACAACCCTGAATCGATCCCTTTAGGGAGAGGACGAACAAAATGACAGCACGGCTACTTCAATCGGCGCTCGTATTTGCGCTCAGCACTTCGCTGCTGACGGCGCCTGCTTACGCCGGAGGGCAGCAAGAGCAGCAAGGGCAATCCGGAAACCAAACAACGCCCCCGGCCGCTCCGCCGAGCCAGGAACCGCAGCCAGCGCCGCAACCGCCGCCCGTGGCCGCGAACGCGACTATCTCGCAAAGTGGAGCGCCCCAATCGGGGCGCGACCTCCGTCCGAGCTTCAACCACGACTATTCGAAACCGCCGAAGCCCTTCCCGGATATCACCGCGCCTTATCGCGAGGTGAAGATCGCCAGACTCGATCTGACCAATTCTCCCCGAATTGACAGTCTTATCCAGAACGGCAGGCTGATGTTGAGCCTCGATGACGCGATTACACTTTCGCTCGAGAACAATCTGAACATCAACATCGCGCGATACACGCCTTGGCTTGCCGACAACGACTTGCTTCGCTCCAAGTCGGGCCAGCCGTTTCTTGGCACAACAACGATCATTCAGCCTTTCGGCCTTGGCGCTATTCCCGTCATCTCCTTCGATCCAATCATTACGACCCAGGTCAGCGACACCTACACCTTGATTCCGGTTAACAACCCGTTCATCTCGGGCACCGGCTCGTCCGCCGTCACGGCTCTTGCGGCGCACAACTTGCAGGAATCTATCGGCTACACCGAGGGATTCCATACCGGAACGAACCTCCAGGTAAGCTGGCTGAACGACCGGCAATCAAGCTCTTCGCCAGAAAATATTTTCAATCCGTCGTTTCAGGGCAATATCACGGTAACGCTGACGCAGCAGTTGCTCAATGGATTTGGCACCACTCCCAACACTCGCTACATCATGGAAGCGAAGAACGAGCGGCGCGCCGCGGATTTCTATTTCGCCACGCAAGTCATCGCCACCATCGTGTCTGCGGAAACCGCCTACTGGGAACTCGTATACGCGCGCGAAAACGTCAAAGTGCAGGAGGCCGCCCTCGCCACTTCCAGCAAGCTCTATAACGACAATAAGCGCCAGCTCGAAATCGGCACCATGGCTCCTCTCGACGTGCTTACCGCTCAATCCGAAATGGCCACGGACCAGCAGAATCTGATCCTCGCTCAGACGACCCAGTTGCAGCAGCAAACCGTCTTGCTGAACTCGATCACGAAACAGCTCATGGATCCCACCCTGCAAAACGTCGAGATCATTCCGACGACCCCGATTGAAAGCCCAACCGACAAGGACATCACCCCGCTCGACAGCGCCGTCAAAGAAGCTCTCGAAAAGCGGCCCGAGATCAAGCAAACCGAGCTATTGCTGAAGAACGCGGGGATTGAAGTGAAGGTCAGTAGGAACGCTTTGCTTCCGATCCTGTCGGTCTACGGGCAATATGAATCGCAAGGACTCGGCGGTGCGGAGACGATCTTTTCGAACGCAACAGCCTACGCCCCCTCGACTGCGAACCCCGTTGTGGGTGCGAACGGCGTGCCGATTCTCGTAGGGGGCCAGCCGATTTACCTGGGCTCCGCGATTGCCTACGGAGCTTCTACCGTAATCCCGGGTGGCTTCACGGACTCGCAATCGCAAATTTTTCACAATAGCTTCCCTACCTATACCGCTGGCCTGAATTTGACTCTGCCAATTCGCAACCGCGCCGCGCAGGCGGACAACGCCCGCGCGGAGCTCTATCGGCGGCAGGCTCAAGTCCAATACCAGCAGTTGCAGAACTCTGTCGCAGTCAGCGTGCGTAACGCGCAGATTGCATTGCAGCAGGATCGCGCACAGGTGGACGCGGCGCTTGTCGCCACGCGGCTCGGCAAGGACACGCTCGCCGCCGAGCAAAAGAAATATCAGCTTGGCGCATCCACGAGTTACCAGGTCGTTCTCCGTTCGCGCGACCTGACCACCGCGGAAGGCAACGAGCTCCGCGCGCGCGCTAATCTGCAGGAAGCTCTCGTCAATTACGACCAGGCGATTGGACGCACGCTTGAAGTCAACAACATCGAAGTCGCCGCCAACGGCAATGTTCCCGTCTACCACACACCGAACATTCCGGGCGCATTTGCGAATGTCCATCTGCTGGACAACAACGCTCATCCAAGCTGGATGGGCAATCAGTAGTGCGTCACATCCTAGATGAAATCTCAATCCCTCCGAAAGGCGAGCAACGGGCTCGCTGCGAGAGGCACGCAGGAACCCTTGGTCGGAGCCCCCGCATTTATGCGGAGGGAGCAGCGCTTCAGCGCTGCGCTAGGAATCTTTCCATCACCATGCGCTTTAGCGCTGGCCCTCTAGAAATGCTGGGCTACGAAGGCCGTTGAGAACGAGATTTTCGTTCGCTGGGCTGAAGTCCACTCCCCCCGCTCTTCGGCGATCGAGTGCGCCGAACGCCCTCGCACGATGGGCACTTGTGACCCTCCCTCCGTTGCCCTAGAATCGAGGATGACGTCGAGCCACTCCAAACTGTGGACGTGGTTCGTCGCGCTTCTGGAGTAAGAGCTTTGCCCTTCGACCCGAAGAAGCCCGCTGCCATTTCGACATCGTCGGTTCACGAATCCGCGCCTAAAAAATCTCAGCGCAATCCGTCGGCCGCGGGAAAAAAATGGGAAGAACAAACGCTCGCTCCAACATTAGCCAAATCGCCTGAGCGCGCACACCAATTCACTACAGTTTCGAGCTATCCCATCCGGCGGCTCTATACGCCCGCCGATCTCCCGGACTGGAGCGAAGATCGCGACCTCGGCTTACCCGGCGACCCTCCGTACACACGCGGTATTCACTCAACGATGTACCGCGGCCGCCTCTGGACGATGCGTCAATTTGCAGGTTTCGGCTCCGCAGCAGACACCAACCAGCGTTTCCGTTACTTGCTCTCGCAAGGTCAGACCGGTCTCTCCGTCGCGTTCGATCTTCCCACGTTGATGGGCTACGACTCCGACCACGCGCTTTCCGAAGGCGAGGTCGGCAAATGCGGCGTTGCGATCAGTTCGCTCGCCGACATGGAAATCTTGTTCGATCAAATTCCGATCACGGACGTAAGCACGTCCATGACGATAAATTCGCCCGCAGCGGTGATCTGGGCAATGTATCTGGCGGTTGCCGAAAAGCAGGGCGCGGACTGGAAGAAAGTCTCCGGCACTCTTCAAAATGACATTCTGAAGGAGTACATCGCCCAGAAGGAGTACATCTACCCGCCTGAACCTTCCATGCGCCTAGTGATTGACACGATCGAATTTGCGGCGTCTCGCACTCCCAAGTTCAGCCCCGTTTCCGTCAGCGGTTACCACATCCGCGAGGCCGGCTCTACCGCAATCCAGGAGTTGGCATTCACCCTGCGCGACGGCATCGAATACGTGGATTGGAGCCTTCGCCGCGGGCTCGACGTGGATCAAATCGCTCCGCAACTCTCGTTTTTCTTCAACGCCCACAGCGACTTCTTCGAAGAAATCGCCAAATATCGCGCCGCTCGCCGCATCTGGCACAAGACAATGACGGAGCGCTTTGGCGCTAAGAATCCGCGCTCTCGGGCATTGCGTTTCCACACCCAAACCGCCGGATGCTCGCTCACCGCGCAGCAGCCATACAACAACGTCGTACGCACCGCGCTGCAGGCTATGTCCGCGGTCCTTGGCGGAACGCAATCGCTCCACACGAACTCTCTCGACGAAGCCTGGGCTCTGCCCACGGAATTCGCCGCGACTGTCGCGCTTCGCACGCAACAGATCATCGCGCACGAAAGCGGCGTTACGAACACCGCCGATCCGCTCGGCGGCTCGTATTTCGTTGAGACTCTCACCAACGAGGTTGAAGAAGGCGCGTGGGACTACATTCGAAAGATTGACGCTCTCGGCGGCATGATCGCGGCCATCGAACGATCCTATCCGCAGCGTGAGATCGCCGAGGCGTCATACCTTTATCAGATGGCTGTAGATCGCAAAGAGAAAATCATCGTGGGCGTGAACGATTACGTCACCAACGAAAAGCAATTGGATATTTTGCAGATTGACGAGACGGTGGCAACCGGCCAGGCAGCGCGGCTGCGGAAGTTGCGCGCGGAGCGCTCGGGTGAAGAAGTAGAGCGGCGTTTACTCGCGCTCCGAAAAGCTGCCGGGCGCGAAGAAAATCTGATGCCCCACATCATCGAAGCTGTCAAAGCGTATGCCACGCTTGGCGAAATCTGCGACGCCATGCGCGCGGTCTTCGGCGTGTACGAAGAAGTTGCCGTCACCTAATTCCCGATCCACAAATTCCAATCGAATCAAAAAGTTCGCAACATTGTCGAAGCGGACTCTACCGCGCCGTCCGTGTTTGAAGTATTCTGATTTTACAAATGACGACGAAACGAATCCGCGTCTTAATTGCGAAGCCTGGTCTGGACGGTCACGACCGCGGCGCTAAAATCATTGCTCGCGCGCTCCGCGACGCTGGAATGGAAGTCATCTACACGGGACTGCGGCAGACTCCCGAAATGATCGCATCGGCCGCCGCGCAGGAAGACGTTGACGTGATCGGTCTCTCGATTCTCTCCGGCGCTCACAATACTCTCGGCCCTCGGCTGATGGAGCTTCTCCGCGAAAAAGGCATGCAGGACGTGACCGTCCTCATCGGCGGAATCATTCCCGAAGCCGATATTCCCGGATTAAAGCAGATAGGCATCGCCGAAATATTTCTCCCCGGCACTTCCACTCAGACCATCGTGAACTTCATTCGTAACCGGGTCTCCGCCGAATCTCCGCAGGCCTGACCCTCCTTTGCAACCGGGATTGCGTCTCGACTGGCACGACAAGATAGCTCTCCTCGCGCTCGAACATCCGAACGGCATACCGCGTCTCTCGCGTGTGGTTCTTGGAATTCTCGCAGAGCAACTTAACTCGTTCGAATCTTCGACAACGTGCGTGGGAATTATCCTCACAGGCAGCGAACGGGCATTTTGCGCCGGAGCGGCGTTGGAGGAAATTGCGGCGCTCACTGCATCGGAAACGCGGGCATTCACCGAGTTAGGGCAATCAACGATGAATTACGTCGCCCGATTCACCAAACCAGTTGTCGCGGCCATTCGGGGCTATTGCATCGGCGGCGGGTTCGACCTTGCTCTCGCGTGCCGCGCGCGAGTCGCGACACCCGATGCCAGCTTCGCCCATCGCGGCGCCTCACTCGGCATAATCACCGGATGGGGAGGAACCCAGAGATTGCCGCGACTCGTCGGCGGAGCCCTCGCCTCCGAAATCTTCGTTACCGGCCGCACCATCTTGGCAGAAGAAGCCGCGCAAGTCGGCCTCGTTCGCCAAATCGTTCAGCCACATGACCTCATCTCCGCCGCAACGCAGATTATCCACCGAGCCACACGACCGCCTCGATCTCAATCGTAGCGCCGAGCCTTCTCTTGTACCGCCGGCCTGCCCTGAGTTTTCGAAGGGCGGCTCGCCGGCTCTTCGCCTTCATCCGGAGCGGCATGCGCGTGCCGGAGCCCTTCCCGGCGACGGTGAAAGAGCCGCAAGTCCCGGATAAGTCCAGAACTTCCTCGGAACTTCACGTAGCCCTGGACCGCGTCCGAGCCTCGTGAGTCTCGTCTTCCCGCGATTTGTCAATTCCTAAACTTGTATACAATCCGGAAGCCTAAAATCGGCTACAACAGGTAAGCCTCGCCTACCGTTTTACAACGCTATTTTTTGCCTTTTCGACGAGCGTCGCACGACTTTTTCGACCCTGGGACTTTGGCTCGCGACACGACGATGACCCTTTTACTCGAGGCCGATCCTAGCGGTATCGCATGCGCGATCGGAACAAACCACGTATACTTCCCTTGGCGGCTGGGCACGAAATTGCGGCCGCGATGTCACCCGACACCACTCGCGAGGCTGAAGCTTTGGCAAGCTCCGTAATTCAAACCGCGATTCGATCCGGCTCCCCCGATTTCGAAAAGAATCATCGCCGCATGATCGATCGACTCACCGAAATCAAGAATGAAGAGGAAACAATCCGTCAGTGCGGCGGCGCCAAAGCCATAGACGCTCAGCACAAAAAGGGTCGCCTTACGGCTCGCGAGCGTATCGCCAAACTCATCGATCCAGGCAGCGAATTTTTCGAACTCGGCCTCTATGCCGCCTACGAGATGTACGAAGAATGGGGCGGCGCGCCTTCAGCCGGGACAGTCACCGGGTTGGCGAATATCGCCGGGCGCCTCGTAATGGTGGTTGCGAACGATGCCACTGTGAAGGCCGGCTCATTTTTCCCGATGACCGCGAAGAAAGTCATTCGCGCGCAGAATATTGCCATCGAAAATCGCATCCCCACAATTTACCTCGTGGACTCAGCCGGTATTTTCCTTCCGCTCCAAGAAGACGTGTTCCCCGACACGGATGATTTCGGGCGCGTATTTCGGAATAACGCCGTAATGAGCGCAATGCGCATCCCGCAGATCACCGCCATCATGGGTATGTGCGTTGCGGGCGGGGCCTATTTGCCGGTCATGTGCGATTCCATTCTGATGACCGATGGCAGTGGTTTGTTCCTTGCTGGGCCAGCGCTCGTTCAAGCCGCGATCGGACAAAAAACATCAGCGGAAGAACTTGGCGGCGCAAAGATGCACGCGCAGATCAGCGGCACGGTGGATTTCCGCGAGCCCGACGACGACTCGTGCCTAAAACGAATTCGCGCTCTCGTCGATAAGATGGGACATCCTCCTGGCGCGCCGTTCGATCACAGCAAGCCCGAGCCACCTGCCCTTCCCGCCGAAGAAATCTACGGCATTTTCTCGTCGGATCCTGGCAA
>Ga0182018_10004661_pt1 | contig 11409 bp, 1 predicted proteins | sample 812P2MmetaG_FD_120490 | JGI IMG/M metagenome (GOLD analysis project Ga0182018, IMG submission 120490) | Permafrost microbial communities from Stordalen Mire, Sweden - 812P2M metaG | ecosystem: Environmental > Terrestrial > Soil > Wetlands > Permafrost | place: Sweden: Stordalen | collected...
CCAGTCCCGAGAAGACCACCGTGGCGGGCATGCCTCCAATGGTGACCACTGGCGTCGTGGGAGTCTCCGACAGGTTGAGACCCCCAAGTGCTTGCGCGCCGTAGACCGGAGAATTGCTCACCGGACCCAGCCCGTTGCAGTAGATCTGTATGTAGTCAACTCCGGCCTTGGCTGGTGTGGATCCCGGCCAGATGGACCCGGCCGGCGCGGCTATGGCATACGTGCTATTGATCAGCACAGCGCCCTGCGGCGGACTACTCGACGAAGGCAAGGTGAAAATAGCTGGCTGGGCGCTGGCGACAGGGACCTGCAGGTTTATCACCGACGGCAGGCCGTCGCGCATCACTGTCAGTTGTTGCGTGCCCAGCGGCAAGTTACTGGGAACCAGCGCATTCACCTGACTAGGGCTCACATATGTCATCAGAAGCTGCTTACCACCCAAGAACACTTGAGTACCTTGATCCTGCATGGGGTAGGGGAATGCAGGGTTCGCGTCTGTGCCGTCGGCTAGAGACGTTCCGCCTAGGTAGAGGTAGCTGCCAGCGGCCACCTGGTTGATCTGGGTAATCCCATCGAGTGCTACGCTGGCCCCATTTGTCGTGCCGTCGGGCTCCGGCGGCGCCCCCGCGGCGGCCGCGGTTACCGACACCGGCCAGGCAGCCGATGTGCCACCGCCGACAAGGGTGGCGTTACCATAATCGACTCCTAAAAACAGATATACCGGGCCGACTTCAGATTCGAGGGGCGTCCAGGAATAGTGCCAGGCGTTGTTGCCAATCGTGCCCTGCAGGCTCGGATCTACCTGATCCCAGCTCATCTGGTGGGGCCCTCCCTCCAGGTCCCCGCACGCAGAGTATGTGGGGCATGCTTTGACCTCGAACTTAAAAGTAATCCCGGAGGTGGTGCCTGTGATCGGGTTGTTACAGTTGTCTAGTTCGCTCGCATAGATCGATATGGGTCCGCCGCCGGCTTGCACCTGGGAAGGCGGCGGGGCCTGATTCAGGAACAGCGGTGGGTTCGTATAACTCAGGCCCTGGCCGGAGGCACCGAGACAATTCGTCGAACCCCGTGGGCGCGCGGATTCGGTCATCGACGTAGTTCCGGAAGCTGCGCTCACATCCAGGACCACATTAATAACGGGTGTAGTGCCATCGTCGAAAGCGATCCGTACCTGCCCCTGATACGTCCCCACATTGAGTTTAGCGGTACTGCCCTGCACGTTCAATGGTCCCATTGTTTTGCCTGGCAGCGAGCCATTCGTTACATTCGTAGAGAGCCACTCAGATCCTTCTTCCAGGGCGCTGATAATCGAGAAGCCCACTGCGTCCGCGTTCGGGTTCGTGCATTCCACTACGGCCGGGGGCGCGTTCGATCCGGCGGTGGCCAGCAGCGTCACACCCGTAGGTAAGGCCACTTCGGGAAGCGAACTGCCCGCCGGCAGAACCTTGAGGAGCACGGTAATGACCTGCGGAGAGTTCGCGGCCGAGCCGTCCGGCACGGTGAGCGCTATTTGGCCGTAGTTATCCCCCGCTTTGGCTTGAGCCGGATCCACGCACACCATGGCAAAGCCTGCCCCGGCAACGCCACCGCTTTGGGCCGTTCCCTGCACCGTTGCGCCGGCCCCCGCGCAGTCGGCGGAATTGGATAGCTGCAGCCACGGCGCCGTGCTGGATTGAGCTGTCCAACTCATCCCGCCCGTGCCGACGTTGAAGACGTTCAGCGTCTGTGACGCCGGTGTTTGGCCGCCGCTGACGGCGGTGAATGTCATAGCGTCGGGCGACAGCGAAATCGACGGCGCGGCCTGCGTCACCTGCAGGGTGACATTCACCGTGAAGGGCGAACCTGGTGTCCCGCCCGCGTCGATCACCACCGGCGCATGATAGAGTCCGGTCTGAGCCGGGGGGTTCAGCGTCAGACAAACCGACGCCGGGGTGGACAACGTGACCTGTCCGGCAGTACCGCAGGAAACCGTTAGCCACGGCGGGTTCGTCGGAGTTGTCACGGAGTAGCTTAGCGTTCCGCCGCCGGTATTGGAGACCTGCACCTGCTGCTGAACGCTCGAACCTCCCGTAACAGAAGTGATTGTCGGATACTGTGGCGAGACGCTGAGTTGGGGTTGTGCGGGGATCACCGTTAGAGTAATATTAACTGGCGTTGGAGCGGTTGCCGAACCGCCTACAGGCGTGATCTTCACGGTGGCCGTATTGCTGCAAGGAGCTGAACCTGAGCAGGCCGGCAGACTGGTGAGATTCTGCAGCGAGACCGTCACGTTGTCCGGTGTTTGGCCGGCAGTGGCCACTGCCTGCAGCCAATTTTCCGAGGCCGCTACGGAGTATTTGACGGAAGCCCCGCTGCTAAACACAGAGAAGGTTTGAGGAACGGGAACGCTGCCCCCCTGGACATAACTGAAGCTTAACGATTGCGGGCTGGTGAAGACTGTTGCCGAGCCGATCGTGAAAGTCATCGGTTTGGAAATTGCCCCCGACTCGCTAACCGTGACGTTGGCCGTGCCGACGCTGGCAATCAGGCTGGCAGGCACCTGGGCGCTCAGTTGCGTGGAGTTCCCAAAGGTGGTGGCCAGAACGGACCCATTCCAGTTTACGACGGCTCCCGACGTGAAGCCGGAGCCGGTCACCGTCAGCGTGAAGGCCAGTCCACCGGCAACCGCACTGCTGGGGGTGAGAGCGCTGATGACGAGTGGCGGAGCGCCGATCACAAAACTCACCCCAGTGGAAGTCGCCCCCTGCTCGCTGACCGTGACTTTGGACGTGCCGACGCTGGCAATGAAGCTGGCGGGCACCTGGGCGCTTAGTTGCGTGGCGCTCCCGAAAGTGGTGGTCAGAGAGGTCCCATTCCAATTCACTACCGCACCGGAAATGAAGCCGGAGCCGGTTACGGTCAGGGTGAAGGCCAGCCCGCCGGCAGCTATACTGCCGGGATTGAGCGAACTAATGACGGGTGGCGGGTTGATGGTGAAGGGAAGCGCGTTGGAGATCGCGCCTGTCTCGCTGACCGTGACGCTGCTGGGCGTCCCGCCGGTGGCGATCAGACTGGCGGGCACCTGGGCGCCCAGTTGCGTGGCGCTTCCGAATGTGGTGGTGAGCGCGGAGCCGTTCCAATTCACGGTGGCCCCCGAAATGAATCCGGTGCCGGTCACCGTCAGGGTGAAGGGCGGCCCACCGGCAACCGTATTGCTGGGAGTGAGGGAGCTGATGACGGGCGGCGGGCTGGTGACGGTGAACGTAACAGCGTTTGAGGTCACGCCCGACTCGCTGACTGTAATGTTGGCTGGGCCGACGGTCGCAATGAAGCTGGCGGGCACCTGGGCGCTCAGTTGCGTGGCGCTCTCGAAGCTGGTGGTCAGAGCGGCGCCGTTCCAGTTTACCGCTGCCCCCGATGTGAAGCCGGTGCCGGTAACAGTCAAGGTGAAGGCCGGCCCGTCGACGGTGGCACTCATGGGATTGAGCGAGCCGATGGCTATGGCGGCAGTGGTGAAGGTGAAGGGCAACGTATTGGAGGTCACGCCCTGCTCGCTGACCGCGACGTTAGCCATAACGGGGGCCGTGCCGGTGGTGGCAATCAGGCTGGCGGGCACTTGGGCGCTCAGTTGCGTGGAGCTCACGAAGGTGGTGCTCAGAGCAGACCCGTTCCAGTTCACCGCCGCCCCCGAGATGAAGTTGCTGCCGTTTACCGTCAGCGTGAACGCCGGGCCGTTGGCAGTAGTGGCGCCAGGATTGAGCGAGATTATAGCGGGCGGCGGGGTGATGTTGAAGATGGCCGGCGGCGGACTTGAGGTCGCCCCTTGCTCGCTGACCGTGATGTTGGCCGTCCCGGCGTTGGCAATCAGGCTGGCGGGCACCTGGGCGCTCAGTTGGGTGGCGCTCACGTAGGTAGTGGTCAGGGCGGATCCGTTCCAGTTTACCGTCGCACCTGAGATGAAGTTGCTGCCGTTTACCGTTAGCGTGAACGTCGGGCCGGTGGCAGTGATACCGATAGGATTGAGCGAGCTGACGACGGGCTGCGGGTTGATGGTGAAGGGAACCGTGTTGGACGTCGCGCCCGCCCCGCTGACCGTGATGTTGGCCGTAAGGGGGACCGAGCTGGTGGTGGCAATCAGGCTGGCGGGCACCTGGGCACTCAGTTGCGCGGAATTCACGAACGTGGTGGTCAGAGCGGCCCCGTTCCAGTTCACTGCCGCCCCCAAAGTGAAGTTGCTGCCGGTTACTGTTAGGGTGAACGCCGGGCCGTTGGCAGTCGTACTGCCGGGATTTAGCGAGATAATGGCGGGCGGCGCGTTGATCGTGAGAGTGTACGATCCGGATGCGGCGGGATCGCCGTTGGAGTCGGTCACCGACACCGTTACGGGGTAGGCGGTCGAGCTCTGGGTGCCACTCGCGGGCGTGCCGCTGAGCACGCCGGTGGAAGCATTGAGACTCAAGCCGGGCGGCAGACCGGTCTGCGACCAGGTGTAGACTCCGGTGCCTCCGGTGGCCATAAAGGTCACCTGTGTGTAGACTGCTGTTGCGGTGCCGGACGGCAACTGCGGCGAAGTCGGACTGGAAATCATGATCGGAGGGGGGGATATCGTCAAGGAGAAAGCCACGGGCGGAGAGGTCGTCCCGCTATTGTCATTTACCGTGATGCTGAAGGTGTAGAGGCCAAATGCTGAAGTCATGCCGGAGATCGTTCCTGCAATGGGATCCAGCGAAAATACCTGGGGCAGGGCGCCAGAGCCGGGGACTATTACCCAGTTGCTATAGGGCGGGTTGCCACCCGTGGCTGCTAGCGTCTGGGAATAAAATACGTTCACCATTCCCGAGGGTAGGAGCGAAGGCGTGGTGATTGTTGGGCCAACTGAGGTAACCATGACCTCATCCCACTGGTCCGGATCATTGTCGGAGTCGGACCAGTCGTCAAAGTAAAGAACAAGGACTTGTCCTTGGGGTACAATAACAGTGACACTCGCCCCCACTAAGCCACTCCCTATTTGGTAGACGTTACCTGAGGACCCGTCTGGTGGACCAACCCACACGACCGCGCCTCCTCCATCGGGGCCCAGCGCATTAATTTGAACGGTGTACGTGCCGGGTGCGACCGAAAGGACGTATGGCCCTGAGCCAACCAACTGGGTCGCACTATTGTCGCCCAGCAACGGGTTTGGGTTGGTAGCACTCTCACCTGATGCATTGTACCGGTAATCAACCAGGTAGGTGGCGGGAACCGTGGTCGTGAGCGTGCCCGCTTGGTAGATTGTGTAGTTTAGTGTAGTTGGGCCTTGCGGAGCGGCGGGCCAGTTAAAGGTGATCGTGCCGGTTAGGGGCGGCTGGCCACCGTTTGGCGCGACGCTGTAGTTGATTGTTCCATTTCCCGACCCGGTCGCCGGGGCAGTTATGGCGATCCACGGAGCGCTTGCGGTTGCGGTCCAGGTGCCACAGGACTGGTCCGAAGTGACGGAGATAGGAGCGATCGTAAAACCATCCGGCGAACCCCCAGTCGAGCCTCCAGGCGCGTCAAAAGTCATGACCAGGGAATTCGTGTACATTGGATTCTCACCATCGTTGACGCAGCAGGAGTTGTATTCGCTCTGCGATTGAATCGCCGGCGCGCATGTCTGGGCGCTCATGTACCGGGCGGCCACCAATATTACGAACGAAAAAATAATAAAGCAACGCCCCTTGCATATTCCGTCGAAGACTTTCATGCCCCTAACCTCCTGTACAGCGCTGGCCGCGCGCAACACGTGTCGAATGTCGACCAGCCAGAATCATCCAAATCCAAGTCGCCTGCGTTGGGATGGCTTTCGTGCTTTCCATCACGGGGTCCCGGCAGGCCACCCTGCGGGGAACGTCACGGATTCAATTGGAAACCCGGGAATCCCGTCAAATAGGAAAGCGCAATCTGCGCTCAAAATGGGCCATTGGCTTCCTGGACCACTCATAAGCGAATCAGCCTCCGGCAATGCAGAACGCGGGAACTTCCAGCATCACCCGCGCTCGGGGAGGAGCCAAATTGAAAAATCGCCGTCCCGATATTCCGATCTGAGGAATGATATCCTAGAGTTCCGATAAAGGCAAGGACTAAATTACGGATGGCGGTTTTTGTTGAAGTGAAAGAACTTAGCCAGATGGGAAAAAAGAAGTGATCGTAACCCTGCATCCAGCCGACGCTCTTGTCCAACCCCTTGACCTGAGAGTAGAAGCGCGCGTTTCCCTAATGGCGGCGCTCAGCAGGCAGACCAACACTTCGGAATCGTGACCGCCGTCCTTTGGAACGATGATCGGCATCCCTCGGAGTCCGCGGCTACGTGGCTGGGGATCACTGCGGCAGTTCCGGAACGACGCAGCGGAACCCGGTTTGATTATCGCCCTTGCTGGGGTCCTGGTGGTATCTCGCGGAAAGACGCAACTGCTTCTCATCGTCCCAAAAGGATCCGCCGCGTATTACGCGCTCTTTTCCTGGCGCACTGACGCTCGGATTGATTGGCGAACCATTGCCTTCATATGCATTTCGATCGTAAACGTCCAACACCCACTCACGAACATTGCCGACCACGTCATATAATTTCCAGGCATTCTGAACATCAAACTGACGCACGGGAGTTGTGAACTGGAAGTCTCCGCGAAACTTCCCGGACTTAAACGAGTTGCAACGCTCAGGTTTGAACTCATCGCCCCACGGATATAACGTATCGTCCTTGCCGGCCCGCGCCGCATACTCCCATTCGGCCTCGGTCGGAAGACGGCCACCTGCCCATTTGCAGTAGTCCTTGGCATCCTGCCAGCTCACCCTGGTGACAGGATGTTCGGTGTATTTGCCTTTGTCGTTCGTCGTGGTCTTTTTTCGCGGTTTTTTTTGTCCGTTGTTCTTCGTAAAGCCCTGAAAGGCGCTCACAGTCACTTCGGTATTCGTGATCCAAAAACCCGGCTCGATGGTCACGGGATGCTGGGGAAGTTCATTTTTGTCGCAATTTCGATCGATCGGCACGCAGCCCATTTTGAAGGAGCCTGATGGTATCCACGCATATGTGAGCGTGTCCTTCACGTTTACGCGCCAATCGCCGGGATTGATTTTCGGGGGCGGCGGTTGCGGAGGGGCTATGACGATGGGGGGCGTCAAGTAGACATTGCTTGTGCCAACCTGATAAATCTGCTGGTCTCCCTTCGATTTTTCGGCGACCTCTTTCTGGACCGACTGAATGATCTCGCTCACGGTCAGGCCCTGCACTGGCAAAAAATGCAGGAGGGCGGCGGTGAACAAGCCCAGCTTCCCGGCAGGTTCGGCTATTGCAGTATTCGGATCGGCACCGAGGACCAGCACTGTATCAAGCCGGCTGCCTTGTGGGCTGGCTAGGCCGCTACTGCCGCTCCACTGCACGAGTTGCGGACTGTCCCAGCCCGCCTCGATCAATAAGACCTTCAGGCCCACCAGGTCGCCATTCAAGTTCTCAAAGTCGTATGCTACTTCATAGACTTCGCCTTTCGCCTGAGGGTCGAAGTCCACGGGTACGAAATAGTTGTGGTCTTTGTGCTGAAGTCCATAGCCCGAATAGTACACAACACAAACATCGCCAGGCTTCAAATTCGGTATGAACTGCTTCTCAATAAACTTCCTGAAGCCGGCCAAATTCAGGTCGTAGGCTTGGGTGACTTCGAAGTGTAGCCTTTGTAGCGCCTCGGAAATCTCGCGGGCGCCATTTCCGGCGGCGGGGATTTGGTGCAGTAAGGTGTAGTGTTCATTTCCGATCACTAGGGCCTTCCTGGGCGCTGATTCTTGCTGCGCGCACAGGGCTAGCGAGGCCAAACCAAAGAGAAACGGCCCAGCGAGGCGGCCTAGCCGCCTGGCGTAAAATCTGAATGAATGTATACGAACCATAACGAGACGCATTTTACCGCATCTTCCAGCGGATCCTGATTCGTGTTACGGGAACGCTACCGGTATTTCGAACCACCACCTGGTTTTCCTGAAGGTCGACTGTGACCTCCGGATGGTCGTCTGCAGAAGCACTCAAGGAAGATAGCTCCTCATAGGGAATCTCGTCCCCGCTTAGGATACCCTTGCCCCCGATTGGAGCAGAGAGTACTTCGGTCGCGGTTGCGTCTAGCCGTAATTCCTCGTTAGGTGCCAATGTTCCCTCCCAAGTACGAATACCTGCGTGAGCCCCGTAGTAATCTTTGGCTTGTTTTCGTGGTCGAACCGGTGGCGGCGGTGGTTTGGGATTGGTAACGAAAGAGGCAGGGGAAATGTCAAGGGTCACGGTAACGACTACATCTTTGCCGTCGGAGCCTCTCACGACCAAACGGGCCGGATGCTGGCCCGTGCCCAACCCGGCGGGTTCGACCCAGACGGAACACCCTTCCTTGTTCAGCTTGGCTTTGAGCCAGTCCGCTAAAGGCGTGCATTTGTCGATCCGGCCCCGCACCGCCCGAATCTGGAAAGGATCCGCGGACCTGCCCGAGATTTGATATTGGAAAGGCACGTTCAAGTGGTCGACCTCGAGCGAGGGCTCACCCGGTTTCGGCGGTGGCGGCGGAGGTTTCGGCCCGGCTTTGATCTCGATGCTTACTGGGACGACCAAGTTGCCAGCCACGTGCGCATCGGTGGTCGGCTTAATAGTGATCGTTCCGGACATATGGCCAGGTTCCAGCCCTTCAGGATTGATGCTCACCTGCTGACGGTCAAGCCGCTCCCCCTCTCCGGGCTTAACCACGATCCACGGCTCTTCGGCTTTCGCCGTGAACGAAATGCCTGGCTTATTCAAAGAAATCGGCTGCGCGGCCGGAGGCGGCGAGCCAATTTGATAAGGCTGAAACGTCAGTTCTGGGGGCTCCGCAGTTATAGGTGTCGGCTTCGGACGAAAAGCAAGAACAGCCACAGCCATTATGATCAAAGCGGCCGGAATAACGAGAACCGGCCGCCGATACCAAACCCGCCGTAGCCCTGCGTGCAGCGCCGTGCGCGCGTGCACCAGCCTGGGCTCCGCCGGGTAGGTCGAGAGGGACCGTTCGATTTCCCCTAGCGCACTCTTCAGGTCGCCCTTGGCTTCCAATTGGCGGGCGTGCATCAGAGATTGCATGACCAGATCGTCCTGTTTGTGCCGGTACTCTTCATGAGCCTGAACCAGAGCCGCGTGCAACTCAACCAGCTTGGGCTCGCCAGGGTAGAAGGAGAGGGCCTGATCGATCTGGCCCAACGCGCTCTTCAGGTCGCCGGAAGATTGCAATTTCCGGATTTCGCGGATACACCGCGATACAAATTCTTCCCGTCTGTGGACCGACTCCTCAAGCGCAGTTTGCAAGGCGTCGCGCAGTTGCCGCAGCCGGTGGTCATCGGGGTAGGAGGCAAGTCCCTGCTGGACCCGGTCAATCCCGCCCTGAAGGTCGCCGGAGGCTTGTAATTTCCGGGCTTCGGCGAGGCATGCGGCAATGAACTCTTCGCTCTTGCGCTGTTCGTCGCCTAGTGACCTCTGTAAGCGCGTGGCGGCTTCCAAGAGCCGGGCTTCTTCAGGGTAGACCGACAACCCCTCGCGGATGCGTGCCAGGGCCTTCTTCCGATCGTCGGATGCTTCCAGTTCCCGGGCCTCGGCCAGGCAGCCGAGCACGATTTCGTTCCGTTTACTGCGAAGTTCCTCCACGGCTTCGTGCAAGGCCAGTTCCATTTGGCGCAGCCCGCGCTCATCCGGATACGCCGCGAGACCCTGCTCGATCTGCGCCAATGCCCCTTTCAGATTCCCGGTATGTTGGAGACTCTGAGCTTGCTTTAGGAACCGCGCTATGGACTCCTCTTTTCTGCGCAAAGATTCATCGTGCGCCCTCTTGAGCATGCTCCGAAGCTGGGAGAGGCGATCGTCGTCCGGATGCGAGAGGAGTCCGCGCTCCGCCTCGGTGAGCGCAGCCTCCAGGTTTCCCGCTTCCTGCAACTCGCGGGCCCGCGCGGTGAACAGGTTGACGGACTCATCCCGCTTGCGCTGGACGTCCTGCAGGGTTTTCCGCAAGCTGGTGGCAATTTGAAGCAGGCGTTGCTCGGCGGGGTAAGCCGCGAGGCCTGCCTCGATCTTAGCCAACGCAGCCCGGAAGTCCCCCGCCTCTTGGTATTTTCGGGCTTCCGCCGTGCACAATGAAACCAATTCGTCCCTTTTGCGGCGGGACTCTTCAATCTCTTTGATCAGCAGCAGATCGAGTTCTTTAAGCTTGGCCTCGTGCGGATAGGATGCGAGTCCCTGTTCGATCTGGGCCAAGGCAGCCTGCAGATCTCCGGTCTCTCGCAGTTTTCGGGCTTGGTTGATGCACCAGCTTATGGATTCTTCATGCGCGCGCGCGCGTTCTTGGATCTCGCTCTTGATTGTTTTGGATAGCTGCAGCAGCCTTGGTTCGTGCGGGTAACTGGCTAAAGCCTGCTCCACGCACATCAACCCGCCCTCCATCTGGCCGGCCGCCTGGAACTCTCGCACTTGGGACACCAATTCGTCCGTTTTGCGCCGGGCTTCTTGAGCGGTCCGCTGCAACCTGCTTTGCAATTGTTTAAGATCCCGTTCGGTGGGATAAAGCGAGAGGGCTTGTTCCACCCGGCTGAGAGCATCTTCCGGATGCCCACCGGCCTCCATGTCGCGCGCTTGGTCCAAGCAGAACTGCACCTCCTCGGCTCGCTTTCGAAGAGAAACGTCCAAAGCTTCTCGCAGGCCCGCTTTCATCTCCTGAAGGCCGGCGGCCTGGGGATAAGAGGATAGCCCCTGTTCGACCTGTGCCAGCGCCGCTTCCAGGTTTCCTGCGTCTTGCAGCTTGCGTGCCTCGTCCAGGCACCACGCTGCAAACTCATCCCGCCGATTTTGCGAATCCTCGATTGCTTTCTTGAGGCTTGCCGAGAACTGCAGAAGTCTGGGATCATCCGGGTGCGAGACGAGACCCTGCTCGATGTGTGCTAGGGCAGCCTGCAGGCTGCCGGCTTGTTGCTGCTCACGAGCTGAGGCCAGATGGAGCGCCACGGACTGGTCCACTTTGCGCTGTAACTCCTGGAGTGCGGCTTGCAAAGTGGTTGCGAGGGCCTTGAGCTCCATTTCGGCGGGGTAGGCCGCGAGGGCTTGCTCAACCCTTCTTAAGGCCCCCGGAAGGTCGCCCGCGTTTTCCAGTTTCCGGGCCTCCACGACGCAGGCTTTGACGAACTCCTCACGCGACCTCTCGAGCGCCTGTTTGAGAGCGGCCTGAGGATCTCTTAGCCGTGGATCTTGAGGATAGGACGCAATGCCCCTCTCAATGGCCGCCAGGGCACCCACGAGATCCCCGGCATCTCTCAGCCCGGCGGCCCGAGACACGCACAGACTGACGCTTTCACGCTGTTGGCGTTGCGCCTCCTCGATAGCCCTCTCCAAGCTGGCCAAAGCCTGGGTCAGCTTAGGCTCATCCGGATAGGCCGCCA
>Ga0182018_10004662_pt1 | contig 11407 bp, 9 predicted proteins | sample 812P2MmetaG_FD_120490 | JGI IMG/M metagenome (GOLD analysis project Ga0182018, IMG submission 120490) | Permafrost microbial communities from Stordalen Mire, Sweden - 812P2M metaG | ecosystem: Environmental > Terrestrial > Soil > Wetlands > Permafrost | place: Sweden: Stordalen | collected...
AAGAAAAGCGGCGTCGGCCTGGGACTGTCCATCGTCTCGAAAATTATTGATGGACATCAGGGTACGATCCGCATCGAAGCTCCAGAAGATTCCGCCGGCGAAGTCGCGACAGGCTCGGGTGAGCCAGGGAAGCCTGGACCAAGCCAGGGCGCACAGTTCGTGATTTTTTTCCCCGCCGCCAGCGCGCAGACCGCCGTCGGAGAGACGGCTCATCTGGTGATCTCATGAGACCCGGCAGATTCAGTGAAGCGAGGAAGACGCATCGATGCCGACCATTCTGATCGTCGAGGATGAGGCCAAGATGCGCCGCTTGCTCGAGCTAAATCTTGGCGACGACGGATTCGCCACGGTTTCTGCCGGAGATGCCGAAACCGGCCTCAAACTGCTGCGCGAACATCCCATCGATCTCATCTTGACCGACCTGAAACTACCCGGCATGAACGGTCTGGAATTTCTGCAGACTATTAAGCGTCAGAACGCAGTTCTGCCGGTCGTTGTGATGACCGCTTTCGGCAGTGTCGAAACCGCCGTCGAGGCCATGAAGGCCGGGGCCAGCGACTACGTTTTGAAACCGTTTTCGCTGACCGAGATGCGGATGGTCATCCACAAAGAACTCGATGTACACAATCTGCGGGAAGAGAACCGCTCGCTGCGCGAGGCCTTGGGCAAGCGCTTTTCGCATCCCAACATAGTTTCTCGCAGCCCGAAAATGCAGGAAGTGCTGGCCACCGTGGAGCGGGTGGCCCCGACGAATTCCACCGTGCTTCTGGGCGGCGAAAGCGGTGTGGGCAAAGACTTGATCGCGCGCGCCATTCACGAAAAATCGCGTCGCGCCTCAGGCCCCTTCCTGAAGATCAACAGCACTGCCATTCCTGAAAATCTTCTGGAAAGCGAATTGTTCGGCTTTGAAAAAGGAGCCTTCACCGGTGCCGTTGCCAGTAAGCCCGGCAAGTTCGAACTTGCGGATAAAGGAACGCTGTTCCTCGACGAGATCGGCGACGTGCCGCCGGTAACGCAAGTCAAATTATTGCGTGTACTGCAGGAGCGCGAGTTCGAACGCCTGGGCGGAACGCGTACCGTGAAGGTCGACGTGCGCCTCATTGCCGCCACCAACAAGGATCTGCGCCAGGCGCTCGAGCAAGGCACATTTCGCGAAGATCTCTACTATCGCCTGAATGTCGTCCCAATCGACATTGCGCCGTTGCGCGAACGGAAGGAGGATATCCCCGATCTGGTGAACCTGTTCGTCTCGGGTTTCACCGGAGAATCCGGCAAGCCCGTCGAAGGCATTACTCCTGAGGCGATGCAAATTCTCGTGGGCTATCACTGGCCCGGAAATGTTCGCGAGCTGCAGAACATTGTGGAGCGTGCCTGCGCGCTGGCGAAAGGCAGCGTGCTCGGCCCATCCGACATACACCTGGATGTGCGCCCGGCAAAAGCCGGGAATGGCGCCGGCGGATTTCTTCCCGATGGCATGACCCTGGAGCAGTGGGAAGATGAGATGGTGCAAGAAGCCCTGCGTCGCGCCAATGGCAACAAGAGTCAGGCCGCTCGACTGCTGGGACTCTCGCGCAATGCGTTGCGTTACCGCCTGTCAAAGATCGGAATCACCGACGAGGCGGACAAAGAGACCTGACCCTGAGGATCGATTTCGGGAATGTCCTTAGCCTTAGGGGTGAGAGTTCACCACCTACTGCCAGCCGCTGGGGAGTCCGATGTGATTTACTAATCGGCTATGATTTCTCGACCCATCTTCCGCCTATTGCTGGTCGGCCTTCTTTTCTCCACGCTCGAGGCTTCCGCGCAAACTTTGGCGGACCGCCTGGGCTACGCTCCCGGCACCAAGCTCATCATTGTCCACGCCGACGATCTTGGCGAAACGCACGCCGTCAATGCCGCAGCCATGAAGGCTCTCACGGGCGGCACGATCAACTCCGCGAGTCTGATGGTCCCTTGTCCCTGGTTCCCGGAGATGGCCGACTACGCCAAGTCCCATCCCGACGCCGACCTGGGGCTGCACCTCACCCTGACGGCCGAGCGAGTCTACTACCGCTGGGGTCCGGCCGCGCCAGCGGACAAAGTGCCGAGCCTGGTAGATGAAAACGGCTACTTTCATCACGATTGGGAACAGAACGGGGCAAAGAAAATCGATGCGAAGGAAGTCGAGATCGAACTGCGCGCCCAGATCGAGCGCGCGCTGGCGATGGGAGTTCGCCCCACGCATCTCGATTCGCATCAGTATCGGCTGATTATGAGCGGTCAGGATCTGTTCGATGTGATGCTACGGGTGGCGCATGACTACAAGTTGCCAGTGTTCGTTACGCGAGATTGGTTTGCTGCCTATCCCTATCTGTCGGCCCGTCTCGGTCCCGGAGATATTGTGCTGGATCACACGGTCACGATTGAACCGGAAGTCCCGCCGGAAAAGTGGGCGGACTTTTACCTGACCGCGCTCAGGAATCTGAAACCCGGCGTCACGGAGTTTGTCATCCATCCCGGTTACGACGACGAGGAACTGCGTGCCGCGACCCGCGAACGTCCCACCTGGGGTGCGGCCTGGCGGCAGCGCGACTTCGATTTTTTCACGAGCGACCAGTTCCGCGAGGTTCTGGCGCAACAGAACATCAAGCTGATCACGTGGCGCGAACTTGCCCGCGCGGCCGCCCAGAAATAATCCTCCCACGGTGACGACGTGCCGCGCCAGCTTTATTCATACTTGAGCCGCCTCTCGATCATCCGGCGAAGGAACTGACGCACGAATCCGATTGCATTGGAAAGGGCCGGGCCATGCTGACTCAACAGTTCACGCCGACCGCGTCGTCCATGCTTTGGGCGATTCCACCCGCCGTGCGATCGTTGAAAAACTGAGCCGAGGCCCAGTCTCTGTCTCCCAGCGGGCAAAGCCTCTCGCCATCAGTCTCGCCACAGTGGTTCAGCACTTGCCGGTCCTTGGAAAAAGCGGACTGGTGCATACGGAAAAGACGGGCGGATCCGGACTTGTCGTATCGAACCCAGGGGTCTTACGGGGGCCGAGAGATGGATCGCCGATCGGGGTTCGCTAGGGGCGCTTCGATCGCCTGGGCAAGATGCTTGCCGAAGAAGATCCATCACTACTGCTGTTGCTGAGTTTCGGCCGAGTGAGATTGCTCAGTCTCGTCCAAGAATTGGGACCATTCTTCGTCGGCCGCGAATTCCTCGTCGGGAGGAAGCACCGCTTGCGACGGGGTCACTCGAACTCGCACCTGGAGTTCGGTGTCCGCTTTTCCCTTCATCATGCCCATGGTGGGGGGAACGTCGGCATAATCGCGGCCGATCGCGGTGCGAATGTGCTTCTCCCCTGCGCCCAGATTCGTGGTGGGATCGAATCCGATCCAGCCAATCCTTGGCAGCAGAGCTTCCACCCATGCATGGGTGGCTCCGTCGGCGGAAGGATGCGCATTTTCGCCACCTTCGTAAAGGTATCCGCTGACATAGCGACAGGGAATCCTGGCATTCCTGACCAGTGCGATCATGATGTGAGCAAAATCCTGACACACGCCCTGCCTGGAGCGAAGCGCATCCTCTATCGGTGAATTTACCGCCGTGCTCTTCTTTACATAGCTGAAACTGCGATGCACCCCGGAGGCAATATCTTGAAGGAACGCCAGGGGACTACGACCCTTTCGCTCGGTCGCTCCGATTTCCCCGGCTAACTGTTCCAGTTCCGGTGACGAGCGTGCGAAATGGCTCGGCATCAGCATCTCCCAATAATCTTTTTTTTCGATTAGATCTTCCAGTTCCTGCCACTGTTGGTATTCCATGATTTCGGGAATCGATGGCTGGACGTCTATATCTACCAGAGCGTCGGAAATGATGGTGAGCTGGCCATGACGGGGAGGCAGGTCGAAGTGGTGCACTAGATTGCCGTAGGAATCGGTATAGCCAAAAATCCGGGCACGCGGATTTACCGACAGCTGAAAGACAAAGCAGCGTTGGTGGCCCTCGCTGCGGGGGTGCATGCGAACCTCCATCATGCTCTGCCAGACGGAGCGACTGTAGCGGTAGCTCGTGAAATGGCGAATGGCGTAGAACATTCAGTTTTGAAAAGCAACTTCAATCGGATATTCGATATAGAGCTCGTGCACAGCTGCATGCAGTTCGCGGCATTGCTCGATAATTGCCGCCAAATATTTGTGCAATCCGGCGATGATTTCGCCGATCTGTACATAGGTGACCATCGATCGCAAACGGCCGATCAATCTTTCGACACTCTCGCTCCGGCGGCTCAAGGAAAGATTACTGATCGCGGTCAAGGCCTGGTGCATTCGGTCCACCGAATAACGGACCGAATAAGGGAACTCGGGCTTGAGCAGCAGAAAATTCGCGATTCGCTCCGGTTTAAGTTCCGCGGTGCACGCCTTGCAGTAAGCTTCAAAGGCAGCACAACTGCTCAGCAGGCCGACCCAATCCAGATCGTCGGCGTGCTTGCCGACGACAAAATAAGCGTCCAGCATGACGCAGAGATTGCACGCTCTCTCGATATATTTGCCTAACTGGATAAAATGCCAGGCCTCGTCGTGATTCATAGTCGCGGCGGAAATCCCATTAAACCGGTACGAGCCTTCGCGAATCAGGCTCACCACTCGCATGGCGCCGACATCGTCGTCGGGTTGCAATTCAAAACCGGTTACGTCGTGGAAAAGGCGGTTCAGGTGTTCCCACATCTCCGAGCTGATTTCCTCGCGGACTTGTCGAGCATTTTCGCGAGCTCCACTGATACATTTGACAATCGAAAAAGTTCCGTCCGGGTCCGCTACCAAAGAAAACAGAGCCCGCTGTGGGTCGACGTTTTTGGAAGCCGTACCGGGGGCTAGCGAGGAGACGGCGCGAAACCACCGCTCTTCGGTGGAAAACTTTGCCGGATTCAAAATCAGACTGTAGGTTGCCTTGAGCACACGCGAAGCATTGTCCGCCCGCTCGAAATAGCGGCTCATCCAGTACAGACTGTCGGCAACGCGGGAAAGCATGAGCTTTTTTCACCCAACTCTTCCAGATCTCAATTCTGCAAGACCCAGGTATCTTTCGAACCTCCGCCTTGAGACGAATTCACGACCAGCGAGCCCTTGCGCAAGGCCACTCGGGTGAGGCCGCCGGGGACGATGGTGATCTTGTCGCCGTAGAGAATATAAGGACGGAGATCGACGTGACGGGGCTCGATGAGCCCGTCGACAAAACACGGGGCAGTCGAGAGATTGATCGTAGGTTGTGCGATGTAGTTTCTCGGCTGAGCATAAATCTTTTGTCGAAATTCGGAGCGCTCTTGCTCCGAACTATGCGGGCCGATCAGCATTCCATACCCACCGGACTCGCCCACCGCTTTCACCACGTACTCCCCCAACCTCTGGCAGACGTGTTCGCGCTGCCCGGGATCAGACATCAATAAAGTTTCGACGCCGTCCAGGATCGGATCCTGATCGAGATAGTAACGAATGATTTTGGGCACAAAGGCGTAAATCGCCTTGTCATCGGCGACGCCAGTGCCCAGGGCATTGGCGAAGGCTACGTTTCCGGCGCGATAGGCATTAAAAAGACCCGCCGCACCCAGGCTGGAGCCATTTTCGAAAACTAGCGGATCGAGATAGTCGTCGTCGATTCGACGATAGATCACATCCACGCGCTGCAGACCGAAGGTCGTTCGCATGTAAACGATATTGTCGTGGACCACCAAGTCTTGTCCCTCGACTAGTTCAATCCCCATCTGCCGAGCCAGATAGGTATGTTCAAAGTAAGCGGAGTTGTAAGAGCCGGGCGTCAGCAAGACCACGGTCGGTTCGGAGCGGCCTTCCGGGGCCAAAGACCGCAGGGTCGACAAAAGTACCTGGCTGTACTGCTCAATGGGCCGCACTCGGCATTTTTGAAACAGTCCGGGGAATATCTGTTTCATCACCCTGCGGCTGGTGAGCATGTAAGAGACTCCGCTGGGGACGCGCAGATTGTCCTCCAGGACCACGAAGTTTCCCTCCGGGTTTCGGATCAAGTCCGTGCCAACCACTGTGATGTATACGTCTCGGGGAACTTTGACGCCGCGCATTTCGCGGCGGTAATGCTTGCAGGTGTAGATAATGCTTCCGGGCACGACGCCGTCTTCAATGATTTTGCCCTCATGGTAGATATCGTTGAGAAAAAGATTCAGCGCCGTGATCCGTTGCGTCAGTCCGCGCTCAATTTTTTCCCATTCCGCCGCCGTGATGATCCTGGGTAGCAGATCGTGGGGAAAAATTCGTTCCGTCCCTTTATCATTTCCATAGACCGTGAAAGTGATGCCCTGATTGAAGAAGGATTGGTCAGCCTCGTGTTTGCTGCGCAGTAACTCGTCCGGGCCCAGGCTCAGAAGCAAGTTGTGCAGCGGACGATATTGTTTTCGGGGATGGTCCACGGCGCTGAACATCTCGTCGTAAGCGCCATTGAATTGGTATCGGCGGAGGGCGTTCCCACCGCTACGATCGGACATGTCCGTTTCTGTGATCATGATGACGCCGTATGCCTCGCCAGAATAGCGTATCGACAGCGAATTGAGGATCGGGAAAACCGATTCGCGGCATGGAAAAAGCTTCTGGGAGCGGTCTAGATAGACTATCCCCTGGACTGTGCGACTTCTCGGATGCTTTGCGGCGGGTTTTCGCTGCCCGAAGAGTCGAATTCGATGTCAGGCAACTGTTCCACCGCCCGCCGCAGGGATTGCTCCCAGCTTGAGTGAATTAAGTTTAAGTCTTTGTCGCCGGCGGAAACTCGGCGGTATCGAGTAATTTGCAGGCTGTCTTTCTTGTACAGCAACAGATCGAAGGGGGGACCCACGGTCACATTCGAGCGCATGGTTGCATCGAGTGAGAGCAGAGCATATTTCGCCGCAACCTCGAGGGAGGTTGTGGATTGAATGCCGCGGTCAAGAATCGGCCGGCCGTACTTGCACTCACCCAGTTGCAAATACAGGGAATCTTCCGTGGCCGCCAGAGGATTTCCCTGGGGATAAATCAGATACAGGTTGGGCGCTTGTCCTCGAACCTGCCCCCCGAGCAGCAAGTGAACGTTGAAGCTGAAGGAATCACGTTCCAGCGAAGCGCGGTCAATGTCGGAGATCCGGCGCACGCAGTCTCCCACAATGCGAGCGGCGTCATAGAGCGAATTGGCCTGGGCAAGCCCTCTTCCGGAATCAAAATCGTCGCCCAGCAAGGTGATCACCGATTGGCTGATCGAGAGGCTGCCACTGGTCAAAATTACAAATACTCTGTCGCCAGGCTGAACGAAGCGATACATCTTGCGGCAGACGTTGACCTGATCAAAACCCGCATTGGTCCTCGAATCCGAGGCCAGTACCAGACCTTCGTGCGTCGTAATTCCTAAACAATAAGTCACTTTGCCCTCAGAGGTGAAGCTACCGCATCATACACTGGTTGCTGGTGCCGAATTTGTGATCCAGAGCAGCAAGAAAAAATATGCCAGACCGACCAGTTTAGCGTGATACTTTCTGCATCTCATCCCCGCTCAAGCAGACCGCTCGCCCGAGGAACCCTGATACCCATGCTGATTCGACTGGGCTATGACATTCAATTCGAGACGGTCGGCGAAGTGCCCATCGTGACTTTGCTCAACGTACACCCGTCGCGGAGGAAAGACTTACGAGAGCCAGATGAACTGCACACCGACCCCCTGGTGAACGTGGAGAACTACGAAGATAGTTTTGGCAATCATGGCTGCCGCCTGGTGGCTCCGCCCGGCAAGATTCGATTCCAGAATTCGACGCTCATTGAGGACTCCGGACAACCCGACCTTGTGGATCTTGATGCAGCCGAGGTTCCTGTCGATCGGCTGCCGCTGAATGTTCTGCCCTACCTGATGAGCAGCCGGTATTGTGAAGTTGATCTGTTGTCGAACACGGCGGTGGAGCTGTTTTGCAACGCTCCAAAAGGATGGAACCGAGTTCAAGCAGTGTGCGATTGGGTGTATCAGAAAGTCAGTTTTGGATACGAGTTTGCGAATCCAATCCGCACGGCTCTGGGGGTGTATACCGAGCGAGTGGGGGTCTGCAGGGACTTTCAGCATCTGGCGATCACTTTCTGTCGTGCCCTGAACATTCCCGCTCGTTATGCGACGGGATATTTGGGCGACATCGGCGTGATCGTGGCCCCGAGTCCCATGGACTTCAGCGCCTGGTTTGAAGTGTACCTGGGAAATCGCTGGTGGACGTTTGACGCCAGACACAACGTGCGGCGAATTGGACGCGTGGTAGTGGCTACTGGCCGCGACGCAACCGACTGTGCGATTACCACGTCCTTCGGAAAAGCACGGTTGATTTGCTTTCAAGTCGTCACCGATGCGGTGCAGAAGTCATGATTCGGCACGCCTGGGTTTTGCGTTAAAAGTGGCCGAAAACCACCACCCTTGGCTGAGGTCGGCCAGGGGAACGACATTCTGTCGTGACTCCGGCTGAATACCCTCCCTGCTTCACTGAAAACAAACGAGTTGTAAGAAGAGCATCCCACCCTGTTTGGCATGGCAGTTGCCTCTCCGTTACCGGGCGATAGCTTCGGGCTGAGGATCGACGTTGTGAAGAGTGGATTATGAAAAACGCCTGGACGACAAATTTGGCGGTTTTGACATTAGCGCTGTCGGGCGCGTTGTCGATTAGCGCTCTGGCGCAAACCACCGAAGAAGGTCCCGCGCCCTCGGATCAGCCCAGTGCGCCGATGGAGATGGGCCAGGCACCCCCGGGTGCGCAACCTGGCTATGCGCAACCGGGCAACGGTCAACCGGGCAATGGTCAACCCAGCGACTCACAACCCGGCGACGCCCAGCCCACTGAAGCGCAGCCCGGCGGACCGTCGGGCGAAGCTGCAGCGCAGACGGACCAGGGCGTGGCGCGGATCAGCCTAATTCACGGCGACGTGTCCACGCAGCGGGGGGATTCCGGCGACTGGTCTGCAGCTACGTTGAATCAACCGGCCATGACCGGCGACAAGGTTTCCACTGGCGACAACTCGCGCGCGGAATTGCAACTCGACTTCGCCAACATTCTTCGCCTCGGCCCGAACTCCAAGGCCAACCTTGCGAACCTCACGAAAAGAAATATTCAAATTCAGTTGGCCGAGGGCATTGCCACCTTCAGCGTGTCGAAGGACAGTGAGGCCGAACCCGAGATCGATACCCCGAACGTGTCCATCCATCCCGCTCATCACGATGGTGTGTTTCGCGTGGAAGTACGGCCCGATGGAGACACCGTCGTGATCGTGCGCCAAGGCGAAGCGCAGATTGCCACGCCGCAAGGTAGCACCGAAGTCAACGCCGGAGACATGGCCACAATCCGCGGTGACTCCGAGTCGGCTCAGTACAAGATTTCCCCGGCTCCGGACCGCGACGACTGGGATCGCTGGAATAGCGACCGCGATCACTTGATCCGCAACGCGAACTCCTGGCGTCACACCAATCGCTACTACACCGGGTCGCAGGATCTGGACGCTTACGGCCGCTGGCAAAACGTTCCTGATTACGGAGATGTGTGGGTTCCCAACGAGCCCCAGGGATGGGTTCCGTATCGCGACGGCAACTGGACTTATGAGCCCTATTATGGCTGGACCTGGGTTGGCTACGAGCCTTGGGGATGGGCGCCGTATCACTACGGTCGCTGGTTCCCCTACGGCGGAGCCTGGGCATGGTGGCCTGGACCGATCTATGGCGCCGGATTCTACCGTCCCTTCTGGTCGCCTGCCTACGTTTCGTTCTTCGGCTGGGGCGCCGGTTTTGGCTTCGGATTTGGTTTTGGCGGGTGGGGCGGATTTGGCTGGCTGCCGATTGGGCCTGGCGACTGGTTCCATCCGTGGTGGGGTGGATACGGTGGCCGTTTCGGTGTGATCGGTTTCCGCGGGGGCTTCAACCGCTTCGGTGGTTTCGCGCCGCTGCATGGTGGCATGCGATTCTCGAATATCGCGAACCTGCATAGCGCTGAAGTTGGCCGGGGTCTCTCGACCGTGAATGCGGGTCACTTCGGCGCCGGCCGGGTGACGGCCGTAGGGGCCAGCCGCGCTCAGTTGAGCGGAGCGCGCGTGATGGCGGGCAATCTGCCGGTGGTTCCTTCTCGCGCCAGTTTGTCGGCGAGCGGACGGGCGGCAGCGCTATCCACCATGCGCAACAGTGGTTCGCAGCATTTCTTTGGATCGGCGCACAACAACGTATCCCGGCCGGCGTCGTTTCAGCAACAGACTGCAAATCTGCGGCAGTCCATGGCAGCGAACCACGTGGGTGCAATCCCCGCTGGCGGCCGCTCTGGCGCTGGAGAATCCACCGGGTTTCGGGGCGCGACTGCGTCGGGAACCACGTCGGGAACCATGCAGAAGCCAAGTGCGGGGACCGTGGGCGAAAGGGAGAATAATTCCGCGAGTCGAAGCGCGGGCAATCGTTCGTTCAGCGCACCCAGCAACAGCACTCATTCGTCGAGCGCTGCAGAATCGGAACGTACAAGCGCGGGCTCTTCCAGTATGGGTTCGCGGAGCGTGGGTTCGGGAAATATGGAATCGCAGCGGGGCACGAGTCAGTCTCCCGCTGGCAACGGTGGCGGATACCGGTCCTTCACGCCGCCCTCGTCTTCTTCTAGCAGCCAAGCCTCGCGAGGCGGAGGAGCCTATAGCGGATCGAACGCATCAACGGCCCGCAGCAGCAGCAGCAGTGGCGGTTACTGGAATCGGACCGCGCCGAGTTCGAGTTCGATGGGAGCGCGTGGCAACAGTTCATATTCGGGCGCGGGCAGCTACGGACGCGGAGCATCCTCCCGTCCACAGTTGGATATGCGACAGCCGATTGCGCGGTCGCCCGCTGGCGGATACGGCGGCTATTCACGCGGAGCGGCCCCTGGATACGGCGGATATCGCGGCGCCCCGAGCTATGGCGGGTCTCGCGGAGTTCCCAGTTACGGTGGTTCCCGTGGCGCACCTGGGTACAGCGGTGGCCGCGCCCCGAGCGGCGGCGGACACTATTCAGCGCCCAGCGGGCACTCCTCTGGAGGACATTCCAGTGGCGGCGGTGGGCACTCGGGTGGTGGGGGCGGCCATTCCGGTGGCGGAGGACATGGCGGCGGTCATCGCTAAAAAGCTTGGAGACAGCACGTCTCTGAGGGAAGCAGCAACTTAACGCAAGTAAAGTTGTTGTAAATGAAGTGAAGAAACAGAGGCGGGAAGGGCGTGCTAATCGGCACGCCCTCTCTGTTGTGTGCCGAGCATGTTCGACAGCTTGGAGGTGCAAGTCCTCTACCCAACCTGATGGAGGTGAAGGGTTAGCGAAGCGCAAAGGTGAAATAACACTCGTCGCGAGGCGGGGCCTGAAAGAAGCGTGGAGCAAAGACGCGAGCCGATGAACAAGAACCGGATAGGAGGCCTACGGT
>Ga0182018_10004664_pt1 | contig 11404 bp, 9 predicted proteins | sample 812P2MmetaG_FD_120490 | JGI IMG/M metagenome (GOLD analysis project Ga0182018, IMG submission 120490) | Permafrost microbial communities from Stordalen Mire, Sweden - 812P2M metaG | ecosystem: Environmental > Terrestrial > Soil > Wetlands > Permafrost | place: Sweden: Stordalen | collected...
CCTTTCGCCGTGAGATAGAATCCGCCAGAATCTCTCTAGAACGGCTACCACTACCACGATGACTTTAGCCGCTACGACAATTCCGATCACGATTTCGTTGATTACCGCCGTCTGCCGCGGCGAAGCGCATGATTTCCTCATGCGTCGTGACCCCGGCATCTCGGAACTGACCATCAGTACGGCGGCCCCGGCGCGCGCCCTATCTTCTTGCTGCCCGCGCTGTGTGTTCGGTGGGCCGGCGATCCGGGACGTGCCGCTCACGCCCAAGGCGGAGTTTGAAGAGGAATAGGCGGCCCGCAAGCTTGTGTGCGTCGACTTGGCGGTAAACTAGATCTATGGGAACGGCGTCTAAGGATGAGCTAGAGGACTTCCGGCTAGACCGCACGCAATTCTCCGTCGTAGGCCTGACGGATCCAGACGATGCGGTCGGGTACTGGTTGTCCCGCCCGGTCGAGGAGCGGCTGCGGGCGCTCGAACTCCTGCGAAGGACCTTCTATGGCTATACCGACGCTAGCGAGGGACTTCAAAGAGTTCTTGAGGTCGTTCAACTCGAACGGCGTTGAATACCTGTTGATTGGCGGATACGCGGTCGCCATCTACGGTCATATCAGGGCCACCAACGATCTCGATGTGTGGGTGAACATTAATCCGGAAAACGCCGCCAGAATTGAGCGCGCCCTTCGCGAGTTCGGGTTTGCCGCGGCGGGGCTGACGTCCGGCCTGTTTCTTAACCGCAATAACGTGGTTCGCATGGGTGTGCCACCCATCCGGATTGAGATCCTCACCTCTATCTCCGGAATCGAGTTCGAATCGTGCTACAGCGAAAAAGAGCTGATCCGGATTGAGGAGACCGTGGTTCCGGTGATCAGTCTGGCTCGTCTGCGGCAAAACAAGGCGGCTAGCGGGCGAGCGAAGGACCTGGCGGATCTGGAGAACTTGCCTGCATAGGCACGCTTCTTCGTGGGATCACGCCCCCACGGCCGCGGCGCTTCCGCAACCCGTCCACCGTCACCACCAGAACAGTCGCCGCGCCGATAATCGTCTCCCGCCTGTGGGAGTATGATGAAGAAGCGAATCTGACGATAGACCTGGACCGCGAGGAAGACGGACCGCCGAAGCCCTCGAGATTCCGGGGGTAAATTGCGATCCGGTGGGGCTACAGCTCAATACCGGCATCGCGGGCAATCCGATTTGCGAGGCCAGGTTTGAGGTCTCGATTTCCATGAACGGGAACGGAGATGATCTTGCGCTCGCCCTGTTTCGAATAGATTCGATGACTGCCTTTGATGCGCTGAAGAACCCAGCCCCTGGCCTCGATCATGCGGCACATCTCCGGCCCGCCAATCGGTCTCACACGGCAACGTCCAGAATCTGAATGTTGGCCTCTGGGCGCGCGCCCTGCTCCTTCATCACTTCCAGTACCCCGGTGATTGCCTCGCGAACGTTGGCCATCAGTTCGTCAATGGATTCTCCTTGCGAGTAACAGCCGGGAAGAGCGGGCACCTCAGCCCAGAACCCGCCTCCGGCGTCCTCATGGATTACAACAGCATAGTTTTCCACCCCTTGATTTTCGCATAGCTGAACCGTTCGGACCAGGAACGCGGTTTCGCGTTCAAGCACCTGGCCCAAAGTTGTCGCACATTGCCCGCCACGACACGCCCGATCACCCCTCCGCCCGGCCGCGCCGCTTCCGCAACTCATCCACCGACACCGCCAGAATGATCACCGCGCCGATAATCGCCTGCTGCAGGTAAGGCGATATGCCCAACAGGTCGCTGCCGTTTGAAAGCAGTCCCATGATCAACGCACCGATCAGCGTCCCGATGACGCTGCCTTCGCCGCCGTGCAGGCTGCCGCCGCCGATCACCACCGCGGCAATCGCCTGCAGCTCGTAGCCATTGCCGGCCGAGGGCTGGCCAGTCATCAGCCGCGACGCTTCGATCATGCCCGCCAGTCCGGTGAGCAGGCCACCCAAGGCATAAATCACGGTGGTGTCGAACGCCACCGGCACCCCCGCGTAGATTGCCGCGTCCGGATTGCTGCCGATGGCGAACGCATAGCGGCCCAGGCGCGTATGCTCCAGAATCACATGCGTCGCCAGCGCGCAGATCACCACCACCCACAGCACGAAAGGCACACCCAACAGGTTGCCCTCGCCCAGAAACGCAAAGCTCCGCGGGATGCGAGTCACTGGCAAACCGTTCGTGATAATCAGGGTCAAGCCACGGATAATGCCCAGTGTGCCGAGCGTCACGATGAAGGGCGCGATGCGCAGCCGCGTGGTCAGGAACCCGTTCACCGATCCCCAGAACAACCCGGCCGTGAGCCCCACCAAAATGCCCACCGGCGCTGGCATGCCGCTCGCCATCGCCATGGTGCCCAGCACGCCGCACATCGCCAGCATGGCGCCCACCGACAGGTCGATACCGCCCGCGATGATGATCAGAGTCATGCCCAGCGACATGACGTTGATCACCGCCGTCTGCCGCACCACGCTCGAGAGATTCGTCTCGGTCAGGAAATGCGGCGAGGCGATCGCCAGCGCCACGAACAGAACTACCAGGCTCAAGAAAGGCAGCAGCCGCTGCATCATGGCGCGCACTCCCGTTCGAGCGCGGCGAAGCGCATGATTTCCTCCTGCGTCGTGCGTCCCGGCAATTCACCGGTAATGCGGCCCTGGCGCATCACCAGGATGCGATCGGCCACCTGCAGCAACTCCTGCATCTCGGAACTGACCATCAGCACGGCCGCCCCGTCGCGCGCCAGTTCGTCCATGACTTCGAATACCTCGACCTTGGCGCCCACGTCGATGCCGCGCGTAGGCTCGTCAAACAGGAACACGCGCGCGCGGCGGAACAGCCACTTGGCGATCGCCACCTTCTGCTGATTGCCGCCGCTCAAGCGTCCGGCCGCCTGCCGCCCGGACGAAGCGCGGATGCGCAGACGCGCGATGTACTCGGCCGTCACGCGGCCCTGCGCCCGTCCGTCGATCAGGCCGAGGCGCCGGCTGATCTCCCGGAGATTCGCTATGGTGATGTTGTAAGCGATGGGCAGCCGCAGCGCCAGGCCGGTCTTCTGCCGGTCTTCGGTGACTAGGGCGATCCCCGCAGCCACGGCCTCCCGCGGCGATCCGATGCGCGCCGGGCGGCCATCCACAAAGACTTTTCCGGTGTCGATGCGGTCCACTCCAAAAATGGCGAGGCAGGTTTCGGTTCTTCCCGCGCCAATCAGACCCGCCAGGCCTACGATCTCGCCCGCGCGCAGGGAGAATGAAACATCGCAAAATGCGCCGCGGCGCGTGAGACCTTCGACGCGCAGCAGCTCCGCCCCAGGCGCCACCGGCTGCCGCTGGTAGATCGACACCATCTGGCGGCCCACCATGTGCTGGATGATGCGGTCCGTCGAAACCTCCGCGAGCGGCCCGCTGTGGACCGTCGCGCCGTCGCGCAGGATGGTGACCCGGTCGCCAATTGCGCGCAGTTCCTCCAGCCGGTGCGTGATGTAGATAACGCCCATGCCACGCGCGCGCAGCGTGCGCACGATGCGGAAGACTTCTTCGGTCTCCGCGCCCGAGAGCGACGACGTAGGCTCGTCGAAAATCAGCAAACTGGAACCATGTTGAATGGCGCGGCAGATGCCCACCAATTGCTTGCCCGCCGGGCTGAGCCGTTCCACGCGCCAATCCGCATGCAGCGGGAAGTGGTGCTCTTCGATGATCCGCGCGGCCCGCTCGATCATGCGCCGCCGGTGTACCCAGCCGAACGGAAGGCGCTCCTCACGACCCAGGAAGATATTTTCCGCGACCGTCAGATGCGGAGCCAGCAGGGATTCCTGGTGTACCATGGCGATCCCCGCTGCCGCGGCTTCCGCGGGCGTGCGGAAGGCAGCCTCGCACCCTTGCCATAGCATGCGCCCGGCGTCGCGGCGCTCCATGCCCGCGACGATCTTCATCAGCGTGGATTTCCCGGCGCCGTTCTCGCCCAGCAGCAGGTGTACCTCGCCGGGACCCACGCAAAGGTTGCCGTCGCGCAGGGCCGTCACGCCGCCGTACCGCTTTTGGATGGAGCTTAGCTCAAGGAGCATGGAAGGCACAGTGTATCGTACACTCGTCGAAGAGCGGGTTCTAGAGAACCCGCGCAGGCCTGGAGGCCCGCCCCACTCATGAAACCCGCATTGCTCTTCGCCGCAGTGGCCGTCCTGTTCGGGCAGACGGACCAGGCGCCGCTGCCGCGCATCGTTCAAAAAGAAGGCCGCTATGCCTTATTGGTGGACGGCGCGCCCTACCTGATCCTGGGCGCACAGGTCAACAACTCCAGCGCGTGGCCGGCCATGCTGCCCAAGGTCTGGCCCGCCGTCGAGTATCTGCGCGCCAACACCGTCGAGATACCGGTTTATTGGGAACAGTTCGAGCCGGAGGCGGGCCGGTTCGACTACGCGACGGTCGACACGCTGCTGAGCCAGGCGCGCGAGCATCATGTGCGGCTGGTCCTGCTGTGGTTCGGCACCTGGAAGAATGGCAGTTCGCACTACATGCCGCTGTGGATGAAGCGCGATCCCGAGCGCTATCCGCGGCTACTCGGCGCGAACGGCCGGCGCGTGGATTCGCCATCGCCGCACGCCGCGGCCACGCTGGCGGCAGATAAGCGCGCTTTCGCCGCGCTGATGCGGCATCTGAAGGCATCCGATCCGCGCCGCACCGTCATCATGGTTCAAGTCGAAAATGAAGCTGGCGCCTATGGCAGCGTGCGCGACTATTCGCCCGAGGCGCAGAAGGCTTTCGAAAGCCCAGTGCCGGCTGAACTGCTGGCCACGCTGCACAAGGCCGCCAGCCCCACAGCGAACTGGTCCGCTGTTTTCGGCGCGGACGCCGACGAGTTCTTTCACGCTTGGTCGGTGGCGCACTTCGTCGGGCAGGTGGCTGCCGCGGGGAAGGTGGAGTATCCGCTGCCGCTCTACGCCAACGCCGCCCTGCGCGACCCCTTGCAGCCGGGCCCGCCCTCAAGCTACGAAAGCGGCGGCCCCACCGACAATGTGATTCCCATCTGGAAGGCCGCGGCCCCCGCGCTCGATCTGCTCGCACCCGATATTTACCAGAGCGACGCGGCCCGCTATCTGAAGGCGCTGGAGCTTTATAGCCGCCCGGACAACCCGCTGTTCGTGCCGGAAACCGGCAACTTCCCGGCCGGCGCGCGCTTCTTCTTCGCCGCGCTGGGCCGTGGGGCGATTGGCTATGCGCCTTTCGGCATCGACTATACCGGCTTCTCGAACGCGCCCCTGGGCGCGCCGCGGTTGAATGAAGAGTCGCTGGCTCCGTTCGCGCTGAACTACAAACTGATCGGTCCCATGATGCGCGAGATCGCCCGTCTGAATTTCGAAGGCAAGCTGCAGACGGCCGTCGAAGAGAAAGAGGAGCATTCGAAAACGTTGGAGTTCGGACGCTGGAACGCCGTGGTTTCGTATGGCGTGCCCCAGTTCGGCTTTGGCAACAATCCGAAAGGCAATCCGGAACCGGTAGGCCGCGCGCTGGTCGCGCAAATCGCCGACAACCAATTCCTGGTGGCCGGGTTCTTCTGCCGCGTCGATTTCCATGTACGCAATGTGAGCGATGCCGCGCCGGGCAAGCAGCGCGAGTTCCTGCGCGTCGAAGAGGGCGCCTACCTGGCCGGCGCGTTCAAACCCATCCGTATCTGGAATGGGGACCAGACGGACTGGGGTCTCAATTTCAGTTCCGCGCCGCAAGCGTTGCGCGTGACCATGGGCGCTTACTAAGCCGGGACGCTCCGGTACGTAGAACTAAGATGAAAGTCATTGCCTTCGTGGTTTCGAGCGCCACCCTGCTGGCCCACTTGCCATCCGGCCGGGCGCAAGATGCCACGCCCGTGTTTCAAGTGGTCCAGACGCCTAATCCCGACCGTGTTTTATTCAACGATCTCTTTGCCGTCTCGGCATCTTCGCCGACCGACATTTGGGCGGTTGGATACACTGCGATTCACTCTTAATGCCGGGGTCTTCACCGCGCGGGGCAGTCTGTGGCTCGTAGGCAGCGAGGCGACGAATCCGGCGAACTTCCCCAACAGTCCTGCCGATAGTACTCTGGTGCTGCTGCACACGACTGGTCAATAGCGCCGTCCGGCTTTCAGAAAAGCAAGACCAGACGATGTGATCCTGACGGTTGCGTCCTCGCTCGTGACAAGGCCCCGATCATTCGCATCCTCCCAAACCGGAAGCCGGGGACACGACGTGCGCCATGCATCCATCACCTCTTGGTAGCTCCTCTCGCTTTGCGCCAGCCATTCCAGAAGATCGAGGATCAGGGCTTCAACCACCGCGTCGGCCATCAACCAATAGTTTATGCCGGAGAGCTTCACTCCTGCGCATTGCTATGATGGGTTCATCCGGTAAACCGGTAAACCAGCGTGGAAAGAGAGCAGATCCTTCTCAAATTGCGTGAAAGGATCGTGGCCTTCGCGGCATCTCGTGTGCAGGGGGATATAGCCGAAGACCTGGCGCAAGAGGTGTTGATCCTCTTGCATGAGAAATACCATCACGTGGACCGCCTGGAGGAACTCGTTCCCCTGTCTCTCCGGATCGCGAGGTTCAAGATCATGAGCCTGCGCCGCAAATCGCAACGCCACGGCGAGTACACCCAAGTTTCAGTCACCGATATTCAGTTGCCCGATCCGGAAGCCGATCCGGCCGCGCTGGTCGAGCGCAAGCTGATGCTGGAACGCCTGACACAGGCTGTAGGACAGTTGGGCGAGCGCTGCCGCGAATTGCTGCGCCTGAAATTGCAGGGCAAGAACTTCGGCGAAATCCAGAAACACATGGGCGCGCGCTCGATCAACACCGTTTACACCTGGGACTATCGCTGCCGCCAACAGTTGCTCGATCTGATGGGCGGAGGCTGGGAGCTGGATAAGAAATGAGCCGCCAGGAGATCCAAAAACTGCTGGGCGGCTACGCCACCGATACTCTCAGCGAAGCGGAGCGGAGCGCACTGTTCGCGGCCGCCATCGAGGATCAGGAGTTGTTCGACGCGCTGGCGAAGGAACAGGCGCTGCGCGATGTGCTGCAGGATCCGTCCGCGCGCCAACAACTGATCGTGGCGCTGGGCCCCGCGCCGGCGCGGCGCTGGCTGCGCTGGCTGCGTCAACCCGCGGTGCTGGCGATGGCGGGGGGCATGGCAGCGCTGCTGATCGTGGCCGGGCTCGTCCTGCGCCAGACAACGCATGCTCGACGGGAAGTGATGGTGGCGGACGCGCTCGCCCCACGTCCGCCCGCTGCGATCCCGCCCAGCGCCGCTCCGCTCAAGGCGACGGAACCCGATGTGATTGCGCACCAGCCGAAGCGACTGTCACGGTTGCAATCTGGCCGGGTCTTACCCGCGCCACAGCCCGCCGCGACGGCCGCGCCGTCGCCTCCGCCTCCGCCGCGCGCCGCGCCGGCCAATGGCACACTGGTGGACAAAGAGGTACCTAAGAGTCAAATCGAAATAACAACGGGCCAGAGCTTAGTTGCGCCGGAAAGAGCGCCTATGCCTGCGATGGGCCGCGTCAAGGCTAGAGCCTCCGCGGCTGCCAACCTCGCTGTTGAGTACACTCTGCTGCTGAAGGACGCCGATGGAGCATACTCGCCCGTGCCCTCCAACACCGTGTTTCACGCTGGAGATTCGGTGCGCCTCCAGGTCGAGCCCAGCGAGGCCGGATACATCTATCTATTCCAGCGTGGCGATGCAACCGCCGACTGGAAGCTCGTGGCAAGCCAGCGCGTCGAGAGAGCCCAGGGTTACGAACTGCCGTCAACGGGCGGCTTGCAGTCGGACATGCCGGCCCAACTGGAGCTGTTGCTATTGCTTTCGCGCCAGGAACAGCCCGCGTTCGCCACGCCTCAGACCGCGGATGGAGATGCGCTGGTGTCCAGGGCCCGGGCGTCCTTGAAAATCGCTCTCGAATTCCGCTGACCTGGCCTACAATCAATCTATGACCGATGCGGCGCTGCTCGACCACATCACGCGCCTGCCGCACGCTAAAGGCAACTTCAAACAACTGGTTCGCGAGCTCGCCGCCAAAGGCGCAACCCGCGCGGATCTGGACCTTTCCCTCGCGCGCCTGCTCGCGCGCGGCGATCTTGTCGAACCGCGCCCCGGCCATTACGTGGCCACCGCGAGCAGCCGCGAGTACGCCATCGGCCGCATCAACGTGCACCGCGACGGCTACGGCTTCCTGCTCTCCGAGCAGCCGTTGGAGGGCATCCAGGGAGACGTCTACATCCCCGCCGATTCTGCCCGCAGGGCCATGCATGGCGACCGCGTACTGGTCCGCATCGCCCGCATCGAGCCGGGCGGGCGCGCCGATGGCGAGATCGTCAAAGTCCTGAAGCGCGCGCATCCTACCGTGGTGGGCGAGTTTCGCGTGGGCCGCCGCGGCAATTACGTGGTGCCGCAGGAGGGGCGCATCCAGCAGTGGATCGACATTCCCGCAGGCATGGAGATTCCCGCCGGCGTGCGCCAGATCGACCGCATCGGCGCCGCACCGCTACAAGTCTCCGATCCCGCCGATCTCGACGGTCTGATCGTCGATGTGGAATTGCTCGAATTCCCCGAGGAAGGCGGGCGCGCCGCTGGCCGCGTGATCGAAATTCTGGGCCATCCGGACGACTTCGGCATCGATGTCGAGATCGTCATCCGCAAGCATCGCCTGCCCCACCAGTTTCCGCCCGAAGTCGTGGAGCAGGCCGAGCGGGTTCCCGATGCGATCGCCGCGTGGGAACTCGAAGGGCGGCAGGATTTCCGCAGCTTCGATATCGTCACCATCGATGGCGAAACCGCGCGGGATTTCGACGATGCCGTCTGGGTGGACCGCCTGCCCAATGGCAATTACGCGCTGCACGTGCACATCGCCGACGTCAGCCATTACGTGCATCCCGGCACGCCCATCGACGCGGAGGCCCGCCTGCGCGGCACCAGCGTGTACTTCCCGGACCGCGCCGTGCCCATGCTGCCCTTCGAGCTTTCCACCAACATCTGCTCGCTTAATCCGCAAGTGGACCGGCTGGTGCTCTCCGCGCTCATGGAGTTCGATCACCAGGGCGACCGCGTCGGCCAGCAGTTCACTCCGGGCGTCATCCGCAGCGCCGAGCGTATGACCTACACCGGCGTACACCTGCTGCTCGAAGGCGACGCCGCCCTGCGCAACCGCTATGCCCCGCTGATCGCGCGCTTCGAGCTGATGCGCGAGTTGGCCGTCATCTTGAACCGCAAGCGCGTGCGGCGCGGCTCCATCGATTTCGATTTGCCCGAGCCGCTCATCGAATTCGACGAGTTCGGCGAAATGACCGGCGTCATTCGCGCGCCGCGCAACATCGCCCACCGCCTGATCGAGGAGTTCATGCTGGCGGCCAACGAGGCCGTGGCCTCGCACCTAGGGGCCACGCTCGAAGCGTCCATTTACCGCATCCACGAACCGCCCGATCCCAAGCGCATCATGGAGTTCGAAGAGGTCGCCGCGCACTTTGGCTATTCGCTGGGGGCCGGCGCCATCCCCGTAAAGAGGTTCGGGTACGTGGACCACCGGCGCGACGGCCGCAAGGTGCGTAAGGATGTAGTCGTGGCGGATAAGTCCGCCAGCATTTCGTCGCGGAATTATCAGAAGCTGGTGGCCAAAATCGAAGGTAAGCCCGAGGAGCGCATCCTCAGCTACCTGATGCTGCGATCGCTGAAGCAGGCGCGCTACAGCACCGATAACGCCGGTCACTTCGCCCTGGCCGCGGACTCCTATACGCACTTCACTTCGCCCATCCGGCGTTATCCCGACCTGGTCGTCCACCGCCTGCTGAAGGCCGCCATGCAACAGAAGGCGGCTCCGCCCGAACCCGAGCTGCGCGCCGTCGCCGAAGATTGCTCGCAGTCGGAGCGCCGCGCCGCGGATGCCGAGCGCGAGCTTGTCGAAAGGAAGAAGGTCAAATTCATGGAAGCGCGGCTGGGCGAGGAGTTCGCCGCGATGGCGATCGGCACCACCAAGTACGGCCTCTTCGTCGAGCTGGAGGAAATGTTCATCGAGGGCCTGGTGCCCATCGATACGCTGCCCGGCGACCGCTACACTTACCACGAGAGTGTGCGCAAGATCGTCGGCCAGCGAACCCGCCGCGAGTTTTCGATCGGCGATCGCGTGCGCGTGTCGCTCGATCGCGTAGACGCCGCCGAGCGCAAGCTGCAATTCTCTATCGTGGAGCCGGAGCCCCGCGCTAAGAAGCCGCCGAAGGACAAGAAGGCGCCCAAGTCTCGCGCATGATGCTCGATCTGGTCTTCATTCCCGGCGGCGAATTTCTCATGGGCCAGGCCGATGGGCGTGACGAAGAGCGTCCCGTGCATCGCGTATCGGTTGCGCCGTTTCACCTCGGCCGCTGTCAGGTAACCAACGCCGAATACGACGAGTTCCGCCGCGCCACCGGCCGCGCCGCGCCGCCGTTCCGCATGCAGCCGGAGTTCGCCGATCCCGCGCAGCCCGTGGTGGGCGTGAGTTGGTTCGATGCGGCGGCCCATTGCGATTGGCTGTCGCGCCAATCCGGTGAGCGGTTCCGTTTGCCCACCGAGGCGGAGTGGGAATGCGCCGCGCGCGGCGGCTTGGAACAGAAGCTCTATCCTTGGGGCAACGAACCCGTGTTCGAGCGTCCCGGCTACCAGACACGCTGGGCGCACGCTCCCGAGCCGGTAGGCACCGCCGCGCCCAACGCCTTCGGCCTTTACGACATGTGCGAGAACGTGCACGAATGGTGCGCCGACTGGTATGACCCCGCATACTACGCCGTCTCGCCCGGCGACAATCCCCCAGGGCCGGCCACGGGAACACGCCGCGCCTCCCGCGGAGGCGCCTGGCGGCACCAGATCAAGATCGCGCGTTGCGCCGCCCGCAGTAGTATCCCACCAGAATTCTGTTATGCGGACTACGGCTTCCGCATGGCCTGCGACGTGAGTCCTTAACCAGGGTTGGGAAACCCTCGCAAATAGTCGCGAATCTCGTCCCGCACCCGCCGGAACGCGGCGAGTCGATCCTCTTCGCTGCCCTCGACGGCGGCCGGGTCGCCAAAGCTGTGATGCAATCGATTCAAGTGTCCGGGATAGATCGGACAACTCTCGCGCGCGTTGTCGCACACGGTCAGCAGATAATCGAATTGCCGGCCGGCGAACTCGTCCACGCCCTTCGAGCGGTGGTCCGAAATATCGATCCCCAGCTCGCGCATTACTGCGATCGCTTCCGGCCGGACCCGGCTGGGGCGCGTGCCGGCACTCTCCACTTCGAAGCGATCGCCCGCATCATTGCCCAAATGGCGCAACAATCCCTCCGCTATCTGGCTGCGGGCGGAGTTGCCGGTACAGAGAATGAGGACGCGTTTCTTAGCGTTCATA
>Ga0182018_10004665_pt1 | contig 11403 bp, 8 predicted proteins | sample 812P2MmetaG_FD_120490 | JGI IMG/M metagenome (GOLD analysis project Ga0182018, IMG submission 120490) | Permafrost microbial communities from Stordalen Mire, Sweden - 812P2M metaG | ecosystem: Environmental > Terrestrial > Soil > Wetlands > Permafrost | place: Sweden: Stordalen | collected...
CCCGCATTACAGTGGCGATGTCCGCGACCTCGCCGGTGGCCGCGGGAAAACCTCTGACGCCAAACACTACCACTCTTCTTTCCTGATCGAACGAAGCGGCGTCGCGGCGATCGAGGCACTCGGGAATATTTCCTCCGATGGGAATGAATATGGCTTTCTTTTGATTGCCCGGAGCCACGCGCTCTGCGCTGGCGGGCGACAACCATTCGACAGTGTCGAGCGGAATTGTGAAAATGCCGCGCTCGGATTTGCGGTAGAGCGTGCGCAGAACCCAAATCTCGAACGCGTGACGAACGCGCTCGCGCCAGCTCGAACCTCCGAAACCAGTGTGCTCGTGAAACACTACGGCGCAGCGCGCGCCTCGCCTGCGAAGAATGGCGGCTGCGGCGAGCACGCCCCAAGTGAAACCACGACGCGACCAACTAAGCGCGGTGTACTGCAGCAAAACCCACTCGCCGCGCCAAGCCGCGCTTTCGCGCCAGAGCCGGCGAAGAGGGCGAGTCCATCCCTCCTCGCCCCACGGCACGTACACCCTTTTTAGAGCGATGCCACGCCGCGCGAGTGCCTGACCAAGAAAATTGCAGTAGTCGTCAAGACCGTCGGTGGGTTTATCAATTCTTCCCAGAAGCGCAATCATGAGGTTGGTTCACGCCAAAAAACAGTGCAATCGGGAGTTCACGCTGGGCGGCGGCCTCTCGCGTTCACTCCGTTATATCCGATCCAAATCTGTGTCTCGACAAGACCGGCTTCCTCGAACCATTCGCGTACGGTTTCCATGCTTTGCGGCTGATCGTACTTCGGCGAAAGCATGTCCAAGGCGCTCAAAATCTTAACTTGTTTCAATTGCTCGTCGGTATAAATCAATCTTGGCGCGTGCGAGATCGGTCCAATGGGAACGAGTTTACCCAGCGTCGGCCCGATTTTTGGAATGCCGTGCAGCGCTTTTTTCATTTCAAATGCCGGAGGGATCGTCCAGTTCAGCAAATTGTAAATGGTTTTCGTCTTCATGCGGCTGACGAACGGCCGCGCCCAATATTTAAGCGGCGGAATTCCAGTGTGCATTTGGTAGACGTCGATGACGATTTCGCCGCCAGGCTTCAAATACGGAACCAAACCCAAAAAAGCCCGCTTTACATCCGGGCAATGCTGCAACACGCCAAAGCAAAATAATTTGTCGAAGGATTCCGGACGCAGAGGAATTTCATAAATGCTGGCTTGGAAGAGGTGAAGATTCGCATTATCGCCGTTGGTCCGATAGTTCGCATCTACGGCGGCGCTCAGATCGAATGAGTAGACCTCTGCCCCAGTTTCCAGCGCGAGTTGCGTGAAGCGGCCGGCTCCGCTGCCCGCCTCGAGAATTCTTTCGCCTTCGAGACGCGCCGGCCACTGGGTCCCGGCATCGAAACGGTCGCGGCTAAAACTATTGCCTGTGGCCTTATCGATTTGGACGCGATCGAATCGCTGCCACTGGAACCCGAACGAGGCCGCGTAATTCTCCGCGGCAACAAATCGCGGCAAACTGCGAAGAATTGGGTAGCGCTTGCCGCACGCGGCGCATTCGAGTTGCCCTTCGACGATGTTTCCCGTCGACGCGTCTTCCACGGCAAGTTCCTGAACGCGCAGGGTTCTTTCGCAGCATGGACAGATCAGAAGATCGAGCGTGCTTCGCTGCATTTATTTTTTCACCGCGAACAGGTCGATCGCCGGCGCGCTCCTTGCGACAATCATCAACGGCGGGACGCCCCTTGGCTTATTGAAGCCGCGGGCGCTTCACCGACCCCCAGCGACATGCGCACGATCCCCTCGCGCCCCGCGAGATGCGGCAGCGCGCGCCAGCAATCGAGCACGATGCGCGGTGCGCCGCGCCGTTCCCATTGTTCGGCCGGGATGCGCGCGAACTCCGGCCACGGCGTGGCCACAACCACGACCGCGGATTCCGCGATGCACTCTTCCGCCGTTGCCGCGAGGCGCACACCGGGACCCAGCGCCGAAGCGGAATTGCGCGCGCCTTGGGGATCGTAGGCAATTAGCGCGACGCCGCGTGCGATGAGCGTCTCGGCGAGCAACAGCCCGACCGCTTCCTCCACAATATCGGTGTTCGGTTTGTAAGTCAGGCCCAGAACACCGGCCGTCTGGCCAGGTGGCAAGCATTCGACCACACGGTCGGCGAGCCATGAAATTTGCGCGCGATTGAATCGGTGCGTGGCCTGTGCGAGATCCGCGGGCGCGCCGATTTCTGTGGCCAATGCGGCGAGCGCCAGATTGTCGCGCGGGAAGCAGGGGCCACCGTAGCTGACCGCGCCTTTCAAATATTTTCCGCCGATTCGAGTGTCGAGACCAAGCGCGCGCGTGACCACATCCACATCCGCTTCGGGCAAACGCTCGCAAATACGTGCCAGCATGTTGGCAAACGTGATTTTTGTAGTGACGAAAGTGTTTACCGAAAGCTTGGCAATTTCCGCGTTGACGAAATTCATACGTACAACCGCGGGGCGATTCTCGCAAACGCGGTGATAGAGCGCTTCAAGACGTTCACCCGCGGCCGCATCGGATTCGCCGATCAGCAGGAAATCCGGATTCAGGAAATCCCGGATCACGCTGCCGAGGGCGATAAATTCAGGGCCGTAGCAGAGGCCGAAGTCGATGCCGGCGCGCTTGCCGCTCGCGCGAGCGAGAGCCTCTCGAATCGGCCCTCCCGTCATTCCGGGCATCACCGTGCTTGTGATCACCACCAGATGCGGTTCGCGTTTGCGCGCGATCACACTGCCGATGGCTTCGCACACGGGCAAGACGTAGCGCAGCGAGAAACTGCCGGAAGGTTCCGAAGGCGTTGCGACAACGATAAACGTAGTATCCGTCTGGGCCACGGCTTGGGCCAGATCCGAAGTTGCCGTGAGCCGGCCGCCTGCGCTGCGAATCGTTTCGGCAAGCTCCGGCTCAAACACGGGCGCGCGGCCGGCCCGGATCGCTTGGACCTTCGCTGCGTCCGCATCCACGCCGACGACCGTTAATCCTTTGGCCGCGAGAGCTGCCGCCATCGGCGCGCCGAGCTTGCCGAGCCCCACAACCGATATGCTCTTCGTCTCTATCACCGGCCGTCACCAGGCGCGCCGGATGCGCGTCGCCCGCGAACGTACCGCCGAACGGCCGATTCGATTCGGCGCAGCCGCCCGCCGAGAGGCCGGCGCCAGGCTCTGGCCCACGGATCGTCCCACGTGCGCGGTTCAGCCAGCGGAACCAAGAGCGATGAGGGGAACGCCGAGCGCGCGGCAACCAGCATCGTGCGCACCTTTTTCTGTTTCCAGGTGCCGCGAAACTCCGGGTGATCCGGCAGGTGCGCGGGGCGGCTTACTGCGGAAAAGCCCGCGCGATAAAGCATTTTTATCAAGCAAGCCTCTGACGGATAGAAAACCGCGGGAGTCAGTCCCTGGTCCTCCGCGGCGGAATTCTCCTCTCGCAAATGCATTACGGGCAATTTTGCGGGAATGCACATGCTGTCGATGATCAGAATGCGCCCAGTGAGCGCATAGAGATTGCGGATCGCGCGAAATGGATTTTCGAGGTGATAGAGCAAGCCAAGCCCCAACACTAAATCATACGAACCCGCACTGCGCAGCGAATCATCCTCGGCATCCGCAATCTGTATTTCAAGTCCTGGTACGCGCTGGCGCGCCTCGGCGGCGTTTTCGGGGCGCCCCTCGATGGCGTGCGTCTTAAAACCCAGCTCGACGAGAATCTCGGAAAAATATCCCAAGCCGCAGCCTACGTCCATGGCGGTCTTCAATCCGAACTCCGTTTGCCACACAGGAAGCAATTCCGCCAGCAAATTTCGGCGAGCCTGGTTGAAGCGGACCGTGTTGGGCGAATCGAAAACGGTCTTCTGGGCCAAGAACGATCCCCTTCACAGCAAATTGTTCAGAACGTTGGCGCATGGTTGCCGGGGCGCAAGCGCTAGACGCGTGCTCCATTGAAACATGAAACTGATGGTTCGAGTATCGAAAGTCCCGCTACAAGCCCACTACTGCCTGCCTGCGCGCGGGAACAGTGCAGGTATGCTTCGTGCAGCGACATTGCGCTCACTTGTATGACGCATGTTGTGTGGGGCGGGTATCGAACTCTGCAGGTAACTCGTCGCGGAAGCCGATCCGTGCTCGACGAGTCCCGGCAAACATCCGGCGAATAGGCGACCGAGTTTAGTTCGCGCCTTGTGCCAGTTCACGAGACGCGCCCACGAACTCTCGCTTCTTCTCCATGAATGCGATCACGCGATCGATAACTTCCGCGAGCGGAGTACGCGGCCGGAAACCGGTCAAGCGCTCGAGTTTCGCGAGCGAGGGCACACGCCGGAACATATCCTCGAAGCCGGGTTCGTAGGCCTGGTCATACGGCACGCGCACAATGGGCGACGCGCTGTGCGTCTGGTCTTTCACGACTTGAGCCAAGCCCTCGATCGAGACCTCGTGATCATTCCCGATATTCACCACTTCTCCGACCGCGGCGTCGGTGGCCACCAAACGCAGCATGGACTCCACCGTATCGCGCACGTCGCAGAAGCAGCGCGACTGTTTTCCCGAGCCATACACCGTGATCGGCGCGCCATCGAGCGCCTGCCGAACGAAATTGGGCATCACCATTCCGTAACGGCCGCTCTGCCGCGGACCCACCGTGTTGAAAAGGCGCAGCACAATCACCGGCTGGCTTTTTTCTTTCCAATACGCCAGCGCTAGAAATTCATCGAGCGCTTTCGAGGCCGCGTAGCTCCAGCGTCCCTTGGTTGTGGGCCCCATCACCAGGTCGGCATCTTCCGAGAAGGGAACCTGCGTGCTCTTGCCATACACCTCGGACGTCGAAGCGCAGATCACCAGCTTGCGTTTCTTGTTGGCCGCTTCCAGGACGTGTTGCGTTCCGTTGACGTTGGTTTCAATCGTGCGCACGGGGCTTTCGACAATCAGCCGGACACCGACGGCAGCGGCCAAATGAAACACAACGTCGGCTTCATCCACCAACTCGGCGAGCAGAGGGCCGTTTTCGAGTCCATCGAGGTAGTAATGCATCCGAGCGTTGACCTTCAGGTGCCGGATATTCTCCATGCCTCCGGTGGAAAGATTGTCCAAGATCAGGACTTCATCTCCCCGATCGAGCAGCCGCTCGGCAAGGTGAGAGCCGATGAATCCCGCTCCTCCCGTGATTAGGTAACGCACAATAATTCCCCCCTTCGAGAAACGAATGAAGCGAACTTATAAACCAACCGCGCGCGGCTGATCGGAGTCCGACGAATCCTCTCTTCGATCTTTTTCCGATTCGCCGTAAGCGTAGGGATAGTAGCGATACGAGTAATAATAATTTGGCGCGCTCGAATCCACGGCGTTCAACACCGCGCCCAGAATCCGGCTGTTGACCGACACCAGCAGATCGCGCGCGCGCGCGAAAGCTTCTTTGGGCGTCTCGTGGCTGCGCGCCACCAGAAGAACTCCATCCACCAAAACCGAAAGGATGATCGCGTCGGTGGCCGCCATGGCCGGCGGCGAATCGATGACCACGAACTTATAACGCTTGCGCAATTCCAGAATCAGTTCGGCCAAGCGTCGTGAAGAAAGCAGATCGGCCGGATTCGGCGGAATGGGACCCGTGGGAATCGCGGCTAGATTTTCGATGGCCGGGTGCGGCACGGTGATCAAATCGAGCGAGGAGACTCCCGCCAGATACGAGCTGAGGCCGGCGTGCTTCCCATCTGCCAAGCTGAGGGCTCGGTTGATCCCCGGCTTGCGTAAATCCGCATCCACCAGCAGCGTCTTATCGCCCAATTGCGCCAGCGTCACCGCCAGGTTCACGGCGCAGGTGGTCTTGCCCTCGTGCGGCAGGGCGCTCGTAACCAGGATCACCTGCGGGGGATGTTCGGCCTGCGAAAGCAAAAGAGAAGTCCGCAGAGCGCGGAAAGCTTCCGACATCTGCGACTGTGGCATGTTGTGAGAAACCAGCTCGACGTGCCCCTCTTTCGTCGCGCCGTTTCCCGCCGGCTTCAACAGTCTGGATATTCGGCCGGTCGAATGGCCGTTGCCGGCGGCAAAGGCAGGGACAACTGCGAGCGAAGGCAGACGCGCAAGCATTTCGATATCGTCCGGAGTCTTGATGGTGTTATCCATGTATTCGCGGAGCAGCGCCAAACCGACTCCGCCCACCAAGCCCACCAGCAAACCCAGCAGGATATTGCGAGCCTTCTGGGGCCGCGACGGCGACGAAGGCACCAAAGCCGGATCAACGACGCGAATGTTCGAAGAGCGCAAGCCGGCCTGGATTCCGGCTTCTTTTAATTTTTGCAGCATGCCGTCGTACAAATCTTTGTCGGTGTCCGCCTCGCGCTTCAGAATGTTGTACTGGACCAGTTTCTCCGCAGTGGAGTTGGCCTCGGTTTTTTGCGCATCGAGGGCCTGCTGCAAAAGCATCTCGCGCTGGCTGGCTCCGCGGTACTCGGCCTCCATTTGGTTCCCGATGTTTTGTTTCTCGCGATTGATCATGTCGTCCAGCTGTTTGATCTGCGCCTGCAATCGAACCACTTTAGGAAACTTCGGTCCGTATTGCGCCAGCGCATCGGCATAGTCCGCGTTCAACTGGCCTTCCTGCTTCAAAATGTCCTGAATCACGGCGCTTTCGCGAACGGCCGGGATGGCGTCGTAATTGCCGGCCTGCGCCAGTTGGTAGACGGCTTCCTTGCTGATGCGGTCCGCCTGGGCGTCGGTCAATTCCTTTTCGATTTCGCCCAGTTTCTCGGTGCTGATGTCTTGATTCTGATCGACGGTCCAGATTTGGTTTTCGCGCTCATACGCCAGGCTGGCGTTTTCAGAATCTTCTACCTTGACCTTCATTTCATCCAGCTGGCCAGCAAGCCAGTTGGAAGCCTGCGTCGTAGCCTCGAACTTGCTTCGGAAGTTTTGCTCGATGAAATTGTTGATCTGGGAGTTGACCACTCGCGCGGCCAGTTGCGGATCGTTGGCCGCAAAGGTGACGTCCAGCAGTTCGCTGTTCGGTACGCGCGTGACCGTCAAATTCTTCAGGAAGGCCTCGAGCGCCGCGGGGCGCGGCTGGTTGGCGCCGCCGGAGGATGCATCCGCCACCGGCTTGCCCGGCTGGCCTCCAAACGCCGGATCGTTTTGCAGGCCAATGGAACGAATGGTCTCGAGCGCCACGGTCTCGCTCATCAGAATCTTGGACTGCGTTTCGATGTAATCGTCTTCGCTCTCGGCTTCGCCGTCGGCGTCGTTCCCATTGCCGGTGAAATTCGTCAGGTTGGGATTCTCGCGGTCAATCTCGATTCGCGCAGTCGCTTCGTAGACCGGCTGCATGCGCACGGTGGTCACGGTCACGAACGTGACGACCGCCAGGACAAACGAGAGCATCAGCCACTTGTGCTTTCGCAAAATCAGCAGGTGATCGGTAAGACGCTGCTGCCGCGGCAAGATGTCCATGGGCAGAAATGGCGCGTGAGTGGGGATTGCCTCAATGGGGCCGCCGATGCGTTCACGTGGTGCTAGCGGCCGACTGCTGTCGTCCATGATGGCTTCACCGCTTCTTTCCGCTGCATTTTGCTCGTCGTTCCACTGAAGGCGAAAAATTCCACGACCGCGCCGCACAAAAATCGCGCCAACATTGCGCGTAGCGGCGCCGATTCTAGAGCGCGCCCGTACCCAGGCGATAGAGGGCCACGCCCGATCCCAACGAGAGCATCACCTCTCCGGTCTTGTTCAATGCGCGCTTGCCCACGCTATCCGGAACCACCAGGATGTCGTTCGGAAGCAAGGCCACATCCGGGCCCTTCAGGTCCTGCACCTTCTTCAAGTCCACCGGCAGTTTTTCCTTTTCTCCGGTGACCGCGTTGGTGCGCAGGATGATTGCCCGGCTGGACTTCGCCGTCGAGGTCACGCCGCCGGCGAGCGAGAGCGCCTTGAGCGTAGTGACCTCCTGATGATCGTTCTGCATCACGAAGCCACCAGGACGCCCCACGGCGCCCACGACATAGAAAATCCCGGCGCGCGGCACGCTGACGACATCTCCGCCCTGGAGACAAATATTGAATCTGGAATCGCCGGTGTTGAGCAGATCGTCCAGATTGATGGTAAAGGTCTGCGGCGCATTCGCATCGGCGCCGCCGCCTTTCGTGTCGGTTACCGCCGCTGCTGTGCCGCTACCGTTTCGCGTCACGATCACTACGTTTCCCGCGTCGTTGGCGATGCCTCCGGCTTCCGAAAGCACCTCAAGAAGCGTGGTGGCTCGAACGGCCTCGAATACCATTGGATGGTTAATGGCCCCAATCACGGTGATCGGTTGGCTGTGCTGCTCTTTCACGTCGACGGTCACCTGCGGATTGCTCACCAGGCCGTTCACCTGCAGCAACTCCGCCAGCTTGTCCTGCAACTGAAACGCGGTCAGCCCTTCCGCGTGAATTTTCGTGGGAACCAAAGGCAGGGCGATCGAGCCGGATTGATTCACCCGAATTTCGCGCGACAACTCCGGCACTTCGAAGACTTGAATGTCCAAGAGGTCGCCGTCTCCGATGATGTAATCCCCGGGGCGCACCGCTGCGGCCTGCGCAAGCTGGATAATGCGAGCGTTGGTAGCGTCCGCCGTTTCAAGCTGAGGGGCCGAAGATGCGGAGGCTGCGGACTGATCGGAAGGTTGCTGGGCCTGTTGAGAGCGGCCGGACGCTACGGCAAGCGATAGAGCCAAAAGGACAAGCGCAGCTCGACCGGTTGGCTTGTTAAACGAACACACACGTTCGGAAAGCATTTGGACGATCCCCCACACGCGACCGCCATTATACAGCTAGTTAGAGTGCTAAAAGGCGCTTTTCGAGGATTGTGGCGGCCTTCTAAGTGTCGTCTTGGGCAACACACGCCGACCAATGCTGCCGCCGACCCTCCGAAGCGCAAAGCGAGAACTGCGGCGATCTGCGCGACGATTGAATCGCGTCCATCCGTCGCAGATAATGTCCCAGCCGAAAAACATCCACGCCTCCAGGAGCGCGCACCACGAAATCAACGCCCGAAGTTGAAACTGATCCGCCAGTCACCGACATCGAAATCTCGGTGGTGATGCCTTGCCTCAACGAGGAAAAAACCATCGGCATCTGTGTCGCGGAGGCACTCGCCACACTCGAGCGCGCGGGACTGCGCGGCGAAGTGGTGGTCGCCGATAATGGAAGCACGGATCGCTCCATCGAGATTGCACGCAGCCTGGGCGCGCGCGTTGTCCCGGTCGAACGAAAAGGGTACGGCAGCGCGTTGCTCGGCGGCTTCTCCGCTGCGCGCGGTGAATTCGTGATCATGGGCGACGCCGATCAAAGTTACGATTTCAGGCATATTCCCGCGTTCGTCGCGAAGTTGCGCGAAGGTTACGACCTGGTGATGGGCAACCGCTTTCGCGGCGGGATTGATCCGGGAGCGATGCCCGCGCTGCATCGCTATCTGGGCACGCCGGTGCTGACTGCGATAGCGCGCCTATTTTTCGGCAGTCCGTGCGGCGACATTTACTGCGGCCTGCGCGGATTCCGCCGCGACGCCATCCTCCGCCTGGGTTTGCGCACCACGGGCATGGAATTCGCAACAGAGATGGTCGTCAAGGCTGCGACCTTTGGCCTGCCTATCGCCGAAGTTCCCACCACGCTGCGCCCCGATGGGCGCGATCGTCCGCCGCACCTGCGCACCTGGCGAGATGGCTGGCGCGGACTTCGCTTTCTGATGCTCTACAGCCCGCGCTGGCTTTTCCTGTATCCCGGGATTGGTTTGATGGTCGCGGGCTCAGCTGTGGGACTCTGGCTGATTCCGGGACCGCGAAGAATCGGTGGCGTTACGTTCGACGTGCACACTTTGCTTTTCACGGGTCTCGCGGTACTGCTGGGATTCCAGTCGGTTACTTTCGCGTTCTTCACGAAATTCTTTGCGATTACCGAAGGATTGGCTCCAGAGGATCCGCGCCTCAATCGGCTGTTTCGGTACATCACGCTCGAAGTGGGTGTTGCTGCCGGAACTGTGCTGATGGCGCTGGGCGTGGCAGCCTGGGCGGTGGCGCTGGGCACCTGGGGCGCGCGGCACTTTGGTCCGCTCGATATCGACGTCACCATGCGCATTACCATTCCCGGCGCGGTGCTCATGGCGCTGGGCTTCCAGACGTTTCTTTCGAGCCTTTTCCTGAGTGTGCTGGGCATGGCGCGCCGATAGGGCGCGTCGCGCAGGATTCAATCGCTCTTACGAAGCAACATCGCGAAGTGCAAGCCGCCGCCGAAGAGCAAAGACGCCGGAGCCGGATAGAGCGGCAGATCGTAATCCGCGCGAGTTTCCCGCAGCTTGAGGCGATCGAACAGATCGCGCCATTTCGCGCGCGAAAGATAAGCATACGGCAGCACTACTCCATGCGGTCGATTTCCCACCCAATCCATAAAACGCAGGCGCCAGTGGTCCCAGCGCGTTTCCGCCAGATGATCCTTGATCAAGATGAAGTCCCGGCTGACGCGGCACGCGTCTTCGAGAATCGCAAACGGATCGTCGGTGTGGTGTAGAACGTCCACGAATAGGCATCCATCAAAGGAGTGATCCGGAAATGGCAGATGGCGCCCATCGAACGCATGGCATTCGATGGGGCATCCTTCGCGCGGAAGCACTTCAACGCCGGTCACGCGAAGTCCGGGCACAGATCGCTGCAGCAGCGAGCCGAGCGCGCCGTCGCCGCAACCAACATCAAGCAACTGGGATTCCGGCGGCAGGAATTTCGCGAGACGCTCGGCCAATACCGCGATGCGGCGCGGAGACACCAGGCGGCCATGCAGTTTGCCGATCGAGGCGACCGCGCGGCCGGGGCGCAGCGCGGCATCGTGCTCAGGCTGGTCCGGCGCGCCTTCGGAGTTCGGGTCGTCGCTCATCGCCGCCCGCCGAGGGCGCGAAAGTCTCCGAGAAGCGGAGCCTTCGGCGTCAATGTTGGAACGGGCAGCGGCCCAGGAGGCGCGGTCGAGGAGGTGGCCAGCGTTGCAAGGAGCATGAAAATCAAAGCATTCGCGGGGATGTGAAAATTAAAATCAGAAAAGCTGTGCACCAAAAGTCCAACGCAGGCCGTGAGCGCGCCGATGTGCAGCGCCAAATCCAAAGTCGAGCGGCTGGCCTTCAGGGATTTCGCGCCCCGCGAGAATAACAGCGCGAGAAACCAGGCCCCCAGCAACCCTCCGATGATTCCGGCGTCCGCGAGCAATTCCACATAATCGTCGTGCGCGTGGTTCACAACCAGGCCGTCATACAAGGTTTCGTACTTCGGAAAAACTTCTTGCAGCGTGCCGAAGCCGGTGCCCTGCAAAGGATGGTCGCGAAAAATTCTCCAGGAATCGCGGGTCATCTCCACGCGCCGCGCCTTGGTCACCTCAAG
>Ga0182018_10004666_pt1 | contig 11401 bp, 6 predicted proteins | sample 812P2MmetaG_FD_120490 | JGI IMG/M metagenome (GOLD analysis project Ga0182018, IMG submission 120490) | Permafrost microbial communities from Stordalen Mire, Sweden - 812P2M metaG | ecosystem: Environmental > Terrestrial > Soil > Wetlands > Permafrost | place: Sweden: Stordalen | collected...
GGAGGCGGAAGCGATCAAAGCCGGAACGCACGACCGGTGGCTGAAGATCGTCAACGACCCGCGCTACGCGATCCAGCAGTTGCAACGGCAGCAGCCGGGGCAGGGGCCGGCGGGGGCGCAAGTCGCCAGTTTATTGGCGGCCGCGCCGCCCACCGCCGGCGACGACACGCCGGACAAGAAGCGCAAGCATCGCGACTGGAGCATGGACCTCGGCACGGGCAGCATACCCGCGAACACCTTCCCGGCCAAGTGGTCGTTTGGCACCACTATGGCGAATTGCGCATCGGACTTCGTGATGTTCCCCGCTGGGAAGAATGGTTCGCCCAGCCAGGCCACCATCGTGGCTTATAACAATCTTTACGCCGGCTGTGGCGGAACGGTACCGAGTGTCTATTGGCAGTACAACGCCAATAGCATCGGCAGCGACCTTTCGCCCGTCCTTTCCGCCGACGGCACTCAGGTGGCCTTCATGTCGCACAGTCTGAGCGGCGGGCCTCTTGGCATCGTAGGCGACTCCCTCGTCATTTTGAAGTGGGCGGCAAACTCGTCCCTGGTATCGCTCTCGCCGATCCCGGCTGCGTCATACCGCAACTGCACAGCGCCCTGCATGACGACGCTGTTCCTTAGCGGCGTGGACGGCAACTCGTCGCCCTTCTACGACTACGTGAACGACGCCATTTACGTCGGCAGCAGCGGCGGCGTCCTCTATAAGTTCACCGGCGTTTTCAATGGCACGCCGGCTGCGGCCAGCAGTCCCTGGCCGGTCACGGTCGCTGCGGGCACCGGGCTCTCCAGCCCGGTGCTGGATGCGGTTTCCGGACTTATCACTGTCGGATCTCTGAACGGCCATCTCTATTCCGTGAACTCTTCCACGGGTGCCGTGGCGGGGACTTCCAGCCAGCTTGACGCCCTGAACGGCATCTATGACGCTCCCCTGGTGGATTCCAGCGCGGCGATGGTTTACGCCTTCGCCGGCTACGACGGAAACGGAAGCTGCAGCGATGGCCTGGGCCACACCGGATGCAGCGGCGTCTTCCAATTCCCCGTCACTTTTTCGAGCGGGGCTGGGACCGAAGTCCAGGTGGGCCTCGGCTATCTGCCGCTGTTTTCCGGCGCGTTCGACAACGCCTATTACAATTCCTCCAACGCCTCCAGCCCCACCGGCAATCTGTATGTGTGCGGCCAGACGGACACCAACGCGCAACAGACGCTGAACCAGATTCCCATCGCCGCGAATGTAATGGGTGCGCAGACCGCCAGCAGCTACCCGGTGGGGAACGGCACCGACTGTTCGCCGGTGACCGAGTTCTACAACACCAGCGCGGCGACGGACTATGTGTTTCTGAGCTCTGAGGCGGCTTACCAGGGCTGCACCCAGAATGCGGGCTGCCTGTTTGGCTTCAACGTGACCAGCGGCGCAGCGCCGGATAATGCCGAATTCGATACGCAGGCGGGGGGAACCAGCGGCATCGTGGTGGACAACTCGGTGGGGTCCGGCACGCTGGCCGGCGCATCCCAGATTTATTTCACGACGCTCAGCAATACCGGGACGTGTGCCACGTCCGGCGGTACCGGATTATGCGGCGTGCAGGACTCCCAGACTTCGCTCTACGTCGATTGGAGCCAGTATCGCAACACTCTCGATCACCAGGGCTTCAATCAGTATGAAACCGCCCTCAGTCCCGCCACAGTCGGGGGCCTCGGCCTCAAGTGGAGCTACGCCCCCGGCTTATCCGTGGATTCCTCCCCCGCGGTGGCGAATGGGATGGTTTATTTCGGTGCCCAAGACGACAAGGTCTACGCCCTGAACGCCAGTACCGGCGCCCTGCTGTGGAGCTACACCACCGGCGGGCAGGTAAATTCCTCCCCCGCGGTGGCGAACGGGGTGGTTTATATCGGCTCCAACTATCTTTACGCCCTGAACGCATCGACCGGCGCCCTTTTGTGGAGGTACGCCGGCAGCTTTGAAAATGCCTCGCCTGCGGTGGCGAATGGGGTGGTTTATATCGGATCCCTTAATGACAATGTCTACGCCCTAAACGCCAGCACCGGCGCCCTGCTGTGGAGCTACCACACCAACGGCGACATTTTTTATTCCTCGCCCGCGGTAGCAAATGGGGTGGTTTATGTCGGATCCGACGATCATAATGTCTACGCCTTGAACGCCGGCACCGGCGCCCTGCTGTGGAGCTACACCACCGGCAGCTTTGTGTATTCTTCGCCCGCGGTGGCGAACGGGGTGGTTTATGTCGGCTCCTACGATGACAACGTGTACGCCCTGAACGCCAGCACCGGCGCCCTGCTGTGGAGCTATCCCACCGGCAGCAACATTTTTTCCTCGCCCGCAGTGGCCAATGGCGTGGTTTATGTCGGTTCCCTAGACCAGAGCATCTACGCCCTGAACGCCTCGACCGGCGCCCTGCTGTGGAGCTACCGCACCAACGGCCTCATTTCTTCCTCGCCGGCGGTGGCGAACGGGGTGGTTTATGTGGGTTCCGACGATCAACACGTATACGCCCTGAACGCCGCGACCGGCGCCCTGCTGTGGAGCTACGCCACCAACAGCGAGGTGGAGTCCACGCCCGCGGTGGCGAATGGGGTGGTTTATGTGGGTGCCGACGATCAACACGTATACGCCTTCGCCCTGCCATAATTGTGGGGCGGCAATTCTGGCCGCCCCACGATTTATGTGACCCGGATTTAGCATCCAGCTTTTTGGGTTCGTGCCGTCGGACATGCGCTTTACGTCTGATTACGTTATCGGAGTATAACATTTGTCTGACCGTATTTGCGCCAAGATTAATATTTTCACCTACTTGATTCTTAGCGTGAGACACAGTAACATCAACTGATACTCCTTTAGCGGAGGCACTGCCCCGCATCGAATTGGTAAGGCTGCGTAAAGGAAAGGACAAAAGAAAGTGCAATCTCTATTTGACGACGTTGCTCGGATCCTGGCAAAGCCCGCACCTCGGCGCCAGGCACTCAAACTTGCGGCCGGAGTATTTGCCGGGGGCATTCTCGGCGCGCTGGGGCTGAAGCAGGCTTTCGGTGAGGATGCCGCGTGCGGACCTTTACACGTGGCGTGCGGCTCGCACGGTCTCTGCTGCCCGAAAACCCAAAAGTGCTGTGTTACCGCAGCCAGGGGCGCCTACTGCGTTCCCAGCAAGTATTACATATGCTGCGGAGAAACGGCGTGCGGACCGAAAGAGGTCTGCTGCGCAGGCGTTTGCTGCGCGCCGGGCCAGACCTGCGTGAGTGGCCGGTGCTCGTCGTCGAGCGCGGGTTAGCCGCGGCGTCGTGGCGTCTGCCTTTAGACGTCGCGCACTGCGGACAGGTGTGCGCCGGTTTCGTCGTATAATTGTTTCATTCCTCAGCGATTCTCTCTCGCCTCTCTCGCCGCTTTACTGGGCTATGCCGTCTATCTAGGCGGCGGAGCATCCACTGGCTGGAACACTTGCCTGCTGGCGCTCGGCCTTGCGGCAGCCTTGTACTGGCTGCGCACTCCAGCGGAACGCGGCACTGCCGGCGGGTGGCTGCTGCTGTTCCCCTGCTACGTAGTTCTTCAATTACTTCCCCTCCCGCTGTTCCTGCTTCGCCTTCTTTCCCCCGCTCGCGCGAGCATTCTCGATAGCTTGGCGCGGCTCATGCCGCCCGCCAGTTTCGCCCCCCTGGCCATTGCTCCGGCCATAACTATCACTCATTTACTGCGGGTCGTTGCGTATGTACTCCTGTTTGTACTGGTGCGCGATGTGACCCAGCGGCTGGGCCGGAACCGCTGGCTTGTGGCGATACCATTAATAGCGATTGCGGCGGCCGAAGCCGGCTTAGGTCTTATACAGAATGCGCGAGGCGCGGCGGTACAGGGCACTTATGTAAATAAGAATCATTTTGCGGGACTGTTGGAGATGGCGCTGCCGCTGGCCGCCGCTTATGCAGCGGCTCTGTTTGCCCGGCCCACTCGGGCAAAAGCGGCGGGGATGCTATCGGTAGCCTTGCTGATCTGCGCCGGGCTGGTCTGTTCGCTATCGAAGATGGGTTTCGCGGCGGGCCTGGCGGGGTTGTTTGTCATGGGCGCCCTGGCGATCGCGGGCAAAGTGCAAGGCGGCAAGAAATGGCTGGCGGTCGCCGGACTGGCCGTTCTGGTTCTATTCAGCTTTGTCTTTCTGCCCTCCGACGCGTTTATCGCGAATTATGGAGGCCTCACTTCCAAGGGGCAAGCCGCACTGGAGGGACGCGGGCCGATCTGGCGCGAGACACTGCATTTGATCGCGGCCTATCCGGTCTTCGGCTGCGGTCTGGGAAACTACGAAACCGCCTTCTTGAGATATCAGACCAGCGTGGTCGACCGCGTCTTTACATACGCTCACAACGACTATCTGCAGGTTGCCGCCGAACTCGGGGCAGCCGGCTTTCTGATTGCCGCGGCATTGTTGCTGCCTGTCTTCGCCAGACCCTTTCGTGCGGCTTTGCAAGGTCCGGATCGCACTACCCGCTATCTGGGACTGGGTTGCGCGGGCGCTATCGCGGCAATCTGTCTCCACTCTCTGACCGACTTCAATATGTATGTGCCGGCCAACGCTTTGACGCTGGCGTGGATTTGCGGCATCGGCGCCAGCCTCCCGTTGGGTTTCGAGAAGCCCGCCGCCGAGCGCCACGGGGCGCTGTTCAGAAAATTCGCGATCGGGCTGGCCTTTCTGTTAATCGTCTACGCGCCGGTGCGGATGCTATTCGACTCGCAATTCCGCAGCGACTCGCGGGCGGAGCGCCTGTTTTGCCGCTTCGGCATTTGCGACACGGATGCGGTGATGACCGCCCAAACGCTGGCGTACGGCGGGCATGCCGGAGCCGCGCCGCCAGCCGAGTTGTTCAAAGCGTTGCGCAGAGATCCCAACGCGCCGGCTCGCTGGTGCGACACCGGCGAAGCGATGCTGCGGGCCGGACGGTATGCCGACGCCGACTATTGTTTTTCGCAGGCGCTGGCGCTGGGCCCGCACATTCCTCCAATCTTGATGCAGGCCGCGGATTTTTACTATGGAACGCATCGGACGGACCGGGCCATGGGGCGGATGTCGCGCGTTTTGGCGGACACAGACACTTATGACGGCTTAATCTTCGGTTGGTATGCGGAGAAGCGCCTGCCGGTTAGCGAAGTTTTGGCGCATGGCCTGCCGCCGGGCCGGCGCGCTGCCGAAGCCTATATGCGCCACCTGATCGCCGGCGACAGAGTGGGAACGAAAGAGGTCTGGATCTGGATTACAGCGCGCGCTTTGGGCGACGACCGCCTGGTGCGTGAGTATCTGGAATACCTGTTTGGCAAGCGCGAGTATCAAACCGCCGCCTACGCCTGGGCTCGCTATCTTGGCCCGCGCGGGAATGGCTACCTGGAATGGAACTGGGTCTTCAATGGAGACTTCGAAAGCGCGCTCTCGGATTCGGCCTTCGACTGGCGCATCGGCGCGCGGGACGGGGTGGTGGCCGCCGAGGACACGCAGGTAGCGCACACAGGATCGCGTTCCATGCGAATCCACTTTGAAGGCAAGGAGAACCTGGACTATAACGACGTTGGACAAGTGGCTTTCGTCAAGCCTGGTCATTATCGGTTCGAGGCGTACGTGCGGACTGATGGGATTACCACCGATAGGGGCGTAGGGTTCCACATCTACGATCGCGAGTCCAGCTCGCACTTAGACCTCAGGACGGAGGAACTGACGGGTACCCACGACTGGAAGAGGCTCGACCGGGTTGTGGTGGTTCCGAGAGAGACCCGATTGCTGGCGATTGAAGTGAGCCGGCAGCCGTCCATGAAATTCGATAACCAGATCCGCGGCACGGTTTGGATCGACAGTGTCAAGCTTTCGCCGCTCGATAACCTACGATGACCCGGATACCCATGTCAAGCGATTCCGTTAACAGCTAGGCCGGAAACCGTTTGTTGATGCTATTCACATGAATCAGGGCCGGCGGGACTTAGCGAGCATTTCGAAACAAGCGCACCGGCCGGCACGGACCGAAAGATGAATGGTAGTCCCGCCCGAGTACCGCTGCCGGCCCCACACTGTCCAGGGTCAGTTCGACCCAGCGCCCGCCGCAGTCCTACTGTGAATCGCCAGCGTCGCCGTAAACAAGTCGCTGCCGGGAACGGCACTCTGCGCTCCTACGATCCACACGTTCTGCCCGGTTGTCACTCCGCCGAAAAGAGTGTCAAGCAGGGGGCCGCCCATGTCGGGACTCGGGCTGGGAGCCAATGTCCAACTCGTGCCATCCCAATGCAGCAACAGCGTTTTTTTGTCTAAGTCGCTGTTGACCGAAACTTGCCCGAACGCCCAGATATCCGTGGGCGATACGGCTGTGATTCCCAACAGAAGGTTCGATTCCTGCCCCGCGCTGGGGCTGGGCACCACCGACCACTCGGTGCCATCGTAGTGCTCAATCAGGGTGCTCGTGGGACCGTTCAAAACCTCAGCTATGGTGCCGACTGCCCAAACGTTGTTTGGTGCCAGCGCCACAACCCCGTTAAACGCGGCGGAGATGGGGGAGGCGAAAGGTACGCTTGGCACGCTCTGCCAAGTCGCACCGTCGAAATGGGCCACAAAGGGGGTGGCTTTGGCGCTCGAGAGGCCTGAGAAACCCACAGCCCAAACATCGTTGGTGGCATCGGCGGAAGCTGCCCCCGACGCAAAAGCTCCACCTAGGGAGACGATAGTGGGAGTCCAGGCTGTCCCGTCCCAGTGTTCGAACAGATTGCCCCCTTCCGCGCCGCCGACAGCCCAGATATCGTTCGCGGAAATGGCGGTTATGGCCGACAGTTCGGCTATTACATTCGGGTTGTTGAAGGGAGGGCTTGGAAACACGCTCCACTGTGTGCCATCCCAATGCTCAATCACCAACTCTTGTTCTGGACCGGGACCCAGAATTGTTGTGCCAGAAAAACTGCCGACAGCCCAGGCGTCCGTGGGAGAAATGTCCGCCACGCCGTCCAGTTGGTTGGCAAATCCCCCGTTCATGTGGGGCGCCGAAAATTCAGTCCACGTGGCGCCGTCGAAATGGATGACCGTCTGGCCCATGGCCCAGATGTCTCTCGGTGAAGACGCGGAGACGGCGAATAGGTCGTTGTTTTGGCCTCCGGCACCGCCACTAGGGAGATTGGGAGTTGGGACCACGTGAAAAATGGATTGCCCCGCGGCGTCGGCAGGCAGATATGCGGCCGCCATTCCCACCAGTAGCAACTTGGTAACACTGCGATTTAGGATTTGTATTCTCATGATTCAATTTTATCGGCGGGCCATGCAGGTTCAGGTGAAGGCGGAGTAAACAGATTGTAAAAAGCGCGATTCCTACCCGGCCGCACCGCCGCGCCGGCAAAAGTGCCTGCGCCACGAACTTAGCAACACTTGGACTTCATATCTTCGTGACATAACCTTGGCGGTGCGCAATGCAGGTTTCGGCGGGAAAACATCCTGTAAGGACTCGGCGCGTTGTTCGCGCTCCGCGACGATATCTTGTGGGCGATCCGATTAGTGCATCTTGCGATGCGGCGGAGAACTATCCTGTCCCCGGAGCAAACTACCGCTGCTATTCGGAAACGGCTGGCCGTTGAAAGACCCAGCCGCATGGAAAGTCAAGAGCCGGGCGCAGCAGGCCGTGTTATGCGCTCTTTCACTCGCGCCAGGCAGTGCGCCTGCGGCTGTTATTGTGGGGCAGTTAATCTTAGCCCGGGTGGATGCGATTCCTGGATTGAACCTCGGAATTGCGCCTCTTCACCGTTACCGATTTCACCGAACACTTTATTCCCGCTTTCGTGGGTAGGGGAAGCCGGACAACAAAGCGTGCGCCTGCCGCGGGTTCAGTCCACATGTCGCCACCGTGGTCGAGTACAGTCTCGCGAGAGAGCGCGAGCCCCAGTCCCAGGCCCTGGCTTTTACCCGCGGTAACGAAGGGCTCGAACAAGCGGTCGCGAATCCCTACCGGAATTCCGGGCCCTGTGTCTTCTACCGCGATTAGCATGCAATTCTCCGCCTTTCTCGCGCTAATGCGGACCTTCCCGCCGTTCGGCATCGCTTCGACAGCGTTGGCAATCAGGTTAAAGAATACGCGCTCCATACGAGAGCGCTCCAGAGGTATCTCTATACCACCGGGCATATCGTTCAGGATCTGAACACTCTGCTGTTCCGCCGCGGGCAATGCGGCCTCCGTTGCCGAACTGACGATATCGCGGATTTTGCACATCTCAGGTGTTCGTTTATCTCTGTAGCTTGCATCCGCGAGGTCCGTCAATAATTCGCGCATGCGGCCGGCTGCACGGTAGATATTGGCCGCCAGACGCTTGAAGTTAGGCGACGCGGGATCGAGCTCCATTAACATCTCAGCGCCCGCGAAGACCGTCCCCAGGGGATTTCGGAGGTCATGAACGATCGCAGTAGAAAGCCAACCCATGATAGAAATACGCTCCCGCCAATTCTCCGGGCGCGAAGGGACGGAAATCGTTCCAGACGCTCGGTCCGCATTGAAGCTTATCCGCATCGGAGACGCATCGAACATCTTTGTAGCGCTCTGTGGTACCGAGCCTTCCAGCATATTGCGTGTCCTCACGTTCTGTTATTCGGCAATGGCTATTTTCTGTCGCCGGACCTCATGGCGCCGTCACGTCCAACGCTACACGCCCGGAAGCCATGTGCGCGCTGAATACCACGTCAACCGCTCCTTCATTCCGCAAGTCGAATAAGTTCCGCTGAAGCTGTTGGCGCGCCCGGCTGATGCGAGACATGACCGTACCCAAAGGGATTCCCGCAATGTCTGCGATCTCCCGGTACGACCGTTGTTCAAGTTCCCGGAGTATTAGAACCTCGCGGTATTCCGCGGGCAATTCCGCCAGCGACTTATTCACGAGTTCACTGCGCTCGGCCAGCAACAATGCGGTCTCCGGGTTGGGCGTCTGCCGGCGAGCGCTGTGTAGTTCCTCGTCGAAATTCGTATTCCGATCCGACGCGCCCTTTTGCCTCAGGCGGTCGTAGCAGCTATTGCGTACGATCGTCAGCAGCCAGGCGCGCCCGTCGCCGCCACGAAAGCCTGCGAAGTGGCTGGCTACGCGCACGTATGCCTCCTGAACCATGTCCTCCGCCTCGGTTTCGTCGCGCATCAGCCAGCGGGCGAGGTTGTACGCCGCGTCCAGGTGCGCTATGAACAGCGCCATAACCCCCCGGGATCCCGGAGCCTCGCACGGCCCATCGCTGGTTGCCGATGGCAATTGGTGTATCATGATCTGTTTCCCGAGCTTGGGTAATCCTGGCGGCCACCGTCACCCGACGCCGCGTCTTTGAGCTGCTCAGCCACCAAAGACGAGGGGTTGAGGAGGGTAACGCGGCTACTCCTCAGTTCCTTGAGCAGCTCAATTCCCGCAGCGTCGACGAATGCAACGTCCGCCAAGTCCAGGGTCAGCCGGATTCCATCACCGAGACCCTGCAGTTCGCAGGTTTTTCGGAGTTCCGCGACCCAGCCGTCCGTCACCCGCCCCTCCACCCTGAGTCTCGCCGCCTCACCCGACGACTCGACCACCGTTATTCTCAGCATGCCCCGACGCTTTGCAGTTGGCGCTCCACTTAACAATTTCGACTGCGGACTGGAGACTGTGCGGATGGACCTACTCCAGGCGAAGCACTGGCCTAATTCAGTCAATAAGTTGCGAGGATTGGCGCTGCTTTCAAGTACGCGGGCGGTCGGCAGCAGAGGATACTCCGCCCACCACATTTGGTAGGCGCAGGCGAGCCGTTGTGGAAGGAATCACGACTGGCGGTGGGAGGTGCGCTGAATACCGCGCTTACTCATCCGGTGGCGAAGCGTGTTGGGATGGAGATCCAGAATTTTCGCGGCGCCCTTTGGCCCATCCACCACTCCATCGGCTTGCCGAAGGGCGGTCTGGATACGGCCTTTTAGTCCGAGCCCCTGTTGGCCGCGCGGTAGTCCGCATGGGTGATGTCGAGAAGAGAAAGCGCCCGGAGTCCCTCTTCGCTGTATCTCGCCATTCTGTGGTAGACCGCTCCATGCGGCCTGCAGGTGTGACTCACGGAGCGGTAGGTCCACGTCCGATCAGTCTACCAATATCGTCTCATTACAGACTGCTAATCCAAGCCCATGGTTTACATTCAAGAAATCATTTGTGTGGAATAATTCCTGCCCTACTGAAGTACAAGTGAGCAGGAGGATTGGTCTCATGTCAGGAAAGTGTCTTACGCGATTTTGCGGGCTGCTGGCCATGTCGGCGCTCATCCTGCCGGCCATCGCGAGATCCCGCTATCAACCGATCGAACCAGAGAGCGCTTTTCGCACGTCTTCGGACCTGGTCTTGATCAACGCCAGAGTTCTGGATGGCCGGGGCCATCCACTCAGTGGTCTGGAGGCGGAGCGTTTCCACCTGTTCGAAAGCGGAGTGGAGCAGAAGCTTGTCGCATTCAACCAAGGAGATGTGCCCGTCTCGATGGTACTGGTGTTCGATAACAGCAACAGCATGAAAGGGCTGCTGGACCGAAGCCGCGAAGCCGTTTCGCTGCTGTTGAAAGCCGCGAACCCGGAGGATGAGTTTGCCCTCGTCGAGTTTTCCGATCGTCCATCCCTGGCCCTGAACTGGACCGGCGATCCGAGCCAAGTTTACGATTACCTGACGCACGCGGAGCCGCACGGAACTACAGCGCTGCTCGATGCCATCGTCTTGGGTGGCTCGGTTGCGCGCCGTGCCCATAACCCGCGCCGCGTCCTAGTAGTAATTTCCGACGGGGGCGATAACCACAGCCGCTACGGTGTTGCCGCAGTGGAGAGATACCTGTTAGAGGCCGGCGTTGAAGTCTATGCGGTCAACATCATGAACGATTTTCCGCAGCCAACTTGGACGGCTGACGGCCCGCTGCTGCTCGGCGGCATTTGTTGGGCCGGAGGCGGCGAATCCGTTCAGATCGAGCAGTACACCAATCTTGCCGGCGTGATCGAGCGAGTGGCGCGGGAGATCCGCAGCCAATACATTTTAAGCTATCAGCCTTCCACTCTCGGTAGACCCGGCAAGTATCACCGAGTCAATTTGAAGGTATCCCCTCCGCCCGGAATGGGCAGGGTATTCGTCTCGTGGCGCCACGGCTATTACGAGCCACGCGACTGACCACGGCAAGGGCGGCGTTTGCGAGCCGGTGTATCGGTCGGCGCCTTATTTTCGAACGAATCACGGCTGGCGGTGGCTGGAGCGCTGAATGCCAAGCTTACTCATCCGGTGGCGAAGGGTTGGGATGGAGATCCAGGCCGCGCTGGATTTTGACGGTTCGTTCGCCGGCGCCCAGTTCGGCGGCGATCTGTTTGTTGAGCGGCCCCGAGATGACAAGTTGCATAGCTTCGCGCTCGCGGGGGCGTCAAGGTGGCC
>Ga0182018_10004667_pt1 | contig 11398 bp, 4 predicted proteins | sample 812P2MmetaG_FD_120490 | JGI IMG/M metagenome (GOLD analysis project Ga0182018, IMG submission 120490) | Permafrost microbial communities from Stordalen Mire, Sweden - 812P2M metaG | ecosystem: Environmental > Terrestrial > Soil > Wetlands > Permafrost | place: Sweden: Stordalen | collected...
CTCCAAGAGCGGCCGCGCCCCTTCAAAGTCGCCTTGGTCTTGCAGCAGGCCCGCGAGACTGTTGAGGCCAACCACCGTTGCCAGATGGTCGGGGCCAGAAGTCTTCTCGTTAATCGCAAGCGCGCGCTCGTAATACGGCCGCGCGAGCGACAGTTCGCCCTGGTCGTGAAGGAGCGAGGCGAGCTCGTAGAGAGTAGCTGCCGCGCGGGGATGCTCGCCGCCGAGAGCTTTTTCCTCGATCGCCAGCGCACGCTCATAAAGCCGGCGCGCTCCGGCAAGGTCGCCCGCTTGCTTGAGCAGGAGGGCGAGATTGCTGAGATCGTTCGCCGTATCCGGGTGATCGGCACCGAGGGCCTTCTCGTCGATCGCGAGTGCCCGCTCGAGAAGCGAGCGCGCTGCTGCAAGGTCGCCTTCGTCTTTGATTAAGAGGCCAAGGTTGCCGAGACTTGCCGCCGTCGCTGGATGCTCGGCGCCGAATACCTTTTCGACGCTGGCAAGCGCCCGCTCAAACAGCGGCCGTGCCGCCGCGAGATCGCCCTGATCGCGGAGCAACAGAGCCAGATTGTTGACGCTCGTCGCCGTAGCGGCATGCTCGGCTCCGAGTACCTTCTCGTTAATGGCGAGCGCGCGTTCGAGGAGCGGTCTCGCCGCTTCATGGTTACCCTCTTCGCGGAGCGACAAAGCAAGGTTGTTGAGGGTTTCTGCGGTATCCGGGTGCTCGGGGCCGAGGCGCTTTTCGCGAAGCGCGAGTGCGCGTTCATAGAGCGGGCGCGCCTGCGCATAAGCGCCCAGGGCGTGCTGCCGGTACGCGGCAAGTCCGTTGAGCAAGCGGCTTGCCGCCTCCTCAGCGGCTTCGGGCGGCGCTGCGTTGATCAGGGCCAGCGCCGGTCCGTCAAGACGCCGCGCCCGGGGCCACGTCTTGGCATCGGAAATTTCATCGGGATAGACCGCCGCGAGCGCCCCGATCAGAGCGCATTGCGCGCGTTCCCGCGCCCCGCCGGAGGTGCGGTCTGCCGCGACCTGGCGCACCAGGCGGTGCATACGAATTGTCTCGGTGGCGATGGAGGGATCGCGCTCATCCGTTATTGTTTGGCGCTCGATGAGGGCGAATGCGCGTAGCGCCGCCAGTGCCTCGTCAAGGCCGTCATCGGCGAGCGCCTCATTGAGAGGCGCGCCGAACTTCTCCCGGCCTTCGGCGAACAGGAACAGCGGCAGTGGTTCCGCCGCCAGCAGGGCCGCATGGATGATCAGCGGCTCAACAGCTTCGTGCAGCTTTGCCGCTTCGTCGATGGCAAGCGCGAACGTCTTTGTCACCGTCAGGCGATCGTGATACTCGGCCGGGGCGTCGCGAGCGTCGTCGAGCAGCCGGGCCGGCGCCGCCTCGAAGCGCTTGCGATACTCGGCAAGGGGTTTTTCGAGCCGCTCGCAATAGGCGGCCGCTTGCTCATGGGCAAGAGGTAGTCCGCCCAGTGTCTCCGACAGCGCTTCCGCGGCGTCGCGCTCAGCGGCGCGGCCGGTCCGGGCGAGAAGGTAATCGGCCCCGACCTCCTTGCTCCACACGCCGATTTCGACCGGTGCGGCGATGTTGCGCCAAGCATGCGTGTTGGACGTGATGAGAATGTTGCACCGTCCGCCGCGGGGCAAATAGGGCTTGAGGGCGCCGGCGTCGATCGCATTATCGAAGATGAGCAGGACTCCTTCGCCCTCTTGCCTTAGCCGCTCCGTCACGGCCACCAGCGCCGCCTCCTCCTTGTCGTCCGCGGCGACCCAGTGCAGCCGTACCCCGAGCGCGGCGAGATCTGTGCGCATACCCTCTTCGGTTTGCGCCCTGATCCACCATGTCGCCCGATAATCACTGCGATGGCGCTCCGCATAAGCCGCAGCCAGCGTCGTCTTGCCGACGCCGCGAAGTCCGTATAGCGCCGCGACCGCAAGGCCGCTGGTCTCGCGCCGGAGCGCCGCCTCTATGGCAGCGAGCGCATCATCCCGTCCCACGAAATGGACGGGCACTTGCAACGGGATGTTGGAAACGGCGAAGGCCTGCCCGGGGAAGGCAATCTTCTCCGGAGCATCGCGCTTTTGCAAAAATTCGCGGAAACGGACACGCGCCGTCTCTTCGTCAACGCCGAAGAGTTCGCATCGCCGGATATGGTCCGAGAGTGCCGGCAGCCGCGCCGGCTTGACGGCGACGAAGAGGACGAAGCCGGGCCGGCTGCCCGCCGCCTGCCACAGCGCCGCATTACGCTCGAGCGTCGAAAACGGGGCCTTGAGATATTCATCGGAGATGACGCAAAGCACGTGGTCGGCGGCATCAAGGCGCTTTTCCATCCAGCCGTAGATGTCGCCGCCGCCCTCGATCTCCCATTCGTGGACGTGCGCCACGTGACCCAGCGCCGTGAGCTCCTTGCCGATCCAATGAGCCCAGTAACGGTCGTCGCTGGTGTAGGAGATGAAAAAATCGGCCATCAGCGCCAGACTGACAGAACAGCTGAGCGAGGATCAGTCTCGCATGGGCGCAAACCTCGGGCAAACGGAAAGCCTGCGCGCTGCTGGCCGGCCTCGCGAACCGCCTTACGCGCTGGCAACAAGGAGCGATCGGGTTACGGCAAGCCCGACGGGCATAGGGTCGCGCAAGCCACCGCCAGCTTGTTTCCTAAAACCCGTCCGTCGCACGGCCGTACATGGACGGATCGTCTTTCGGACCGGTCGCCGACCAGACCACCCGTAGCGGCATCGGCTTCTGCGCCTGAAAGGAGCGGGTATCAGGTCCGAACTGGTTGTCGAGCCAGCTCACGCACACTTTCTTGCCCGTGTCTTCGATCTTTTGCCTGATCTCGCCAGTCGTCGCTATGCCGGTTTCGGACGATGAAATCTGCTCAACGTTCTCCGACAGGCAGTCGAACACGACACGCTGAGCACGGTATCGCAGCGCGAAGCCGTTCGGATCCTGGCGCAGTCCAGCCTCGAATTTGCTGATCGCCTCACTCGACGTGCGCGTGATCATGTCGTCGGCGACCTCGCGCAGCTGCTCGTTCACCAGAGCGCCATGGGTTTGATAGAGGCGCTGCACAAACAAGGCCGAGCCGTGGTTCGCAGCCAGGAGCTCGGAAACTTCAAAAATGCGGCGATAGGTGAGTTGCGCGGCGCGCTGGATCAGATTGTCGACCTCCTGCATCGGGGCGTAGCCGCGGCTATTGCCGCGGAACAGGCTATCGACGTCACCCTCCACCCGGTCGAGCACCATCACGCGCAAACGCTCGCCCGACCAGTTTTCGCCCAGGAAAGTCTCAAACGTGTCAAGCTTGGCGTTCTTGATCGCCGTTTCAAGCGATTGCTCGATCGCATGTTCGGTGACGTCGCCGGGAGTCGTAACCCCTTTGCCTTCCTGATTTTGCTTGTTCTTGAACTTGGCTATGATGTCTTGGACTTTCTGGGTCCAGTCGCGCTCTCCCTCCTTGGAGGCGGCCTTTCCCAGCGCGGTGACCCCCTTACTCGTTCCGCTATCGCCGGACGTGCTGGCGAGCGCATCTTCATTGAGCTGCGCGATCTGGTGGAGCAGGTCATTCTCGACCTTGCTTGACGGCGGCGTGAGAGTGGCCGCGCGGTCACTGCGGTCGTTACGATCGTTACGCGAGCCGCTGTCGTCGCTGCTGCTATCGTCATTTCCAGAATGCCTACCCGCGCCGCAATGGCGGCAGCCCCGTCCTCCGCCGTAGATGTTGATGCCCCCGATACGCGGGATAAACAGGCCAAGCTGAGCGTGGACTGGCTCCGGCAGGCTGGCGACACCTATTGCCAAAAATGCAAGCCCCGAACAGACCGCTATAAGGCTGTGCAAGTGCCTAACCATGTCGTGTCTCCCAAGCTCAATCCATTTTCAGTCGTTCATCTTTGGCCAAAGCCCGAGCGAGTGCGTTCACCTTCGTCCGCGCCGGCGTCCCCGATCGCCTTGCTGCGGCTGCGCCTGGATCTGGCCCTCCAAAGTTTGCATCCTCTGGGCAAGCAAATCCGCGAACGCAACCTTGTTCTTCTTCGCCTGCGAGTAAATGTCGATGAGCGTCGCCCGCAGGTTGGTGTTGTAGGGGCATTCTCTCGCGCGCTCAAGATAGCGAATCTGAAATTCCGTCGGCGATTCGGAGCGGCCCCAATCCCAGACCCAGATTTGCTCGGGGAAGTACCAGTGCTCGGAAGGATCGCAGAAGATCGGCACCTTGAACCCGCGGACCTTCATCTTCTTGGTCACCGGATCTACCGCCCCATAATAGTGTTCAATGCGGTCAATTTCATCCGGGGTCAACAGCTGTCGCCCCATTGCATCTATGGCTTCCCCGCTTTTGGCGAGGTCCACGAGGAGATGCGCAGCGTCCATTTCGTAATACGGATCGCCGTCCGAAGCGGTGGGGTCGGCCAAAACCGCAAGATCGATAGCGTGGTAGGCAAGCTTCATGGCTTCGATCGGATTTTTGTCCTCGCCAAGCTCGCCGTTTCGATAGATCTGGGCGAGCTCGACCGCCGCCTGCGCAGACCCCTGACTCATGGCCCGTCGCAGCAGATTGACGACCTCCTTCTCGCCGTATTCCTCCTTGACCAGCAGCAAGCCGCTGTGTAGCCGGTCGGCAAATTCGACCTGCGCGTACGCATCGCCGCTGCGGGCAGCAAGCCGCCAATAGCGTTCGGCGATTTCGGGTTGCGGGTTGGGAAGGCCGGAACCAGATTCCATAATTCTCGCCACCATCACCTGCGCGTCGCTGTCCCCTCCTTCCGCCGCACGACTGAACCAGAGCAGCGCCTGTTCGCGATCGCGGTTGACGCGGGTACTCTCATCGTCCGAGTAACCGCTCCGGTAGTAGATCAAGCCTAACTGGTACTTCGCGTGAACCGAGCCGGCATCGGCGGCGCGTTGCAGCCATTCCACGGCGCGGCGCGGGTTGGCTTTGGATTCTGGCTGTCCACGGCCTGACTTCAGCGCCAGAGCATGTTCAACCATCGCGGATACGAGGCCGCTTTCGGCCGCTTTCGCGAACCACTCGGCCGCCTGCCCGACATCGCGCTGCACGCCAATGCCATCTTTATAATGGAGCGCCAGGTTGTACATGGCGAGCGGATGACCCTGCTGCGCGGCACGCTTAAACAAGTCGATTGCTTGATCGTAATTGTTGTCCAGCTCGTCCAGCACAGCGAGGTCATTCAAGGCACTGACGTAGCCGCGCTTGGCGGCGTCGTCATAGGCAAGCCGTGCGCTACTTAAAGCCTTCCGGCGGTCGTCTTCGGCGATGCCGGGCCGCATCGCGAGTCTCTGGTAGGAGCGTCCGAGGTTGAAGAGATTGCGGGAGACTCGCGGATTGTCCGTCACCGCCTTGCTGCAGGCAGGAACGGCCGCGTCGGCATCGAGCTTCTCGGTCAGCACGCCGGGCACTTCCGGCGGCCGCGCGTTATCAAGCGGTGAGGCGGCAAACCGGTCGCAGTCGGTCACCGACTTGTTCGACACCGCCGTGACCTCAATCGGGTCATCTGAACTCAGCGCCAGTGAGGCGAGCGCGCGGCGGGCCAATTCAGCGGTGCCGTGCGGGCACTGGTCGAATCTGCGGATATGACGGTCGTAGAGGTCGCGCTTCCGCAGCCCCTTGATCTGGTCCCAATCCGCCTCTTCGCCCGTGCAGCGGTCCTGCGACATCTGGAACCGTTCGCGGCCGATCGAGCCGACAAAATTGAAATCGTCGACATTGGCCGAATTTTTCTCATCATAAAAAACTTCGGGCTCCTGCTGCCGGCCCTTCTCGTTGGCGATCGCGCGCACCATCAGCTTGACGCGCTCGCCGAGCTCGACAGCCGACTGCCCGGGCCGCTGCAGTTCCGACCGCAAGACGCCGGTAAAAAGCGAGTTGCGCCCGGAATCCTCGTTTCCGAGAGTCTCCGCCGCCTGTTCACCGAACGAGGCCGAGTAGAGGATCAGAAATCCCGGCGGCGGCTTGCGGAGATTCAGCAGCCGGCTGCCTGAATCATCGCCGCGCTTGACGAGCTTGATCTGCTGAGCTTCGGCGACGTCGCTCTGAACCAGGGACCGGCACGCATCCAGGATCATGATAACGGCTTTGGGATTCTTCTCGGCGATGCGGCGTTCGATTTCATTTGCCGAGACGCCATTGGGAATTTCGTTTTTCTGGTAAGCATCGAGATATTGGGAGATCTTCAACCGCACCACATCGGGGTTCTTGCGTTCCTGGTCGGTCAACTGCGTCTTCGTATAGGCGAACGGACTTTTCAGATCGGCGAACAAAAGATAGTTGGTCTGGTCCGCTTCGACGCCGAAGCCGTGACCCGAGAAAAAGAACACGACATCATCGCCGGCTTCGACGGTCTTGAGGAAGGAGGCGAACTCTTTCTCGAACGCATCCTTGTTGCTCAAATCCGCCGCAACCTTGATATTCTTTTTGTCGAAGCCGACCTCTTCCAGATCCTTCGCCAGGTCCTTTGCGTCGTTCGCCGCGCGTTCGAGCCGTTGGATATAACCGTCTGAGTAGCGTTGGATGCCGACAAGGAAGGCGCGGCGCGTTTCCGCCGCCGCTGGGCTCGGCGTCATGGACAGCAATAGGATCAGACCGACGAGTAAGCCACCAACCGCACGGGCGTGGACCATCCCCTTGCGGTATTGTGGACCCTTTGCCGATTTCGCCCCGTTACCGGTCTTCGCGTCGATTGCCGAACTCACCATTGTGGCACTCTTCCACATCGCAACTGCGGTTATTTCCGCATTACGGCAAACTCAGGGTAAGAAAATCAGTAAGGTGTATGAAATTTTATTAAGTAATACCGTTGCCGCACCGCCGAAACAAGGTTTTTCCGCGCGCGGCCGGGACAAAACAGCTTGTTTTAAGCAGCCCGAAGCTCGGCTGCATCAATCTCGCAGTGTGCGCGCTACCCGGAAGCCGATCTCCGCCCGTCGTTCGGTCGTGACCTCCCAGCTGCGTTTGGCCGACCGCAAATCCTTCGGCTCGTCCGCCCATGAACCGCCCCGCACAACGTGGCTTGCGCAATCGCCGGTGGTTCGCGCCGTACCGTCTCGGGGCACCCCGGATAGATTCGCATTCCAACAATCCTCGACCCACTCGCGCACATTGCCGTGCACCTGGAACAGGCCGAACGGATTAGGCTCGGAGGCATCGGTCGCGACGGTGCGCCGCGCCGCCTGCGCCTTGGCGCTGCCATTGTAGGAACGGCGCCAGTCGTAGTTCGCGCGATCCGGCGAAATCTCGGCGCCGAACCAGAATGGAGTAGACGGGCACGCGGGCGAGGTGCAGCCGCGGGTCACATATTCGCGTTCCGCCTCGCTGAGCAGGCGATAGGGCGCCCCGGTCTTCGCCGACAGCCATTTCACGTAAGCTTGCGCGTCATTCCAGGAGACGTTGATCACCGGGCGCGTGCCACCGCCCCAGCCATAGTCGCCAGGCCGATAGGCATTGCAGCCCCCTTCCGCCACACAGGCATTCCATTCGTCAAACGTAACCGCCGAGCGCCCGACCGCGAACATTCGGCTGAGCACCACTTGTTGCTGCGGGCCTTCATCGGCTTCGCGCGCCGGCTCACTTGCGGGTGAGCCCATGACGAACGTTCCCGCCGGCGCCGTGACCATTTCCGGACAATTGTCGCACTCCTTGAAGGGATCGGACGGTTTGAGGGCGCGTTCCTGCTCGGGCGACAGCATGCCGATCAGCGTCGGCCTTCGCACCGGAGCGGTGGACTTGGACTGCGCCGATTGGGTCCGTTGCGCCTCCGCGGCGGCCTGCTCCAAGGCCGCCATGCGCACCTCGGCCTCGTGCTTACGCGTGCCCTGCGGAAAACTCGTCACAAAGCGGCGAAGCGACGCGACGTCGGCTGTGTCCTTCAGATAATCCCAGGCAATCTCCTCCGCAGACAGACTCTGGGCGCCCGGTGCGGCGACAGGCCCAGCGGCGGCGACTTGGGACGGGACAAAATAGAAAGCGCCGTCGATCGGCGAATTCGACATCCACGGCTGCTGTTTGCCGCCGGTCGCGTGTTTCACTTTCAAGCCAACCTGGTTGAAAGCATCGAAAATGCCGAGCCCCGGCACGCGAATAATCTCCGACAGCGCTTTAGCGTAGGGGCTGTCGCCACCGGCTCCGTCGAGAGCAACGTTGCCGGGCTGCGTGGCGAACGAGATCAGCGTACCCTCGGGCGCCTGCATCTCGGCAAGGCCGCCGCCGCCGATGTCGCGCATCTTGACCATCTCGTTGTCGCGCCCGCGTCCCATGGCAAGCGCGCGCCCGCTGAACGGATCATTGCGGCAGGCATCGAGGATGACGATGTTGAGCTTCGTTCCGGTTCCCTCCATCTGGTTGAGGACGAGGCTGGCATCGAGCATCTGAATGCCGACGTCCGCCTCTCGGCTCGGGTTAGCATCGACAGGAACGAGATAGTTGATGCCGCGCATCTGGAGGCCGTGGCCGGCATAATAGAAAAGTCCGACATCGGCGCCCCGAAGCTTTGCGCCGAATTCCTGCACGACTTTTTCGAAGCTTTGCTTATCAAGGTTGAGCTGCGCGCCACCGCCGACCACCGTGAAACCGATCGCGTGTAGCGCTTCGGCTAGAAGCCTCGCGTCGTTCGCGGGATTTTCGAGCGGTGTGACGTGGGAGTAGCTGCCGTTGCCGACCACGAGCGCAACGCGCTTTTCGGCCATGGCTGGCAACGAAAAAATTACCGCGATCAGCAACGCCAACGGGCCGACGAGCAGTCGACGCATGTGGAACACCCTCAATGCCCGGTCGCCGGCCCCCGACGGCATTGGATTCGCGCCGAATTTCCAACAATAGACTATTATCATATCGGGCCGGTGTCTCAACACCGTTGTTGTGCCCTACGGGCGGGTGGAAACGGCCGAGCCTACCCGCATCGCCGCTATGTTGCCGCGATTGACGGCGGTGACCGCGGTCAAATTTTTTGGCGCCAGCCTTGGAAAGGTTCAAAATCGCGGGCTTTTGGCGCGACTACATAGCGCAAACAACATGTTGCGAAACCCCACCTGGGCCGCCTATCTATGGCACGCATGGACACGATGACCGCACCAACACCCGCCGCTAGAGGCCAAGCACCCGAAAGCGGCCGCGCCGCCGTGATCGACGTGCGGGTAACCGAGATCGAGACCGTCGCCCGCGACACGAACGTCTACACGTTCCGGCGGCCCGACGGGGCCCGGCTGCCGCCTTACAAGCCGGGCGCCCATATCGACATTCATTTGCCCAATGGGCTCATCCGGCAGTTTTCACTGTTGAATCCCGACGCCGATCCGGAGAGCTACGTCGTTGCCATCAAGCTTGACGCGGCGAGCCGGGGCGCCTCGCGCTACATCTTCGACGATTTGCGCGTCGGCCATGCGCTCAAGATCAGCGCACCGCGCAATAATTTTCCGCTGGTCGAGGACGCCGAGCACGTCGTTCTCTTCGCCGGCGGCATCGGCATCACGCCGATCTGGTGCATGGGGCAGCATCTCGCCGCGCAAAATCGTTCGTGGGAACTCCACTACTCGTGCCGGTCGCGCCCGGACATGGCGTTTCTTGCCACCTTGGAGAAACTCGGACCGGAGCGCGTTCACCTGCACTTCGACGACGAAGCCGGCGGCAAGTTCCTCGACCTGACTTCTGCCATCACCAAGGCTTCGGCGAACGCGCATTTTTATTGCTGCGGTCCCAATCCGATGCTCACCGCGTTCGAGGCGGCGGCCGCCAGCCGGCCAAAGCACAACGTGCACGTCGAATATTTCACGCCCAAGGCCGAGGCGGCGACATCCGGCGGTTTTTGGGTCGAACTCGCGCGCTCCGGCGAGGAGTATTACATCCCGGAGGGCAAGAAGATTCTGGAAGTACTCTACGAGGCGGGCATCGATGTCGACTATTCGTGCGAGCTCGGCATCTGCGGCGAGTGCGTGACGCGCGTCATCTCCGGCATCCCTGAGCACCGGGACTCAGTGCTCAGCGAGGAAGAGCAGGCGGCGAACGACAAGGTCATGATTTGCTGCGCGGGCTGCAAGAGCGAGCGCCTGGTTTTGGATATGTAAGTGGTGCCTTCCCATTGGGATGACACGGCCGACGTTGTGGTGATCGGATCGGGCGCTACGGGGCTTCCTGCCGCCATCGTCGCCCGCGAAACCGGCGCATCGGTCATCGTCGTCGAAGCGCAGAACCACATCGGCGGTCACGCCATCTGCAGCGGCGGCAACATTTCGCTCGGCGGCGGCAACGGCTACCAGAAGAAATACGGTGTCGAAGATTCGCCGGAGCTGTTGTTCCGGGATTTGATCGACTGGTCGGTGGTCGAGCCCAATGGCGCTCCCCCCTACCGCTACAACGATCACGAGATCGTTCGCGCCTTTGCCGACAACAGCGTTGCGGCGTTCGATTTTTTGCTCGCGCACGGCGTGAAGGTCATCGATCAATCTCCGGACAATCTGAGCGGCCACGAGATCGGCATGTCGGCGCCGCGGACGCTGCACTGCGCGGCCATGGACTGGCCCCTGGTTCAAACCGGCAAACCCGCCGATCCTGACGTCCGGACAACGACGTCGTCCGGCATCGGGTTGATGCAGCCGCTCCACGCCGCGGCGCTCGATGCTGGCGTGAAGGTAAGGCTCCAGCATCGAATGACGGCGATCCACCGCGAGGCGCCGCATTCCGGCCGCGCGATCGGTATTGCGGTCGACCACAACGGAACCGGACTCAACATCCGGGCGAACAGGGCTGTCATCGTCGGCACCGGCGGGTCGTCCGGAAACGTGAACTTCCGCCGCATGTTCGACCCGCGTCTCACGGAAGAATATTGCGGTCTCGCCGGCATGCCGTGGTCCGACCAGGATGCGAGCGGCGAACTTGCCGCGATGGCCATCGGCGCCTCGCTATGGGGATTGACCAACTTCGCCGGCGAGTATGGCACCGGCGTTACAAAAACGGGCTCGATCGGCTGTCAGTATGGCTACGCCAATCTGCGCTGGTTCCCGGGCAGCACGGTTTTTAACGAAGCACGCGCGATCGGCCTCAAGGTGACGGATTGGCAAAACGCCATCCTCGTCAACATGCTTGGTCAGCGATTTTACGACGAGACCGGCCGCCAATTCACCCCCAACATCTTCGGCAGTTTCGCGCCCTATGGGCCCGGCAGCTATCGCAATGCCAAGACAGTCCAATACAATCCCAGCAATTTCATCAACGCCGCGCTCGCCGGCATCGGCGACGGGCAAAACGGCGGCGGGCCGATCTGGGCGATCTTCGACGCCGATGCCGCCATGCGTGAAAAGTGGGACCCAAAACCACCTTACGTTGATATCGATGCGGGCTTCTTCTTCAGCGCCAACAGCATCGAAGAACTTGCCGCAAAAATCGTGATGAAG
>Ga0182018_10004668_pt1 | contig 11396 bp, 11 predicted proteins | sample 812P2MmetaG_FD_120490 | JGI IMG/M metagenome (GOLD analysis project Ga0182018, IMG submission 120490) | Permafrost microbial communities from Stordalen Mire, Sweden - 812P2M metaG | ecosystem: Environmental > Terrestrial > Soil > Wetlands > Permafrost | place: Sweden: Stordalen | collected...
GCGCGTGGCGAACAGGGTCGGGCGACCGGGCTTCAGCGCAACGCCCGCGAAGTGGCGCTCGACACCGAGCTCGTCGAGCGCCTCCTTGACGTGATCGTGCTCGCCGACCGACATGCCGCCGCAGGCGACGACGACATCGGCGAGCGCGAGCGCTTCGCGCAGAGCGGCGCTGACCGCGACCGGATCGTCACGCGCGTGCGCCAGCGAGACTGTCTCGCCACCCGCCCGCTCGACCAGCGCCGGTATCACGACCGCACCCGAGTTGTGAACATTGCCGAACGAAAGCGCCTCGCCGACCCCGACCAGCTCGTCGCCGGTGGTGACGAGCGCGACGCGCGGCCGCTTGCCGACGCGGATCGTCGCGCAGCCGAGCTCCGCCAGAACACCGAGCTGCGCCGGACCGAGCCGCACGCCCGGCTCGAGCACAACCTCTCCCGCGCGCACGTCCTCCCCGGCGCGGCGGATGTTGGCGCCGGCGCCAACCGCGACCAACAGCTCCACGCGATCGCCGTCGCGGCGCGTGTCCTCGACGCGGATCACCGCGTCGGCGCCGCGCGGGATCGCAGCCCCGGTCGAGATCGCACAGGCCTCGCCGTCCTCGAGCGTTCGCTCTGCCGGTCCGCCGGCGCGCGACTCCATCGCTACGCGCAGGCGCACGCCGGGGGCACAGCCGGCGGCTCTCAGCGCGTAGCCGTCCATCGCGGAGTTGTCGAAGCCGGGGACGTTGAACGGCGCGCGGACGCTCTCTGCCAACACCCGACCGAGGGCCGCGCCGAGCCCCACCGACTCGTCGCCGAGCGGTGAGGCATGCTCGAGGACGAGGGTCCTCGCGTCCTCCAACGCGATCAACTTTGCGGCCACCGCACAGAGCAGACTGTAGAGTCGCGCCGCTGCGATACTAGGCTCGAGTGTCCAGAAACCTCGTCGAGCTGGTGCGCAGGACGCACGCTCAGCGCGCGCCGACGGCGCTCGAGGTGCTGAAAGCGGCGCTCGAAGACCACGGCGAGATCACCGACGAAGATCGCCGCGAGGCGGCGCGCATCTCCGGCCTGCCGGAGGCCGCGGTCTATGGCGTCTCGACCTTCTACGACGATCTGGCGGTGCCACGCGGCGCCCGCCACGTGCGCGTCTGCACCGGCACTGCCTGCTTCGCCGCGACCGCCGACGCTCACGTCAGCGCCCTGCGCGACGGCTTCGGCCTCGATCTCGGAGAGCGGCGCGAGGACGGCTCGCTGTCGCTTGCCGAGACCGTCTGCCTCGGCTTCTGCCACTCCTCGCCGGCCGTCCGCGACGGCGATCTGATCGACGCCGGCGAGGGCGTGGTCGAGCGCGCGCTCAGCGGCGCGCTGCGCGCCGCGCGCGAGCCCGATTGGCGCAGCCTGCTCGAGCCGGCGATCCTCACGCGACCGGGCGACTGGTCGGGCCTGCGAGCGGCGCTCGCCACGCACACGCCCGAGAGTCTGCTCGGCGAGGTCAAGGCGGCGAGCGTGCGCGGCCGTGGCGGCGCCGGCTTTCCGGCCGGCGAGAAGTGGAGCTTCGCGCGCGGCGCGCCGGGCGCCGAGAAGTTCATCGTCGCCAACGGCGACGAGGGCGATCCCGGATCCTACATCGACAAGCAGCTGATGGAGCGCAACCCCGCGCTCGTGCTCGAGGGAATGGCGCTCGCCGGCTATGCGGTCGGCGCCGAGCACGGCTTCGTGCTGACGCGCTCCGAGTACCCGCTCTCGAAGCCGGCACTCGAGCAGGCGGCGAGGCAGGCGCGCGAGCAGGGCCTGCTCGGCGATGACATTCGCGGCAGCGGCTTCAGCTTCGACGTGACGGTGCTCGAGGGCGCGGGCTCCTACGTGGTCGGCGAGGAGACGGCGCTGCTCGCCTGCATCGAGGGGCTTCGCGGCACGGTCTCGGCCCGGCCACCGTTCCCCGCCGTGAGCGGACTGTTCGGGCTGCCGACGGTAGTCAACAACGTCGAGACGCTGGCCAACATCCCGTTCGTCGCGCGCGCCGGCGCGGACGCGTACGCGGCGCTCAGCCCGGGTGCGAGCTCGGGCAGCAAGCTCGTCTGCTTCAACGAGCGCTTCGCGAACCCCGGGGTCTACGAGGTGCGCTTCGGCACATCGCTGCGCGAGCTCTGCGAGGACGTCGCGGGCGGCGTCCGCGACGGCCTTGCGCTGAAGGCGCTCCAGATCGGCGGCCCGCTCGGCGGCATCCTGCCCGCGTCGCTGCTCGACACGACGTTCGACTTCGATCAGCTCGCAGCGGTCGGCTGCATGGTCGGCCACGGCGGCATCGTCGGCTTCGACGAGCGCACCGACATGCGCGAGCTCGCGCGGCATCTGCTGCACTTCGGCGCGGCCGAGAGCTGCGGCAAGTGCTTCCCCTGCCGGATCGGGCTGCGCCGCGCGCACGAGATGTTCGCCGACGGGCGCGCGGTCGAGCGGGCGCGACTCGAGGAGCTGCTCGAGGCGCTCGAGGTCGGCTCATTGTGCGCTCACGGCGGCGGCATGCCGGCGCCGATCCGCAGCCTGCTTGCCCATTTCCCCGACGAGCTGGGTCTCACCTGATGCGGGTCGCAGTCGACGGCAGGGAGGTCGAGGTCGCGACCGGTGCGACGCTGCTCGAGGCGGTTCGCGCAGTCGGCGCCGACGTCCCGACGCTCTGCTTCGACGAGCGGCAGATGCCCTTCGGGGCCTGCAGGATCTGCTTGGTCGGCGTCGCCGGAGCGCCGGGGCCGCTGCCCGCCTGCACCACGCCGTGTCGCGAGGGGATGGTGATCGACACGCACGACGCGACTTCGCGCCGCGTCGCGACGGCGATCGTCGAGCTCGTGCTCTCAGAGCTCCCGGTGGCGCCCGCGGCGCACACCGAGCTCGCTCGCGTCGCCGCCTCACTCGAGGTCGGAGAGCCACGCTGGCGCGGTGCGACGCATCCCTCAGATCACGACGAGCGCCACCCCTACCTCGCCTTCCAGCACGAGCTCTGCATCTCCTGCGCGCGCTGTGTGCGCGCCTGTGACGAAGTCCAGGGCGCGTTCGCGCTTACCGCCACGGGACGCGGTTTCACCGCAAACATCGCCGTGGGGCTCGACGCCGGCTTCCTTGAGTCGACCTGCGTGTCGTGCGGCGCCTGTGCCGACAGCTGCCCGACCGACGCGATCACCGAGATCACCCTGCTCAGCCTTTGAGCGCATCGCCCGCAGCGCTAACCTTGGGAGGGTTGGGATTCCCCAACTACGCCTGCCGGTTCGGCGGTTCGCCTGCAAGGAGCATGCGGTCATGAGCGAGGACGAGCGCTTCGATTCCACCGTCAGCACCACCTGCGGCTACTGCGGTGTCGGCTGCCGCCTCGAGGCGCATACGCGCGACGGCCGCGTCGTTTCGATCAGCCCCGCCCACGACGGTCCGGCGAACGAGGGCCATACCTGCCTCAAAGGCCGTTTCGCGCACCAGTTCACGCGCTCGCGCGAGCGCCTGACGACGCCGCTGATCCGCGACGGTGAAGGGTTCCGCCGCGCGAGCTGGGACGAGGCTGTCGCGCTGATCGTCAGCGAGCTCACTCGGATCAAGACGACGCACGGCCCCGACGCGATCGCCGGCCTTGCCTCCTCACGCGCGACGAACGAGGACTGCTACGCGATGCAGCGGCTGATCCGCGCCGCGATTGGCACGAACAACATCGACAACTGCTCGCGCGTCTGCCACTCGCCGACATCGTTCGCGATGCGTCGCTCGTTCGGCTTGTCCGGAGCGACCGGCTCGTTCAGCGACATCGATCACGCCGACGCGGCGATCATCATCGGCGCCAACCCGACCGAGGCCCACCCGGTCGTCGGCGCGCGGATCAAGCAGGCCACGCTGCGCGGCATGCGCCTCGTGACGATCGATCCGCGCCAGACCGAGCTCGCCGACTACAGCGTGCTCCACCTTGCGCCGCGCCCGGGCACGAACGCCGCGGTGGTCCTCGGCCTCGCGCACGTCCTGGTCCGCGACGACCTGATCGACACCAACTTCATCGACCAGCGCACCGAAGGCTACGACACCCTCATCGAACTGCTCCACGCCTACGAGCCGGACGCGGTCGAATCGATCACCGGCGTCGCCGCCGAACGCATCGAAGCGGCCGCACACGTCTACGGCGAGGCCGAGGACGCCTGCTTGCTCTGGGGGCTCGGCGTGACCGAGCACAAATACGGCTCGGAGGTCGTCCAGCTGATCTGCAACCTCGCACTGCTGACCGGCAAGGTGGGCCGCACGGGCTCCGCACTGCTGCCGCTGCGCGGCCAGAACAACGTCCAGGGCTCCTCGGACATGGGCGCCCTACCCGACACCTACACGTCCTACCGCTCGGTCGAGGACGACGAGGTCGCGGCGTCCTTCGAAGCCGCCTGGGGCGTCCCGCTCTCGCGCAGGAAGGGCCTCAAGATCAACGAGATGTTCGACGCGGCGGTCGCCGGCGAGCTCAAGGCGATGTGGATCTTCGGCGAGGACGTCGCACAGACCGACCCGAACGTCGCGCACGTCACGCACGCGCTCGAGTCGCTCGAGTTCCTCGTCTGCCAGGAGATCTTCGAGAACGCCACGAGCGCATTCGCCGATGTGATCCTGCCGGCCTCGGCGTTCCTCGAGAAGGCCGGCACCTTCACCAATGCCGAGCGCCGCTTCCAGCTCGTCGCCCCGGCGATCGATCCGCCCGGCGAGGCGAAGACCGACTTCGAGATCATCACGACGATCTCGCGCGCGCTCGGCCACGAGATGGGCTGGTCGACATCAGCCGAGGTGATGAACGAGATCGCCGCGCTGACGCCCCAATACGCCGGCGTCAGCCACGAGCGGATCGGGCGCAAGGGCCTGCAGTGGCCGGTCGCGGCCGACGGCACCGACTCGCCGATGCTCTATGAGCACGAGTTCACGCTCCCCGGCGGACGCGCCCGCCTCGCGGCGCTCCCCTACAAGCCGCCCGGCGACGCCGCCGACGACGAGTTCCCGCTGATCCTGATCACCGGCCGCCGCCTGCAGCACTACAACGCCGGCACGATGACGCGCCGCACGCTGAACCTCGAGCTCCAGGACAGCGACTGGCTCGAGATCCATCCCGCAGACGCTGCCCGTCTGTGGATCAAGACCGGCGACCACGTCTCGATCCGCAGTCGCGTCGGACGGATCGAGACGGTCGCCCGAGTGACCGAGCGGATCGAGCCGGGGCATGTCTTCACGGCGTTCCACTTCCCCGAGATCCGCACCAACCTGCTCGTCGGCTCCTCCGTCGATGTCAACACGGGCTGCCCCGAATACAAGGTGGTCGCGGTCGACGTGCGGCCGGTGAGCGAGGAAGCAGCCCGCACGCCGGCACTCGCCGGCATCTAGTGTCAGAGCCAATGATTGCCTCCGTCGTCCGCGACGGTGTGCGCGACGAGGTCGCTGTCGAAGAGCCGCTCGAGATCCGCGTCGACGGCACCGCAATCGCGGTGACGATGCGGACGCCCGGTCACGACGAGGAGCTCGCGCTCGGCTTCCTGTTCGGCGAGGGACTGATCGAAGGTTCACGCGAAGTCGGCCTGACCGAGGACCTCGCCGCGAACACGATCGAGGTGACTGGGCCGTTGACGCGCCAGGTCACCGCGCGGCGCTTCTACACGACGTCCTCGTGCGGGGTATGTGGCAAGGGCGCGCTGGAGGAAGTCGCGGTCCACGCGCCGGCGATCGAGGACGGCCCGAGCGTGACACGCGAACTGCTCTCCGCCTTGCCCGATCGGCTCCGCCAGCCCGGCTTCGACCGCACCGGCGGCCTCCACGCAACCGGCCTGTTCGACGCCTCGGGGGCGCTCGAGCTGGTCCGCGAGGACGTCGGCCGTCATAACGCGATGGACAAGCTGATCGGCGCCGCGCTACGCGAGGGGCGCGTGCCGTTGCGCGACTCGATCCTCTGCGTCAGCGGCCGGCTCGCCTTCGAGCTCGTGCAGAAGGCTGCAGTCGCCGGGGTGCCGATCCTCGTCGGGGTCGGCGCTCCGACCTCGCTCGCGGTGTCGCTGGCAGCCGACCGCGGCATGACGCTTGCCGGCTTTGCCCGCGGCGGCGGCCGCGTGAATGTCTACAGCGGCGCTGAGCGCGTGCTCCCCCATCCGGGGACAGGCGGTCAACCGCCGATGTAGGACATCTCGATCTTCGTCGTCACCGCGCCGCCTGGCGCGGTGCGTACGGTGCGGTCCGCGGAATAGCGGTCGCTACGTGCGGTCCAGATCAGCGCGATCTCGCTCCGTAGCTCATCGTCGCTGGCACCGCCGCGCAGCAGGGCGCGTAGATCGTGACCGCGCGTTGCGAACAGGCAGGTGTGCAGGCGGCCGTCCGCCGAGAGCCGGGCACGGGTACAGGTCGAACAGAACGGCGCACTGACCGAATGGATGAAGCCAATCTCACCGGCGCCATCGCGGTAGCGGTAGCGCGTCGCCACCTCTCCCAGCCGGTCAGGCACTATCGGCTCGAGCGGCCAGCGCGCGTCGATCGCGTCGCGCAGCTCGGCGGCCGGAACGACCTCGGCGAGGCGCCAGCCGTTGGTCGTGCCAACGTCCATGTACTCGATGAAGCGCAGCGTCTCGGGCCGCCCCCGAAAGTGTTCTGCCATCGCGAGTACGTGGTGGTCGTTGACCCCCCGGCGCACGACCATGTTGATCTTGACCGGCCGCAGGCCGGCGTCGACCGCGGCATCGATTCCAGCGAGCACGCGAGCGAGCGGCAGCCGCGTGTCGCTCATCGAGCGGAAGACCTCCTCGTCCAGCGCGTCGAGGCTGACCGTTACGCGCGAGAGGCCCGCAGCGCGCAGCCCGCGGGCCTTGGCGGCCAGCAGCATGCCGTTGGTCGTCAGCGCGATGTCGTCGATGCCGGGAATCGCTGCGACCATCTCGACGAGCCGCTCGAGGTCGCGCCGCAGCAGCGGCTCGCCTCCGGTCAGCCGCAGCTTCACGACGCCGAGCGCGGCGAACTGGCGGCAGAGCCGCGTGATCTCCTCGCAGCTCAGGAGCTCGTCACGCGGCATGAACGCGTAGTCGCGCCCGAACGTCTCGCGCGGCATGCAATACGGGCAGCGCAGATTGCAGCGGTCGGTGACCGAGATTCGTAGGTCGCGCAGCGGTCGCGAGAACCTGTCGAGCACACCCGTCATCCTCAGTCCAGCTTAGCGGCAGAGCCTTTGACCGCCAGACGCCACAAGGAGGGAGCACGACAGATGACCAGAGACGAATGGCTCGAGGCCTTCGCTGCCGAGCTCGGGCTTCCGATCCCGTCGAGCGAGGAGATCGCGCCGCTGCTGGAGATCGCCGCGCTCGCGGCACACGCCTCCGAGCGCACCGCTGCGCCGCTGTCCTGCTGGCTAGCCGGACGCTCCGGACTGTCGCTCGCGGAGCTCAGACTTGCCGCAGAGCGCATTGCCTCACCCTGAGCGACGCTCAGTGCGCCAGCCACTGTTCGGCGAGGGCGAGTTCGGCGGTGTCGTTGACGTTGAAGCAGAGCCGCGTCGGATCGCCGAAGCGCGCCAACGCGTCTGCCGTGATGCGCGCCGCAGCAATCCGCCGGACGGCACCGGTGAGCGATAGCTGCTCGCTGAGGGCTTGCTCGAAGATCGGCCGGTCAGCCGGCACGTAGCGCGCCAGAAGCGGCTGCAGCTGACCGTCGAGCTCGACGACCGCGGCCGCCGGTCGGTCGGCGAGCCAGGCGAGCAGCGGCGCGGTGAGGAACGGCATGTCGCACGCGAGCACCACGACCGGGCGCTCGTCCGCGCGCTCGAGCGCGGCGACGATCCCGCACAGCGGGTGTTGCGGTGCGTCGGGCTCGGCGATGACCGTGCAGTCGAGCGACGGCAGCACCGAATCGCGTTTGGCGATGACCACGACCTCGAGGCCGGCCGCCGCAGCTGCGCCGACGGGATAGGAGATCAGCGGCATCCCGCCGAGTAGGGTGCTCGGCTTGGCGCCGCCGATCCGGCGCCCAGCCCCGCCCGCAAGCACCGCTGCCAACAATCGCTCCGGGACCATGCGGCGAGTCTGGCAGCCTGCTCGGGCTCAGCGCGTGCGGATTGGCCCCGCTGCCCCGACCAGCGGCGCTGCGGCGCGGCCCGAGCGGGTCGCGATCACCTCCGCCATGATCGATATCGCGACCTCCTCCGGGGTCGCGGCGCCGATGTCGAGTCCGCAAGGCGAGTGCACGCGCTCTAGCGCCACTGGATCAGCGCGCGCCGCCACCAATCTGGCATTGCGGTCGCTGGCGGTGCGCCGGCTTCCGAGCGCGCCGATGTAGCCGGCTTCGCTGCGCAGCGCCGCCATGATCGCCGGTTCGTCGAACTTCGGATCGTGGCTGAAGACGATCACGGCGTCGCGCGGCCCCAGCTCGCGCTCGTCGATCGCCTCTCCGGGCCAGCCGACGTGGACGCTGGCAACGCGTGAGAAGCGGTCGGCACGCACAAAAGCCTCGCGCGCATCGACGATCGTGACCTCGTATCCCGATTGCGCGGCGAGGGACGCCACCGCCGCCGAGTAGTCGATCGCGCCGACGAGCACCAGCTTGGGCGGGGCGCGGAAGGCCTGCAGATGCACGGTCAGCTCGCGACCGAGCACCTCGCCCGAGCCGCCGTAATGTCGCAGCGCATTGGTTCCGCGATCGGCGAGGGCGAGGAGGTCGCGAGCCACTGTGCGATCGAGCAACTCCGGTCCGTCGAAGCCGCCGAGCACGCTCTCAGCGATGACCGCGAGCTTGGCGCCGGCGCGATCGCCGTCGACGACGGTTGCGATGCCGACGGTCTCGCCACGCCCCGCAGCGTCGAACGCCTGGCGACAGACCTCCCGTGCAGTGCCGCGCAGCTCGTGAACCAGGACTTCAACCTCGCCACCGCACATCAGGCCGACGGTCTGCGCGAGCTCGTCCGAGACGCCGTAGTGCAGCACACGGGGCGGCCCATCGGACTCGAGGATCTCGAGCGCGTTCGACACGACGTCGCTCTCGACGCAGCCGCCCGTGATCGACCCCTCGATCGCGCCGACCGCGTCGATCAGCATGAAGGCGCCCGGTTCAAACGGCGAGGATCCCTGCGCCTCGATCAGCGATGCGAGGACTACGCGTCGCTCGTCGAGCAACCAGCGCCGGCCGATCGAGAGCTGCTCGGCGACAATGCTCATCGGTGCGCAGTCGGCGTACCTGCGATCAGGGCGAGCGCGTGCGGCAGCGAGGGCTCGATCGCAGACGTGGTCTGAGTGATGCTCCGCGGGTTCCCGGGAAAGTTGATGATCAGCGTCGCGCCGCGAATCCCTGCGACCCCACGGGAGAGCAGCCAGTTGGTCGTGTGAGCGCTCGATGCCTGGCGCATCGCCTCGGCGATGCCCGGCACCTCTCGCTCGATCACGGCGCGCGTCGCCTCAGGGGTGACGTCCCGGGGCGCAACCCCGGTGCCGCCGGTGCTCAGCACCAGATCGCACCGCTCGACGTCGCTCAAATGGCGCAGGCGCTGCTCGATCGTCGCTCGCTCATCGGAGACGATCTCGCGGGCGACGATCTCGCCACCGATCGCGCGCGCGAACTCCTCGAGCGCATCGCCGCTCTCGTCGCCGCCGACCGCGGCGGCGCGCGACGTGCTGACGGTGAGGATCGCCACGCGCATCAGTCGTCTCCCAGCCGCCAGTCGTGACGGCCACCGGTCTTCTCGAGCAGCGTCACCTGCTCGATCGTGACACCGCGTTCGAGCCCCTTGACCATGTCGTAGACGGTCAGCGCGGCGACGGCGCAGGCCACCATCGCCTCCATCTCGACCCCCGTCTGCGCATCGACGGCGACGTCCGCGACGAGCTCGACGAGCCCGCCATCGACGTCAACGGACGCCTCGATGTTGACAACGCTGAGCGCGATCGGGTGTGCGAGCGGGATCAGCTGCGGGGTCTGCTTGGCGGCCATGATCCCGGCGAGACGCGCCGTACCGAGCACCTCGCCCTTCGGCCCGTCGCCCGCCGCTACGGCAGCGGCGGTCTCGGGCGACATCCGCACTCGCGCACGCGCGCGTGCGCGCCGCGTGCTCACCGGCTTCGAGCCGACATCGACCATCCGTGCGCTACCGGCGGCGTCGAGGTGGGTGAGCGAGCGGTCGTTCACGAGCTGACATGCTCCCCCGGCACCCAGCGCGCCTCACCGCGGTCGAGCTCGCGCTTCCAGATCGGCGCCCTCGACTTGATCTGGTCGATCACCTCGCGCGCACCGGCGAACGCCGCGTCTCGATGCGCCGCAGAGACCGCGACGACCACCCCCGGCTCGCCGAGCGCGACCCGCCCGACCCGGTGCTCGACCGCCGCCTCCTCGAGGCCGTGACGCTCGATCGCCTCGCCCAGGATCTTCTCGATCTGCTCCTCGGCCATCTCGCGGTAGGCCTCGTAGTCGAGGAACTCGACGTCGCGAACCGTGCCCTCGAACGTCACCACGGCGCCGGCGCCGGGCCGGCGGACGGCATCGGTGACCTCGGCCGCGACGATCGGCGAGTCGGTCACGCGGACGTGCTGCCCAGCGCCGCCGCTCAGCGGCGGCAGCAGCGCCAACTCATCGTCCGGGTGCAGCGCCGTCTCGCCGCCGGCGATCACGCGATTGACTGCCATCCGCACCGGTAGGCGGTCGAGCAGACCCTCGAGCGCGGCACTCCGCCCAAGCTCGCTGAGGGCGTCCTCGACGGTCGCACCATCGGCAAGCGCCGTCTCGAGCACATCGGCGCCGGCCCATTCGCGCAACTGCCCGAAGAGGCGGATTCGCACGATCATCACAAAAGCCTACTCTCGGCCTTTGCGTCCTCAGCCCTTTTGCCGTGCTTCGTAAGTCAAAAGACGTCGCCCGGGCGCTGCCGCGCCGGACCGCACAATCGTCTGTGCGAGCGTCACGGGGTCGCGATCAGCACGTCCGAGGCCTTGATCACTGCGACGATCGCCGACCCGGGCTCGAGGCCGAGCTCCTCGACCGCCTCGACCGTGATCGAGGACACGAGACGCTGACCGGCGACATCGAGCTCGACGTTCGCGATCGCGGCTCCCTTGTTGATGATAAGACGGTACCTGCGAGCTGGTTCCTGGCGCTGAGTTTCATCCGCTCTCTCCTCCTCCGGGGGTAGGCCAGTAGACAGCAGCTTGACGGCTGGCGTGACTCGGCGCCGCCCGGTTCGGCGAGCGCTCAGTTGTGCGATGCCGTGACGCGCTCGCCGCTGCCGGCCAGGTCGTAGCCACCGAACTGGGCGACACGTTCGATGAAGGCCCTCGTGGCCAGCACCTCGCCGAGCGCATCGATGCCGGGGTGCTCGCGCCAGCGCTCGGCCACCCACACCTCGACGGCGTGTGTCTCGAGCGCCAGAAAGCCGAGGCCGAAAGCGTGGGCGGCCGCCTCCGTCGTGAC
>Ga0182018_10004669_pt1 | contig 11394 bp, 15 predicted proteins | sample 812P2MmetaG_FD_120490 | JGI IMG/M metagenome (GOLD analysis project Ga0182018, IMG submission 120490) | Permafrost microbial communities from Stordalen Mire, Sweden - 812P2M metaG | ecosystem: Environmental > Terrestrial > Soil > Wetlands > Permafrost | place: Sweden: Stordalen | collected...
CTTCGGGGGATCTGTCCTGTCGCATTTCGCGGAGCGCCTCCGTCGTGAACGCGCCAGAGGCGAGCAGGCTTTGCCGATGCTCGTTAAGCCTGCGTGCCTGCTCCACGGCCGCCCTCGGAACCGGGTCGATTCCGCTGACGAGCATCGCTCTAAGGAGCACGCCCCGGTGCCGGACCGCCTCCTCCGCCTGGATCGTTCCGGCTGCATCAAGCAGAGTGATCGCGGCACTGAGCTGCTCTCGTGAGTAACCCGGCACACGGAATATCCCGCTGCTCAGCTCCTCAACGATCGGCTTCGGCTGGGTCATGATGCTACCGTAGCGCACAGGCGTTCAGCGCATCAATCGCAACCTAGGCCGTGGTGGGCCGTTCTTGCGACGATAAGCGGCTCAAGTGTCGGGTCGCGTGTTCATCGCAGCCGGCTCCTCACCTTCGAGCCAGCGGAGGAGTCGCCGACGACATCGTTCCAAGCCCGGAATAGACTACTTACGAATAGGCTACTTTAAAGTATGCTAAATGGATGGACTCCTATTCGTCGCCCATCGTCGGTGAATTCCTCAACCGAGAGAGCGAGCTCGAGCGGCTCAACGCGTGGTGGGAGGGTCCTGAGCGCCGGCCTGTAGCGATGATCGGCCGGCGAAGGGTTGGCAAGTCCTGGCTGTTCCGTCGGTTCGCCAACGGCAAGCCGGCCGTCCTGCTTGTCGCCGAGCAGCTCCCGCCGGGCGTGCAGTTGACCCGTTTCGCCGAGCTCCTCGAGCCGGCGGTGGGCGTTCGGCCCGACCTCCCCGACATCGGAGCGCTCTTCCGTGTTGCATTTCGCGCCGCCCGCAGCGAGAAGCTCCTCGTCGTGATCGACGAGTTCCCGTTGCTGCTCGGCCCGTCCGGGTCCGAGGCCAGGCGAGCGCTCACCGCGGTCCAGGCCGTAATGGAAGAGGAGCGCGACCAGTCCAGCATCAAATTGGTGCTCTGCGGCTCGCACGTGGCCCAGATGGACGCCTTGTTCGGCGAGCGGAACCCGATGCATGGGCGGCTCGTCCGCGCCGACGTGCGTCCTCTCGCCTTTGCTGATGCCGCTGTGTTCTTCCGACACCTCCACGCGGTTGCCGCCTTCGAGCGGTACGCGATCTCGGGTGGCATGCCGCTGTACCTCGGCAGGCTCGCCGACGACTCGGTTCGGGCTGCCGTATGCCGAGAGATTCTCGATCGCAGCGGTCCGCTGTGGAACGAGGGCCGGTCGATCCTCGAGCAGGAGCTCCGAGAGCCGCGCGTGTACTTCGGCATCCTCGAGCAGCTTGCGAGCGGCGAGAAGGAGCTCAACGAGATCGCTCAGCCCATGCGGATGAATGGGGGGGCCGTCGCCAAGTACCTGAACACCCTCGTCGAGCTGCGGCTCGTCGGGCGACATCTGCCCTTCGGTTCCCATCCGAACGCCCGCAACGGTCATTGGCGGCTCGAGGATCCCTTCCTGCGCTTCTGGTTCCGGTTCGTGTTTCCCTATCAGAGCGGCCTCGAGAGCGGGTTGCGTCCCGGTGATCTCTACGACAGCGAGGTTGCCCCGGCCTTGGCCGACCACGTGGCTCCGGTGTTCGAGGATTGGTGCCGAGGGTGGCTTCGTGCAAACCGAGGATCTGTTGCGACACGGGTCGACGCCTGGTGGGGCAACGCCGCCAATCAGTTGCGGCGGGACAACGAGCGCAGTAGCGAGGAGATCGACGCCGTGGGGGCGACGCGCAACCGAGTGACCCTCGTGGCCGAGTGCAAGTGGACGAATCGGCCCCTTCGATCCTCGATCATCGCGGACCTCGACACCTACAAGATCCCGGCGCTGCGAGACGCGGGCTTCCGCGTGGTCGACGAGCCGAGGATCGTGCTGTTCTCGAAAGCGGGTTACTCCGAGGGCCTGCGCACCCTCGCCGCCAGCGGCGAGCGGATCGAACTTGTGGACGTACCCAGCGAACTCACGGCTCGAGCGAATCTCGAGTAGCCCATCGACCGAAGTTGACGTTATTGCCGGAAGCGGCGCGTGTCCAACGAACCGCCAAGCTATATCCGTCAGAACCCAGGAGCGACCTTGTCGCAACGACTGCCCGGGAATGAGCGTCTTGAGCAGAGGCCCGCCAGCGGGCACCCGCAAGATCGTGATGATCACCGACGGCGAGCCGACGGCGCACCTGATGGAGGACGGCGAGGCTTCTTCAACTACCCACCGGTGCGGGCCACCGTGGACGCCACGCTGGCCAAGGCGCTCCGGTGCAGGCGGGAGGGCATCCGCTTCAACACCTTCGCCCTCGAAATCACGGCGCTCAGGCTCAGGAGCGCAGGTCAGCCACAGACCAGGTTGAATCGGCGCCGAGGACCTCGGGATCCGCGGTGAGCAGGGTCGCGCCGTGCGCTATGGCCGTCGCGACGGCGAAGGCGCCTGCAAAGGCCATCGGGTAGCGAGCCTTGATGCGCGCCGCTTCGAGCACCCGAGCCTCGGACGGCAGGTCCAAGCCGAGTTGGCGGCGAAGGTCTCGTACGACGCGGTTGGCCCGGTCTGGGCCCGCCCTTCGCTCGACGATGTAGTACACCTCCCCGAGGTTGATCCAGCTCATCACCGGCCGGCCAGGCAACGCTGCTTCTACGCGGCTCGCTGCCGGCTCCTCACCCTCGAGCCAGCGGAGGATCACCCACGAGTCGAGGCAGTCGGTCAACGGTCCCGTTCGGCGCGACGGTCGGATTCCAGCTCAGCGGTGAGCCCGAGCCCCCTCAAGCTGCCCCGCAGGTTGGCGCGTTCCCGGACTGGTGCCACCCGCACGGCATCGTCGTCGAGGGCGAAGTCCACCTCGTCTCCAGGGACGATCCCGAGCCGGTCACGCAAAGCCTTCGGGATGACGACTTGGCCCTTTGGTCCCACGCGGGAAGTCATACCGGCGAGTATAATTTTTCGTGTTATGCGCAGTGGACTTGCGCGGTAAAAGGCTCTGTTACTTCGCCTCCAGCCCATACTTCACTCTGGGAGTGAAGTATGGCATACTCACGAAGTATGACGACCAGACTAACCACCCGTCAAAGGGTCCAGCAGGCCCTGGTGGCCGTGCTGCCGTCCGGGCTGCACGTGAGGGTGGCGGCTCTTCCTGAGTCTAGGGGAGGGGTGCTCGAGGTTACGGTCAAGGCGGGGTCCGTGCTCCATCGCTTCCTCGCGGGTTGGGCTGGCGGCGGCTGGCCGGCCGACGTGGACCGCCTCCTCGCCGTGGCTCCTAAGGTCGAGGTTGTGGTCGCCCGGCGACTCTCCGAGGGTGCTCGGGCAAAGCTCGCCCAGCGTCGGATCGGATGGGTCGATGAGAGCGGCCGATCCAACATCAACCTGCGCTCAGGCCTGGTCGTAATTCGGGAGGTCGCCCGGGAGGAGCCAGCGTTGTCGCCAGGTGACCGTTGGAACCTGAGCATGCTCACTGCAGCGGAGGCTATCTTCGCCGGGGTCCCTCCAACGGTGGAGGCGGTTGAGGCTGCAACTGGCCTGTCCAGAGGAGCATCAGCGAACGCGCTCGCGCGGTTCGAGAGCCGAGGACGTCTCGGCCGACCTGGTCCCAAGCGGGGACAGGGGTCTGCCCGTCAGATCCTCGACTTGGAGGGGTTGATCGACGACTACGTCATTGCGGCAGGCGAGTTTCGGAGCAGGCAGCGCGTGCGCCGGCTTCACCGCTTGATGGCCGACCCACTGCACGTCCTCGAAGTCGAAATGGGTCCCACCCTGCGGTCGCTCGGAGCGAAGTGGGCGCTCACCGGAGCCGGAGCGTCGATGTTCCTCGCGCCGTACCTGACGGAGCTCACGGTGCTCGAGCTGTACGTCGACCCAGACCACTTCGAGGGACCTGATCTTCCCCGGTACCTCGAGAGCCGGGAGGTCCTGAAGGGCCATGTGATCGAGGTCCGCGCCCTGCCTACCCCGATGAGCGACCGCGGACCCGACGTCAACGGCGTGCAGGTCGCTCTACCTGCGCGGGTCTACGCGGATCTGAATGCGGCAGGCGGTCGGCTTGCCGAGGCCGCCCACCATCTCAGGGAGGTGCGGGGTGTCGGACCCGGAACGAAGTAGAGCAGCGCGACAGCTAGCCGAACGGGCGCTCATCCGTCTGGTTCGGGAGTACGGCGATACTCCCGAGTTCGTCCTCCTGGGCGGGCTCGTGCCCGATCTGCTCTGTGGCGGGTCAGCGCGTCGGCACATCGGGACGACTGATGTCGACGTCCAGGTCGACCTCGAGATTCAGGGGGGATCGGTCAACGGAGCGCGTCTCGAATCAGCGCTCGGCAGGGCAGGCTTCAAGCCAGATACCCGGCGCGTCTGGAGGTGGAAAGACGAATCCGGGACTGGGATGGTCGTGAAGATCGAATTCCTCGCCGATCAGGACGACATCCCCGACGAGACGACCTTGTTATTCGATCAGTGCGAGTGGCTCGGGGCAGTCAACCTCCGAGGCACCGGTTTTGCCGCCCGTGACTTCGAACTGCGCACGATCACGGCCGAGATCGATGGCACTCTGGTGTCAGTAGAGCTTCGCGTGGCGACGCTGCCGGCGTACCTGCTCGCCAAGGCTCATGCAGCTCGTGGACGAGGGTTGGAGAAGGACTGGTACGACATCGCCTACGTCCTGCTCCACAACGATGATGGCGGTCCGGCCGCCGCTGCTGCTCGTGTACGAGATCGCTTCGGCAACATGCTCGTGGGGGCGACCGAGACGGCCATCTCCGAGCTAGCGGCCAACTTCTCCGACGCGGATGCGCAGGGGAGTGGCGTACGCGACGACGATGATCACCGTGCACCCGGATCTCCACTTCGACGTCCTCGCGAATGACGCGGTGGCTGCTGTCGCAGAATTCGGCGGAGGCTTGGAGATCGGAACGTAGGATTGGTTGGAAACAGCCCGCGGTTAGGGCTGGCGCAGAACGTTCGCTTTGGCGCTAACTGGCTGCGGCGTTCCACGAGTGCAGACCGATACCGAACGGCTCGGTAACCGGTTCGGACTCTGTCCGGACCGGGCAGAGGTTGCCGGTCGCGGCACTAGGCGCGAAGCGATGCCTCGTCAAGCTCGATTCCGACAACTCGCGCGACGCGATCGAGGTCGGCGTCGTGAGCAAGGAGCGTCGCTCCTCGCCGCAATGCCACAGCCGCGATCATGCAGTCGACCATTCCGCGAGGGGTGATGCCGACGCTTCGGCAATGGCGATAGATGCGAGCGGCGCCGTCGAAGTCGGCGGCCACGTCGAAGCGGTACAGGTCAAATCGCAGCAGCAGTCGACGCAGATCAGCCTCCCGTTCGCCGTCACGTGCCCCGGCGAGGACTTCCATGATGACGGGCTCGGTAACCGCGATCGGAACCTCAGCTGTGATCAGCTCGGACAGACGTCGGTCGACGGCGCTGTCGGTGGCTCGGTCGTACTCGACCCAAGCGGACGTGTCGGCGAGGATCACGCCCGCGGTTGGACATCCGCGGGCGATTCGACGATCGCGTGAACGCCCCGCATGGCCAAGGCCTCGTGGCGGGACATGGGTTGGCCGGCCAGGTGTCGCAAGGCGAGCTCGACGGCCTCAGTCTTGGTTCGCACCTTGTAGCGGTCCATGATCAGCTGGACGTACGTGTCCTCGATCTCGATGTTCGTGCGGACTCTCGTCATACACCTATGGTACACGTAAGGTGTAAGAGTCGTGTACTGAGAGGCGTCGACCTTGTTGCAATCTCCTGCTCTATTCGCCGGGGCAGGCGGCTGGCGCGGCTCGGCGATGTCGTCACGAATGTTACACATAACTCGTGTGATTCACGTTATTAACGTGATAACGTCGGTCCATGGGTCGGAACCTCACCGTGCATCTCGACGACGCCACCATCCACAAGGCGAAGGTACTTGCCGCCCGACGTGCCACGTCTCTGAGCAGGCTCGTCGCTGGCGAGATCGAGCGGCTGGTCGGGGAGGACGACGCCTACCAACACGCCCAGCAGACCGCCATCGTCCAGTTGGAGCGGGGGTTTCGCTTCGGCGGTGGATCACGACCCGATCGGGAATCGCTTCATGAGCGATGACCGGGTCTTCGTCGACAGCAACGTTCTCGTCTACTCATATGACGCCGATGCCGGTGAGAAGCACGCCACGGCTCGGTCAATCCTCACGGACCTGTGGGAATCACGCACTGGAGCGGTGAGCACACAGGTGCTCCAAGAGTTCTACGTGACCGTCACGCGCAAGGTGCCGAAGCCGCTCGCGAAGCGAGCAGCCCGGGCGGTCGTCGACACCTATCGGGCGTGGCCGGTGCATCGACCGGAGGTTGACGACGTGATTGCCGCCTCCGAGCTGGAGGAACGCCACCAGCTGTCGTTCTGGGACGCCTTGATCATCGTCTCGGCACAACGGTCGGGTGCTCGCACACTTCTCTCCGAGGACCTACAAGATGGCCGGCGCATCGGCGAGTTGATCATCGTGAATCCGTTTGCGCCAGGTGCCTCAGACCTTGCGTAGCGTTGCCGCGAGCGGCGCGAGCTCGAAGGATTCCCCTGATGCGTCCGGGTCGTTGCTCAGGACGGGTCATCTGACGGCAAAAGGGTGAACTGACCGCCGTTCAGTGGTCGGAGAGCTCGAAAGTGACGCTCGTCGAAGGTGAGAAGGCGCCGAGTGCCGAATCTCTCTGCGACGACGACCACGCTCAGGTCCGCCAGCCCCACGTCGAGGTCGTCGTAGCGGCGTTCCAGGTCGGCCACGACACCGTGCTCGTCGGGTTCCAGGCAGGCCACGGTGAATCTGCCTGCAGCGAGGTCGTCGAGGAACGCCAGCCGCGCAACCCTGCCGAGCCGACGTCCGAGAAGGTAGTCGACCTCTGCGGTGACGGGAGCGGGGATGACCAGCTCGCCGGGCTCCGTCCTCAGCAGCGCCTCGATCAGCGGCCGCATTCGGTCTCGCCGGTCGGCAACAGCGACGAGTGGTGCCATGTCGAGAACGAGAGTCAAGAGCCGAAGCCCTCGAGAAGCGCCTCGTCGGTCAGATCGGCTACGGATCCGCCAGGGCCCTCGGCGATTCCCACAAGGGAGAAGTTTCGGTCTCCGTGTCGTTCCGGCTCGTACTGCTTGATGGCGCGCCGGATGACCTCGGCCTGCGACGTGCTTTCGCGTTCGGCCAAGGTCGCGAGTCGAGCGATCTCCTCGGCGCTCAGGTAGACGCTCGTCTTGTGCACCGACATAGGGTATCACATAGGGCAGTAGAGTATGATGCCTGGACCCGACATTCGTGGCCACGATATGGGAACTGGGCAATTGAGCCGGCGTCGCCTAACGTCCACGACAGGAAACCCGCGCCACGCCCTGACCCCGAGTCACCTCGGCCGCACTGGCTGCGCGTTGGGAACGGGCCGCAGAGTGAGGGGATATCGACATCGCATACGACATCGCGGACCCGCGACTCGACCCCAGGCTCAAAGCGATCTTGTCCGCCATACCGCCGTTCCGCGCCAGCGACGTCGACAGCCGCGAGACGCTGGTAGCCGAGGCCGACTCCGATGCCGCCCGTCAGGCAGCCGAGCTCTTCCGGTCCTTCATGGACATGTGCGACACCGAAGAGGCGGCTCCGTCCACCGGGCTTCGTGTCCATACCGATCGCGTCGTCTCTACGCCTGACGGCAACACGATCAACCTCCAGGTCATCCGCCCGGACACCGACGAAACGCTCGCCTGCGTGTACTACATCCACGGCGGCGGCATGGCGTCGTTGTCGTGTTACGACGGGATGTACCGCGGCTGGGGCAAGCTCATCGCGGCGAACGGCGTCGCCGTCGTCATGGTCGACTTCCGCAACTCCGTCGCGGCTTCCTCGGTGCCGGAGGTAGCTCCGTTTCCTGCTGGGCTCAACGACTGTGTGTCGGGGCTCAAGTGGGTCGTTGAGAACGCCGCCCAGCTGAACGTCGACGTGGCCCGCGTCGTCGTCGCCGGCGAGAGCGGCGGCGGCAACCTCACGCTCGCCACCGGCCTCAAGCTCAAGCAGGACGGCGACCTTGGCCTGGTCAAGGGCTTGTATGCGCTCTGTCCCTATATCGCCGGCCAGTGGCCGCTGCCGGAGAACCCCTCGTCGGTTGAGAACAACGGCATACTCCTCGACTTGCACAGCAACCGGGGGGCGATGGGGTATGGGATCGAAGCCTTCGAACGGCGCGATCCGCTCGCGTGGCCGTCCTTCGCCACCGCCGAAGACGTTGCCGGGTTCCCGCCGACGGTGATCAACGTAAATGAGTGCGACCCGCTGCGCGACGAAGGCATCGACTTCTACCGCCTGCTACTCCGAGCCGGTGTCCCGGCCCGGTGCCGGCAAATGATGGGCACCATGCACGGCACCGAGATCTTCACGATCGCCTGTCCCGAGGTCAGCCGTGACACCGCCCGGGACATCGCCGCCTTCGCACGCGACTGACCCGAATAGCGACGCTGGCGATGAGGCAGTCGACGAGCTTCCTGACCGTCTCACTGTTTTGGTCATGACGGGGCCGTTACCCGGCCGACAGCAACTGTGCCAGCTGACCTTTGACCGTCGCGAGGAGATCATCGGGGAGTCCATCGGTCTCTTCCTGTGCGGCAGTGATCGCCTCCGGCGCCCGGGCCACGAGGTCATCGACGACCGCCGTCGCGCGCTCCCGGGAGAATCCCCACTGCACGGCCTCGTTCGCGATCCGCTCCGTTGTCACCCGGTTCGTTCGGTGGAGGTTGTCGATGTACATCGCGAGCTGGTCATCGCCGTAGGGCAACGTGCACAGCACGTCGTACAGCGGCGCCAGCGTCAGCGCGCCCGAGGCATGGTGCAGCAGCGAGAAGTTCTTGGCATGCGCATCGCCGTTACCGACGAGGACGTTGACGGTCACGGCTCGCAGCAGGTCGTCCAGGGCGTCGGGCGTCGCGGCTGCCTGCAACAGCTGTGCGATGCGCCTCAGAGAGGGTCCTCCATCTTCTTGGTATTTCTTGTCCGGGGCGACTCCCGTGGCCTGGCAGAAGTCTTCCTGATGGATCCGATCCACGCTTCCGTCTCGATGTACGACGCGGTCAAACCGCTCGACGACGAGGAGCGTGCGACCACGGATCACCGTCGTGTCGACGTTCGCCACCGGCAGACCCAGATGCCGCGCGACTCGCATGCAGAAGGCCTCGTTCTCCACGGTGCGCGGAAAGCGGGCGATCTCCGGCTTGAGGATGTGGGTCGACGGCGTGCCGTCGACCGGCCGGCCCCACGACCCGTCCGACATGCGCGTGAGGAGAAGCTTCTCCTGGATTCCGCCCAACGAGATCCGAACCCGCTCACCCACGCCCAGAGGCGCAGTGCGCAAGTTGGCGACGAGAGTCTCGATCTCGTCGTCGGTGAGCGCTTCTGCCGTCACGGTGGATGCTGGCGGCGGAGGTGGATCCTCAACGGGCTGAATCACGACGGCGCCGGCACAATCGCGGCCGATGGCGCGAATCAACCCGTACGTGTCGCTTGCGCGGAGATTGAAATTCGCCGCGACGGCCAGGCGGGACTGTCCCTCGGGCAGCAGGCCATCAAGAAAGGGTCGGACGACGCCCTGCGGGTACCGTTCCGGCCGCACCGGAAGTGTCAACGAGAGGAGCGGGGTACCAAGCGGGTACCGCGACAGTCCTTCCTCGGAGTAGACGAGCCGCGGGCGACGACGCTCCTCGTCGATGATCGCAACCCTGTCGCGGCACAGCCAGACGGCAAGCTCACCTGCCACTACCAATCCGCCCTGTCCAGCGTCATCCGTATTCCGAGTTGCCTGAGGACACGGAGGATCCGTTTCACCTGCTCAGTTTCCTTCCCCCGTTCCAGGTCAGAGAGGTAGGTGCGGTGCAGGCCCGCCCGCTCAGCCAGTTCCGCCTGCGTCAGACCAGCCTCGGTGCGGTAGTGACGGATCGCCGCGCCCAGCGAGTCCGCCGTGTAGATGCGAAACGGGCCATGGTTTCCGCCCTGGGTCTCTGTCTGCATATCGAGACATGGTAGCAGAATCGAGTGATTTCTAGATATCCAGACATAGGTGCGATCTGTGGAGATGTCAGAAAATTCAGACCGGGGTCCCTGGCGAGCCAATGTCTGAATATCCAGACAGGACGGAGCCCCGTGGTCCCGCACCATCCGGCACCCCGGAGGCGATGAGTGGCCGGCGCCGATATGTGGAAGGGACGGCTGTGTCGAGCATGCCCATCGAGCAGGCGGGCGTGGCGGGAGCAGTCGCCTCAAACCGGTCGTCAGGTCGGATCGTCCTCGGGGTAGCTGTCACACCCAGCTGAACGGCGGGAGAGCCTTTCGTCACCACGCCCGAGAACGTACACACAACTCGTGTGAATCACGTTATTAACGTGACAACGTCGGTCCATGGGTCGGAACCTCACCGTGCATCTCGACGACGCCACCATCCACAAGGCGAAGGTGCCGGCAGGGCCGGCGCAGCTCCGAAACGTCAATGGTCTTCGAGCACCTCGAGATCGCGCACCGCGTAGCGGTGGTGCTCCCACTCCTCGTTGAGGATCACGTGGAGGCATGCCAGGGCGGTGTGCTCACGGTTCGGATGACCCGGCGCGTCCGGGGGAACGCAAACACGCTTTAGTTCCTCGGGCGTCAGGACGGCGATCGTCTGCTCGACCTCGTCCATCCGGGCACGACGGACGTCGAGGACTTCGTCCAGCGACGGGTTCGCGCCGGCTTCGAGCCCCCAGGCCACGGGATCGCTGAGCCACGACCCTGCAAGCCCCCAGGGGTGGTAGGGCCGGTCGATCCCCTTCACCATCCTCCGGAGCCAGCAGTCGGTCGCGAGGACGAGGTGGCGTAGCGTCTCGACGAAGCTCCACTCGTCGTCCACGCGGTCGTTGAGCGTCGCCTCGGAAAGCTCCCGCGCACGGGAGACGGTCGCCTGCCACTTGGCCTCGATCATCGCCCACGCCTCGGCGAGGCCTTGAGGGTCGGCCGCCTGCAGCTGCGTGAGCTCCGGGAAAAGCCGCGCCCGCTCTGCCGCCACGAGTGGCGCCACCTCGGCCCCGTTCAGGCGGAGCCCTTCGAGATCACCGGAGATGTCGGCGTTGTAGAACCACGCGTCCGTGATCTTCGCACCCTCGAAGTTCGGCGCGTGCAGGCGGGCGTTGGAGAAATCGGCATTCTCAAGGCGCGCGCCCGAGAGCTCCGGGCCTTTCTCGTACGGCATTGGTCACCTCCCGACGCCGCAGGTTCGCGCGACTGCGCCCGGACCGCAAGGCGTCGGCGATGCAGGGGAGAATGGGACGTGGTGCCTCATCGGGTCGTCGAGAGCCAGGCGCGTGAGTTCCTGGCCGGCAAGTACGGTGCGGTCGACGAGCTGCGACCACTCGGAGGCGGTTTCTGGTCTTCCGCTTACTCCTTCTCTCAC
>Ga0182018_10004670_pt1 | contig 11392 bp, 8 predicted proteins | sample 812P2MmetaG_FD_120490 | JGI IMG/M metagenome (GOLD analysis project Ga0182018, IMG submission 120490) | Permafrost microbial communities from Stordalen Mire, Sweden - 812P2M metaG | ecosystem: Environmental > Terrestrial > Soil > Wetlands > Permafrost | place: Sweden: Stordalen | collected...
TACGGAACCAACTTTTCCATCGGCGTGCAGAAGCTGTTTCGTCTCACAGCCGAGTTGGCGCAGCTCGAGGGCTACGCCTTCTCGATCACTGAGACCCACCACGTGACCAAGCTCGATGCCCCGTCGGGCACTGCGATCACGTTGGAACAGATCATTAAGGCTGCGAACCCGGACGCAAAGGTTGAGATCACTTCGCACCGCATTGAAGATGCGAAGGGCGAGCACATTGTGAAAGCTGTGAGCGACGTGGATGAGATCGAGCTGCGGCACGATGCGTTTAGCCGGCGCGGCTTCGCGCTGGGCGCTGTCCGCGCGGCGGAGTGGGTGGCCGGGAAGTCCGGCACGTGGGAGTTCCGGGAAATCTTCGATCAGCTGTAACTCGTCCCGCGAAAACTCCAGCGGCCCGCACGCATACGCACAACACAGAACCGCAGCGTGCGCACAGTTACGCACTGCCTGTTCGTTATACACTTGCCTGTTATGGAAACCATGGGTTGCGGTACTGCTATCATCACGCCGTTCAGGGCGGACGGATCAATTGACGAGCCAGCGTTTCGAGCGCTGGTGAACTTTCAAATCGAGTCGGGGATCGACTTTCTGGTGGCTTGCGGATCGACCGGCGAGGCAGCCACGCTCGACGAAGAGGAGTGGGTGCAGGCCGTTCGCATCGTTGCGGAGACGGCCGCGGGCCGCGTGCCGGTTTGGGCCGGATGCACGCACAATTCGACGCGCACACTGCTGAAACTCGCGGCGCGCCTGCATGATATTCCCGGCGTGAGCGCGGTTCTCTCCGCCAATCCCTACTACAACAAGCCCTCGCAGGAGGGGCAGTTCCAACATTTCCTCGCGCTGGCCAAAGCAGTGGCGCCGCTGCCAGTGACGCTCTACAACATTCCAGGCCGAACCGGCGTGAATCTCGATCCGGAGACAGTGGTCCGGCTGGCGCTGGCCGCGAAGAACATCGAGGCCATCAAGGAGTCGAGCGGCAAGCTGCCGCAGATCGCCGAACTGACCCGCACGCTGCCGCGCGGCTTCAAGGTCTTCAGCGGCGACGACAATATGGCGCTGGCTTCGATCGGCGTGGGAGCGCACGGGCTGATCAGCGTGGCGGCCAACGAGATTCCGGCTGAGATGGGCCAGATGATACGGGCCGCGCTGGGCAACAACTGGAATGAGGCGCGGGATCTTGAGCGGCGCTATGCACGGCTCATCGACGCCAACTTCTGGGATTCGAATCCCTGCCCGGTGAAGACGGTGCTCAACCTGATGGGCCGCTGTTCCGATCACGTGCGGCTGCCGCTGGTGCCTCCCAGCGCGGCGACCCGAACGCGGCTGGAGCGGCTGGTGGGCGAGCTTGGTCTGCTGAAGCACCTGCCCGTCCCGGATGGGGCAAGCGAACTCTTCTAGGGATTGGCCGCAGCAAACGGGGAACGGCAAAGGCAAGAGTGAGCAGGCTCACATGCGCCGTGCGGATTTTCGGCCTATAATTCGGTCCGTAAATCCAGACCAGTTGCGCGATGCCCTTTGATGGCTCGTGTAACTGAGGAGGCTCTCAATGCTTAAGCCGTTCCTGCTCATGTCAACACTCGTCCTGCTGCCCGTGATCGTGTCCGGGCCGGCTGCCGCGCCACCCGCGGGGTCCCCAGGACAGGATTCCGCAACCCCCAAGCCCTCTGCCCCAATGCTGGAAAAGGCGAAGAAAACGTATGGCGTGGACTGCGCTGTGTGCCATGGAGACAACGGCAACGGGAAGACCGACCTGGCCAAGGACATGTCGCTCACGCTCGATGACTGGACCAACCCCGCCTCGCTCGCCGGAAAGACCGACAAGCAACTCTTCGACATCATTCGCAATGGCAAGGACAAGATGCCACCCGAGGCTGACGGTCGCGCTTCGGACAACGAGGTCCATGCCCTGATCTACTACATCCGGGGCTTCTCTTCCAAAGGAGGGGCGGTACCTGCCGACTCAGTTCCGGCCGCACCCGCCACGGACAAGCCGAGCAACTAGCGAGTATTCACGCTACGCCGGCAACTTTTCGGAGCCCGGAACTCAGAAGGTTTCGGGCTTCGGCGCGTTTTGGGGCTGATTGGGCGCGCCAACCAGCCGCCGCAACTGTCAGCCTGCCAGAGCCTTTTTTACTGCCTCGCTTACGAGCCGCCCTTCGGCGCGAACGCCCGTGGCCTGCAAACGGGCCTGAACAGCCTTGATTCCCTGCCCCATTTCTTTCGGAGTGAGAGGCTTTCCGGCTGCGGCAGCCAACTCGGCCAGGACTTCTGTTACAAGCGCCGTGAGGCCGGCCTCGTCGAGTGCCTTGGGCAGAAATTCCTCAATAACGGCGATCTCACCGGCTTCCTTGGCGGCCAACTCGGGCCGATTCCCCTTGGTGAACTGTTCGATTGAGTCGCGCCGTTGCTTGATCATGGTGGCCAGCGCCTGCTGCTCTTCGGCCGGGGTGAGGATTTCGCGCTTCTCGATGGCTTTGTTCTTGAGCGCGTTCTTGATGAGGCGCAGGGTGGTGGTGCGCTCGGCGTTGTGCGCTTTCATGGCGATGATAACTTGCTGATTAACGATGGCTTCGAGTGCGCCTGCTTCGGTCATTCTGGCTCCTGGTCTGGCCTCAGAGTGGTTTGCCCCACCCGGTCACTTCGTTCAAGTCTGCGGCTCAATCAAGAATTGTACCGAGTTTGGGGCTATTTGGCCCGAATTGGACTTGTCGCGACGATTTGCACGGATTGGAGTTCACAAAAATCACATAAATGTGTATTCTGTGATTTCACGTTAAGGAGAGCACTCATGATTCGGAAGACACGGCTTTTTACACCGGGGCCTACCCCCCTTTTGCCGGCAGCGCAGTTTGCCATGGCGGCGGCTGACATGCACCACCGCACACCTGAGTTCAAGGCGCTTTACACAAAGGTGCTGGCACAACTCAAGGTGTTTGTGGGCACGAAGAACGATGTGCTGCTTCTGTCGAGTTCGGGGACGGGGGCCATGGAGGCGTCGGTTTCGAATCTGACCTCGCCGGGCGACAAGGTGCTGGTGCTGACAGCGGGAAAGTTTGGCGAGCGCTGGACGGGGCTGGCCAAGGCATTCGGTTGTGAGCCGGATGTGTTGACCGCGCCGTATGGGCAGACCTTCGACATGGCCGAGGTGAAGGCTGCACTGAAGCCGGAGCACAGGGCCATCTTCATGCAGGCTACGGAGACCTCGACCGCCGTGCGGCACGATGTGGAGGCTGTGGCGAAGATCATGAAGGAGACCGGGAGCAAGGCGCTGCTGGTGGTCGACGGAATCACTGGGCTCGGCACCACGCACTTCGACGTGGATGGCTGGGGCATCGACGTGTTGATTGGCGGCTCGCAGAAGGCGGTGATGATTCCGCCGGGCCTAGCGTACCTGAGCGTGAGCGAGAAGGCGTGGGCGGCGATGGAGACCTCGAAGAATCCGCGCTACTACTTTGACCTGCGCAAGGAGCGCAAAAACGCGGTGAAGGGCGAGAGCGCGTACACGCCAGCAGTGGCGCTGGTGGCTGGGCTTGGCGCGGCACTCGACTACATTGCGGGGCAAGCAGGCGGCGACCTCGAGAAGGGCCGCATTGCGCTAATCGACAACGCGCAGGTGAATGCGGCGGCAACGCGAGCGGGGCTGGTGGCGCTGGGGTTCACGCTGTTTGCGCCGACGGCGCCTGCAGCAGCGGCCACGGCGGTTGCAGTTCCCGAAGGGATGAACTCGGGCGACGTTGTGAAGGCGCTGAAGACGCGCTTCTCGCTTGTGACCGCCAACGGACAGGGCGAGATGCAGGGCAAGATCTTTCGTGTAGCGCACCTGGGCTTCTTTGACTACCTCGACACCGTTGCGTTTCTGGGCGCGGCCGAACACATCGCCAAGGACACACTGGGACTGCCGGTTGAGTTTGGGCAGGCAGTGGCAGCGGCGCAGCGGGTGTATGCGGAGGCAGTGAACAGTGGACAGTGAACAGTGGACAGTTCGCTTCGGCCAATTGAGATTTGTCGTCTCCCAGGTCTCGAGAGCGAGACTTGGGGCACCCGGCATAGAGTGCGGGGCAATGGGCTGAAAATCTTGCAAGGAATGGATGCCGTGTTCAATGCTGAACTGCTAAACCGTTTCGGGTTGGAATCCGACGAAATGCTGCGGACAATTTCTGCGCATGTCGACGATCGCATGCTGAGAACGATAGCTTCCGCGGACTACGGCGAGGAAATCGACGAGCACTATAGACATTTGGTTGCGATTCGAGATTCCCGAACGTTCCCGATCAGGAAGTCATGGATCCCGTGCGAAGTTCTCGAATTGATTCGCTGGTCTCGGCCGGATTTGCCGGATTGGAAGCCCGGCGAATCCGGCGAAATCGGACATTGGCTGAGAGCGTTTTGCTGCGCTGCTCTTCTCCGTGCCCAGTGCGAACCCTGGAACTGGCAATTGGGATGTTCGGGCAACGGCAATTTTTTCGAGTGGACCGGCATGGACAGCACAGTTGTTCATCTTGTGCTCAGCCTTTGCGAGCTCCCCGTCAACTTAGCGGCGGACGCCGCGGGTTTTCTGGGCTGGACGCTGGCTCATGCAGACTTCGCGCTTGCTGATGATCTCTACCTCTCGTTTGGGATCGCAATGCTCTATCTTGTGCTCCTCAATCGGGACAAGTTTAGTGACGGCGATGCTCTGTTACTTGCGCAAGAAATCGCTAGCGGAAGTAGCAGCGAAGGACCCTGCAAGGCCGTTCGGGAGAGTCAGACACCAGAGTCATGGAGAGTTTTATCGAAACGATTCGAGACACTCGATTATGCGGACAGATCCATTGAATTGAAGGATTGGGCTGAGTTGGCACGGTCGGGGGTCATTGGCTGATTGGTCATCGGTTCCGTTAGGAAGATTCCAACAATTGAGAGTTGAGTTTATGCCCGAACTGAGTTTTGCGGAAAGGCTACTGATCGCGCGGAAGCAGCTCGATCTGTATCAATACGAGATGGCTGAGCGGCTGGGGGTGCATCCCAACTCGCTCACCAAGTACGAGCGGGGCGAGGGCAAGCCGCATGCGGCGGTGGTGCGGATGTTCGATCTGTTCTGCGAACAGCAGAGCATTCGCTTTGACCAGTACGAGAACGCTACCGCCGCGGCGGAAAAGGGGAAGAAGATGAAAGTTGTTCTTGCGGAGAAGGTGAGTCCGGCAACTCTTGCGGTGTTTGCGGCCGAGCCCGGATGGGAAGTGGTGACACACGATCAGTTGCCGAGCGGATTGGCGGCGGCGCTGGCGGATGCGGATGCACTGGTGGTGCGCTCGGCGGTGCAGGTGGACGATGCGCTGATGGAAGCTGCGCCGAAGCTGCGCGTGATTGGCCGCGCGGGCGTGGGCGTGGACAACATCGACGCGGAAGCAGCGACGCGGCGAGGCATTGTGGTGATGAATACACCCGGCGCGAATGCAGTCGCCGTTGCGGAGCTGACGATCGGGCTGATGCTGGCGCTGGCGCGCAAGCTGCCCGCGGCCAACTCGACGATGCACGCGGGCAAATGGGAGAAGAAGAACCTGCAGGGCGCGGAGCTGCGTGGCAAGACGCTGGGCATCCTTGGCTTGGGACGCGTAGGGCTCGAAGTTGCGCGTCGGGCGAGGGTGTTTGGGCTGGAGATCGTAGGCAGCGATCCGTTTGTGTCGGCTGCCGTGGCGCGCGAGAACGGCATCGGTCTGGTTTCGGTGGAGGAGCTGTTTGCGAAGGCCGACTATCTGACGCTGCATGTCGGGCTGACTCCGCAGACGCACGGAATTGTAAACGCGAAGTCGCTGGCCACGATGAAGAAGGGTGTGCGCATTATCAACTGCGCGCGCGGCGAACTGGTGGACGATGCGGCGCTGGTGGATGCGTTGAAGAGCAGTCACGTGGCCGGCGCTGCGTTGGACGTGTTTACCGTGGAACCGCTGAAGGACTCGCCCTACTTCGAGTTGGACAACGTGATTCTGACGCCGCACATCGCCGGATCGACAGGCGAGGCGCAGGAAGCTGTCGGCATTCAGATTGCGAGCCAGGTGCGCGAGTATCTGAAGCTCGGCGTGGTGCAGAATGCGGTGAATCTGCCTTCGCTCACGTATGAAGAGTACGCGGTGCTGGGACCTTACATCGATCTGGCGGGACGCGTGGGAGCGTTTCTGGCGCAGGCGGGCAAGAGCGGCATCGAGGGAATTCATCTGGTGTATGGCGGCGCGCTGGTGGACGCGAAGACGGAGTTGATTCGCAACGCGGCGATTGCCGGCTTGCTGCAGGGGTCGGAAAATGTGAACCGCATCAACGCAGCGGCGGTTGCGGAGGAGCGCGGCATTCGCGTGCACGAGGAGAAGGAAGAGAGCCCTCGCGGCGGTGCGGCGACGGTGCTTACAGTGGTGTTGCATACAGCGCAGGGTGAGAGCCGAGCGACGGCAACGGTGATTCACGGCGAACAGCCGCGGCTGCTGGCCTTTGACGGCATCGACGTGGAAGCTCCGCTGGATGGAACGCTGGTGGTGTGCCGCAACCTGGACGTTCCGGGCGTGATTGGCAAGATCGGATCGATTCTCGGCGAGCAGGGCGTGAACATCGCGAACTTTGCGTTGGGCAGAGAGCGCGCAGGAGCCAAGCCGGTGAAGGCGCTGGCGGTGGTGCAGGTGGATCCGCCGGTTTCGGAGGGGGCCATGGAAGCGCTTCGGGCGATCGAGGCGCTGACTGAGGCAAGGCTGGTGACGCTGCCGAGTTAGCTGCCAGTTTTCAGTTGTCAGTTGTCGGTTGTCAGAGCCGAGGGAGCGAGGTACTGAGACTTAGGGACTCATGGGGAAATGCCGACGATTTTCCGACGATTTTCGAAGATGCTCCGACAGGAGTTGACTGGTTTTCCTCCGGGTTTTGCCGGTTTTTCTGGATTTTGCGACATTGTTAACATGTTTTTTTTCAATGATTTGCCGAAAATGCAGATGGACAAGTCCTTTGTTATCAAAGTGGGCGTTTTTGGCTTTGAAAAGGGCGCTGCTTTCGGGTTTCTGAGGGGGGCTTTTCGGGCTGTTCAGCCCTCCTCTGTTTTGCCCAACTCTCAAGAACACCGTACGCCGGGCGAGGCTAATTTTACGCAAAACTCCGAGGAAATTTTTTGGGGATGGTGAGGCGGGCAGTGATGGCTCATGCTGTGATTGAAGGGGGAGCTCTGCGCGCTAGTCGACGCGCAGAGCTTTGACGGGGTTGATGGATGCGGCGCGGCGAGCGGGGATCAAGCCCGCAATGCAGGCGGCGAGAGCGAGTACGCCGATGGCTCCCGCCATCACGGTGGGATTTACGCTGGTGATATCGAAGAGCTGCGACTTGACGTAGCGCACACAGAAGACGGCGACAGGAATGCCGATGGCCAGGCCGATGAGGGTCTGAAGCATTGCTCCGCGCATGACCATGCCGATGACACGGCCGCGCGCGGCTCCGAGGGCCATGCGGATGCCAATCTCGGGTGTGCGGCGGACAACGGTGTATGCAGTCACTCCATAGAGGCCGATGGCGGCGAGCAGAAGCGCGAGCAGGCCGAAGAGCGACGTGAGGCGCGCGATGAGGCGCTCTTCGATGAAGCGGTCGTCGATCTGCTGCTGGAAGGTTTGGAACTTCACGATGGTGAGGTTGGGGTTGATGCTCGCCAGGGTGTCGCCGACGATTTTTTCAAAGCCCGGGATGGGGCGGGCGGTCTGGATTACGATTGCGCCTGCGTACATGGATTGGTCTTTGTCGAGCTTATAGTCGGGATCGGCGAAGTTGCCGGCAGGCTGTGTGATGGAGAGGAAGTACATGGCGTGGTTCTTCCAATAGACGCTTGTATAGGTGGTGTCTTCTACCACGCCGACGATCTCATGCGCTGCGTCCGTACCGGGGTGAGCCGGGTCGTCGAAGCCAAAGCGATGGCCGATGGGATTGCGCTTGCCGAAGAACTGCTTGACGAACTGCTGATTGACGACGGCGACGGACGGCGCATTCATTGTGTCCTGCGCCAGGAATCCGCGGCCCATGACAACGTGCGTGCCGACGGAGTCGAAGTACTCGGGTGTGCCTTTGACCCAGGAAGCGCCCTTATTTATGTTGGGATCTCCCTGAACTTTTACGCCTGATCCCCAGTTGTTCTCTTCCATCGGTGTATAGGTGGCGAGACCGACTTTTTGGACGCCGGGAATGGCGTGGAAGCGGTCGACGATGGTCTGGTAAAGGGGCTCGACCTCGGTGCTCTTGTACCCAGCTGCCTGTGGATTGATGTGGGCGATGTAGCGGTTGGTCGCGTCGAGCTTCATGTCGACGTTTTCGGCCTTGCTGAGGCTCTGCGCAAAGAGGCCCGCGGCGACGAGGAGCACGAGCGAAAGAGCGGCCTGCAGCACCACAAGTGAGCGCTGGAGGAATGAGGCTCCGTGGGCGGTGGTACGGGCGTTGGAGCGCAGAGCATCGGCGGGTTGAGCGCGCGCAGCCATAATTGCCGGGGCGAGACCGAAGAGAACTCCGGTGAGAAGCGAAAGCGCGAACGCGAAGCCGATAACGAGAGGCGAAGGCGAAGCGCTGATAGGCATATTCTGCTGGTTGGGGAAAGCAAGCGCGAGCAGCGCGTGTGCTCCGAGGTAGGAGATGGCTAGCCCGAGAAGGCCGCCCAGAGCGGAAAGAAGCACGCTCTCAGTAAGCAACTGGCGGACGATGCGGCTGCGCTGCGCGCCGAGGGCCGAGCGAATGGAGAGCTCCGCGCTGCGGCTCATGCCGCGGACGAGCAGAAGATTGGCAATGTTTGCGCACGCGACGAGAAGCACGAGGGCGGCGATCCATTGCAGAAGTTTCAGGTGGTCTTTGTAGCCTTCCTGCATGTTCTGGATGCCGCCGCCACCGGGCGTCAGGACAACGTGGGTAAGGGGAAGCACCTTCTGGGCGCGCTGATCCTTAAATGTCTTGAGCGATGCAAATTCCTGTTTGAGGAGCCCACTGGCCTTGGCCTGGAGAGCGGGGATGTTGGTTCCCGGCTTAACGCGGCCAATGATGTAAGCCCATTCGGTATCGGGTTCGTTAAAGTACGGCGCGCCTATGACCGGGTCCATCGCGTTCATGGGCAGAAAGTATTTGGGCGGATTGGTATCGATACGGTCGCCGTAAAAGCCCTTTGGAGCAATGCCAATGATGGTGGCCGGCACGGTGTTGATGTAAAAGCTGCTGCCGATTACGGATGGGTCGCCAGCGTAGTCCTGTTGCCAAGCGTCGTAGCTCATGACGGCGGTAATCGGTGCGCCCTTCTGGTCGTCAGCGTTAATGAACAGGCGGCCGGCGGCCGGCGAGAGGCCGAAGACGCGAAAGTAATTGCCGGAGACGAAGGTGGCCATGACGGATTTGGCAGTCGTCTGGGGGCCGGCGCGGCGGACGGTGATGGGACGCCATGCGAAACCGGACTCCATCGCCGCGAGCTCTTCAAACTCCGGCAGGCTCTTCTTGAACATGGCATAGGTGTCAGTGGCGAAAAGTGCGTAGTCCCCGTTGTCGTTCCAGCCGCCGTTGACACAGCAATCATCGTTGTCGCCGATGCGTATGAGGGTCTTTGGATTGGTGACAGGCAGGTTATGAAGCAGGATGGCATTTACCAGGGTAAAGATGGCCGAGTTTGCGCCAATGCCAAGGGCCAGCGTCAAAAGCACAGTGATGGTAAAGCCTGGCGTCTTGCGCAACTGTCGCAATGCGTAGCTAAGATCCTGGATCAAAACCGTCATGCAGGCCTCCATGCACGATCATATGTTACATCCTGTAGCACTTTGCTCGCCATTCGTTGACGAATCTAACATGCCTGGATGCAGAAGGATGCCGCTTTATCCGCGAGCGCCGGGGCGGATCGGATGTCCGAAAGCGAGAAGGCGTGTTCGAATCTGAACAGCGAGCGAACTACTCTTCGCTCAGAAGTGTCGCGCGATCAACGGCGAGGGTGATGCGAGGATGGGGCACCCGGCGCAGAATGACAGTGGATGTTGATGGGGTCAGCTTCGCTGGTATCCAACCCTAGCCGCAAAAGCAAAGACGCGGCGAGGGTGGGGCACCCGGCGAGTTTGCGAAATATTGAGTGGGAGATTCTGAGCGGTCCCAGGTCTCAGAAGCGAGAGCCTTCGGCTTCGCTCAGGGCAGGCTCTGGGGCACCCGGCGGGCGTAGAGCCGAGAAGCGGCAAGGCCGAGCGGGAGTTATTAGCGGCGTTGCGGACTGCGCTTGCGATGCGTAAGCTCTGGACAGATGTTTGACCCAGGAGGCTAGATGGCTGCGATCACCGGCTTTGGCGGTATATTTTTGCGAGCGAACGATCCGAAAGCGCTGTATCAGTGGTACGAGAAGCATCTCGGACTCACGAAGGCCGAGGGAGCATTCTCGTATCCTGCGCCGACGCAGCACCCTCAGGTTGTGTTCGCCCTTTTCAAACAAGACAATGATTATTTCCCTCCGGCGCAGAAAGCGATGGTCAACCTGCAAGTGGATGATCTGGATGGAGTGCTGGACCGTTTGATTGCCGAAGGAGTCACGGTGGACCCGAAACGCGAAAGCTACGATTTCGGAAAGTTTGGCTGGGTCACCGACCCGGAAGGAAATCGTGTGGAGCTTTGGCAGCCTATCAAGAATGATTGATGGGGTGCGAGTGTGGGTGTGAGTGTGGCGCCGTGCAACTACTCTTCGCGGAGGAGGATGAGGGGGTCGACGGCGAGGGCGCGGCGGGCGGGGAGCCAGGAGGCGGCGAGGCCGAGAAGGAGCATGGTGACGCAGACGCCGAAGAGGACGACGGGGTCGCGGGGCGTGGCCTGATAGACGATGTAGGAAAGGAAGCGCGAGAGCAGAACACCGACGACAACGCCGACGACGGAGCCGAGAGTGAGCAGCAAAACGGACCGGCCGAGCGAGGCGCGCAGAACCTGACTGCGGTTGGCGCCGAGAGCGACGCGGATGCCGAGCTCGCGCAGGCGCTTGCTGACCACGTAAGAGGCCATGCCGAAGACGCCAGTGACGGCAAGCAGGGCTCCGAGCATGCCCAGAACGCCAAGGGCGAAGGTGGCGACGCGGGGCGCGAATAGGGCGGTGTTCAATTCGCCGGTCCAGGTGCGCAGGCTGAGCGGGAGCCCGGAGTCGAGGCTGTGGAGGGCGCTGCGCAGTGCGGGCTCGAGCTGAGCGGGGTCTCCGCTGGTGCGGACGATGAGCCAGGTTCCGCTGCTCTGGAGTTGCTGGAACGAGAAGAACATGGCCGGCTGCTGGTCTTCAGTGAGAGAGCGGTAGCGGCCGTTTTCGACGACGCCGACGACCAGAGCGCGGCTGCCGCCCCAGTATTTGAAGTGGCCGCCGATAGCCTTGTCGACGGAGCCGAAGACCTTGACGGCGAACTGACGA
>Ga0182018_10004671_pt1 | contig 11387 bp, 11 predicted proteins | sample 812P2MmetaG_FD_120490 | JGI IMG/M metagenome (GOLD analysis project Ga0182018, IMG submission 120490) | Permafrost microbial communities from Stordalen Mire, Sweden - 812P2M metaG | ecosystem: Environmental > Terrestrial > Soil > Wetlands > Permafrost | place: Sweden: Stordalen | collected...
CTCCTTGTCCCGCAGGATCAAGGTGGCGATGCCGACCTTCCCCGTCTCGCGCATCGCCTGCCGCAGCAGCGCATAAGCGCGGTCCGCGCCCTTGCCCCGCGGCGCCAGGTAATAGGTCTGCCGGAAATGCACCGGGTCGATCCGGTCAAGATCGACGAAATCGCTGATCTCGATCGTCTCCGACTTGCCCGGCGCGACTTCCTTCAGCTCCTCGCGGGTGACGACCACGTACTCGCCGTCACCGATGTCGAACCCGTTGACGATGTCGGCGGTTGCGACCTCCTCGCCGGTGACCTCATCCACCTTCTTGTAACGGATCCGGTTGGACGTGCCCTTATGCAGCTGGTTGAAATGAATCGTCTGGTCAGCCGTCGCCGTGTACAGGCCGACCGGAACGCTCACCAGCCCGAAGCTCAGGAACCCTGACCACATAGAACGCGCCATGCTCACCTCCCGGCATCCCCGCACCGCGGCCGGCCCGCTGCCATCCCCGCCCCGGAACACTCACCGGGCTGACCGGAGGCGGGCATCGCGGGCTAGCCACGTTGCAGATCTTGATCCTACGACGCGGCCGCCGATATGGCTCCTGCCAGGGCAGATGGCCTCGCTGCCAGGTCGGCGCCCGGGTCAGCGGTCCAGCCAGGAGCGGACCTGGCTGGTCAGGAAATCCAGCTCGGCCGGGATGCCCTCCGGGCTGCCGGCCGAGTGGCCCCAGATGCTGGGAATCGTGGCCAGCGCGCCGCCGCGCAGGTGGCTGAGTTCTGCCTCGTTGTCGGCCACCCGGAAGTACAGGTCGGTCGCGCTGGGCATCAGCAGCACCCGCGCCGTGATGCCGGCCAGCGCCCTGGCCAGGTCGCCGGAGTACCGGTCGCCAGCGCTGATGTCGGCTTCCTGCCAGGTCAGCGCCTGGGCGTAGAGGTTGGCCGCCCGGTGCTCGCCGAACGAGTCCTCCCAGTCGGTCTTGATGAAGGTGGCCAGGTCAGGCGCGCCGAGCGCGGTCTCGAAGAGGCGTTCCCGGTAGAAGTCCTGGCTCAGCCCCCAGCCGGCGTAGATGTGCGCGAACGCGCGGATCGCGGCCAGCGGCTCGGCGCTGAACTGGCCGTTGCCCTGGTACTGCGGCGCGGCCTCCAGGGTGCGCAGCAGGCCGGACAGGAACACCTTGTTGTGCACGGACGTCCGGGCGCTGCCGCAGACGACGATCGCGCGTTCGACGAACTCGCCGTACAGCGCGGCCAGTGGTAGGCCTGGCCCGCGCCCATCGAGAACCCGTACGCGGCCGCGACGCGGGTGACGCCGAAAAGCCCGGTCAGCAGGCGATGCTGAGCCCGGACGTTGTCCGCCATCGTCACCACGGCGGGATAGTCCGGCGTATCCGCGGCCCCGGAGGACAAGCCGTTGGAGAACATGTCCGGGATGACGATGAACCACCGGCCCGGGTCCAGCACGGCGTCCGGCCCGATCAGCCACGCCAGGTCGTCGTGGCTGGCGGTGTAACTGCACGGATAGACGATCACGTTGTCCCGCGCGTCATTGAGCGTCCCGTGCGCCTGCCACACCAGCCGCGCGTCACGGATGACGCCGCCCCGCTCGGCCGCCAGGTCGCCCAGCCTGAGCACGCCGTCCTCGACTGGCCAGCCCTTGCTCTCACCGCTCATGCAGTCACTCCGATCGTCAGCATTTCGCCAGGTTCCCTTTCCGTATGCTGGCACGCCGGCCGTACCGGGCCGGCGTCCCGGCCCGGGGCGCCCGGCACAATGAGGGACATGGACCGACGCGAGCCCGGGGACCTGGCTGACTCCGGGCTGCGGGACGCCCGCGGGCCCGGGTCGCGGCGCGCGGGGCGAGTCGTCGTGCTCGACCCGGACGGGCGTGTCTTGCTGCTGCGGTACGACGAAGAGCCTCCCGACGGCCGGCACTGGACCACTCCCGGCGGCGGCCTGAACCCGGGCGAGTCCTATCCGGCCGCCGCGAGCCGCGAGCTTGCCGAGGAGACCGGCTGGCGTGATGTTGCCCTGCTGGGCGAGATTCACCGGCAGGTGCGGACCATGCAGCACGGCCGCCGGACCGTCCGGCAGCATGAGCGCCTGTTCCTGGCGCGGATTGACCGGGCCCGCCGTGAGCTGGGCGACGTTGCCGCGATGCACGCCTCTGATGGCATCGCCGCCTGGCGCTGGTGGACGCTGGCGGAACTGGACGCGACGGCCGAGGTTGTCTGGCCGGCCGGGCTGGCCGGCCTGATCCGGGAAGTACTCGGCCACGGCTAGGCCGGTCAGCGCATGTCCTGTTTCCAGGGCCCGCCCGCCGCCGGTCATGCCGGCCGCAGCATGCGGATAATCCGGCGGGTGCCTGGCGGCGCCGGGAGGCCCGTGATTTCCTGCGTAGAGGCCAGCCCCGCCGGCGTTCCGGGCGGACCGCCGGGCGGCGGATCCAGGGAAGGAAGAGGCGATGAGCAGGAAGCAGCGGATCAGCTACGTGCCGGTCGAGGCGATGGACGAGGAGATGCAGGCCGAGCTGGAGCGCTGCCGCCGGGAGGGCACCCCGCGGCCGGAGAGTTCCGCCGTGCGCGCCCATGTTCCTGCGGCCTTCTGGGCCTTCGCCCGATCATGGGAGACGATCTTCCGCGAGGGCGTCTGCGATCACGCGATCAAGGAGTTGTGCCGCGTGTACGTGTCGCGCACCGTGAAGTGCGAATACTGCGGCAACCAGCGGTCGGAGCAGGCCAGGGCACAGGGCCTGAGCGAAGGACAGTATGACGACCTGCTCAACTTCGAGAAGTCAGCGCGGCTCAGCGAACGCGAGAAAGCCGCCCTCGCCTACGCGGAGGCAATCACCTGGCGGCTGGACTCCGACGACGATCTCTGGAACCGGCTAAACGAGCACTTTTCCGAACCCGAACTCGTCGAGCTTGGCTGCTTTGTTGCGCTGACGATGGGCCAGCAGAGCTGGCTGCGGCTACTCGACATCGAGCACCACGAGGTGCTGGCCGGGACCGCCGCCTCCATGGCGCCCGGGTTCGGCACACCGGAAGCGCTCGCCGCGTCGAAGGCGTCCCGGGAGTACTGGGCACGGACAACGGCGACCTGACCGGATGAATCCGCTACTTCCTGGCCGGGCGTGTGCGGGATCATGTCCTGATGAGCTGGATCGCACCGGAAGTCACGCGCATCGATGAGCCGTTCGCCGGCGGCGGGGGCACCCGCTGGACGAGACCTTCCGCCACCCCCGTCGCCCGGCCGAGACCAGCCTGCGCTGGTGGATGCCGCGGCGTGAGCCGTGGCGTGAGCAGTGCCCCGGGCCAGCCCCGGGTAGGTTCGGGAGCATGAAGAAGCTTTTCGAGTTGATCGTCTGTATCATCCATCCCCTCGCCGTCGTGCTGATGTGGATCGACCTGGCGACCCGCCGCGATATGAGGGGCGGCCCGAAGCTGGCCTGGGCTATTTTCGGCATCATCCCGCTGGTGCCGTTCCTCTACGTACTGACCGGCGGGGACCTGTGGTGAGGCGCGAGAACCCGGTCCGCGACAGCTGATGGAAATGACCATGCGGGTGGAGATCTTTCCGGCGGACCTGGATGCGGCCGTTGACTTCTACACCCGGGTGCTCGGTTTCAGCGTGACGAAGGATCAGCGCGAGAACCCGGGCGCCTACGTATCCATGAAGCGCGGCGCCGTGCAGGTCGGCGCGGCGAGGAGGCCCGTTTCCGGCGGCCGGGACGCGCGGCGGCCGCCAGCGGGGGCGGAGCTTGTACTGGAAGTTGACGACGTCGCCGGTGAACGCGACCGGGTCGTGGCGGCAGGCTGGCCGCTCGATGAGGATCTCCGGGACCGTCTATGGGGCCTGACGGACTTCCGGATCCTCGATCCCGCCGGGTATTACCTCCGGGTCACCGGCCGGGCGGAATGACAACGCGCCCTCGTCCCTGACGTGCATGGCGCTGCCCCGGCGGTGACTGGATTCGGCCTGGCCGGCCCGCCGCTGCCGCTGTTGTGTATCACGCCGGGCAAGCACGCCTCTTGTGAGGCATGAAGCCAGCAGATTCTGATGTCCTGCCGCGCCGTGCGCGGCCAGGGCTTGCGCTGCCGCTTGCGGCGCTGGTGGCCGCGTCGGTGCTGTGGGGCGGGGCGGTCACCGGGACGAAGTACGCCCTGGGCGGTTTCGGCCCGGTGACGCTGCTGAGCATCGAGCTCGTGGCCGCCACGGCCGTGCTGTGGGCAGCCCTGGCGGTGCGCGGCTACCGCCCGCCCGGGTGCTGGTGGCTTCCCGCGGTGCTCGGGCTGCTCGAGCCCGCGCTGGCCTATCTGGGCGACACCTTCGGTCTGTCGCTGACCAGCGCCGTGCACGGGGCGGTGATCAACGGCCTGGAGTCCGCACTGGTCGTCGTCCTGGCCGCGCTGCTGCTGCGGGAGGCGGTCACCCGGGCCGCGGTGCTGGCGGTGCTGGCCGCGCTCGGCGGGCTGGTCGTGCTGGCCGGCGCCGGTGAGGGACGCGGCGTGGCGGTCGGCGACCTGCTGGTAGCCGGCGGCGTGCTGTGCGCGAGCCTGTACACCGTCGTGGCCAAGCGCTTCGATGACGGCTCGGATGTCCTGTCGCTCACGGCGTGGCAGTTCACGACGGCAACGGCCGTCGCGCTGCCGGTGGCCATGACGCGCTGGGCGGCCGGCTCTGAGCTGCCGCCGGCCGCCGCGGCGCCCCGGTTCTGGCTGGCCGCCGTGCTCGTCGGCATTGCCGGGTTCGGCGTCAGCTTCCTGCTGTTCAACCTGGTCATCGTCCGGGTCGATGCCGGGTGGGCCGCGGTGGTGCTCAATCTCATCCCCGTGTTCGCCCTCACCAGCGCCGTGGTCTTCCTCCGTGAGGGACTGACTGCCGGCGACGCCATCGGAGCGGTCCTCATCGGGTCATCGGTGCTGTACTTCGTGTTCGCCGATCGCCGCGATAGCAGCGCCGACCCGGCGCTAGACGTGGCTGCCGGGTAGCGCCTGCTGGGCCAGCGAGACCTGCAGGGAGCGGCGCAAGTCGTCCAGCTGGTCGGCCAGGAGCCGGCGCAGCGCGGTCGTGAGCTCGCTGGCCGCCAGGAACTGCTGGCCCGCCTGCAGCGCGGCGGCGTTGACCGCGTGAGACGGAAAGCCATGCTGGCAGAGCACCCTGGCGATGGCCGTGCCGCGGCGCGCGGCGGCCGCGCCGAGTGCCGGAAAGTAGCGGGGCACGTACCCGGCGAGCAATTCCGCCTGGTCGGCCTGCCAGAAGCCCTGGGCGGTCGCGGTCAGCAGGTAGCCGGACGACTCGTTCTCGCTGGTTCCGCCGGACTCGAACATCGTGGTCCACGCTGCCTGCTTCGCGGCCTGCTCTCCGATGGCCGCACGGCAGCGCGCCGCACTCTCCCGCCCCGCGGCGCTGACGTCCTGCTCAGCCGCCGCGGCTATCTCGGGCCGGCCGGCCGCTCCGAGCACGGTCAGCCGCAGCAGTATCTGCCAGCGGATTTCGGAGTCAAGGCCGGTGCCGCCGGGCAGCTCCCCGGCGGCGAGCCAGGAACGCAGCCCGGCGATTTCGACGGGCTGCGTCGCGCTGTCGATCAGCCCGCGGATGGCGGCCAGGCGCAGCCCGTCGGCGTCCCCGCCGGATGCCCGGCTAAGCAGGTCCTCGCAGATGCCCGCGATGCGGTGCAGGGCGGCGCCGCGCAGCTCCGGCGGCAGGTAACGATCGGCCACTGGGCCGCGGGCGAAGCCCAGCACCTGCGCCACGATGGAGGTGTCGGTCTCCGCGGGCAGGTGCCGGGCGGCGAGGCCGAGGTACTCGCGGCCGGGAAGCTCGCCGTCGCGGACGAGATCACGGGCAGCGTTCCAGATCACCGCCCTGCTCAGCGGATCCCCGATGCCGCCCAGACTGGAGGTCACCGTGGACCACGATTGCGGGTCGAACCGGATCTTGCAGTAGCTCAGGTCGCCGTCGTTGGGCAGCACGAGCGCGGGCGGGGGGCGGAGCGCGCCCGGCGGCAGGGCGGCGTTGCCCGCGGATGCCTCGATGCTCACCGCGAACCTGCCCCGCAGAGTGAGCTGGCCGTCCGCAGCTGGCCCGTGATCGTAGACCCCGACCGAGACGCGGTGCGGCCGGCTGCCGAGATGGCCGATGGACGGCTCACGGTCGCCGGCTGTCTCCCGGCTCACCGCGAGGGTGTCCACGCCGGCGCTGCGCAGCCAGTGCCCGGCCCAGTCGTGCACGTCGGTGCCGGATGCGCGGGTGAGGGAATCCAGCAGGTCAGCGAGGGCCGCGTTGCCGAAGCGGTGCCGCGAGAGGTAGTCGTTGATGCCGGCCAGGAACGCCGGCCGGCCGATCCATGCCACCAGCTGGCGCAGCGCGGAGGCGCCCTTGGCGTAGGAGATGTCGTCGTAATTGGACAGCGCGGCGTCCGCGTCAGGCACATCCCGCGGCCCCGGCGCGACCGGGTGCGTGGATGGCCGCTGGTCCGCGTCGTAGCCGCGGGGCTTGCGGGCGAGCGCGAAGTCGGTCCACGTCCCGGTGAAGGCGGTGGCCTCGGACAGCACCTGGAAGCCCATGTACTCGGCAAACGACTCGCTCAGCCACACGTCGTCCCACCACCGCATGGTGACCAGGTCGCCGAACCACATGTGCGCCATCTCGTGCGCGATCACCATGCCCCTGGTCTGCCGCTCGGCGCGGGTGACGGCGGAGCGGAAGAGGAACTCATCGCGGAAGGTAACGCAGCCGGGGTTCTCCACCGCGCCGGCCGCGAGCTCGGGGACGAACGCCTGGTCATAGGAATCAAAGGGGTAGGGCTCGTCGAAGATCTCCAGGTACCGGTCGAAGCAGGCGCGGGTGATGCCGAGCAGTTCGCCGGCGTCGCGATCGAGTTGCGCGGCGAGCGAGCGGCGGCAGTGCAGCCCGAACGGGATACCGCGGTGCGCGGCGCGGATGCTGTAGTAAGGACCGGCCACGACGGTGAACAGGTAGCTGGAGATGGGCGGGGTGGCGGCCAGTTCCCACCGGCCGGGCCCGGCCGGGCGCGCGATGCCGTTTCCGATCACGGTCCAGTGCCCGGGCGCCGTGACGGTGGCCGAGGTTTCCGCCTTCAGGTCCGGCTGGTCGAAGGTCGCGAAGACCCGCTGCGCGTTGTCCACGCCGCACGACGCGGCGAGATAGGTCTGGCCGTCGGCGGCATCGGTGAAGCGGTGCAGGCCCTCGCCGGTGCGCGAGTACGCCATGTCAGCCTCGACTCGCAGCTCGTTGTCGGCCTGCAGGCCGGTCAGCGGCAGCCGGTTCCCGGCCAGCGCCGCCGTATCCAGGTCCCGCCCGTTCAGCACCGCCCGGCGCAGCAGGGCCGGCCTGAGCTCGACGAAACTGGCGGCACCCGGCTCCCGGCAGCGGAACCGGACGGTGCTGACGGAGCCGAACACTTCATCGCCGCCGCTGACGTCAAGGTCAACCTGGTACCCCAGCACGCCGATGAGCCGGGAACGCTCCTGCGCCTCGGCATACGTCAGCGCGGTCACGCCGCAGCCCGGCCCGCGGGCAGCGCCGCCCGTACTGCCGCGAGCCGCCTGCGCGGCGGGCCCGCCGGGATGAGCCTGGCTGCCGCCGGATACGTCACCGGCAACCTCGTGGCGCCGGCTCGGCTGCCGTACCGGCCCGGGCAGCCTGGGCCAGGAAGCCTGCCACCAGCGCGTCGGTGAAAAGGGGCGGGACGCCCTGCCTGGTGACCAGGACCCGGTAGTAGACGGGTCCGACGAGCTGGTCGATCGCGAGGTCGATATCCGTGGTCTCGGCGATCTGGCCGCGGCGGCGGGCCCGGAGGAAGGGCACGCGGTCGCGCTCCCGCTGCCGTGCCACGACCTCGGACTCGAAGCGGGCCGCGACAGCCGGGTCGTGCTGCGCCTGCCCGGCGAGGACACGGAAGACCTCGCCGGCATCAGTCTTGGTCAGGAACCCGGCAAGCTGGCTCAGCTGCTCGCGAAGGTCGCTGCCGAGGTCTCCGCGGTCGGCCGGGGTGAAGTACTCGGCCGCGTCGGCGGTGAGGGCATCGAACAGGATGTCCGTCTTGGAGGACCACCAGCGGTAGATGGTCTGCTTGGCCACGCCGGCCCGGGCGGCGATGCCCTCGATCGTCAGGCCGGCGAAACCCCGCTCGGCCAGCAGGTCGTCAGCCGCTTCCAGGACGGCCATCCGGGCTTCCTCGCTTCGCCCGTGCCTGTTGCCGTGATGGCGGGCCTCCCCGGCGACGCGTGCGCCGGGCGCGGGCTCCTTAACTGCGCCGGGCGCGGCCGCCCTAACTGTGCCAGGCGCGGCCGCCCTAACTGTGCCAGGCGCGGCCGACTTGACTGCGCCAGGAGCCGTCTTGCGCTTGCCGTCCGGCCGGCCTGACGGAGCCGGATCGCGAGCCATCATCTGGCCAGAATACCGCTCGCAATCTTGCATAGACGCAACGTTGCGTCTAATGTAGGCTGCATGACCAACACTCTTGCAACACCGCAGGTCACAGCCGTGCTCAGTCGCCTATTTGCGGCGGCTGCCCGGGACGCCGACGATACGCCCGCGCCGCCGGGACGGACCTGGGCAACCGCGTCACCGCTTGAGCGGGCGGACGCCTTCCAGGACTTCTACCTTCCGATCTCCGCCGAGGCCGGCCAGCTGCTCTACGCGCTCGTCCGGGCCATCCGGCCCGAAACCATCGTGGAGTTCGGCACCTCTTTCGGCATCTCGACCATCTACCTGGCCGCCGCGGTGACCGACAACGGCACCGGCCGGGTCCTCACCACCGAGCTGAGCAGCACGAAGATCATGGCAGCCCGGTCGAACCTGCAGCAGGCAGGCGTGAGCGAGGCGGTGACCATCCTGGACGGCGATGCGCTGCAGACCCTCGCCGGGATTGACGGCCCGATCGGGCTCGTCCTGCTGGACGGCTGGAAGGACCTGTGCCTGCCGGTGCTCCGCCTGCTCGAACCCCGGCTCGCATCCGGCGCGCTGGTCGCCGCCGACGACAACAGCCAGCCGAACATGGCCGGCTACCTCGGCTACGTCCGGGACCCGGCCAGCGGCTACGTTACCGTCAGCTTCCCGGTCGGGGACGGCATGGAAATCAGCTCCTGGACCGGCCGCTAGCCGCCACGCCCGCGACGAAAGCCGCACCCGGCAGACGGCCGCCGCCAGCAGGTTCCCCGCCAGGCACCCGGCCGGCGGTTAGCCGATCGTGATCGCGTCCAGGCGCTCCTTCAGGAACTGCGCCGACACTACCGGCGCATAGTCGTTCGGCCTGCCGACCGGCGGCTGCAGCGACTCGATCACCGCGTCGTGATCGGCCTCGTAGAAGTAGACGAGCGAGACGAGATCCTCGTCCGGGGCCTCGGCCTGCGGCGGAAGCACGCGGTGCCGGTTGGACTTCCACCGGCCGCCGCTCCAGCGGGCAAGCAGGTCACCGGTGTTGATCGTGAAGGCGCCCGGGTCATACGGCGCGTCCTGCCAGCCGTCTTCCTCGGTCCACACCTGCAGGCCGCCCCGGCCCGGCTCACGGTCGAGGATGGTGACGGTGCCGAAGTCCGTGTGCGGGCCGATCCGGAACTGGCCGGGTTCCGGCTCACCGGCCAGCGTGGCCGACGGGTACCAGTTGATGTTCATGGTGTGGGTGGCATGCCCAGTGTGCCGGGTGAAGAAGTCGCCCTGCAGCGCCAGCGCCGCCGCGCACAGCACGAGCAGCTCGTCGGCGAGCTCCCGCATACGGGCCAGGTAGGCGACGACAGCAGGCTTCAGTCCCGGCACCTCGGCCGGGTAGGCATTGGGCTGGAACCAGTACCCGTCGACGTCCGGATCGCCGGTCGGCTGGTCGGCGCCGACCGCGAAGGACTCCTTCAGGTCCGGCGGGGTCGCGGTGCCCTCGGCGTAGCCGTTCGCCTCGACGCCGGGCGGCAGCCAGCCCCGGCCGCCGACGGTGACGGCGTAACGCTGCTTAGCCTCGGGCGGCAGCGCGAAGAACTCCCGCGCCTCGGCACGTACCTGCGCGCGCAGTTCGCCCGGCACGCCGTGGCCTGTGATCAGGAAGAAGCCGACGCTCTGCAGCGCCGCGTCGACCCTGGCGGCGACCTCGGCCCGGGCCATCTCATCTCCGCTGAGCCAGGGCGTGAGGTCAATCACGGGAACTGACGATTGCATGATCCGGCTCCGATTCGTCGCCGCAAGTGCGGGCGGTCGCGCTGGGGCCATCGTACGTATGCGTGCCGCGCTTGCCGCGCAGGCCGGAGCCGGTGCCGATGGTCTCCCTGGCGACCACGCCGACGGCTGTCCTACCCGGTGGCGCTGCCGCCTACCGCTTGCCCTTGCTGCCGCGAGCGCACGGCCTCCAGGCAGGCCGCTATGTGCGTGATTTTCGGTGGGACGTTAAGAGCACGGGTACGGGCGGAACAGCCGTAGGAGTCGATTGGCTTCCTGTCACTGCAGACGACCCACACCCTACTGGGAATGCTGCCGTGGCTGCCCTGCGCCTGATCCCTCCCGCACCTCGAACCGGATGACCTGCGGCCATGGCACCCGCTGGCCGCCGCCCACGCTATTGCGGACCGTGACGCCGCCGGCATCTACCTTGATACCCGCCCGGGGACAACCGTTATCGCCACGGCCGCCACCAGGATGCACAGCACTGTTACCGCGAGCTCGGCACCGCCGGGCGCCCGATCCACCGATCCCCCGCCGCCGGAGATCTTCGCCACCGTTGGCTAGGGCGCAGCGCAGAGCCATTAGCGGCGGCCGGCTCAGCCGGGATGGACAGCACCCTCGCCGCCCCCGTGAAGCCAGGCCCAATCCCGCGCTGGCGACAGTACAGGCCGAGGCAACGAGGTGGTGCGCTACTTCACCGCGATGATGTCGACTGTGCGGATGTCCGGGGGACTGGCGAGCAGGCCGGGAGCAACCTGGCCGAGTGCTCTCGGGATCTCGCCGTTCAGGTGGGCCTGCCGGTCCTCGTCGGTCTCGAAGCTGTCGAAGATGCCATAGCGGGTGTCACTGATCTTGAACGCGTACCAGGTCACGGTGCCCTGCTCGGCCACCGCGAGCTCGCGGCCAGCCTGCAGGAACGCGGCCAGTTCCGCGCCCTTGCCCGGCACGGCCTCTAGCTGCGCGAGAATTCCCAGTCGAACGGTCATTGCCTGCTGTCCTTTCTCCGGTGTGCTGACGCGTCGCTCTGATTAGCTGCCGAGCTGGTCGAGTGCTCTGAGGACCTGAGCCGGCTCGGTGCGGGTGCTGTAGTCAGGGTGCACGTCGATCCACCGCAGGACATGACCGGCGTCGAGAATCGCCACGGTCGGCATCGGCAGGCCGGTGGTGCCGTCGGCGTTGACGGCCGTCAGGTCGAGGCCGAGTTCCAGTTGCGCGGCGCGAGCCGCATCCGTC
>Ga0182018_10004672_pt1 | contig 11386 bp, 16 predicted proteins | sample 812P2MmetaG_FD_120490 | JGI IMG/M metagenome (GOLD analysis project Ga0182018, IMG submission 120490) | Permafrost microbial communities from Stordalen Mire, Sweden - 812P2M metaG | ecosystem: Environmental > Terrestrial > Soil > Wetlands > Permafrost | place: Sweden: Stordalen | collected...
CAAGACGCCAAGCGAGGTATACTTCAAGAAGCCGCTCCGGAAGGCGGCATAACTTGGGCGGTCATCACATAACGAGGGCTGTTTGGCTGTTCAAAAAACCGGCGCCACCTCTCCTGACGAAGAAGTCTTATTGCAGGATTATGGGTTTTGGGCGTGGGTCATGCTCTTCAACTGGTGCGGCGAGCACCACTTTGCTTGCACAGACTCTGCGTGCAAGGAGCAAAGCTGGGTCGCCGGATTTCAATGTCCGAGTGATCCTCTCAAAACGCAAGCTGTTCTTGCAAGAGTCGAGCCGATGTGGGTCGTACCCGTTAGCGCGCTTCCGATCAGCACGCCGCTCGGATAAGCTGACTCTATGAACCGGAGCAACGTACGAGCTATGCCGGAGAACGCAACCATTGGAGCTCACGTTTACCAAAGGCGGGTGAGTTGGGACGTCGGACTATTTTTTGATCGTCAGCGAGACGATGAGAAGCCCATCGGTCAGGTTATCGCGGTCGGCACTTGGCTCTACGACAATATCGTACTGAAGCACGTCGCACTTATCAGAATTGCCGCGGAGTTTTCCGACACGCGCTACAGGGAGACTCCCGACGGCAACCTCGTGTTTGATCCGTCACTTCCCATTCCGCGCACGTCAGGCGGTTTTGTTTATAGGTTTCTCGGCACGTTCGGTCGCGGCGAATATCAGTCATTGGACGATGCGAAGCGGTGGGCCGAGCACGGGCCGTGGGGACCCGTCACTTGGCTCACGTAGGTAAGCTCCGCGGGCCCTACCCCGTAGCACGGCTTCGCGATCGCAGCCAGATCTGATGTTCCGAGGCCTTTACTGTAGTATTCAAACGCCTCAGAAGATTGGCCGATACGTCTAAGTTAAAGGATAACAAGTTATGGAAGAACCCCAATTCAGACCCCTGACTAACGCAGAAAGAGCAATCCTCGAAGCCTTAGTGCCGCGAGGTGATCCAGCAACACACGCTCTTGCTGCGCAGCTGGATCACGCACAAGTCAAGCAGATCGACTGCGAGGAAAGCCTGCAATTCTCGGGGGACTTCACCGATGTCGGTAGCACAATCATTAGCGAAGCGAAATACCGGGATGCGGATTCTATGCCCGAGACCCAAGGCGGCCCACATGTTAATATCATCCTCCATGCGCGCAACCAAAAGCTTTGGATGCTGGAGTTCTATAAGGATGACGGCACCGAAATCCTGATATCGAGACCCGACCCGACGACGCTTGAGATACTACGCCTTGGCGGACGGGTGGTTGATTTAAACTAGGTTTGTTGGTGCCGCGCCCTGGCAGCCCCCGCGCCTCTGCCCCTCTGCACGGCTTCGCGCAAGCGAGGCCGCATCGCATTTGAGCGGCTTCGATCGGCGCGCGTGGCTCGCATCGCAGCAGAGCATACCTCGCAGCGTGGCGGCTTGGCTCGCAGCAGCCTCGCAGTTTAGCGGTTTAGATCGCGGCGTTTAATGCGTTGCGGCTTGGATCGCGGCGGCCTTGTATCGTTGCAGCCGGGCCAGCTCCGAGGCCTCGCCGCTGGGTGTCTCGTCTTGGCCTCGCCAACCCCTATCCCTCAACGCTGCGGCGCCGTGGCATTTCTTGTACTTGTTGCGTCAAGCTGGGCGAATGAAACTCGAGCCTTGGCGCCGTCGCGCGCGTAGGGGCTCCAGAAACAGCTTGATGGCCTCAGAAGCCCGCGCAGCCTTACTAGCAGCGCCCTTAGACCGACGCTACCCGTCTAACTCCTCACGGTTTGAGCGAACGCTCGTAGTGCGGTTTCTTCTATGCGGTGGAGAGCCTAACGAGGGCGGGAGAAAGTCAAGCGGGATAGGGGCTGCCGTTGCATACGGAAATGCGATCGAAACCGGCAGCGGATTACCTACTAATCATGCATCGCCCCCTTTTCAAAGCATCCGTTCCGGTGCCTTTTGCATAATCGAATCGACTTGAATAACCCCGTGCTGTCCCTCGTGGCTCTACGCGCCAGACAAAGAACGCAGATTATTTCTCTGCTGCCACCGCGCCGAGCGGTAGATCGAAGTTACCCGAAAAAACCGCAATAGGCGAACCACCGGCCGGGTACTTGAAAACCTCGGCGTCGTAGCTTCCCGCATCTCCGCAATAGAGAAGGCCTTTAACGATCCAGGTCTGCGCGCAGTCGCTAGCCCCGGTGAAATGTACGGTGTTCTCCAACGTCGCCGTCGTTCCACTAACCGTGTACTGATACGTCTCACTCGTGTCCTGATCGAACACGGTGAGGTAGGTGCCATCCCACTGCACCGAGCCAGGAAACTCCGGAGAGTTGCTCGTTGTGATCGTAACGAAATTGCTACTACCCTTCGGAAGCTCGACGAGCGCGAAGCCCGAGCGGTCGCCAGTAAAGCCGTCGGCGAAGAGATTACCCTGATTGTCGTAGCCATCGAAGAACTCTTCGTCCAACGGCGTGGTGTAAGCGGTGCCCGAGCCGCTCGCGTTCTTGAAGATGACGACATCGCCGCCACCAGCTTCCGAAGCTTCTAATATCCCGACTGCAAGGTCGCCGCTGGCATCCATGGCGCAGCTGGATGGAAAAGAGTAGGCGACAGACAGCGTCTTGATTGGCGTCTTCGGGACCTTGTACTCCGTGATCTGGTCAGAGCCCCCGACGTTCCAGAAGATCTTCTTCCCATAGCCGTAGAGGACGTTCGTGCACCCTTGGCCACCATCGCCAGCGATCGAACCGATCTCCTGATCGCTCTTCGGATAGTCGAAAATGCTGGCGTAGGTACCGTAGTAGTTGATAATGTACTCAAAAGTCTTCGACTTCGCGTGCCGGTCAGGAAAAATGGTGGCGTAAGTGGGCAGCGGGCTTAGGCGGGCTGCCGTTACCGGCCTCCCGTTAACGAACAGCGTCCTACCTACGTAGGTCGCATTGAGCGTAGCGGCTGAAGGCGCGAGCGTCGAGCCGCCGCCACAAGCTGATAATGTCACGAGTGCAAATAGCGCACCGGTGTATTTTACGAAACCAGTCGTATTCATTACGTTGCTCCTTTGCGAGTAGACACGAATCGCAGGTTATTTCGGGGGGCGCCTACCGTTCCATCTTCAGCAAGCCAGCTCGGATCATTTCTGTTGCGACACCGTAGTCCAGCACTAACAAGAAAGTATGAAGAATCTATGAGGCGTTGATTCGAACAGGAATCGCTCGCACTTCGGGGATTATTCCCCATGGATAGCTCTCAACATAAACGAAACCATAGACACGGAGGCGACCGGGTCCAAGTCTACCAGCTCGGATCGACCACTCCCGTCGAGACCATCGCGGGCCAAGGCTTCCCCTATTCGGTGAGGGTCGAGAATAAGGGCAAAGCCGGTAGGCGAAGCGGTCCACGGCGACGAGGGGAACGACGACGTGTACGCCTTCAAACCGAACGAGTACACACCGTTCGCAACCTTCACCGATGCTGGTGAGCCGACGGGTTCGCTGCTCGCCAAGCCATAGCCAGAAGCATTCGTCAACACGAATGCTTTGAACGCGGGGGCGGAGCCGCTTTTCGGGGCTCCGCCTCTTGGCTTGCGCGCTAACCCATGCGTTCGTAACCGCGTCATCATGCGCGGCGTCGGGAGAGTGCTTAGAAAGTAAGGATGCAATATGAAGAAAGGTAAGATCGCCATAGCGCCAAATGGGGGATCCCTGATGAATCCCAATAAGGCCCTATGGGAGAAGGGTGATTTTACTCGCATCGCCGCGAGCATGCGCGAGAGCGGCGACGCACTGGTCGAGCGCCTCAGTATCGCTCGCGGACTGAAGGTTCTTGACCTCGGATGCGGTGACGGAACCACCGCGTTGCCCGAAGCAAGGCGCGGTGCCGAGGTCCTTGGCGTGGACATCTCGAGCAATCTCGTTTCCGCCGGCAATCGGCGCGCAAAGGCCGAAGGACTTGCGAACATCCGCTTTCAGGAAGGCGACGCCACCGATCTGCGCGATTTAGACGACGAGTCGTTCGATCTCGTAGTCAGCATCTTCGGTGCAATGTTTGCCCCCAGGCCATTTGAAGTTGCTAAAGAGATGGTTCGCGTTGCTCGGCGCGGCGGCCGCATCGTGATGGGTAACTGGATTCCGAACGATCCCACGATGGTCGCGCAGCTTCTCAAGATCAGTTCAGCATATACTCCGCCGCCGCCCGAAGGCTTCATCAGCCCGATGAAGTGGGGCGTTGAGCGGGACGTCATCGAGCGGTTCGCCGGCGCCGGCGTTCCGGCCGAAAACGTATTGTGCGACCGGGATACGTTCAGGTTCGTTTACCAAGGCGCGCCCGCGGCATATGTCGAGGAGTTCGAGCGCTACTACGGCCCAACGATGAACGCTTTCGAAGCTGCGGAGAAGACGGGCCGTTCCCCCGAGCTCCGCAACGAGCTCGTGGCGCTGTTCGAGCACGAAAACACGAGTGCGGATAGAAACGTCACAACGATTGCGGCGACGTTTCTTCGCGTGACGGTGGCTCGGGGCTGACCAACCGACCTTCAGGGTTGCGACGACCTTCTTGAAGCGCCGAGCGATGGAGTCGATGAACGCGCACGGCGCGACCTCGATCTTGACGCCACTGAGTGGTTCGCGGCGATTCCCGAAGCGCTGATACATGAATACCTTTCGCAAAAAGTGAAGGCGCAACGCCGCAGCATCACGCCTTCGGGCCCTCTGGAGCCATGAGGCCGCGCCCATGAAACAAAAGCGCAACCCGTTTCCCTCCGCATGGCCAGCGGAGGAAATGATGGATATGAAAACGGCCCCGCGAAATCGCGAAGCCGTGCAGAGGGGCAGAGGCGCTGGCCAGCTTACTGGCTGATCGCCGTGCCAAAGGGCGCGTCGAAGCCCGTGAGCGTCTTAGTAGCCTTGCCGCCTGCCGGGTAATTCCAGAAGAACACGTCGTCAGCGTTTCGGTAATTGGCGTCGGGACCGATGAGTGTCTTGCCTTCAATCGAAAATCCGACAATATCCCCGGTACCGGTAAGCGGTATCACGTGTACGACCTTTCCGCCCGCACCGGTGGTCTGAAAAATAGCTGACTCGTATCCCAAAGAGCTATACTCATACTCCTGTTCGCCAACCGACACATACTTACCGTCCCAGCGAACGTTGCCGGGGTAATTGATCCCTTTGTCTAGGGTGATATCCTTGAACGCTTTCTTGCCCTTCGGAAGTTCGGCGAATATGAACATGCTGCTGCTGTATTGAAATCCATCAGCATAGAGGTTCCCCTTATCGTCGTAGCCACAGAAAAATGTCATCGCCACGTTGGGAACCTTTAAGACCGTCGGAGTACCTTAGCATGTGCGAAGATCGCAACCTTGCCTTGCGGATAAAGTGAGTTCGCCGTTTCCGGATTCGTGATGGCGAGGTTTCCAGTCGTTGGGTCGACCGAACACCCAATGAGTACTTCGCCGGGATCGCTCACCTTTGCGACTGGGTTTTTCCCTCCATGCTTATATTCCACGGCGTCCTCACCGTCGTTATTCACAATCCAGACGTCGCCTTTTTTGTCGGTGCAGAGGCCGTCCGGACCAGCAAAGCCGGTCAGCGTTCCCACTAACTTATCCTGCGGATATGAATAAACAAGGACGGTTTCGGTGTTGAAGTTCGAGACGTATAGCAGGTTTTTCGTCGCTGCGCTGGGATCCATCCATGATGGACCACGGTCCGGGTGCAGCGCCACTATCCCGGCCTGCGCAGCGCCGTTTATATACGTATTTGCCAGGCCCCCGCCCAGTTGACCGAGCCGTGCCTGCGCACTGCCCTGTTGGAACGGGGCCGACGGCGCGAGTTGCGACTGGGCACCGCCGCAGCCACTTAACATTGTAGCGGCCACCGCAATGCTGATTATGCGAAATAGCTTCACAGGGAACGCTCCTTATCGAAACGGCCGAAGTCGTCGGAATGACCTCTTCCAAGGGTGCGCCACATGTGTGGGTTCTGTCTATGCGTGGAATCACCACTTTTGGGCCCGCCGCGGCACGTCGCGCCTCCTAGTCGTCGGTTCGCGACGCTTCCGTGAGCGCTTGCCCTTCGCTTTCGTGCTTCGGCACCGTGGCGGCGATATGGCTCCTACGCTCGACGCGGGCTTTGGCCTCCTTCACGGATAGCAACGGGCGTCCGACGCTGCCTTCGCTAAACGGCTGATCGTCATACGTGAAGTCGCCCGGAACCATTTCGACCGTAAACTTCCGGCCGCAGAGACGACAACGATGAACGACCCTGGTAATGACATCGAAGACGATCGCCTCGTCCTCGTGATTCGTCTTGCACGGCTCTACCGCCAGTTCGCGGCACGGGCACTTGTCTTGCGTATAGGTGTAGGCCTAGCCTAGCTTCCGCCAGCGTCGCGACAAGGAACGCTGGGAGGGTTTGGGCAACTACGCGGTGAGGGACGCGCGGTTTCAGCGTTTAGCGAACCGCCAAGAGGTACACCAGGCGCCCGTTTCCGGGCGTCTTTTCTTTTGCGAAGGGGGCTTCATGTACAATCGCGTTCGTCGCGAGCCGCTCAGTGGCGTCAAGGTCGTACCGGAACCGTTCGAACACATCGACGCAACCCTTCGGCGCTTCAAGAAGGTCGTCCAATCTTCGGGAATCCTTACCGCTGCGCGCAACCGGCAACACTTCATTACCAAGGGCGAACGGCGCAGGGTAAAGAGCATCAACGCTCGCAAGAAGCGCGCCAAATGACCGCCGTCGATTATAGCGGTGCGTTATCGGCTCCTGCGGAGCAGGGGCAAGATCGGCCCGGGCGTCTTTGAAGATGTCTACGGCGGGGCCGATTTCGACTCCGGAGCGTCAGCGTTCAGCATGAAGGGCGGCTGCTGAAGCTGCCCTACGCCGTTCTTCTAAACCGTCCTGAAACCGTTCCTTTCCGGCACACTGCGTCGGGTCGTTGCATTCAAGGCCTTCGCGCTTTGCGCGTTCGGCGTGAGTCGCGTACCGATCACTGTATAGCCCCGAGAGAACTCTAACACGGTACACATCAAGATCGTGCAATAGCTTGCCAGCAGGCCGCTCAGCGCGTCACGGAATGCGGGGCCGTTAAAGTTCAGGAGGCAAGTTGTTCCAGATGTTTTAAAAGTTTGAACGCAAAGATTACGGCGATGGGCAAGGATTTGGGGACGCGCTTGCTTCGCGCAGAATGGTGATTGTCAGGGCCGTGTGGTAAAACTTACCGACCCGGTGAAATACTACTAGGGCACATAGGCGCTTGGGGTTGTCATTGGTTCCGAACGGCGACGGCATACCTCCGGCCCACCGGGAGGCCCGGACACCATCGACCTTAGTTTGTTTCATATCTATATAAAAGTGCGTTAGCTCGCCTCCGACGTCGAGATCAAATGAGCCGGTCGTCAGTCCCTCGCTCCAGTTAAGCACTACACCCTTCATTTCACCAAAGGCTACTGCCTCGGCTTCGCTCGAGCATGCAAATGATAGTGCGAGAAGAAGAATCGCAACCTGCAAACGTGACCAAGAGGCGGTTTTGGCGTTCCTAAACGCGTGCCAGGCCATCAGAGGCGTCGGTGAGGTGGCTCCCAGAGCTCAACGCGGTTGCCTTCGCAATCGACGATCCACGCAAAACGGCCTGTAACATCCTCGCTTCGCTCTGGAATGACCTCAACGCCGGCTGCAGTGAGATCAGAGAGTAAGCCGTCAAGATTGTCGACCCGGAAGTTCACCATCGCTTGCTGAGGACTAGGGCCAAAGTGGGATGTCGCTTCGTCGAAAGGCGCCCAAACCGTACATGCCTCCGGATCCGTATCGACTGACCAGACCATCTTCGCGAAGCCGTCAGCGTAAGGAACGCCGAGATTTCGCGCGTACCAGGCGCCGAGAGCCTCTGGATCGCGCGCTCGAAGAAAAATGCCGCCGATACCCGTAACGCGAGCCATTTCGCCTGTATTGCGGCAATCGCTAGGGCTCTCCTACGAATCCCGAAACCATCCGGTTTTGGCATACTGCGGCGCGACCTATGGATTCAAGGCTTTCGCGTTACGCGCGTTCGGCATATGCAGCCTACCGAGTATTGGCACGAGCGCGGCGGGCGACGGAGAGAAGCGCCCCCCTTGTCGCGGTACGTAAAGCGTCAGCTTAGCGCTGGGCCCACGACCAGGCCGCGACTCGCCAACCAGCCGGCGTTCTCGTCAGCACGAGCGTGAACACACCGGAATCCTTCGCAGGCTTTCCCTTCATCTTGTAGGTGTAGATTGCCGGAAACACGGTGTACGCGCGATTGCCCGTCACCGCGACGTGCCATCCGCTGCCCAGCACGAGAGTCCCCCAACTCATGTCGTTCTTCTTGTTCGCAGCAACGAATGCGGTCCACCAATCGGCACAAGCCGCCGGGGCGCCCCAAGTGTAGGGCGGAAAATCGTCGATGATTGACGTTGTTGAAGCACACGCTGTCGACCACGCATTCATATCACCTTTGTTGAACGCTGCGACGGCCCCGTTGATCGTCGCCATCACGCTGCTCGTATCGGATGCGGAACAAATTGCAGGCACGGACAAGAGCGCGATCGCCGCGCTCAGAGTGACGATGACCGGTCTCCAGATATTCAATTGATTCTCCTTTTAGGTGATTCTCCTTTTAGGGGCGAGGCTCGACGAGCGTCGTTTCTTGCACGTCCGGCGCGATGAGCGGCACGTCGTAGATCGAGCCGTCTGGTTCGTGGATATCTTCGAACGCGATGGTCGCTTCTCGGACTACGCGGTGATGTGTAAGATAAAGAGTATCGGCGGCGCTTTCACGCGTTATATACGGCGCGCCGTTGAGAATCGAGAAGTCGACCGTCCACGGCACGTCCACGAGTGGAGCGAGCGTAAAGTTTCCTGAGACGATCGCCTTTCTCGGCAAGTAGTCGCTACGTCCGATCCAGAGCTCGCGCAAGCGGTTATCCTTCGGCTTACGGAGGGGCGTGAGCCCGAGGTGATACGTCGATACGCCGTCGAGCAGCGGCGCATCGATCAGCGAGACTTTATAATCGGGCGACCCTGACGATACAATTGCAATGACCCGCAGCGAACCGCCCACTTCAGGAGATGTCGTCGTCGTGCGCGCCGCCTTGTAGCGCAGGCCAAACATATACGTTGGTTCCAACAGCGGCTCGCCCAGTAAATCCGCATATGGCGCCGGGTGACCAACTGGGATTTTGATGCCGCCGCATCCTCCTCTTGCGAAACAGAGGCCAATACTAATGTTCAGGTTGATACCGTGGGGCGCCGGCGGCGGTTTTGCCAGCTGCTCGTCGCTGATGGGAAATATCCGAATCGCTCCGTGACCCGGATCGGCGCTGGCCCGATAATGATCGGCGACCGGCGTTTCCCCGTCGAGCCCGCTGACGGCGATCGTATACGTAAGACGGTCTGGGTATTGCGCGCTCGTCACGGCAGACCGGGCGCGAAGCCAGATCGAGTAGGCGTCTAGAGTCGCCGGCGTCTGTTCGATCGGTATCAGAGCAACCTCCGCGCTCGCCCGCCACCCTCATTTCCAGGCTGCGGCCTTGGCCACCCTTCGACTGCGCTCAGGATGACAGCGCTCAGGATGACGTTGCGCCGAGGCGCCAGGTTGCGATGAACGCTTTGAAGACGACCGGATAGGAATCGTGCACGAAGCGAACGCTGCGGGAGCCGGTGCGTTCGAAGCTTGGGATCGTTGCGACGAGCTGCGCCTGCGCCGCAGTAACGAGCTGCACGTCGAGCGTGATCGGCGGCTCGAAGCAAAAAAGCTTCGCGGCTCCCGCCCCGGCGATCGCCACTTCGGCTTCCCGGCGAATCGCGCGTTGCGCCGCAGCCGGCACCATCGAATCTGCCGCGAAGCTGCCGATGGATTCTTTCACGATGACGCCGCGCACCCAGGGCATCTGTTCGACAATGCCTTCGACCGTCGTGCGATCGCCCGTCGCCAGTAGGAGCGGAACGCCGTAAGAGCCGAGCATACCGGCGTTGAGCGTCGCTTCGCTGCACCGAACGCCGTTGACGCGAACTTCGTAGATGATCGAAGGCGTGTACGTATGGCACAAAACCGCGTCAGCATCGCCTGCCGCCCCGTGGTAACCGATGAAGAAGGCTCCGCCGAAACCGCCGTCGGCGCCTTGCACCATCGAAAACGGCTTGCGGTTTCCGGAGATCACACGAACGTCGTCGGGAAGCTCGTCGAGCAAAAGGTTGCGCATCGGTCCGTGCGAGTCGTTGACGAGCACCCCGGCGGCGCCACCCGCGCGCGCTCCTTCGATTGCGCTGGTGACTTCTTGCGTGTAGAACCGGCGATAGATCGCGTACTCCGGGTGCGGCGTACGGGCATCGACCTGCTGCCAAGCGCAAACGCCGGCCACGCCCTCCATATCACTGGAAATATAGAGGTTCATCCCTTTTTCATCCTGAGCCTGTCGAAGGATCGGCGGCGGCGGCGATGCGCGTCGCGGCGAGAAAGGCCGCTAAAAGCTTCGGATAATCGCCGCTGGTAAACTGTACGGCACGCCCGCCGATTCGCGCGAAGCCCGGCATGAGCTCGATGAAATCGGCCTGCTCGACGTTGGCCGTCTCGATCGTCAGCTCGAACGGCGCGTCGAAAACGAAGGGCTTCGCGTGGGCGATGCGCCCCATCGCCTCGCGAGCGCCGGCGCGAATTGCCTCCCGTGCCGCCTGCGGCGTCAGCGAGTTCACAGCAGAAAAACCGATCGCATCCTTCACCGCCACGCCGACCGCCCACGGCATGGCGGCAAGGCTCTCTTCGACGATCGTGCGATCTCCGGTAATGAGGACCACCGGAACGCCGTAGCTCCCAGCCAATGCAGCGTTGAGCAGTGCTTCGCTGCACTGCGTGCCGTTGACGGTCACGCGGTATACGTCGTCGGAGTAGGTGTGGGCGAGCGTCGCGGCGTCGCCTGCCTTGGCGTGATAGCCCGTGAAAAAAACTGCGTCGATCGCGGCGTCCAACCCCTGCGTCATGCTCCAAGGTTTGGGCGCACCCGAGATAACGCGGACGTCGTCATCCGCCGGAAGCTCGTGGAGTAGGAGATTGCGCATGGACCAGTGCGAGTCGTTGACGACGATTCGGCGCGCGCCGCCCTCGCGCGCGCCGTCGATGGCCGCGCGCACCTCTCGCGTCATGTTCGAGCGAAAAAGCGGATACTCGTGAAGGTCGGCGGGATCGCATTGCTTCCACGAGCACAGGCCGGCCGTGCCCTCCATGTCGGCTGAAATGTAGACATTCATTGGCGCAACGCTTGCCGAGCTTGTGCGAGGCCCTCCTGCGCCGCGACGTTTCGCGGGTTGGCGCGCAAAGCGCGCTCGTAGAGCGGAATCGCCTGTTCGAAATGATTCGAGGCCAGATACATATCGCCGAGCTGCGCCAAAGCGACATCG